>Ga0163161_10000354_pt1 | contig 38694 bp, 33 predicted proteins | sample S45metaG_FD_129847 | JGI IMG/M metagenome (GOLD analysis project Ga0163161, IMG submission 129847) | Switchgrass rhizosphere microbial communities from Kellogg Biological Station, Michigan, USA - S4-5 metaG | ecosystem: Host-associated > Plants > Roots > Rhizosphere > Soil | place: USA... | reverse complement strand
TTCATCAACATAAGCCATCATATCTTCAAGAGCTAAACCTTTTTTTGCATTAGCCTGACGCTCTTCTTTTTTCTCTTGTTTGTCTTTTTGTTTTTTTAATCGTTTTTTTTCGTTCTCTTTTTTTCTTTATGTTTCTTGAGATTTAGCCATATTTTATTTATTTGTTTTTTTTTGTAAGGTGAGTGGAATGGAGAATTATACAAAGATAACAATACTAAAGCATAAACACGATTTTATTCGGTTATGCTCTTGTCATTTGGATGCGAACCACAGGTGATTATAAATGTGTTTGCCACGGAAGCGCAGATTTTCGCGTAATTAATTTTTTCCTAATTTAAGTGTCTTTGCTGCCACTAGTTTTTTTACCACAGATGAGGTGGATGAACACAGATAAGGAGCATAGTATCTGTGTCGATCTGTGAAAACCTGTGGTTAAAACTTAATAAATTAGCTGCTTATTGCATTATAAATGCAAATCTCGGCCATCCTCGTTATTCCAAAGGAATCACTTTGTGACAAACGAGGACGATTGAATGTTTATACCTTTTCCGTGGTTTCAGTGTTTCCGTGGCAGACTCTTTCTGTAAAAATCAATGGTTAAAACTTTAAGATGCTTTATTAACCCACTTGTCTTTATCAATCTGATAAACAAAATTCCATTTTAAGGGCTCACCATAATAGGCTACTTCTAGTTCTGCGATTTTAAGGGCTCCTAATTTTTCTGTCGCTTTTTGTGAACGGAAATTAGTAGCACCAATATGTAAGATTATTTTATCCACAAATTGAAAAGCATAATCAAACATTAAAGTTTTTAAAGCCTTATTATGCCCCTTTCCCCAAAACTCACGGGCGATAAAAGTGTAACCAACGGCAACTGAACTATCTTTTTCATCCAATTCGTAGTATCTGGAACTGCCTACAATTTTGTTGCTTTCTTTTTCATAAACGATAAAAGCACCCTTGGATTCTATTGCTCCTTTAAAGAAATTTTCGAAAACCGCTCTTTTATATCGGTCTTTATTGGGGTGCTGTTCCCAAATTAATGGATCGGAGGCTACAGCAAAAAGGGCTTCAAAATTCTCTTCTTTTAAGGGAACTGCAATAATTAAATCGTTTGCTAATGTAGGCTGTAAATCGAAATTCATATGGCTTGAATGTAAAAACGGCTGGCTATAGGGCCAGCCGTTTATTGTAATAGTATTATTTAGGCAAGGTAATAGATTTCTCCATTGCGTTGCACTTCAGTCGAAATGACGCCTTTATTAATCTACTAAACCTTCGATTTCTACCACTTCCTGTGCATCTTTTTGATAATCAACTTTATCAATTTCGAAACCAAATAAGCTTAAGAAATCAGATCTGTAACCTGGTAAATCACCTATTGCCGGTAAAGTTTCGGTTGTTGCTTCTTTCCAAAGTTCTGCAACTTTAGCCTGGATATCTTCACGCATTTCCCAGTCGTCGATTCTGATTCTTCCCTTCTCATCAACAGGAACAGGGCTGCCGGTATATAAGCGATCAGCATATAAACGTTGGATCTGCTCAATTGTACCCTCATGTACACCTTCTGCTTTCATTACTTTATATAACAATGAAATATATAACGGGATTACCGGAATAGCAGAACTTGCCTGTGTTACCAATGCTTTATTAACCGATACATAAGCTTTGCCATCAATATCTTTTAATTTATCGCTGATTTTAAAAGCAGTTGCTTCCAAGTCATCTTTAGCTCTGCCAATGGTTCCTTTACGGTATACTGGCTCGGTTAAAGCTGGGCCGATGTACGAATAAGCTACTGTAGTTGCACCTTCAGCAAGTAGATTCTCTGCTTTTAGGGCATCAATCCACATGGCCCAATCTTCGCCACCCATTACCGCAACGGTATTGGCAATATCTTCTTCGGTAGCGGGCTCGATAGAAATTTCCGTCACATTACCAGTATGGAAATCGACGGTTTTATTGGTATAAGTTCCACCTATAGGCTTTAAGGTAGAGCGGTGAAGTACTTCTGTATCAGGGTGTTTTCTAACTGGAGATGCCAGGCTATAAATGACTAAATCAACCTGCCCCAGATCAGCCTTGATTAATTCAATTGTTTTTTCTTTAATTTCTTTTGAGAAAGCATCGCCATTAATACTTTTTGCATATAAACCAGCAGCATGGGCTTCTTTTTCAAAAGCGGCACTATTGTACCAGCCTGGTGATGCAGTTTTGCCTTCAGAAGGTGCTTTTTCGAAAAATACGCCAATTGTAGAAGCGTCAGACCCATAAGCAGCAGCAATACGCGAAGCCAAACCGAAACCGGTTGATGCACCAATTACCAATACTTTTTTAGGACCATCTATAGCTCCTTTAGATTTTACATATTCAATTTGATTCTTTACGTTTTGTGCGCAACCATCAGGGTGTGCGGTTAAACAGATAAAGCCCCTCATTCTAGGTTCGATAATCATCTTATTCTTTTGATTTTACGTTTTGTAATGTTTAAAAATTAAAACTGTTTTTAAGAATTTCTGATTCTTAAAATGGTCAAATCTTTAACGAAGATAAATTTTTAATTGTTTATGACTAAATGAATTTTAAATAATAAGCTTTTACATTTGTTTAATCCGTTTTAGACCTAAATTCTATATTTAGAATATTATCTCTTTTCATATCGGTATCGAGGTAAACTGTCCGTGTTTTATCGCCATAGTAAATGCAAAGCACAGCCGTATTTGGCGGGACGCTTCCTAAATTATCTGCTCGAAACAATAAAGTGTTTTTGCCTGGTTGCAATGTTAGATAAAACCGCTTGGATGTTTTTTTAACTGCAATTTTTTGATGGATCCATTCGTCATTAAGTTTTAAAGATACACTATCTCCATCTTCTACCTGGCCGTCCCAAATTTCAAGTTCTATCTGCTTGTTTTCAACATGCATATTTGCAATAACATCGGTTTTTCTGTCTATGGGTTTTTCTGGAACAATTTTTTTCTTTTGTATTTCTACAGGTTTATTGACTATAGATTGATTATATGATAAGGTAGGTTTTGAATATGCCCTATAAAACTTAGCCACTAGAAAAGTTGCAAAAGCGTTTGAGCGGTTTGAAAAATCAAAACTATACATGTTTTCGCTTGTTTTAACAATCAAATTGCCGGTATTTGGCGGCTTGCGACCATAATTATCTGCAAAAAGTGCAAGCGTATTCATTCCTGTATCTAAATGTAGCTCATGGCTAAATTTTTTCTCATTAATGGCATGTTTGTTTAAAATCATTCTGCCATTTTGAATCAGTGTTATCGTGTCTGCATCTATAAGCTCTTCATCCTGTACGGCCAGGGTAACAACGCTATCTTTTGTGGTAATTGGATCGTAAATGCCATAATAAATATTATTCTTCCCGGTAGGAGCCACTATCCTGGGAATATGAGGATCTGTCCAGGGCGTTGAATTTGTTTTTATTAAGGTAATCTTTTCGCGATATAAAAGATCCCTCATATTTACTTTTGAGCTTTCGTAAATTTCATCGCCCTCATCTAAACCCCTCATAAAAAGCCCAAAGTTATCGATCCACATCCGTTGCAAAGTCAATTGTGCTTGTCCGGTTTTGGATTTACTTAGCGTAAGTACGCCATTTAGGTAGGGCATCCACTGTTTAATTTTGAAAGGGGTTTCAATTATCGGGTATTTATTTCGACCAATGCCCAGTTGGGTGCTATTTTTTTTAACAAGCAAGAGCTCATAACTAAATATAAAATCACCATTTGTAATTTTTAAGTTTGCTGGATAAAGCATCTTTTCAGTTGCTTTGCCAATATTCAATTGCACATTAATTGGTAAAGCTGTGGGATAAGGACGATACTTAAAATCCCAGGTACCCGTAAAGTTCTGAGCCTTTGCTCTGTTCAAAATCATGAGTAACAAAATTCCCAAAAGAAAACGCATATGATTTTCAATGAATAAAATTTAAAGATAAGTTTATAACATCTTTTTTCAGGATTAATTTAAAGTTAAATTATTTGCTTTGTCCATTTTCTATTAATTTAGCGCCACACAGATAAAACCGGTTTATCTCTTCTTATGAAAAAAATAGTATTGTCTGCCGTGGTGCTCATCATCATGGCTTCTGGAAAGCTTTATGCGCAAACCCAACACCAAAATTCGGGGTGGTTTATGTTTTTGAATAACACCAAATTTAACGATAAATGGGGGCTTCAGTTCGATGTTCAACTGCGTTCGGCTGATGATTGGGGTTATTTGAGAAATACTTTAGTGCGCCCGGCTTTACAGTATTTTATTAACAATCAGCACAATGTAGCATTAGGGTATTTATGGCAAACAACACATACAGAATCGGCAGGGAGCCCTGATCTTACCCTACATGAGCACCGCATATTTGAGCAATACATTTATAGTCATAAAATAAAGTCGGTTTTTGCCAGTCATAGGTTTAGGGTAGAACAACGTTTCATCGGTCGTACAGGGGAAGATGTGTTTTCACAACGTTTCCGTTATTTTTTCAGGTTGATCCAACCGCTGCAAAAAACTCAACCTACGTTTACAAAAGGTGCATTTGTGGCTTTGCAGAACGAGGTGTTTTTGAATATTCAGAATAAGGATAAAATTAACAATAGTGTTTTCGATCAGAACAGGTTATATCTCGCTGCAGGTTACCGTTTTTCGAAACAGTTTGATCTGGAAGCTGGTTATATGAACCAGGCTACCCATGGTGTTTCAAACAATACGGTAAATAATATTATTCAGTTGGCCGTTTATACCAGGTTTTAATGTTTTAAAGTCATTTTTTGTACAACAACTCTTACAAAATGTTAAAGCTGTTGTAATTGATTGGTCTTTTTGCTCAATTTGCCGCGTGAAAAGATTTACCATTCTATTTTTAGCACTCTTGTTTGGCAAGCGGATGCAGGCTCAAGAGATTCAGACGTCTTCAACTGATCATACCCCAACCTCAAAAAGTTTATTTAATCCTGAGCATAAAAGGAATTTTTCGCGTAAAGGCGATTTCTTTTTTCACTGGGGATACAACAGCTCCTGGTATGGGAAAAGTGATATCAGGTTTCAAGGCCCGAACTACGATTTTACTTTAAAAGATGTAGTTGCACACGATAGACAATCGAAATTGAGCTGGGCTTATTTAAACCCTGGACTTATCACCGTACCACAATACAATATCCGTGCAGGTTATTTTATCAAAGATAACTACAGTATCTCAATCGGTTGGGATCATATGAAATACGTAATGGACATCCCACAAACAGTTGCGATTACTGGTCACATCGGGCCAAATATTTCTCCAACCAATACACCTACGGGTAATTTGGCCGGCGATTATAACGGACAGAGCATTAATGTTAAGGAGAGCATGTTAACCTACGAGCATACCGATGGTTTTAATTATGCAAATATCGAAATTGAACGTTATGATGATATTTGGGTGGCTCCGGGCGGCAATACTTCCTTAACCTTAGAAACCGGCTTGGGTGGGGGATTAATGGTGCCACGTTCAGATGTACGTTTGTTCGGACAGGGCAGAAATAACCACTTCAGTATTTCGGGTTATGGTGTTTCTGCAAAAGTTGGTCTTAAGTTTTATGTGTGGAAAAACGTTTACCTACAAAATACCACTAAGTTTGGCGCTACCAATTTAACCAATGTGCATACCACTGGCTGGGATGAGTACGACAAGGCCAGTCAGAAGATTAACTACATCGAAAATATGTGGCTGATCGGGGTTCAGTTTTAAGATATAAGAGGAGGCTTAAGCCTCTTTTTTTGTTTTGGGGGCAATTTAAAATTGCCACGGAAACACTGAAGACACGGAGAGTATTAATATTTCTAGTTTATCATTCTGAGCGGCTGTGTTTTATTTGGGCTAAATACTGCATTACAGCATCTTCTGCCTTTTTGTTCTGCTTGATGTTTTCAGTATACAGATCGATTCTCAGATTTTTATAAAGCGCTATCGCATTTTCTAACGCATTAATCAAAGATGTCCTATTGTATTCGGCAATGGTACCTTTAAGTAAGTTAAAATCTTCGGCAGGAAGCTGCGATTCTACTTTACGCACACCCCGTGGTAGGTTGTTGTTTTTGATGTGCAGCAGAGGACCAAACACTATCATTCTTAAAAAGCCGAAGAAATCTAGAGCTTCCAGATACTCACCTCTGCCGATTTTTAAGAGGGCATAATGCATCCAGGTCCAAAAGCGGTCCTCAATCCATTGATAATCTGGGTATGGAAATTTAGCTTCAGTTTGATCGAGGATTTGCTGCAATTGATTGTCTCTATCGATTAATAGGATAGGGTTTTCTACTCTTGAAGCAAATTCATCAAGAGTTAAAAACTTAATGTCAACATGGAGCAATGGCTTGTCGTAAAGGCAGATCAATACGCGCGGTTCGCCAACATGCTCTCCTGTAAATGCAGAAATTAAATCGCCAAGAAGGCTGGCATATTGCAGCATTTTCGATTTATCTGTTGATCGTTTTTCTTTGGTAACCAAAATGAGGTCGAGGTCTGAAAATTCGTCGATTTCATTGCTGAGCCAGGAGCCACCCACTGCTAAACCGAGAACAGATTCATCGCTTTCTAATATTTTGGTTGCGTTTTGGGCAAAGAGTTGCTGTATCATGGGGGCTATTTAATGCTGTTTTTTACTAAATGTACTTTTAAGCCTAACCATTATATAGGCACAAATAAGGGTAGATAAAAAATCCAAAAACAAATTGAGCGGTTTAAAACCAAAATTCCGATAGCAATTATCGCACTTTCCAGAAAAACTATCGTAAAAAGTTAATGGGAAACCATATTGATCAAATCCGTCAGATGCAGCCTCTAGCTTTAATGTTGCTAAAGTAGAAATAATCAATAACAGGACGGTTAGGTATATAACGGCTTTGGCTATTTTCATTAATGTATTTTATAAAAAGATTGCTTCACTCTTGCGTACAGTCCTATGCTTCTGTTCGCAATGACGATCTAGCATAGATTGCTTTTCGCTGGTCGCAAAGCATCTGGCTACAGTTCGTCATCCAATAACCTTCGGTGGTAATTGATCTGCCCTAAGTGATAGGCTAAATGTGTGGTAAGGTGAACCAGGAAGAATTCGGTTGATGTTTTCTCCTGAAATACCAACATTGGGTATTCGCTATTGAGTTGTTCTTCTGTTATTTTACCCACGGTTTCGTTAACCACGGTTAGGGTTGCTTCTATCATGCTGATGAGTTCCTGCTTTGGGATATCCTTTAACGAAAACTCCAACTCGCGGTTGCGGATGTAATTGCTGCCTCCCAGAGTTGCGCCAATGTAGGTATTGAGGTTTCCGATCAGATGCAGGCAAAGGTTCCCCGCTGAGTTTGCAATGCTTTTATCTATCATCCATAAGTTCGCTTCGTTTTTATAAGACTCGATTTCGGATTTTAGCTTGTTTAAATCACGGTTGAAAAGCGTTTTTAAGGTTTCGGTAAGCATATGCGGATTTTTAAGGGATTATTTGAATGTTGTTAGGCGAATATAAATATTTGAAGGCATAATTTAGTTTAATGTGGTTTTTCAAAGCGTGTTTCATACCCGGTTAGGTGAGGACTTGAAGCGATAGCGAGACTAACACTTAATAGTAGCAATGATCTGCTTTTCAAATAAAAATAAAAGGATGTTAAAGCACATTGTCCGACCGAGGATCTTTTGGAGAAAAGATGAGGCTGTATCAGCTGTATCATAAGTTGTGATTCCATTCGAACTTGTCACGTTGAGCTTCCCGAAGAATCGGGACAAGTAGTCGAAACATTTTGAGGAGCATTTAAACAGGTCCTTCGACAAGCTCAGGATGACAACTATATTTATGATACAACCTCTTGACGATTGCATTGTAAAATAGCGCTAAAAAATGAGCTCCAATTCCATAAAAAAAACACCTACAATTTCTTGCAGGTGTTTCTATATTAAAGGGCTTTAATTTATACTTTTCTCACTCCACCTGAGCCAACAACAGTTTTATCGACACTTGGATTGCCTGAATAATTTACGCTTCCTGATCCGCTGATTACGGCTCTAATGCTTTCGCTCACGGCGATGTTTACAGTTCCTGAACCACTGATGGTACTGGTTAAAGTTTTTGTAGAAAAAGATTTACCGGCAAAAGTACCTGAGCTGCTGATTACTACTTTTGCATGATCTGCACCGCCTGTAATGTTTATTGCGCCAGAACCGCTAATTACACCATTGTAATTGTCTACATCGGCGCTTGCTTTAATGCTTCCCGAACCGCTTACAGTTGTAGTTAGACTACCTGTGCTGATTTTTCCATTAACACTTAAGTTACCATCACCACTTACGGTTAAGCTGGCCAACTCTTTTGCTGTTACGTAAGCCGTGATTTTTTTACCTTCATATTTTCTGGTCCAGCTTGTAATACTGGTTTGCGGGCGGATAACTAAAACGTTGCCTTTTACTTCGGTAACAATTGAGGCCAATGCATCAGCATCACCTTCTAAACGGCAGCTTTCGCTATTGCCCAAAGTTACAATTACGTTTATCGGGCCTGCTGCAGCAACCCCGTTGAAGTTTTTTACCTCTCTGTCGTCGCCATTATTTTTTGAAGTGTTGATGCTGATCTGAGTTTTAGCAATTACATTAATACTAGAGGTTAATGTAATGGATGCCAATAATATTGCAAATACTTTTTTCATGGGTATAGATTTTTATTTTTTAGATGAATAATGTGCTTTTTCTTATAAGACGATGGTTTTGTCGAAAAGTTGCATAAGATGAAATTTAATTCTCTTTATCAGTGATATTCGGCCATGCTCAAAAATGAAGCTGTATCATGAAGGTAATTTCTCTTCCAATTTTGTCATGTTGAGCCTGTCGAAACACATAAAAGCGTATTTAACTAAGTCCTTCGACAAGCTCTCCGTAGGAGTCCTTTGGACAGGATGACAAATTCTATATTTATGATATAGCCGCTGGGGATTTAATTACCCTTTTTTGTATTGATGTAAAACAACGGATCGTGTTTAAAGTTATCTGCATTTACGCTGGCATCTACCTTAATGGTTTTCCAATCGTTTGTAGGCTTAATCAAGGTATAAGCGCCTGTTTTTAATGTTACGCGCACAGGCATATCAAAACCTTTTACATCTGTTACCCAACGATAAGAGAGGATGCCATTATTGATTTTATATACTAAAACAGGGATCTTCGTATAACGTAAGTACTGATCGAAAACTTTATCTAATTTAAGTCCGCTTTGTTTGGCTATGTAATTTTCGATCTGAGCAGTGGTTACCGTTTGATGGTAAAATGTTTTGCTTAGCCCACGAAGAATCTGTCTGAATTTTTCATCGTTATCAATTAACTGGCGGATGGTACTAATCAAATTTGCACCTTTTGGATACATATCGCCGGAGCCTTCTTTATTTACACCATAAGGACCAATAATTGGAATATCGTTTTGGATAATTTTCTGTAATCCGATTACATATTCGTTTGCTGCTGCTTTGTTCTCGGTACATTCGGTAAACAATACCTCCGAATAATTGGTGAAACCTTCGTGAATCCACATATCGGCAATATCTTTGGAGGTGATGTTATTGCCAAACCATTCGTGGCCGCTCTCGTGGATGGTAATGAAATCCCATTTTAAACCATGCCCGGTACCGCTTAAATCTTTACCTAAATAACCTGGTTTAAATTGATTGCCATAAGCTACTGCACTTTGATGTTCCATGCCTAAATGTGGTGCCTGAACCAATTTATAACCGTCTTTGTACCATGGGTAGGGGCCAAACCAATATTCGAAACATTTTAACATGGGTTTAACATCCGCATCCCAGTGTGGGCGGGCTTTGGCACTATCGGTTTGAAGCGCCCAGTAATCGATGCTGAGTTTTCCGTTTTCACCATCGTAACTGTCTTGCCAGTGAGCATATTTGCCAATGTAAAAGCTAACATCGTAATTGTTGATGGGATTAGCGACAAACCAATTGTATTGTTTGTAACCATTAGGTTTATCGACGGTATTTCTCAGCCTTCCATTAGATATTTCCTGCAAAGTTTTAGGAACACTAATGCTGATTAACATACTATCTACCTCGTCGCTCTGGTGATCTTTATTTGGCCACCATACACTTGCCCCTAAACCCTGGCAGGCTACAGAAACAAAAGGATTGCCTGCTTCATCTTTTTTGAAGATAAAGCCTCCATCCCAAGGCGGTGTTTTTGCCACCAAAGGATTACCCGAATAAAAAACCGTGAATTTATCTTTACTTCCTTTTTTAACTGTTTTAGGAAAGGTTACAAAAACAGCATTATATTGTCTGGTAAAAGGTAAATCGGTACTTTTATATACTATCTTATCAACTTTTAAGTTATCAAAGAGATCGAACTGTAATTTGGTAAAATCCTGTGTGGCGGTAAAAACAAATTCATTGCTGCCGCTAACAGATTTTTGATCGATATCGATCTTCACATCCAGGTGGTAATAATTGATATCGTAACAGGTACGTAGCGGGGTAAGTGTTCCGCGGAGGCTATCGGACCTTGAGTTTACCTGGTTTTTGCCGAGCATCTGTGCCTGTAAAGTTGAAATGCTGAGGGCAGTGGTAAGAATGAATAGTAATTTTTTCATTTGTTATGTTTATCGTTAAAAACGATAGGTTATTTACACGCTCGTTTCTAATGAGCGTGAGCATTTTCGCAATGACGGATTTTATTTATTCAACACCGAAACAGTAATAAATGAGCTGTTGTGCACATCATGATAAATTTTGTGTGTAGCTTTTTGAAAATCCTGCGGTTCTGCCTGATAGATGTCCATAAATTTCTGTGGATTGCGATCAGCTAAAGGGAACCATGAGTTTTGAATCTGGATCATTATTTTATGGCCTTTTTTAAAAGTATGCGCCACATCCGGCAAGGGGTAATTTACTTTTGTGATGGCTCCCGGAGCAAAAGGCTCAGGCTTTTCGAAACTATTGCGGTATTTTCCACGCATAATTTCTCCGCGCACCAGCATCTCGTAACCGCCCATAATCAGGTTTTTAGGGTTAGGCGCCGGATTTGGCGCATCTTCAGGATAAACATCAATCAGTTTAACAACATAATCGGCATCTGTTCCGGTAGTCGAAACCACTAAATTGGCTAAAACAGGGCCGGTTAAAGTAATATCTTCGGTTAAAGCATCAGTTTGATAAGTTTTTACATCCGGACGGCGGGCAGCAAAACGCTGGTCGTCGATCATATATTCGCGGCTACGTTTGGCCTGAATGCCATCCTGGTAAGGCACAGGATTATTCGGATCGCTCACATATTCATCCCAGCTATCGGTTCTGCCAACTTTTTCGAAACTGAGCTTTCCATTAGGCTGTAAATACAGGTTTTTATTTTCTACTTCTTGTGGTGGCCATGTTTTGAACTTTTTCCATTCGTTACTTCCTGTTACAAAAATATTCGCTTCCGCTGCATTAAAATCTCCTTCGCCCTTTAAATAATGTTTAAAGAAAGGCAGTTCGTATTGTTGTTGGTAATCGATACTGGTGGTTTTGCCGAAAGGGATATCGCCGAAATAAGAACCATCACTACGTACCCAACCGCCATGGAACCAAGGTCCTGCTACCAGGATATTGTTGGCGCCAGGATTCTGTTTCTCGATTGCTTTATAAGTATCAAAAGTTCCGTAGGCATCTTCGGCATCGAAAAAGCCTCCTACCACCATCACCGCTGGTTTTACATTGGTTAAATGCGGCGTAATTAAACGTGCTTTCCAGAAGGTATCTAAGTTTGGATGTTTAAATAAATCGTTCCAAAATTTAATACTATCTGCAAAATATCTGTCTTTCAGGTTTTTAACCGATCCGGCTTCTAAGTAAAAGCGGTAATTATCCTGAATGGGGAACTGAAAACCTTTAGGACCTTTATCTGGTGTAATCGGTTTAGGTCTTGGCACACCAAAATTGCCCATAAAACTGAAAGCATCCATTAGAAATAATGTGCCACGGTGGTGAAAATCATCCCCCATAAACCAATCGGTAACTGGCGCCTGAGGTGAGACAGCTTTTAATGCAGGGTGTGCATTTGGCAATGAAGTGGTAGAATAAAAACCAGGGTAAGAAATGCCATAAATACCCGCATTACCATTATTGCCTTTCACGTTTTTAACCAACCAATCGATGGTGTCGTAAGTATCGGTACTTTCATCAATAGCTGTTTTAGATTTTTTTCCAACCAGTTGAGGGCGGATATCGGCAAAAGTGCCCTCACTCATCCATCGGCCTCTCACATCTTGATATACAAAAATAAATCCCTCACGCATCATCGCTGGGAAATTGCCCAAACTCAGCTTATATTTATCTTCGCCATAAGGTGCAACGGTATAGGGCGTGCGGTTAATTAAAAATGGATATTTTCTGGTTTGATTTTTGGGTATATAAATGGAAGTGAAGAGTTTAACTCCATCGCGCATGGGGATCTGGCGTTCTATTTTGGTGTAGTTTTCTCTAACATATGCCGAGTCGGTTTGCTGGGCTATTAATTCATTAGAAATAAACAGACAAAATAAAAGACTGAAAATTCTTGTAAGGTTCATTTAAGCTAGTTTTTAGGAATAAAATTTAAATATAGGTGATTAGTGATTGATTAGAAAAAATAGCCCGTAAAAGGTTTGTTAGCAAAGATGGAAGAGTTGTGATCTATTTTGCTTTTGAACCCTTCCCTTCGTCATCACTTTATCAAAATTTAGTTAAATAGTGTTAAGGGATAATCTTTTAGGAATTTTCACCGTCATATACATAATCGACATAAACACAAAATAATGAATAGGTTATTAAATAAAGGATTGGTTGTTTTCGCTGCAGCAGCGATGATTGCAACCTTAAGTATTGAAAGCGTTTCTGCACAGCGGCCAAGTAGGGGTGGAGGTTTTTCCGGAGGTGGTAGATCTGGTTCGATAAGCCCATCTAGGGGCGGTGGTTCTATTTCCAGACAGCCATATATGCATGCGCCAAGTAGAGGTAGTTATGCACCGAGTAATGGTGGTCGTCCACCAAGACCTAATTACAGTTATAACAGACCAGGTTATCGCCCAGGCTCTGGATATGGTAGGCCAGGTTATGGTTATCGCCCGGGTTATGGAAGACCTTATTACAGACCGTATTATAGCTATTACAATTTTTACAGACCGTTTTTAGGTTTCAGGATTGGCGTATTGCCTTATGGCTATTATCCGTTTTGGTATGGTCCAACCCAGTTTTATTATTCTGGTGGATTGTTCTATCAGCAAAACAACAGTCAATACGAAGTGGTAACCCCACCAGTTGGTGCTGAAGTTCCTAATTTACCATCGGATGCAAATCAGGTAACCATTAATGGTGTTGATTATTACGAATACAAAGGTGTTTATTATACGCAAAAAGAAAATGCTGATGGTAAAACGGTATATGTAGTGGCAGGAAAAGACGGTATTTTAAATACAACTGATGGTCCGGTTGATACGCATAATATAGGCGATATTATAAATCAACTGCCAGAAGGATGCAGAGAGGTAACCATTAAAAACGAAAAGTATTTTGTTTCGCCCGATGATGTTTATTATGAAGAAATAGTAGACGGAACAAATATTACTTACCGTGTAATTGGTAAGTTGTTTTAATATTATTTTTATCAGTGTCAGATGGTAACATCTGACACCATTTATAATTTTAATAGATGTGCAGTTGGATGTTACCATCCGACTGTTTTTGCTTTATATCTATAAGAAATTGAACGGATAGTGTCAGATGATAACATCTGACACCACCGAAAAAAAATAGCTTTATTAATGTTTTCAATCTCTTGATGATAGACTTTTTGCAGCAAAAAAATCCATATTTTTACGGCCTAAACATTTCGATTTGAAACCTGTATCGCAGCTCTTCTTTGTTTATTCAGTTCTTGCTATTATGCTCTCATCTTGTTCTGCAACTAAATATGCTGCGGTTAAGGAAAATGAAACCAGTATTTCGTCTGTAAAGTTTTTGGATGAATACATTATGCCCTTAAACCCAATTTTCCAAAATACGGTTGTTGGTGGTTTATCAGGTATTGATTACGATGTAAAGCAAAACCAATATTACATGATCAGTGATGATCCATCACAACATAGTCCGGCGAGGATTTATACTGCACAGATCGATATTAAAGAAAATAAGATCGATACCGTTCGGGTAACTGGTGTTACTTATATCTTACAGGAAAACGGAAAACCATATCCTAAATACGGAAGTGATAAAACTGTAAAGCCTGATGGCGAATCGGTTCGTTATAACCCCTTAACCCATCAATTACTTTGGAGCAGTGAGGGAGAAAGATTGTTTAAGAGCGGTGATACTACGATAGTTCAGCCCAGCTTAACCTTTATTTCTACAGATGGGAAGTTCCTCGATACTATTCCAATGCCTAAAGGCTTTCATTTTACAAAAACCGAAAGCGGACCACGCAAAAATGCTTTATTTGAAGGTTTAACTTATGCCGATCAGTACAAAACATTATACGCCAGTTTAGAAGAACCACTTTATCAGGATGGACCTCAGGCTGCTTTTGAATATGATAAAGCCTTAACACGGATTTTAAAGTTTGATGTAGCTACAAAAAAGAATATTGCCCAGTATACTTATAATCTGGGTGCAATGCCAGTTAAACCTACCGTTGAAAACGATTGGAATGTAAATGGAATTTCCGAAATACTAGCCATTAATAATCATATGCTTTTGGTAATGGAAAGAGCCTGGGCAAAAGGCCATGATGATCATACCTTTTTAAAACTTTATCTGGTTGATTTGCGGGATGCTGAAAATGAAATCGATAATAGCTCTTTTGTGCAAAATCCTCCTAAGCCATTAACCAAAAAATTACTTTTCGATTTTGATTCCTTGAACCGGCATATCGATAATTTTGAAGGGGTAACCTTTGGGCCAAAATTGCCAAACGGACACCAATCGTTGATTTTTTGTGTAGATAATAATTTCGGTAAATCTCAGGTGCAACAATTTTTCTTATTTGAGATTATTCCATAAGGATCACTCCTGTTAAAAATTTATAATGAGTAAAATAAAAGCATTACTGTTTGATTTAGATGGTACATTAATTGATTCTGAAAAGTTTCATTTCGATTGTTGGAATAAGTTTTTGTGTGAATACGACGTTGCGCTGGATTTTAAAGATTGGTTAACAAATTACGCTGGAATCCCCTTGCCTAAGAATGCAAAAACTATAATAGACAGGTATAAAATTGAAGAAGACTTAGAAGGTTTTATCAATAGAAGAGAAAAGATAACTGTTGATGGTTTTAGAACAACTGATATTCAGTTAATGCCCTTTGCATTAGAGTTTATCAAGTTTGCTTACGAAAAAGGGCTTACCCTGGCGGTGGTTACGGCTAGTCCTAAAATTGATGTTGAAGCCGTTTTTGAGCGTAATGGTTTGGCTAAATATTTCAGTTTGTTTATTACCAGAACAGATGTAGTTAAATCTAAACCTGATCCCGAAAGTTACAATCTTTGTGTAGCGCGATTGGGCGTTGAAAAAGATGAATGCCTTGTTTTTGAAGATACTTTAAATGGGGTTAAATCTGCGTTGGCTGCGGGCATTACCTGTTACGCCATTCAGAGCAATGTACGGGCGCATCAAAAACTAAAAATAGCTGACGAATTATTCCTCAGCTTTGCGAATGCTAAGGAATTTATGTTGCAAAAGGAATTGATTTAGTTCTTGAAAATTAACTAGCTTAGTATAAAGCAATAGAACTTTGTATGGTAAAAAAAGGATTATGGGTTTTGTTTGCAACCTTCGCATTGCTGATTGGACTCTACCCAACGATTTACTTTTTGATCGATAGGAAATTTGGGTTGTTAAATTCAAAGTCGGTTGAGTTGTTGACGAATACTTTCTGGAACATTGGTTTTTATATGCATATCATTTTCGGAGGAATCGCTTTATCTATCGGTTGGCCACAATTTAGTTCGAAAATGAGAAATAGGCGTATGGCACTTCACCGAAAACTGGGTAAAGTTTATGTGGTTGCTGTACTGCTTAGCGCATTAGCAGGTATTTATATTGGCTTTTTTGCAACAGGAGGATTGATTTCTTCTGCTGGATTTATTTGCTTAGGCATCATTTGGTTTTACACTACTTTAAAGGCTTATTTACATATCAAACGGGCAGAAATTGAAAAACATCAAAAAATGATGGTTTATAGTTATGCGGCTTGTTTTGCTGCTGTAACATTGAGGATTTGGCTACCACTTTTAACGATGGTTTATGGCGATTTTTCAAAAGCCTATCTGGTTGTTTCCTGGTTATGCTGGATTCCGAATTTGATCGTTGCCTATTTAATCACCAGAAAAACCACTAATCAATAAGTTATTTTGATGCTCCATCCTCTGCAATAATTTAGTTTATGATGTCAATCCAGGAAATTTTAGCTAGTGTAGGATCATTTTCATCTCGAGATCTGCTTCTTTTTGAAGAACATTCTGTCAGAAGGTCGTTCCGTAAAAACGATGTGCTCTTGCATCTTGGCGAAATCTGTAAATCTGTTTATTTCATTTTATCAGGATCTTTTTTTCAATTTCACTTTAACGATGTCACAGAAACAATTATCGATCTGCACCTGCCAAAAGAATGGATGTACAATCACCCAAGCCTGATTGAGCAAAAACCTTCAGGTACAATAATCAAGGCCTTTGAACAATCTGAAGTGCTGGAGCTTAGTTTAAATAATTTACATAGTTTAATTGCCAAATCACAGTCCTTTTTAAGCCTGGGTAGAATTTTTGATCAGCCCAACAACAGAACATACCTGTTTGATCATTCGTTAAGTCCCATCCAAAAATATAATTATATTAAAAACGCCAAACCGCTCATTGTAAAGGTTTTTCCAGTTAAAATGATCGCTTCATACCTTAAGATTGCACCTGAAACATTGAGCAGAGTAAGGGCAAATCAATGAATTTCCTGATCTGGATCAAGTGCAGCTTTTCGGGAAAATACCGATTTTTGAAATAAAAAAATATGCTAACAGATATTAACCCAAAACTTCCCATGCGTGATAAAGCAATCACCAGAGATTTTTATGTGAATAAATTAGGCTTTAAAGACATTGGAAGTGTCGATTTTAAAGATTACCTGATGGTACAAAAGGATCAGGTTCAGATTCACTTTTTTCTGTTCGAAACACTTGATCCGAAAGAAAACTATGGACAGGTTTATATCCGTACAAACGATATTGATGGGCTGTACAGATCTATGCTCGAAACTAACCAAAGCATTCACCCGAATGGAAGCTTGCAAACAAAGCCGTGGGGGCAGAAAGAATTCGCGATGCTTGATCCGGATAGCAACCTACTCACTTTTGGGCAAAGCATTTAAGGCGTTAGTTTTAGGTTGAACAGGTGACTTACGCCAAAGGGAAAGCTTTTGGGAATGAAAGCATAACAATTAAATGTAGAAGGTTTTATCCATCAAATTAACAGCTGTTCCGTAGCCATATTTATTAATTCTATCGCGTTTTTAACATCTAATTTCTGCATCATGTTACGACGGTGCGTTTCTACTGTTAGTGGACTTAGAAAAAGCTCATCCGCTATGCCGGCAGTTGTTTTTCCCTGTGCAATTAACTGAAGGATCTGCTTTTCGCGCTTGGTGAATTTTGGCCGCCCTTTTAAATCATTTACTGAAGGTTTTGCAATAATTTCTATAACTTCTCTGCTAAAGGCCAGTTCTCCTCTAAGTGCAGTTTCAATGCCGTTTTTTAGTTCCTCTACCGAGGCATTTTTTAAAATATAACCACTCGCCCCATTTTGCAAAATCTGCATAATGATACTTCTTTCAGTATGGTTGCTAATGGCAATAACGACCGTTTTTGGCGATAACTTTTTAACCTGAGCACATAATTCAATACCATTACCATCCGGTAACATAATATCAAGCAGTATAATATCGATTTCGTTATTGTTTAAAAAGGAAATTAATGCGCTGCCTGAATGGAAACTGCCTACTACGTGCATATTTTCGAGGTTGTTGATTAAGGAAACAATTCCTTGTATAACAATCGGATGGTCGTCAACAACAGCTAATTTAATGGTGTTACTCATAATTGATTGGGATTTCGATATTTATAGTTGTACCATTGCCAGGGTGCGAATCGATTTCAAAAGTGCCTTTAAGGTAGGCTACTCTATTTTTAATGTTTTCTAATCCTAATCCTTTTTTATAGGTTGAGGTATTAAAGCCAATTCCATCATCTTCAACTGTAATATAAAACCGGTTTTTATTTTCGCTGCACTGTATAACTACTTCAGAAGCTTGAGCATGTTTTAGTGTATTGGTAAGTATTTCCTGTACAACCCTATAAATGATTATCTGTTCTTCAAGTGCAATATGTTTAGAAATATTTAGTGCTTGAAAATCGACATGCATATGTTTGCTCATCGCCGATTCTGCCAGGTCTTTTAATGCCGTTTCCAATCCGAACTTTAATAATGTTTGTGGCATCATATTCCGGGCAATGTGCCTTAATTCGGTAACTGAATTATCCAGCTGATTAACGATTCTTTGTAGTTCTACATCATGCAATTGCATTTCCCTGTGTTTTGCCCAATTGGATAGATTAATTTTTAAACCCGATAACATTCCACCCAAGCCATCATGTAAATCCCGTGCTACCCTGTTCCTTTCTTTTTCTTCAGCATTGAGCATGGCTTTGCTAATTTCCAATTGCTGTTTTTGTTGTAACTCGGCCACTTTCTGTTTATAATTTATTGTTCTTTGCGCTGCAAGCTTTTTATAACCTCTGAAGTAAAAGTATAATAGGATAACACTGATTAAAAGAAAAAAAGACGCTGCGATTAATAGAAAATTTGTTGTTTTATTGTTCTTAATAATTAATGCATTTTGTTTCTTTTCTTTATTTAAGCTGGCTATTTTTTTCTGGTTCTCTGCATTTTTATATTTAATTTCTAATGCATTAATATCTTCTTTTAGTTTACTTTCATTTAGGCTGTCGCTTAACGCTTTGCTCTTTTTTATCCAATTATAAGCCTCTTTAATGTCGCCATTAGCATAGTTTACTTCTGCAAGCGCTTCGGTCATTCTGAGCTTATTCGTTGCTAATGTATTTATTTCTGGCTGATCGACAATCTGCAGTAAGATTTTTTTAGCCAGGGAAAAATTTTTCTGTTTAAAAAGAATTCTGTATTTCTCAAATATTACTTCCTGTAAAGAATAATTGTCGTTCAGCTTTTCGGCCAGTTTAATGGCTTTATCCGCATCTGGCAAAGCCAGCGCGTATTGTTTGGTGTTAATTAAATAGCGTGTTGTGCTTTTGTAGTAGTCGAGCCAAAATATTGTCATCGGGTAGCCCGTAGCCACATGCTCCGATTTATCCAGTATTGTTTTGGCGAGGTTAAGGTATTTTTTTGTAAGGCTATAGTTTTTTAGTTGATAATAATTTCCTGCAGTAGTGAGGTACGCATTAATGAGTAGATAATATTTATCAGGAGGAGTATCTTTTAAGGTATTTAGCCCCTGCTGCAGGTAAGGCGTTGCTTTTTCGTATTGGCCAAGGTTTGTAAATACCGTTCCAATAGAGATGTATTCGGTGCCTAAAAATTCTTTGTCGCCAGCCTTTTTAGATAGTGGTAAAACGCGGTTAATCAGTATATCGAGTGTTGTTTTAAGATCGTCTTTATGCTGTTGGATTAAGGCGTAGTTATGCCAAACCAGCGATCGCAGTCTATAAATATATTTTGTATTAAACTTGCTTAATAACGAATCGGCATGGATGAGTAATTTTTCTGCTTTTGCGTAATCATGGTCCTGGTAAATTAAAGATTCGTACCAATAAGATCTGGCTAGCAGTAAAGGATATTTTTTGCTCCAGGTTCTTGCCTTTTTCAGATATAATACTGCTTTGGCACTGTCATGATCTACCCAGAAATCAGTTAGTTTAAAACCAGCCTCGGCTTTAAGGCTATCGCGGAAGCTTCCATTTATGATGCGGCTTAAACTGTCGGTATATTGCAGATTGGCTGGTTGCAGCTGAGCCTGACTAATCAGCGAATAGAAAATCAGTAATGCCAGAAAGATGATATAATTTCTCATTAAATTAAAAATGCACGCTTTATTTCTCAACCAGAAATTAAACCCGTAATATACCTGAAATCAGGTAGAAAAAAATGGTATGATCTGGTTATTGTAAAGCAAAGTGCTCATTTGTTTATTTGCAGTTGTATTTTTTAAATCTAATTATGAAAAACATCAAAATTAAAACATTTGTACTTTCTTTTTTTGCCCTAGTGTTGTTTACAGGTTTAATGTCGTGTAAAAAAGATGAGGGCGAATCACCGTCAAAATCTTCACATAAGGTGGTTTTTAAACTCGAAGCATCGGCAGGTAGCAATCTTAGTACTGTAGTTTACGGTTATGATTCGCAGATTACTACCGCAACAAGCCTTAGCGGAACCACCTGGACAAGTCAGGAAATTACAGTACCAGCAGGAACCATTTCTATCAATATTGCCGCAAGTGCGACTGGGGCCAATGCAAATTCTACGCTAAAAGCGCAGATTTATGTAGATGGAGAATTAAAAAGAGAAGGCACATCTAGCGGTGCAATCTTAAGTGCATCAGCATCTTTAGGATTATAGTTGGTTCGTTAATTCACTGGTCATTAGTTTCTTTTTCTTTATAATGACCTTTGGGGTTCATTAGTCCATTAGGTTTGTTTAGGTTAAATCAAAACATTTTATAGTCTTAAAGTAAAATGTTTTCATACGCTCATAACCTATGGACTTTTGAACTTTTGCAGCATTATCCTGTTGAGCCTCAATATTGAACCATAAGCCAGCGCTATAAGCTACAATTTATAAACCAATGACTAACAAAGCCATTTCTATTCCCTAATCCACTTTCAGCTTTCCGCCTTTTTTCCCTACATTTGGCTAATCAAAATTCTCAGAAAATTATGCAATACGATGTCGTTGTTATCGGTTCAGGGCCGGGCGGTTATGTAGGCGCAATCCGTTGTGCTCAGTTAGGTTTAAAAACTGCAGTTGTTGAAAAATATAAAACTTTTGGAGGTACTTGCTTAAATGTAGGTTGTATTCCATCTAAGGCTTTATTGGATTCTTCAGAACATTTTCACAATGCTGCTCACACCTTTACTACCCATGGTATCAACTTAAAAGATTTAAAGGTTGATATGAAACAAATGATCGCCCGTAAAGACGATGTTGTTGCCCAAAATACAGCTGGTATCACTTATTTGTTCAAGAAAAATAAAATCGATTCTTTCGAAGGTGTTGGCTCTTTTGTAGATAAAAATACCATTCTGGTAACTAAAGCCGATGGTTCAACAGAAACCTTATCCGCTAAAAACGTAATCATTGCTACAGGTTCTAAACCAACAGCTTTACCATTTTTACCGATCGATAAAAAACGCATTATTACCTCAACCGAGGCTTTAAATATTAAAGAAGTTCCAAAAACGATGGTGGTAATCGGTGGTGGTGTGATTGGTTTAGAGTTAGGTTCGGTATACGCCCGCTTAGGTACAAAAGTATCTGTTGTTGAGTTTTTACCGTCTATTATCGGTACTATGGATGCTGGTTTGGGTAAAGAACTTCAGCGTGTGTTAAAGAAAACTTTAGGCATGGAGTTTTACATGGGCCACAAGGTTACCGGCGCGACCACAAAAGGTAAAACGGTAACCGTTACGGCTGACACCCCTAAAGGCGAATCCATTTCTTTAGAAGCTGATTATTGTATCGTTGCTGTTGGTCGTACGGCTTATAGCGAAGGTTTAGGTTTAGATAAAATCGGAATCACTGTTGAAGAAAGAGGTAAAAAAATTCCGGTTAACGAGCATTTAGAAACTTCAGTTAAAGGTGTTTATGCAATTGGTGATGTAATTACTGGTGCTATGTTAGCACATAAAGCAGAAGATGAAGGTACTTATGTTGCCGAAACGATTGCTGGTCAAAAACCACATATCAATTATAACCTAATCCCTGGTGTGGTTTATACCTGGCCAGAGGTTGCTTCTGTGGGTTTAACAGAAGAGCAGTTAAAAGAAAAAGGTGTTAAATATAAAGCAGGTTCATTCCCTTTCAAAGCCAGCGGACGTGCAAAGGCGAGTATGGATACCGATGGTTTCATTAAAGTTTTGGCTGATGCCGCTACTGATGAGGTTTTAGGTGTGCACATGATTGGCCCTCGTGCAGCGGATATGATTGCAGAAGCAGTTATCGCAATGGAATTCCGTGCATCTGCAGAAGATATTGCACGTACCTGCCATGCACACCCAACCTATACCGAAGCCTTAAAAGAAGCAGCACTTGCCGCAACTGATAATAGAGCCATACATATTTAATTATTAAACAGTCGTCATACTGAACTTGGTTCAGTATCTGTTTTTAAAATGATTAGCAATCCCGGTATTTGTGCCGGGATTTTTTGTTTTAGCACTTCTACCGTCATTTCGAGCGGACCCGATAGCTATCGGGTGCAGCGAAGTCAAGAACCACATAGTGCTCAGCGAAGCTAAATCTTTCTAGATAGATCTCCTCCGAAGGAGTTCCTTTGGAACATTCCACTGCGTTCCAGTCGAGATGACGACGGGTTTCGCTTTACTCTTTCTGCTTTGGACTTTATATTTTCTTAATAAAATGATAACAAACAGCGCCTAAAAATAGCGTTGTGTGCTGCTACTTTTGCGATTCAGATATTAAAAACCATGAACTGTAAAAAACTATTTGGTGCAATCTTTATTGCTTCATTGGCATTTACTGCCTGCAAAAAAGATCCAACTGATGATCCGATTGTAGATCCTCCGGTCGAAGCAATCGTCCCTGAAAAAATCGACAGCTTTAAAGAAACTGCTTCCATTGATTTAGGTGGAGAATTTGCTTCAGAAATTTCAGCTTACGATCCCTTGACCAAGCAATTATTTGTAGTGAGTAACGATGGCGGAACCAAGGTTGATGTAGTTGATATGAGTAAATACCCAACCGTTACAAAATTAAAAACCTTATTATACCCAAATAATGCTGGTATTAATAGCGTGGCAGTAAGTAATGGTTTATTGGCAATTGGTTTAGATGGCGCAGACAAGCAGGGAAATGGTGATGTAGTGGTATTAAAAACATTTACTTTAGATGAAGTTAAAAAAATTACCGTAGGTGCCATGCCCGATATGGTTACTTTCAGCCCTGATGGCAATTACATTTTATCTGCTAATGAAGGTGAACCAAATCTTACATATACCGTTGATCCTAAAGGAACCATTTCGATCATTAACATCAAAGACAACTATTCGGTAAAAACCTTAGATTTCGCCGCTTTTGAAGCGCAAAAAACAACTTTGCTTGCAGGTGGTTTCAGGATTTATGGTTTAAATGCAAGTTTTACACAAGATATCGAACCAGAATATATTGCAGTAAGCGCTGATTCTAAAAAAGCATACGTTACCCTACAGGAGAACAATGGTGTTGCCGAGGTAGATATTGTTGCAGGAACGATTACAAAAATTAATCCCTTAGGCACAAGAGATATCAGCCTGGCCGACAATGCTTTTGATGTAAGCGATAAAGACAATAAAAAAGTATTAGGTACATGGCCAATCAAGGCTTTTTACCTGCCAGATGCAATCTCATATTTCACTGCTGGTGGTACTGCCTATCTGGCCTTGGCCAATGAAGGCGATACCAGACAAGATTATACACCAAAAGATGCAAAAGAAGAAGTACGTGTAAAGGATCTTGTTTTAGACCCAGTTAAATTTCCTAACGCAGCAACGCTACAGTTAGATGCTAATTTAGGTAGACTTACGGTAACAAATACCGCTGGTTATACCATGGTTGGTACCAATAAAGTATATCAGGAATTGTACTCAACAGGCGGAAGATCTGTTAGTATTATTAACGCAAACACAGGGGCTTTGGTTGCCAACATTGGTAAAGATTTAGAACAGCATGTAATTGATGCAGGTAAATATGATGATGACCGGTCTGACAATAAAGGTGTAGAGGTGGAAAGTGTAACCGTTGCGCAGGTAAATGGCCAAACCTTAGCTTTTATTGGTATGGAGCGTGCAGATATGATTGCTGTTTATGATGTAACTACACCGGCCTCACCAAAATTTGTTCAACTATTTTCGACAGGCGATGCCCCTGAAGGTTTACTGTTTGTTAAACCAAAAGATAGCCCCAATGGAAGAAGTTTGTTAATTGTGTCAAACGAGGCAGATGGTAACGTTCGGTTCTATCAGCCCGATAAAATATAGTCTTTCTATCCCTTTATTAATTATTATGTTTTAGCCCCGATGAAGATCGGGGTTTTTGTTTTTCTCTTGTCGTCATTTCGACTGAAGCCCGCCAGTTTTTCATCGGTGGCGAAATGGAGAAATCTACGAAGGGCGATACATCAATCTTCTTTAGAAGATCTCTCTCCCGAAAGTTCGGGACTGCGCTACAGTCGAGATGACGATTAACGCATGAATGTATACTTTTATTTTCTCAAGATTAAGCCCTATATTGCGCTACAAAATAAAACTTTAGGGGTGCCTTCAAATAAGTTGGCTGAGAATATACCCATTTTATAGGTGAAAGGTAAAAGGTAAAAGGCGGAAGGTGAGAAACCATATGCCCTAAACCTTACACCCTATACCGTATAAATGAACCTGATCCGGATAATGCCGGCGTAGGAAATTAGTTTGTCTGCAAAAAAAAATTGCGCAAAAATGCATACTGCATTTGAAGACTCCTGAAGTTGTACAACAAAATGAAGTCTTTAAGCAATGAATTATATTAATGTATTAACAATAGCCGGCTCTGATAGTGGAGGTGGTGCAGGTATCCAGGCCGATTTAAAAACCTTTTCTGCTTTGGGCTGCTTCGGTACCTCAGTAATTACAGCTGTAACAGCACAAAATACAATGGGGGTGCGGTCGGTGCATGGCATTCCAGCCGAAATGATTAAAGATCAGTTACGGGCGGTATTGGAAGATATAGCGCCAGTCGCCATTAAAATCGGAATGATCAATCGTGCTGAAGTGGTGCAGGTAATCGAAAAGGAATTAAAAAACTATAATCAAGATGTACCCGTTATTTTAGATCCTGTTATGGTAGCCACCAGTGGCGATCGGTTAATCGAGCCTGATACCGTAGCCCAGTTGGTTGGAAAACTATTTCCCTTGGTAACATTGGTTACCCCAAATATAGACGAAGCCATAATCCTTTCAGGGCAGGGGGTTCATAACCTCGATGATATGGTTACTGCGGGTAAAAAAATTATCGAAAAAGGTGCCAAAGCCGTTTTAATAAAAGGAGGACATTTAATAGGCCCAATCATTTACGATGTTTTTATTTCTGGAAACGAAGCTCCAGTTATATTGGAAAGTGCCTTTATTGCTTCTAAAAATCTACATGGGACAGGTTGTACGCTTTCATCCGCTATAGCTGCCGAAATGGCCAAGGGCAACACTTTACTTATCGCAATTAAAAATGCCAAAAACTACATCCGTCGGGCCTTACAAACTGGTAGCGAGGTAAAAACTGGCGGGGGTAATGGCCCGTTAAACCACTTTTTCGAACCTTTAAAATTAATTATCCAATGAAATGGAGCGCACAGGCCTGGGAAGGGGTACAACCCATTTATGCCAAGATTTTAGCAATGCCATTTAATACTGAATTAAGTAGTGGCACGCTGCCTATAGAAAAATTTATCTTTTATTTGGCACAAGATGCCTATTACCTTTTGGATTTTGGCAGAACCTTAAGCACTATTAGTAGCCGTATGCAGGATGCAGATTTGGTGATGGCTTTTGCTGGGTTTTCTACAGGTGCGATTTTTGCCGAGCGTAGTTTGCATGAAAGTTATTTTGTAGAATTTGGCCTAGCTAACGAAGTGCAGCCCACTCCATCTACACTTTTGTATACCAATTATATCCTTAGCCAGGCTGCCTATGCCAATATAGAAATTGCTGTAGCGGCTGTTTTACCATGTTTTTGGATTTATAAGGCAGTAGGCGATCATATTTTCGCGCAACAAGATGGCGACCAGAATCCTTACAAAAGGTGGATCGATATGTATGCAGGTGTTGAGTTTGCTGTTGCGGTAGAAAAAGCGATTGAAATTACCGATCAACTGGCATCGCAAGCTAATGCCTCAACTCAACAAAAAATGCTAGCTGCTTTCGAAATGGCAACACGTTTAGAATGGATGTTTTGGGATAGCGCATATGAACTGGAAAAATGGAAAATCTAAGATTTTAACCCCATAAGGTGTAAATATTTTAATAAAATGTTAAAAACTTGTCGGTATTTCCAATAGATTTAAAGAACTTTGTAGTTCAATCTATAATTTAAAACATCACTTTGGAAGAAAGCACGCAAGGACAGGAAATTTTAAGTAAACAAGAAGATAAACCTGTATTAGCGCAAAGCTCTCCGAAACAAGTACGATTTGCCATATCTGCCTTTTACTTTATGCAAGGGGTCTGTTTTGCAAGCTGGGCCAGCAGGATTCCAACTTTTAAAGCTTCAATGGGTTTAAACGATGCAGAATTAGGCTCCATTCTTTTTGCTTTACCTGCAGGACAGATTATCACGATGTTTTTTTCAGCAAAATTGACCACTCATTTCGGTAGTAAAAAAATGCTTGTAGCAACTGCACCGCTTTATGCAATAGCATTAACTTTTTTAGCATTGGCTACTACTGGTTGGCAACTAGCGGCTTTTTTGGTTTTATTTGGCATCACGGGTAATCTTTGTAACATCGCCTTAAATACACAGGGCGTTGCGGGCGAAAACTATTATGGCAAGCCTATTATGAGTTCTTTTCATGGAGCCTGGAGTATCGGGAATTTAACAGGGGCATTAATAGCGCTCGGTTTGGTTAACCTAAAATTAGGCATGTATACCCATTTTTGGATTATTGCACTGATATCCTTAAGCAATGTTGCGCTTAACTGGAAAAAGTTGCTGAGCTATAATAAACCAGATGCTGTAGTAGAGAAAACAAAGTTCTTTACTATGCCGCAAGGCATTTTAGTATTATTGGGTGTTATCGCATTTTGTAGTATGGCCACCGAAGGAACAATGTTCGATTGGAGTGCTATTTATTTCGAAGATGTTGTGAAATTGCCTCATAATAAGGCGATTATCGGCTATGCCTCGTTCATGTTTATGATGGCAAGCGGAAGGTTTTTAGGGGTTTTTTTAATCGGTAAATTCGGGCGGAAAAACCTCCTTCAGATCAGCGGTGCCATTATATCAATAGGGATGGCACTTGCCGTAATATTTCCAAACCTAATTGTAGCTATTTTTGGTTTTATGCTTATTGGGCTGGGTGTTTCGAGTATTGTGCCAATGGTATATAGCATAGCTGGTAACAATAAAAAAGTGCCTGCTGGTAAAGCGATAACCATGGTTTCGAGTATTGGTTATTTCGCATTTTTGTTTGGTCCGCCATTAATAGGCTATGTTTCGCAACTATCAAGCCTGCGTTATTCTTTCGGGATAATTTCTGTTTTTGGTTTGCTGATTACTTTTCTGATCACAAAAATAAAAGGGATAAACTAAATATTAAGAGCGCTAACTTAACTGTTAAAAATATATTTATCATTTGAAGCGCAGCGCCTGTACATAGCAGAAGGTCTCCTCCCGTTTTACGCTTTTACGCTTCGCTGCCTCGTGCCTCGTTGCTGCAGGGTAACGCTGCAACCGGGGCTAGGTGGCCACAGTAGTATTTCATTTGACGGGTTGCAGGGTGCACAAACCCTTGTTTCTAAACCCAACTGGAGCGAACATGAAGTGCAACGGAGTAAAACATAAGGCGGGACTGCAAACCGCCAAGAACCACAATCCATTCTTTTCCTTATAATAAAGACTACCGATTTCAATTGAAGCGCAAAGCCTGTACTAAACAAGAAGTTTCCTCCCGTTTTACGCTTTTACACTACGCTTCCTCGTACCTCGTTGCTGCAGGGTAACGCTGCAACCGGGGCTAGGTGGCCACAGTAGTATTTCATTTGACGGGTTGCAGGGTGTACAAACCCTTGTTTCTAAACCCGACTGGAGCGAACACGAAGTGCAACGGAGTAAAGCGTAAGGCGGGACTGCAAACCGCCAAGAACCACAATCCATTCTTTTCCTTATAATAAAGGCTATCGATTTCAATTGAAGCGCAAAGCCTGTATATAGCAGAAGGTTTCCTCCCGTTTTACGCTTTTACACTTCGCTTCCTCGTACCTCATTGCTGCAGGGTAACGCTGCAACCGGGGCTAGGTGGCCACAGTAGTATTTCATTTGACGGGTTGCAGGGTGCACAGCCCCTTGTTTCTAAACCCGACAGCAGCGGCAGCCTCCGATTCTATCGGAGCTACAGCGAATGGCGGGACTGCAAACCGCCAAGAACCACAATCCATTCTTTTCTTTATAAAAAAACTATCGATTTCAATTGAAGCGCAAAGCCTGTATATAGCAGAAGGTTTCCTCCCGTTTTACGCTTTTACTCTTCGCTGCCTCGTACCTCGTTGCTGCAGGGTAACGCTTCAACCGGTGCTAGTTGGCCATAGCAGTATTTCATTTGACGGGTTGCAGGGTGCACCAACCTTTGTTCCTAAACCCGATTGCAATGAAAAGCCCATAGCGTAGCGAGGACTTGTAATGGAAAGCGGGACTGTTGCCCTCCAAGAACCACAGGCCAATCATTTCCTAATTTTAACACAATCATTTTCATTTAGAGTTTAGCGTGCGCTACCTGTACATAATTATCAAAATTTAGTAAGGGTACCCATGAAAACGCTTAGTAACCTACTCTTTCTTCACCAATCCATGTTCTTTTAGGGCTGCGATGGCTAGTTCGATTAACCTTAAATTTTCGTCCTGATGCCCATGCTGTACTTCTACATTAATATAAGGAATATTATTTTGCATGGCATAAACCGAAAGCGAGCCATCATTAGAAACAAATTTAGATTGAAGAATTACATTCACATTGGCCTTTTTTAAGCTGCTGAACAACCTTGGCTCGGTTACATAAACAAGATCATCGCCATCCATCTGAAAATTGATGTAAACGGAATCTGCGGTGCTGGCTAAATCGTATCCTGGTAGATAAGAAGAAATGCCAAAGCCACCATCGGCATTGTTATGCAGGGTTAAAAAATAACCCGTGGCTTTTGGATCGTAAAAATCGATAATTTGTTTACCTGCATTGAGTAGTGCTTTTTCAACTTCGTTAGAACTGAATAAGTCTTTTTTTAACCTTGTATTTACACCTACTTCGGTATAAATGGCGTTGGGATCTATACGATATTGATCATCCATGTAGGTGAAATAATAATCTCTTACACCGCCATATTGACTGTCGATGAGTTCGCCACCGCTCCAACGGATATAATCAAAACCTGCTTTTACACCAGTATCTTCATTATCGTGTACAACTAAAAATTTAATACCATTAGGTTTGTAACTGTACTTCACCAGCGTAATATCTAAGTTATAAACCTTAACAAAGCTCGAATCTGTCGTCATCGCCGTAAAAACAGGCGGGTGTTGAGCTTTTACTAAGAGGGTAGTGCAGATCAGAAATAGGCTAAAAATGAATTTAAACATAATCCCTAATATACAATGTTGCTACATAATTTGTTTGAAGACAACATTGTATAATTATCCGGGCATCAAAATTTATAAGTATAGATGGTAAAATAAAATGATTCGTGGGGACACTAACCACGGTGTGAGGAATTATCCGTGCGCGAAAGTTTTGACATTTCATTTATCGAAATCGATCAGATGCCTCTTTGCAGATAAATTTGCCGTGTTTTCTGTGCTTCCGTGGCTAAAAACAAAATCCACAAAAAAGCCCCGATTTGGGGTCGGGGCTAAATTGATTGTTAATCTGGATGTTTACTAATGTCCGTGATCTAAATCGTATTCGTTTACATCTTTGTGTTTGTATGGTTCTACCATTAACTCATCGATTGTTTTTCCTTTTTTGTTAAAACCAAGACGCTCTAACATCCTGTCGAATATTAGGTATACCACTGGCACCACAATTAAGGTTAAGAATAACGAACTGGTTAGTCCACCAACAATAACCCAGGCCAAACCATTTTTCCATTCGGCACCTGCACCGCTTGCCAATGCAATTGGAAGCATACCGAATACCATGGCGATGGTTGTCATCAAGATTGGTCGTAAACGTGCGTGGTTGGCCAAAACAAGCGCTTCTTTAGTCTCTTTACCTTCAGCCTTTAAGTGGTTGGTGAAATCGACGAGGATAATCGCGTTTTTCGCTACCAGACCCATTAACATAATTAAACCTAAAATGGTAAAGATACCGATAGAGTTATTGGTTAAAGCTAAAGCTAACAATGCCCCGATTACTGCTAAAGGAAGCGAGAACATTACCACCAGCGGATAGATAAAACTATCGTAAAGCGCAACCATAATCAAATAAACCAAAATGATCGAAGCCAATAAAGCGATACCTAAAGTACCAAAACCTTCGCTCTGATTTTCCTGATCACCTGCCCAGCTATAACTTACGCCAATTGGGGCTTTAAGTTTGCCGTTTTTTTGCAGCTCTTCCAATTTCGCCTGGAACTCAGCAACTACGGTTCCTGTTGGTCTACCGATTGACTGTGCCTTAACTGATACTGAAGTAGATTTATTTAAACGCTCTAACTGACTCGGGCCTGAACCTTCTGTAATGGTTGCAAACTGTGATAACTTAATCTGTTTACCATCATTATTTACAAAAATCAGGTTACGCACGTCATCAATATTCTGGCGGTTGAAGTTTTGATACTGGATATTGATATCGTACTCGTACTCACCTTTACGGTATTTACCATCAGTATTACCCGCAAACGCTGTTTGCATGGTAGAACCTACCGTTTGTAAAGTTAAGCCAACTGCCGACATCTTATCGCGGTCTACCTGAACGTTAATCTCAGGAGTTCCCTTTTCTACCGATAATTTAATCTCAGTAGCACCAGGGATAGCGGCAAGCACTTTTTGAGCACCTTCAGCATACTTCAATGCGCTGTCTAAATCAGAACCCATTACCACCAATTGGATCGGTGCGTTTTCTGCAATACCCAAAATACTGATCGGAACGGTTTTAACTTTTGCACCAATTAATTCTTTCGCTAATGCACGGCTCATTTTCGTTGCGAAAATATCTGAAGAAACACCTTCACGTTGATCGCGTTCAACAAGCTTAACATTAATCTCCGATTTATAGGCTGTAGCCTGTGTACCACCAAAATCACCGGTCGATTGTCCAACCGTGGTAATTAACTGTGTAATTTCTGGTTGTTTATCTAAGAAAGCTTCAGCTTTTTGTGTTAAAAAGTTAGTTTGCTCTAAAGAAGCATCTTTTGGTAGCTCTAACTGCACCAGGAACTCACCTTTATCTGATTTAGGGAAGAACTCCGATCCGATAAAACCACCTACCAGTAAACCGCATGAACTTAAGAACATCACCACAACCATAACTAATGTTAAAGCTTTGTGGTTTAACGACCATGTTAAAATGCTGGTAATCCAAAGGGTAAATTTCTTTAATTGTTTTTCGAACCAAAGAATAAAACGGCCGAATAGGTTTTTACCTTCAATACGTTCTAACTTACCGAAACGAGAGAAGATAAGTGGTACAATGGTAAACGAAGCTACTAACGAAAGTAAAGTTGCAATAATTACCACAATACAGAACTGACGTAAGATGTTCGATACCAGGCCTGTACTTACCGCAATCGGGAAGAACACTACCACAATTACGAAAGTAATAGATACTACGGTAAAACCAATTTCTCTTGTTGCATCAGATGCTGCTCTTACCTTGTTTTTACCCATCTCCATATGTCGCTGGATATTTTCCAGTACCACAATCGCATCATCCACCAGGATACCTACCACGAGTGATAGTCCCAATAATGACATTAAGTTTAAGGTAAAGCCGAACAAGCTGATCCCGATAAAGGTAGCAATTAATGAAACCGGAATCGATACCATTACAATTAACGCGTTACGTAAACTGTGCAAGAAGAAAAGCATTACGAAAGCCACCAAAATAACCGCCAGGATTAAATCGTGGATTACCGCATCGGCCGATTCTAAGGTAAAGATTGAACTATCGTTAACAATTCTGATGTCTAATTTATTTGCTGCGTATTCAGTTTTTAATTTGGCAATAATGGCATGTACACCTTTACTCACTTCTACCGCGTTTGCATCACTTTGTTTAATGATCTGGATGGCAATAGATGCTTTACGATCGATACGCGCCAGTTTTTCAGTTTCTTTTTGAGAATCCTGAACGTCTGCAACGTCACCTAAACGGATCTGTGCACCATCTTTAGTAGTGGTTAAAACCAGGTTTCTCAACTCTTCCATACTTCTGTATTTACCCGATAAACGGATCAATACATCCTGGTTTTGGGTTTTAACACTTCCTGTAGGGAAATCTAAGTTAGAACTTAAAATTAATTGCTGCACCTGTGGAACCGAAAGGTTGTAGCCTTGAAGTTTATCAGCATTTAACGAAACCTGAATTTCGCGTTCCGAACCTCCAACCAGGTTAACCTGTGCAATACCACTTACCCTCGAAATTACAGGGGCAATACGTTTATCAATTAAATCGTAAAAGGTAATATCATCCATATTGGCTGATGCCGACATGGTAATTACCGGTAAATCATCCAAAGAGAATTTACTCAATGATGGTGTTTTTACATCCTCAGGCAGATCAGAAAGAATGGCGTTTACCTTTCTTTGTGCATCATTTAAGGAAATATCGATGTTTGCTGCATCAGTTAGGGTGATGGTAACTGTAGATAAACTCTCAAACGATACAGAGTTGATTTTTTTGATGTTTTCCATTGATGATACCGCATCCTCAATCTTTTTGGTTACGGTGTTTTCAACCTCGTTTGGTGAAGCACCAGGGTAGATGGTTGAAATAGATACTACGTTGTTAGAGAATTTTGGAAGTAATTCATAACCCAACGAAAAGTAACTTAATAGCCCAAGCAAGGTAAGTGCGGTAAACACCACAATAACCAGCGAAGGCCTTTTTATAGATATATCTGTTATCTTCATTTTAATTAGTATTGCGTTTTGCGTAAATATTGTCCCTTCACTTCGCTTAGTGCAAACAAGCTCAGGGTGACAAACTGTAAACTGAAAATAGCCAACTAGACTATTTTACGATACTAACTGCAGTACCTTCAGTTAAGTTGATCTGTCCGCTGGTGATTACAGTTTCACCTTCTTTTAAGCCATCAAGAATTTCAACATTGTCTCCTAAGATACGGCCAGCCACAACAGTGCGGATTTTAGACGTGTTATTAGATTTATCCAATACAAAAACCTGGTTGCTGCTTACACTACCTACAAACGAAGTACGTGGAATCAGGATGCTTGGCGCCTGTTTGGGGAACTTAAATATTGCAGTTCCATACATACCGGCTTTTAAAGTATTTTTGTGACTGTTCTCTACTTCAATTTCAATCGGGAAATTTAATGTCGCATCGGCTTTAGCAGCGATGAAAGTTACCTTGCCAGAGAAGTTATCAGTTGGGAAAACAGAAGATTTAATGTCGATCTGATCTCCAATTTTAAGGTTGGCCACCTGCGATTCGTTCACATTAACTTTCAGTTTTAATTTAGAAACATCAACCAGCTCAAACATCTGTGTACCTTGGGTATTTACAAATGCACCTACTTCAATGTATCTTTTGTTTACGATACCGTTGATTGGTGATTTAATATTTGCATCACTTAATTTACGTTGCGAAGCCTGTAAACGGAGTTTAGCATTTCTTGTTGCCAGTTTAGCCTGATCTAACTGTTGTTGCGTAACACCACCAGTTGAGAATGAGCTTTGGTATCTGGCCTCATCTCTTACTGCATTCTGATAGTTAGCCTCGGCAGTTTCTCTGTCTGTATTGATAATTTCAGCATCAATACGGGCTAAAACCTGACCTTTGCTTACGCGGTCGCCTTCATCAACATAAATAGCCGTAACACGACCTGCGTTTTCTGATAAGAAGTTAAGTTCTTGTTTAGGAATAAAGTTTCCGTTTGCACTGAAATCTAAATTCACAGCTTTTCTCTCTACCTGAGCAACCCGAACGGCAACAGCGCCACCACCTTTAGCAATGAAAGCAGTTTTTTCTTCGTTCTTCTTTTTATTGTTGCTTAAAACATAAGCTATTGCACCAAGGGCAACAACAACTACGATAATTATGGTAATTACTCTTTTCATTTCTATTGTACTAGCGATTTAATATTCCCGTTTGATTTGATTAATTGTATTTCGGCTATTTTGTAATTCAATAAAGCCTGTGTATAGCTATTCTGTGCCTCAGTAAGTGCATTTTCTGTATCCAGAAGATCGGTTAAAGAAGCTAAGCCATTGTTATAATTGTTTTGTGTGCTTTTGTAAATTTCCTGCGCCAAATCTGCATTTTTACGTTGCGATTTAATGGTGTTGATGTTGTTGCGCAATTGGATTTTTGCGTTCTCATAAGCCAGGTTTAACGAGTTTACAGATTCTTTTCTGCTCTCTCTTGCTTTCTTAATATCCACATCTGCCTGGCGGATTTTTGAACGTGTTAAAAAACCATTGAAAATTGGCACTTTCAAAGTCAGACCAACTGCTGATGCGCCATATCCGATGGCAGCAGCATTAGACTTTAGGAAATCGAAACCATCGCTTTGGCTCGAGTAGGTATAATTACCTGTTAAAGCCAATGATGGATAATATTCAGCAACATATGCCTTTCTTTGTAGTGATAAAAGTTTATCCTGATTATCCAAAAGTTTAACCTCTGTTCTGTTTGCCAGATCAATAGAGTCTGTAAATACAGGCAAAGTAGTTACCTCTGTTAATTCGGTAAATGGTAGGCTGATCGGCGTAGAAACCGGCATACCCATCGAGAATTTTAACTGATTTTCCAATTGGGTAATGGCATTAATCACCTGCTCACGTTGTGTATTCAGATTCGTTAGGTTTACATTGATCCGGTCAACATCGATTTTTCTTGCCAAACCATTTTTAAACTGGTTTGAAACAATTTTTTCTACAATTTTAACATTTTTAATGTTGGTGTCAATTACGTTTAACTGCTGTCTGTTTACCAAAACCTGATAGTAATTGTTGGCCACCAGCTCGATAATCTGCTCTTCTGTTAATTTTGATGTAAGGTTATAATATTCCTCACTCGATCTCGCAGCCTGTAAGCCAGTAAAAACCTGTTGGTTGAACAATTGTTGCGAAAGCTGAACACCTGCAGTCGAATTCCAGTTCTGGCCTAATTTGATCGCCTGTGTCTGTCCACCGAAATTAGCAACCAACTGGCCGATAATAGGGTTGTAAGTTAAACCAACATTTCCTGTAATTTGGGGCAAGGCCTGTGCCCTAACTTCCTCTACCTTGTATCTTCCGCCTTCAATATCCAGTTTCGAGTTTCGAATCTTGGTGTTGTTTTGGAGCGCATAGGTTAACGCATCTTTTAAGGTAACTTGCTGCTGTGCAAGTACCAGCTGCGGTAAAACCGAGCCGATTAGCAGTATGAGCATTAACCTTACCATTTTTACTCTAAGCATAATGTATTGTTTTTTTGTTTTTTGGGTTCTTATCTATTAAAATTTGTGGCCCGTTTATAATCGGTTTGTTATTTGTTACGGCCGCCGTATTTTAGTCTGAACATCGTAAACCTCTCACAAATATGGTGGTGAGGTTTTTTTGCTTCATCGTCATTTTGTTTAATGCTTTTTTATCAGGGAAAAGATCTTTTCCGGTTTCCATAATGCACATGGTGCAAAGGCCCATCAAACTTTCCAGATAAAGTTCTGCAACATGTGCAGTATCATCGTGCTCAATTTCTCCCTTTTCTTTTGCCTGGCTAAAAATTTCTGCGAAGAAATCTTTTTCCGAACTTTTAAGCGTTTGCAACTTTCCTTTGATCACATCGTCGTTCAATAAATCAGGAATGCCTTCCGTAATCCTTAGCATGTAATATTTTTGGAAGAAAGTGTTCCTCACTTCTATGGTGCTAAAAAGGATATCTTCCAAAGGCTGATCTGGATTGTATTTCTTTTTGATCAACTCAAAGAAGTCGTTAAAAACCCTTTCTATTACTCCAATAATTAAATGCTTCTTATCCGGGAAATAATAATAAAGCGATGGTTTGGAAACGGAAAGATCTTCTGCTATATCGTTCATTGTGGTCTTACCAATACCAAAATGGATAAAACGTTTTATAGCGCCATCAATAATTTGCTCTCTCTTTTTATCGGCTACAATCATTTTACTTTTCTACTTTCTGACTTTTTTAATATTTTAGTCAAAAATAGTGCTAAAAAGTGATTTGTTATGAAAGGTTTGTTTAAAAGTGCATTAAGCTTACAATTTAATGACACAATTTTGATTCTTGCGCTGTTTATATATCTTTACAAACCAATCGTTTAGAAAATTTGTCAGCGTTAATCAACATCTTTATTGTATTGTTTACCATCATAGCCATGGAGTGTTTGTCCTGGTTTATACACAAGTATTTGTTCCATGGACCACTATGGTTTATGCATAAAAGCCATCATCAAAAAGCAAAATCATTCTTCGAATGGAACGATCTGTTTGCCGCACTATTTGCTGCCCTGTCTCTGTATTTAATGTATATCGATCGCCATAATTTAGGGTATAGATTTTTTATCGGATTAGGTATTACCTTATATGGCATGATCTATTTCGTAGTGCATGATTGGTTTGTGCATAGGCGGTTTAAAACTTTTAAAAGCAACAACACTTATTTGCAGGCCGTACGGAAGGCGCATAAGATCCATCATAAAAATAGGGGCAAAGAAGAAGGCAAGGCTTTTGGGCTATTATTTGTAAGGAAAAGGGTATTAAAAAACTAAATTACATGATATGAAAAATTATTATCTGTTTATTCTTTTCGGAATTATTTGCTTAGCCTTATATTCATGCCATAAAAAAACAGATAAAGACCGAGCTATTGCACTTGTAGAAGCTAAATACGAAAACAGTAATCAGGATTTGAATTTTGATAGTTCTAAATTAGATAGCCTTTACAATATTTCTCCTCAGGCTTATGCTGATAGCCTAAAAAAAGGAAATGAGTTAGATGATACTTTAGCTACCCTTGAGCGTCAGATAGAACACTTGAGTCAGGTAGAGTCGGATAGTGTAGGCTTGATCAGTGCAAAACTCACCAAAGAAAGATACCGTTTATTGGACGTTGCCAAAGTCAAACCAGCTTTTGTCGGCTGGAAACTTTCGAAAGTAGTAGCTGAGGGAGAAAAAGCGGACACTTTAAGCTTTAATTTCGATAAGGGGATTACCAAAATCGTTCCTTAACTATTTTTTATTTTACTTTTGCAGCATAACACAGAATCAAAATGCTACAAATCCAGGAAAATATTTCGTTAAAACCATATAATTCGTTTGGTATCGATGTTAAGGCAAACTATTTTGCTGAGATATTTTCTGAAGCAGATTTAGCCAGGCTGTTTAAAAATGAGATCGTAAAATCTCAAAAGCTCTTGGTTATTGGTGGGGGGAGTAATGTGTTATTTACTCAGGATTATGAGGGACTAGTTGTTAAAATCAGCATCAAAGGCATTCAATCTAAAATGATTGACGATAAAGTGTTGGTAACAGCTGGTGCTGGTGAAGTATGGAACGACTTTGTAAACTATTGTGTTGGACATCATTTTGCCGGTGTAGAAAATTTAAGCCTGATCCCTGGTACGGTGGGTGCATCGCCAATACAGAATATTGGTGCTTATGGGGTCGAGCTTAAAGATGTTTTCGAAAGCTGTAGCGCTTTTGAGATCAAAACCGGGAAAATCAAAACCTTTACTTATCATGATTGCCATTTCGGTTACCGCGAAAGTATTTTCAAAGGTGAGTTGAAGGGCCAGTATATTATTACATCCGTTACTTTCCGTTTATCGGCGGAAGCGAAAATTAATACCTCCTATGGTGCAATTGAAACCGAGCTGCTGAACAGGGGTATCGAAAAGCCGGATATTGCAGATGTTTCTGCCGCTGTATCGCATATTCGTGTAAGCAAACTGCCCGATCCGTCTACTATTGGTAATGCAGGTAGTTTCTTTAAAAATCCGGTGATCGAAAAATATGAATTTGCTGATATTGTGGCGAAACACCCCGATGTGGTACATTACCCTACAGCTGATGATAAAATTAAATTGGCGGCCGGCTGGTTAATTGAGCAATGTGGCTGGAAGGGTAAAGTGGTTGGCCAAACAGGTACCTGGAAAAACCAGGCTTTGGTTTTAGTTAATCATGGACATGCAACTGGCACAGAAGTGTATCAATTTTCTGAACAGATTATAGACAGTGTAAAGTCCACTTTTGGAGTCACTTTAGAAAGAGAAGTAAATATTCTGTGACGAAAGCTTGCTATTATGTAGCTGCACGCTTTTAACACCATGCCAGAAAATTTTGGTACTAAGTTTGTTTAGGTTTAAGTGAACAAACAATAATTCATTTGTTTTTTTTATCTACCTAAAGCTAAATATCATGACAAAATTTGAATTCAATCATCTGGTTAATCATCACTCGGTATCACTTAGATCTTATGCTTTAAATTTTAC
>Ga0163161_10000353_pt1 | contig 38695 bp, 26 predicted proteins | sample S45metaG_FD_129847 | JGI IMG/M metagenome (GOLD analysis project Ga0163161, IMG submission 129847) | Switchgrass rhizosphere microbial communities from Kellogg Biological Station, Michigan, USA - S4-5 metaG | ecosystem: Host-associated > Plants > Roots > Rhizosphere > Soil | place: USA... | reverse complement strand
TTCTTCTGGATATCTGGATGCCTATGATATCAGGAGATCAGATCCTGAGGTCGTTAAGAGATAACCCCAAAGTCTCTTCCACACCCGTATTGATGTACTCTGCAAGTACTGATGGCAAAAATATCGCTGAAAGCTGTGGAGCAGATAGTTATATTTCTAAACCTTTTGATCTCGCTGTGATGTTGGAAGAAATTGAGAGGCTGCTTCAGGAATGATTATTTAATTATTGAAACATTGCTAAGCACTTTGTTCTAATTATAAACCTCGTTCCATTGATTTTTTTGTCATCATTAAGATCATAGTGATTAATATGGGTATTTCAGGTAAAAACTCTTCTTCAGCTTTGCACTAAACAAATGATAATCCCAAACCTATTGCATAAAATACAAATAATGTATTTTTATGGCTATGGATATACTGCAAAAAACCGTGTTTATCAATGCCCCAATATATGCGGTATGGGACAGCCTTACTGTCTCGGAATTTATTCAAGAATGGATATATGATAGCCCTATTGAAATACAGACGGATTGGAAAGTCGGCAGCACAATAATCACGAGCGGGGATCTTCATGGGATTCCGTTCATCAATTCAGGAACAATCCTCGAACTGGATCCTGGCATCAAACTCTGCTATAGTTTTTTAAGCTCCCTCTCCAATTTACCCGATACTGAAGAAAGCTATTGTTTATTGGAATTTAATTTGACACAAGAAGATAAACAGACCAGGCTTGAGCTTACCATCCGCAGTTTTCCTGACGAGGTAATCCGTAAGCACCTGGAACTGTATTGGGGGCCAACAGTTGAACTCATCAAGCAACAAACAGAAAACCGTCAAATATAAATACTTGCCAGGCAATATCAATCCCCTAACGTTGCGTTGCATATCAAAGATCCAGATTTGGACATTACAAGCTGCTAACTACTCCTGCAAAGCCGCCTCTAGGCAGGCATTGGATTTGCAGTATACCCGATTTTTTTACGCTTTTGGTTTCGCCGGTAATAGATTTCTCATCTGCTCCATCTTTAAATAATTGGAGAGCATAATCTGAATTGCCCAAAAATTTCAAATTTAGATCGAGTATCTGCGGCGTATCTTTTCCATTAAGTCCGGCTACATACCAGAGTTTCCCCTTTCTTCGTGCAATAACGATCATTTCACCGGGATAGCCCTGGATCAGTTTCGTTTCATCCCAGGTTGTGGGAAAGCCTTTCAAAAAATTCCGGGGGCCTTCTGATAGATTATAATACGCAAAGGGTCTATCTGCAAAATGCTGTAAACCAGACTCAAACACCACTGCCAATGCCAATTCGTGTGCAAAGGATGTTTTATGCTCATGCTGTGAATCCGAAAATGTTACCGGCGTATAGTCCATAGAACCGATTATATTACGGGTAAATGGAAGCGTGGTATTATGTGCAGCAGCCTTGTCCGTTAAAATTGAGTTATTGTTATACCATTCTGCCCCGTAAACTGCTTCGGTAGTCATTAAGTTTGGGTAAGTACGGGCCCAGCCGCGGGGTACGGTAGCACCGTGAAAATTAACCAGTAAATGGTATTTTGCAGCATCTTCAAGAATATCTATGTAATATTTCATCATATCCTGCTGGTCTCCTGCAAAAAAATCGACCTTGATACCTGAAACCCCAATGCTTCTCAGCCATGAAAATTCCTTTTCTCTTTTCTCTTTTGTCAATAGCCTGTCTACCGGAGTCGGGTCAAGCCAATCTGTACCGGAATTGTACCATAAAAGCGTCTTGATGCCTTTGCTCTTTGCGTAGCCTAAGGCATCTTCCAGCTTTCCGCCATTTGACATTACGTCCCATTCCCAGTCGATCAGTACATATGGCCAGCGCATTTTTACTGCAAGGTCGATGTATTCAATCACTTTCTTAAAATCCTTTGATCCATGATTATATGCCCAATATACCCAGGCTGCACTTCCAGGTTCAATCCATTTGGTGTCTTTAAAGGCAGTAGGCTCACTCACGTCGGTAATCAATGTACTCTGTACCAGATCGGCTAGCTCTCCGATGATCATCACATGCCACTGCGATTTCCAGGGAAGACTGGAAATAGCTCCTCCCAGCAGCTTCTTTTTTGCTGAAGGGTAGCTTACCTTGTATACGTTTTTATTTTCTTTATTATTAAGTCGGGCCGCGCAATTTTCTTTGCTGATGCCTGCTTCAGAAATTAATACCCACAATGGCTGACTGTTAACTTTATATAATGCCGGATACCCCCAGTCATTATTGTTTTTTTCGTTGGTTCCAGTGGTAGAAAAAGGAAAAAAATCCTCATAGGCTTGGTTGTAGGGTTGTATCCATCTTTCGCTACCTGTAGGAACTATATAGGCTGTAGTTTCATCTATAATAGAGAAACTTGAATCTTTGCGATTGGGAAAGCTATACCTGAACGCAACTCCGTCGTTATAAACTTTAAAAGTGATATCCAAGGGCTGATCTAATAGATTCTTATAACTGAATGTTTTTTCAGTGCCAAAATTCTCGCAGAATTGTCGCTTTCCAGTCAGCATTTCATATTTGTCATGAACAGCAACAGACTTACCTTCCCCAATAAGTCTGAGATTCGATACGAACTGCTGATCTTCCCTTGAAATGCCTAACGGTGAGCTGGGCAGCACTTCAATATAGGCACTTCCTTTTTTATAAAGCACTTTAAAATGTACCTGTCCTGAACCTCCCTGACCAGCTCGTTGCATTTCCACAACTACTTTAATTTTTTTATTGGGCGATAAAATTTGTTGGGCATACCCAACTGAACTGAAAATAAGGCTCAGTGCTAAAAAAAGACTTTTCATTTGTTTTTTATTTTTATAAAAGTGTTGCTAAAGTTGAAATATTTATCTGTTAGCTCTATTTCGTTTCTTTATTGTCCAGAAAAGAAATTCCCGAAATTCCGTATTGATTCTTTCCATTCCTGATTTGGTATTGCCTCATAATTTATGTTAAACTAAATGAAAGTTCATTAGCTTATATATGACAAAAAATTCAGCCTGCTATAACATGCTGCTCTTTTATGTCCGGTTTATACTGGTCATATTTTATACCATTACCCATATTACTGAATCAAGGAAGATGCTATTTTTCCAATCTCAAGCTCATCTGTCGGTAATGTAGCAAATTTATATAAAGCCACTTTCTAAGCGTTATACTAAATAGACTTTATGTTGTACAAACCCGACAAAAATATAAGCTAAAGTTAAACGCCTGGTTAAGAAAACCAACACCCCGCTTGTTGCTAATCTTTCTGTCTGTCAACAATTTAAACACACATCGAAGTGAGGCACCCAGATATAAAAATCTGTGTGCATCTGTGATTACACCCATAACAAGAATATGCTATCTTTATCTTGCTCTGTTTACTTAAAAAACCATTAAAAATGCCAACCAGATCCAGAAAACAGGTATAAAATGGCAATTTCGCTACCAAAATTTCTCTAATATTAAATCAATCCTCTATGGTCCATCAGGTAAGCCAATGCTTCTTTTACTGCCTGTTGACCATCTTTAGGATTAAATCCTAATTCGTTTCTTGACTTCGAAATATCAAAATCCTGTTGTAGTCCTGAAAACATAGCAATTTCTTTAGTGGTGAGCAGCGGAGGTTTTCCAACTATTTTAGCTGAAAACTCCATAAAACCTGCAATAGCATACAAAATAAACTTTGGCACAGCTCCAGGCACTTTGATTTTCAATTCCGGATAAAGTTTTTGCGCCAATTTAGTTGTATCGGTAATGGTCAGGCATTTTTCGTTGGCAAGGATATAACGCTCGCCAGACCGGCCTTTCAGTGCAGCAAGATAACAGCCTTCTGCTACATCTTTAACATCTACCCAGTTCAGGGTAATCTGGGTATCCATGGGGATCTGCTTGTTAAGAATCAGTTTTAGCACATTATAGGAAACATTTAGTGGAAGAAACGCTTCACCTCCTATCATTGCTCCGGGCATAACAGATACCAATTCTATACCGAGTTCTCTTGCCAGATCGAAAGCCAACTTTTCACCATCATTCTTAGAATTATAATACATATCCCTTCGGTCGGAATTATATCCGTTGCTTTCTTTTGTCGGGAGGTTGGTATAATCCAGTGCAGCAATGGAACTCACATAGACAATTCTTTTTACACCCGCTTCTACAGCTGCTTCTATCGTATTCCGGGTGCCCAGCATATTCACATCATAGATTTCTTTCTTGGGATTTTTAGCCCATAGCCTGAAGGCCGCGCCCACTGCAAAAAAAGTATCAACATCCTGTAGTGCGCGCTTAAAGGAAGCTTTATCCATTATATCTGCCTGAACGACCTCGCAGTTCAGATCCTTGAAATATTCTTTGCTTTTGATATTACGGACTGAAGCCCTTACCGAGATCCCTTTTTCAATCAAAAGCCTCACAAGGTTGTTGCCTAAATGCCCATTGGCACCAGATACCAGTACCATTTTTTTATCTGTCATAATTATTGATTTTAAATACTGTGACAAAGTTGAACTTTGCAGATTTAAAACCACTTCACAAATGTTACCTAATGATCTTCTTTCTGATACGGCTCAGACTTTTAGGGTTCATTCCAAGAAAAGACGCAATGTGTTGTATGGGAACATTCTGGAGAACTTCTGGGTACTCGTCCATCATTTTTAAATAACGCTGTTCCGCACTAAGGGTAGCCAGCTCCCTGGCACGTATTTCATTATAGGATAAAGATTGTTGAAATACCAAAAAGCTAAAGTCCATAAAAGTAGGGCTCTGTTGTATAAGCTGATCAAGATCTGTTTTACTGATGCGCAAAAGTTCACATTCGGTAATACATTCCAGATTTTCATCAGACCTGTTCTGGTTAGTAAAATTAGCATAGGAGGTAATAAAACCGGGCGGACAATTTATATGCGTTGTAACCTCATCGCCCTTATCATTATAATGGAATAGTCTTGCAAAACCTGAAACCACAAAATATAGATGGCCTGGTACCTTCCCTTCTTCTTCGATTATCCGGTTTTTCGGATATCTTACCGGTTCAAAGTACTGTATGCACAAATCTCTATCCAGGTTGGAAAGTTGTAGGCTTTTTGAAATAAGATTTACAAGTTGACTGTGCATGGTACAAAGATAAAAAAACAATGCTGATCAATCTCAAATGAAACCTGTTCCAGACTTTTGCGAGAAAAGAAAGTGCAACAACCTAGCCAGCGAAAAGGCAATAACCAATTCGTGTACGCTAGAATCTGTTCATTCCATTTATAGAAGGGATAAGCCAGCGTTTTGATAACCTGGCTTAGTTTTTAAACTCTCGGACTTCCGAATAACCGGCTGATTCATAGATTGGGCATGATGATGCGATCTCTGCCGCCTCATCCAGGCTATTTGCCTTTAATAATAGAAATCCACCTACAATCTCCGTTCCCACTTTGTGGGTTGCTGGGGTGATTGTTGTGCCATCACCCGTGATGAGTCTACCTTCCAGTGTTAAGGAACTCCCACCAACTAAACGGCCTTCAGCTTTTAACCAGGTTAGCCACTCGCTCCAATGCTGCTGATGTACCCGTAGATCTTCTTCCGAATGTTCATCCATCCTCCCATCTGGCTCTCTGAATAAAATGATATAATCTTTCATAAAAAATAATTTCAATAAAAATAAAACGAATTCGATATAAATATAACGAAAATATTAAATTTATTACTTTATATTGGCAACATGAAACCTTTAGTAGAACTAATTACCGCCTGGGAGACTTTTGCTGATACACATCGTGAAGCAGATGTTGAAAGTTTCTGTTATGATTACCTATCTAATAAAAATCAGAAGGATGATCCTGATCCCGAAATGGATATTTTGCTTTCAAAACTGATAGGTAAATCGGGCAGTCTTATTAAAACATACCTTAAGCTGGCGTTAAGGCAGATCCCGGAAATGGAGATGGAGTGGTTTTATATCTTAGATACGCTGAACGACCATGAGGAGATCAGGAAAACAGAGGTGATCAGTTTTCGCCTCCTATTGGAACCCACAACAGGTATAGATATTTTGAACCGGATGCTTAAAGCCGGGCTGATCAGCGAACGAGTTGACCCGGCAGATAAAAGAGCACGTTTAATAAAACCGACAGATAAGGGCATTGAAAGCTATAAAAAGGTAAACAGCTTATTTAACCAGGTTATCTCATTACTATTTACATCTCTGAACAAAGAACAAAAAAACATGTTAATACTCGCATTAGGGAAACTGACCAATGAGCATTATGAAAAGATTGTAGAAAATAAAACACAGGCAATAAGCGAGATTGAAACCTTTATAAAAAATTCAATTAAGTAGCCCGAACTGAGTTGGCTGACCAGATGATGCTCAGGTAACCGATACTTAAGCTTGATCATTTTTTTTTTTTATAAATAGTGTTCCTTCACAAAATTGAGATGATCTTGCTAGGAACATAATTGTCAGGTACTGGGCTGCGCGTAAATGAATACCAGAATAGGCAGATAAAAGAGGCTGTATGATAAATATATGAATTGTCATTCTGTCCAAAGAACTCTTACGGAGAGCTTGTCGAAGGACCTTTTTTTAATGTTTCAAAAGGCATTTCGACAACTTGTCCCGATTCTTCGGGAGGCTCAACGTGACAAATTCAAAATAATTAAAATTTATGATACAGCCTCATCTCTTTTGTTGATTTAATTCCAATCACTACCGATATCTTTACCAACATTGGGGTTCGCATTTTTTTCAGATAATGGGATAGGAAATAAAACATTTTTATCCTGAAAAGGTTGGGTACCATCTTCTATTTGCCTTTGCGAATTAATGGTCTGCTTAGCTATACCCCAGCGGATCAGATCAAAATAACGGGACTGCTCGCCTGTCAGTTCCAATTGTCTTTCGCGCATCAAAACGGTCATCGCTTGAGATTGGCTGCCCAAACTGATATAAAGCGGCGCATTAACGCTTGGCCTGCTGCGCACCTGGTTAATCAGCATCAATGGCTGCGACCCGGTATTACCCTGTTGAATGTAAGCCTCGGCAAGCATCAGCAATACATCTGCGTAACGGATCACCTGCCCGTTGATACCGCTTTGCGGACCACCAAAGCTTGCTACTTTATTATAATACTCATATTTTAAATATTTGTATCCGGCTGAGGCATAGGGAAAGGCTACTGGCCCGGTTGCGCATTGCTGGCAATATTGGGTTTGCCCCCCGCTTGCAGCATCTCCATAAAAAGTATAAGCTGCACGCGGATCAATGTAAGTGGCATTGGTTTGTGGGTTAGGGTATGTAAAAGCTTTGACAGCCGTAGTGGTAATAAACACATTATTCCAATCGTTAAAGCCATATTCCTGTGCACGGGCAGAGTGGCTTGCTTTCCCACCCCATGTTTCCTGACCGCCAAATGGGGCATACTGGTTACCGATACCCCAATCGGTCCAGGCCTGGTTCATGACCTGAAAAATGGTCTCCGTATTAAGGGCAGTATTATTCTGATTTGGATCATCAAATAGGTTGTTATATACGGGCGCAAGCGCATAGGTGTATGGAGCCTGTGTCAGTTTGGTCAATTCAGCAACAGCATCTCCCCATTTTTTTTCGTACAGGTATGACTTACCAAGCAATGCCACCGCAGCCCCCCGGGTAGTACGCCCAAAACTGGCTGGAGCGTATGAAATAGGAAGGTCAGCTTGTGCGTCTTTTAAATCTTGTTCAATAAAAGCCCATATATCTGCTACAGCGGCACGGGGCAGATTGATTTCTTCTGCGGTTGGCAGCGGGATATATGCTTTACGCAAAGGCACACGCCCGTACAGGTTAACTAGATTGAAGTAGGCATAAGCCCTCAAAAATTTAGCCTCGGCAATATATTGCTTTTGATTGGCCTGTTCGGTTGCATTGGCAGGAGCCCATGCCTGGGCACGGTTAATCACAACATTTGACCGCATTACCATTCGATATAGCGAAGACCACATGGCTTCTAACTGCGGTTGGTTCGAAGCAAAATTATATTGTGCCAGGGCCAATAGGTCCCCCTGGAGTGGCTGAGCATTTTTGGCATCATAGCCCAGCAAATCAAAAATATAATACCATTCACGAGCCCATAAACCAGAATGCAATAATGTAGCATAGCTGGCTATTACGGCTTGATTTAAAGCTGCATCACTTGTGAAATAAGTATCATAGGTATATGCGCTTTTACTCTGTAAATCCAGATCCTTCTTACATCCCCCGGTTGCAATAATTAAAACTACAACAATCAGATATTTTATATATTTTTTCATCATTATATCTTTAATATTTTTCATCATTAAAATCCAACTTGTATGCCCGCCAAAAATGTACGCGGCTGTGGTATCTGTCCGTCATCAATGCCCCGGTTAAATATATAGTCGCTGGCCCCACCATTAACACCGCCATTGGTTTGGGTGCTTATTTCGGGATCATATCCTGTATATTTTGTTATGGTAAATAAGTTTTGAGCCGCTACATAAACCCGTAACCTACTTAATACATTACCCGAGAAAGAATTTAATGCCGTTTTTGTAAAAGTATAACCTAAGGTTACGTTGCGTACCCGCAGGTATGATCCATTCTCAACAAAAAAATCAGAAGGCCGCAAATTCCCTGTTGCCGTAACATTTTGGCCTGCCCTCGGCAAAGCGGTAATATCACCCGGTTTTCTCCACCTGTTTAAAATGGAGGTAGAAGCATTATGCCCGGTTGAGGCATTTTCGGTGTAAAATTTAAGTGAGTTGGCCAATTGAACACCCTGAACACCAGAGATGACGATATTGAGGTCAAAGTTTTTATAAGATGCCCCAGCATTAAAGCCATATGTAAATTTCGGGATTGGACTGCCCAGTACCTTCTGATCCTTACTATCCACAACACCATCGCTATTAAGATCTTTAAATATAAAATCTCCTGGCAATAATCCATCCTGATATAGGCTGGCCGGATTTCCGGTTCTTTGTCTGGTAGCTGCATTTAATGCATCAATTTCTGCTTGTGTACTTGCTACGTGATCAACCGCATAACCATAAAAAGCACCAATAGGCGAGCCTGGCTGTGTTAATGTAATACCATTTAAATTATTAAAGTATCCTCCTATTATAGGAGTTGAAGATTGTGCTCCCAGTGATAATGTTTTATTTTGGTTATAACCACCATTTACACTTACATTGTAGTTAAAGTCACTGGTTTTATCAGCATAGGCCAACTGAAATTCGAAACCTTTATTTTGGGCATCTGCAGCATTAGTAATTAAAGTACTGCTGAATCCGCTTAATCCGCCAATGCCTACGCTGGTCGGTACCGGAATTCCCACTAGCAAACCACTGCTTTTCCGGTTATAGTAATCAAGGGTAAGCGTAAGTTTGTTTTTCAGAAAGCCAAGATCAAGCCCTATGTCGGTCTGGTCGGTCTGCTCCCATCTCAACAGTGGGTTTGCAATGGAAGTTACCGTAGTTCCGTTTACAAAACTTTTGTTATCCCCCAGTGAATAAACCAGGTTTCCGGTTGGTGAACCGCCAAAAGTAAATACCTGTGTAGTGGTTAAACCAAACTTATTATTACCTGTACGGCCCCAGCCTATGCGAAATTTTGCATCGCTGATAAACGGAAGTGCCGATTTGACAAATTCTTCTTCGCTGATACGCCATGCAAAGCCAACTCCTGGAAAGTTACCATAACGGCTTTGAGGTCCAAAGTTTGAGGATCCGTCACGGCGGATACTTCCAGATAAGATATACCGATCTTTAAAGGTATATACCAAGCGGCCATAATAAGAGATAGCCCTTCCAAACTGCGTATAATAACCGGATGTGTTGGCCTGACTGGTGATGGTCGGCGCTACTCCTATATCTTTCACATTGTCATTCAACATTCCTGTACCCAAAACGTTCAGGTATTTGCTCGATCCGGCATCAATGTAACTGGTACCTGCGGTTGCCGATATACTGTGTTTGCCAAAAATACGGTTGTACGACAGGTAGTTTTCAAAAGTATAATTGGAATAACTATTAAATGCACGGCCTGCCTGCCGACTGAAACCCAGGTTGTTGGATGTAATATAGGGTATCTGGTAAGAATCGTTTGTCGAAGTGCCATATACACCCGCCAGTTGCGACCTAAAAGTTAAACCTTTAATAATATTTACTTCGCCGAAAACCTGCGGATACAATACCAGATCGTTGCTTGATAAGGTTTGAACGCCTAAACTCTGTAATGGATTTACGGCGTTACTATTGTCATCAACATTGGTAAGAATAGAGTAACCACCTAAAATAGCAGGGTCGTATATTGGCTGATAAGGTGCATAGCTGATAGCATTTAATATGCTTGCTGTCTGTCCATTAGTGTTGGTGTAACGGATATTAAGGCTTTGTCCAAAATGAAAACGCCCCAGTTTCTCATCTAGAGAAAAACGGCTGTTTAATCTTCTTAAACGGTAATCTTTAACAATAGCCTGCTGGGTTAAATAACCTAGTGATAGATTATAGGTAACCTTTTCGCTGCCACCGCTTATACTTGCGTTGTTTTGGGTAGATAAAGCTGTTTTAAATATTTCTTTTTGCCAATCGGTACGGTCAACACCTACAAAAGGGGTATTTAGTTTGGCCGGAGGCGTAAGGTTATTGGTAGCGGCTATATCTTTTATAAGATTGACGTAGTCGTTTGCATTAAGCAGGTCAAGTTGTTTACGAACCGATGAAGTGCCAACCTGCGAGTCAAATAATATCTGCGGGATACCGCTTTTGGCCTTTTTAGTGGTAACGATAACCACACCATTAGCGGCAGCAACACCATAAATGGCAGTTGAGGCCGCATCTTTTAAAATGGTAATATTATCAATGTCCTGTGGGTTGATTGTATTAAAAAGATTGGCATCACTCTGTATGCCGTCTACAACATATAATGGTTCCACATTGGTAAACGAGCCCGTACCGCGTACAATGATCTGGGCATTTGAACCCGGGTTACCATTTGAATTTAATACTTGTACACCAGGGGCCTTACCGATAAGGAGCTGCGCGGCACTGGTATTGGTGTTAGCGCCTGCATCTTTCGCGGCTACAACATTTACCGAACCTATCAGATCCTTTTTTCTGGCTGTTCCATAACCTATTACCACTACATCATTTAGTGCACTTACATCACTCTGCAGTTTTATATTCAGTACTGTTTTTCCGTTTAATTTAACTTCCTGCTTTGTGAATCCTATAGAAGAAAATACGAGCGTAGCATCCTGTGGTACGTTAACCGAATAAGAACCATCGGTACCAGTAACCATGCCATTCTGCTTTCCTTTTTCCAATACAGTAACTCCGGGAAGCGGACTGTTATCATCGGCTGATGTTACAACTCCTTTAATGGTGACTTTTTGTGCCATAACTGGCAATGCACTCATTGGCACAAGCAACAGCAGTAAGAGCCATAATCTGGCTGGTCCTAGCAGCCTTGTTAAATGGGTAATTTTCATGCTCATAATTGTTTTTTGTATTATAAATGGTTATTTCTAAGTATTATCAAATGTTATGTCTAACTGAACGCGGACAGCAATCTACAAGTCCGGATGCGCAGCTGGACTGATTATAAAAGTGGAAGACGGTCTATATGGTCAGTGTTTCTAAAATAGCCATAAGCTGGTTTCATAAAGGGCACATTTGATAAAAAGTAGGTATATAAATGTTAACTTATTTGTTGCCTTAGTCTTGCCAGAAAGTGGCAAACTGGGTATAAATACAGCGTACTTTGTATCAAGTCAACATGAACAAACTTAGTTTAGAGCGATCTAAACAGACATATAAAAAGAAAGGGCACCATTTGCTAAAGAAAAGAAGAGGCTGATACCACTGTAAATAAACAAATCGAAAGCAGGTCTTATTTAATCTAGAATGGCACAAATGATGATCAGATCTTTCCCATTGAGACAAGGCAGGATTATCATCATAGCCATCATTTTTTTACGGTGTAAAATATCAATCCAGCGATGTGTTGCTCCAGGGATTAAGCTATAATCAGATCTGTTATATCATTCAGTTACCTAATGCTAAATGGGGTTTTAAAGCAATCGGCAATATTAACATCAATACAAATATTAGTTTAATGGTTAAAACCAACCTGATATATCTGTTTCTTATATATGCTGGGTGCCATTCCAGTTAACTTTTTGAAGGTTTTAGAAAAGTAGGAAAGGTTATCAAATCCGGTCTGGGCACAAATCTCTGAATATGACATCCTGCTTGTCGCCATTAGATACTGGGCCCGTTCAACGCGTTTTTCGTTTATATAATTCAAAGGCCTGGTTCCCGTATACTGTTTAAACTGCCTTGAAAAATAATCGGGATTTTGATTTACGCGAGCAGCAAGCTGATATACAGAAAGGTCTGTGTGTAAATTGATAAGGATATAATTTAAGGTTTCTGCAATTTTTACCGGTATAAGTTTGTGTTCCGGGCTTTTGAAAAGCTGGGGGTTTAAAAACCTGGCAATTAACAGCATCAGAATCCCTTGGGTTTCCAGATATGCCGAAGCGTTCTGCTGGTTATTAAGCTCCTGATATTCTTTATAATAAATATCTTTCTCATAGATTTTAGGATTATCAGACCGGTTGATTCCTCTTCCAGGGTTAATCTGGAGCAGCCTGTCAAAAAGATTAAGGTCTGTTTCAGTGGCCGCTGTTTTCAACACATTTCTGTTATTGGCAAAAAGTGAACTTCCATCTGTCGAATCCTCAAAAAACTGGACAAAATACTGGCCTAGAGAATTCTTACAGTTTAAATTACATAGCGTGAAACTGGGAACAATGTACAAATAGCCAGGCTCTAGCTTTAGCAAGCTTTCAGCATCTGATATTTCACCTTCTCCCTCATCTATATAGTAAATGCGGTAGTAAGGGCTGATCACATTCCTATAATTCCATTTGGCATTAAGTCGCACATAGTCAACATTAAGAAGCGAAAAGCTATGCCGTAAGTTTCTTTTGATCATCTCAGCTACAAATATGCAAACTACTTTAATATCTTTGAACGTATGCGCAAGATTTCGAATATAATAAAAATCGGTTTTTTACAAATATCCCCTTCTCAATTAACCTGAAAGTGAAAAAACTAAGGGAACCAATCTAAGGAAAGAACTTAAAAACAATTGTAATCAAGTACCTTCATACACAGTCTAAGCATTTTTTTCAATAGCGATATTTTTTAAACGAAAAAAGACGAAAGGATTTATTGGTTCTTTCCCAATTTGTTGGTTAGGTTATCTCGAATACTAAAATCTTCGAACAATTCGAAGTTTGCCATGGCAGCAGGATATTTCTAATACTCCAATTACTGTTTCTTAATAAATACTAAAGAATAGCTCAAAGCGGAAGCATATTTAGTGGCTACTACTGTAAGCACATGTAGATCAAACGTTTGCGCAGTCTTTTTTCATTTATTTAAATGTAATTATGAATACATTGTATTGACGCTTTAAACAGACTCACATCAATTTGTGTTGGGGGTTTAAACTAGCGAACTAAACATTACAGTAAAAATTACCACCGTAATCCATTACTGGAATATGGTTACCTATAACCAAATATTTACTAAAACCTAAAAAATGAAAAAAAAGTTATTACTCTTAACCGTTTCGGCGATTGTAGGTCTTTCGGCCTGTAAAAAAACGGCTGTATTACAAGAAGAAATTGTAAAAAGCAAAAAAACTATGGGCATCGTAGGTGTGCAATCACTCACTCAAACCAATGTTTTTAATGTCGCCGAAAAAATTAGTGCATCAATTGAAAGGGATCGCTTAAAAAATGGATATTATTTAACTGATTTTACCGCAACCGGTTTATACATGGCTCCGGGTGCTACTTTAGATATCACCGTAGAACAAACCACAGGAACCCGCCTACCAAAATTATTAATTGGTACCTATTCTAGATATGGCACCTGGAACACGCAGCCCACATCCGTGCAGTTAACGGTGGGTACCAATACCATTACCAACGCTGTTGGTGGTTTATTATGGATCAGGTACACCAATTCTACAACAGGCTCTACCGCTAAAATAACTTTTAATAGCGGTTACCAATACGCTCCGTATTACAAACTTGGCGTAACCACCAATTCAGACTGGATTAATCAATTACAAACCTACACTACTCCTGATGTGGTTTTAGAGGGCTCAAATTGTTTTATCGTAGTATCAAGAACTAAGGCAATACAGTACCAAGCAGAAGATCAGAGTGCTATATTGAACAAGATTACACAAATTATCGCGCTAGAGGATGATTTGAACGGCTTAGACAACTCTTTGCCTGCACATGTGAAAAATGTACACACCTACCTTTTAACGCAGCATGAAGATCCAGCTTATTATTTTTTCGCTTATGATTATCGTACAGCCTATATCACCTCGGACGTTAATGCCATTTTAACCTTAAGCGCAGTGGGTACCAATGGTTGGGGATTATGGCACGAATTAGGCCACCAGCACCAAATGATGTGGCGTTGGGGAACCTTGGGCGAGGTTTCTGTAAATCTATATAGTCTATATGTGCAGCGTACCCTTACCCCTTCCATCAACAGGCTGGTAAACGATGGTGTGTGGCCAAAAGCTTTTACCTATTTAGGAAAACCTGCCGGCACCAAAGATTATAACGGATCAACAAGTTATACCAATCCTTTAACCGATCTGTTTATCAGGCTCTGCATGTTTCAACAATTAACCTTAGCCTATGGTGATAATTTTTACAGAACGCTGGCCAAGGACATGCGTGTTGAAAATCCAACCTTAGCTAATGATGATGCCAGAATGCGTTATTTCATGCTGAAGGCTTGTAGTATATCGGGCAAAAACTTAAGTAATTTCTTCCAAAAATGGGGATTGAATCTATCTACTTCTGCAGCTACAACTCAAATATATGCAGACATGGCAGCATTGGGTTTACCAGCGCCAAGCACTGATCCCTCTACCCTGCAAGACAATGTTGCACCTTTAACCGAATTAAGTAAAACCGGTTGGAGCATCAATTCTTTCAGCTCTGAAGAAACCAGTGGCGAGGGAGCTATCAATGGCAGGGCTGCTACTTTAATCGATGGTAGCCACAGTACGTTCTGGCACTCACGCTGGACCACTTCTGCAACAAGTTATCCACACCAGGTCGTGATTGATTTAGGATCTTCGAAATCGGCAAATGGCTTAAGTTTAGTGCAAAGAAGTGGATTGAGCCGTGCGATTAAAAACTTTCAGGTTTTAACAAGTACTGATAATATAAATTTCACATCGGTAAACAATTATGTAGCTCAAAATGCTGCCGGAGTGCAATATTTTGCGTTTGGCAGCACCAAAACCTTAAGATACCTTAAGGTAATTATGAACGCTGCACAAGATGGTCTGCAGTTTGCATCGCTCGCAGAGCTGGGATTATACAATTAACAATTTAATAAAAATAGGGCCTATCCAACCTTTTCGGACAGGCCCTATTTACTGTAATCAAAGTGGAAAAATCGCCTAGTGGTTCTCCCTAGTGTTTCTTCATTTTTGAACCGATAACTATTTTCCTTTTGCTTATTTTAGGTGCAATCTCCTGGCCAGGCCTTAATTTTGCGTCGTCTACATAATTTAACGCTTCAGGCGATTGACCCACCCAATTGCTTTTTCGGCCTTCGATGTGCATCGTGCCTGATGAAGGATCGATCGTTAAAGAGGTAAACAAAGCATCCTGGTAAGGACATGTACTCGATATCCACGGATGGCTTTTATGAATTTCTTCCGAATAACTGTTATGTTTGTATTTACTCCCAACCCAAAAATAAGAAGCTGAATTAATATGAACGTAGTTGATGTTTTTGATAAAAAGCTGGCAATCTATATGTGTATGACCATTTATAGCCAACAATATTTTATCAGAAGCTGCACTTAATATTTCCTGTATTTCTGCCGCATTATCTACCGCCATTGCCCCCGCTAATGGCTGGTGGCTGACTATAACAATAGGCTTATCTATTTGTTTCAATTGCTGTTGCAACCACAGTTTTTGTTCTTCGTTAATGTAAGCAGGGTAACCTCCTTTGTGCGTAGGTGAGCCTTTATCATTTCCATCTAAAATAATAAAACAAACCCCATTTATTTCGTTGGTATAATATCTTGCCGGCATCTTCCAATAGCTCAGACATTGCGCTTTAGTATGCCCACTATCGGTATCATGATTGCCGATTACATGTAGGGCTTCCTGATGAGCAGCGTTAAAACGATCTATCAGCTCTTTATTTTTTTCATTAGGATAAGCGAAATCGCCCATTTGTAGGATCAGATCGGGATTGTCTTTTTTAATGTGCGCTAAAAAGGCGTCTAATCGTTCGCTGCCATTGTGAATCACATCCTGATGAAGGTCGGTGATAATTCCCACTTTTACAGGTTTTGCTTTATTCGTAAACATAGCAAGCGCCGTATCGGGGATCTGTAAAACGATACCCGTAGCAAATATCCCATTCATAAAGGCTCTTCTATTTAATGTTTTCATTGTTTTAGAATGTTTGTTTTAATTAATAACAGAATAATTCCGAATTGCCTGCCGTCTATTGTCAAGAATTAAGGCTAAATTCTTCTAATCAATCATCAAAGCATTTAAAAAACCGATAGTTTTAAACTATCGGCTTTCTTTTAAAATGAGCGCAATTTATCTAGACTATACCTAGCCTCTTGTTTATTTACCATCCTGGATTTTGAGGTTTTAATCCAGGATTTAAAGTGAGCTGGTTGGTTGGCAATGGTGATAAATAATCTCTATCGGTTTTAAATTGATAACCAGTTACCAGAGCCGTATTATTTTTGAACCATTCAATATAACCGTTAGCATCCACAGGATATTTAGCTAGCGTAGCCGCATCTATGGCACCAGCAAACTGTGCTCTTTTTGCACCTTTTGGTTTCCAACCCACTAATAATTCATCAGCAGCTGCCCACCTGTAAATATCATCCCTCCTAAAGCCCTCACAAGCCAACTCCACTCTTCTTTCACGTCTAACTTCGTTTATAGTAGCATTTAAGGCAGGAAAAATCCAATTTGGATCGGCTACAATTGCAGCAATGACCAGCTTTGGCATACCTGCTCGTATTCTTAATTTATTAATCGTTAACTCTACATCGGCCTGAGTAAGCGTGCCTAACTCTGCCTTGGCTTCAGCTAAATTTAATAACGCTTCAGCATACCTAAATAAAACTAAACCAGTAGTACCTACCTCGGCTACAACTTGCTGCGCATAGTTCGAGTTATGCCCTTTATACAATTGATATCCAGTGGTATTAGATTGCGTACCACCACCTAATAAAGCCGGCGCAGTAAAAACAACGTTTGCTTGGCCATTTGGAAGATTGGTAGAAATGAAATGCTGACCATCATTAACATAAATGGTTTGTTGCAAGCGGGGATCTCTATTTTTAGTTACATCAACTAAAGTATTATCTCCCTGATATAATGGGCTTTGAGCTTTAGGTAAGCCATCCGTACAAAGATAGTCATCGACCAAATTCTTTGTAATTCCACGTCCGGCCCCTCCATTGCTATATCTATGCCAATTATGAGAAATCACACCAACTTCATAGCGGCGCCATAACATTACTTCTCTGCTACCAGCATAATCTGTTTGGTTAAAGAGATTCCAATAATTTGTTTGGCTGGCCGTTGCGTTATCCAGGGTATAAACGTTTGAGTTGACCAATGTGCTCGCAACATCTGCAGCCTTTTGCAAATATTTTGATCCATTTGAACCAACAACGCCAAATGGAGTACCTGAATGATATTTTTCCCAGGTTCCTTCGTATAAGGCTATTCTTGATAAAAATAGCATCGCTACTTCTTTATTTATTCTTGATGCCTTTGCAGAAGCCTTTGAAGGCAGATACGATATCGCTATATCCAAGTCATTGATAATGGAATCGGCAACAATGTTTCTGGCCAGCCTCGCATTATATAAAGCTGGATCATCCAATGATAATATTGGTTTACCGATCCAAGGTACTGCTCCAAAAGTTTTCAGCTTGTCGAAATAAAACTGAGCCCTAAAAAACAAGGCTTCCCCAACATAAGGCTTTACCAGATCGAATGGTGCACTAACCTTTTGATAATTGGCCAGGAAATAGTTAATGTTTTTTAATTGTGTCCAATCCCAGCCACCGCCAGAAGCAGGTACAGTACGGTTGCCATTAATGGTATTATTTACCTGCTCGGCAATCATATTATCGCTGCCTTGGTCAGCATCGTCTGTAAAGTTACCAATTGGTCCAAAACCAGTATATGAAGGGAAAGTACTGTAAAAATTATTACAGTACAATTGTAAATCGTTTGTGGTTTTCCAATATTCTGCATCACTGATATTAGTAAGTGGTGCTCTATCTAAAAAATCCTTTTTACATGCTGATACTATCAGAATCGCAAAGAATGCCAATAGTAGATTTATCTTTTTTAACAATCTCATGTTATTATTATTTATCCGTAAAAATTAAAGAGTGAGATTTAAACCAAATGAATAGGTACGCTGCAGTGGATATATCTTCGCATCGCTTAAAGAAAGTTCCGGATCCATGGTTTTGATTAAATCCGTAAATGTTGCCAGATTTTCTACACTTACATAGAATCTAGCTCTTTTTAGAAATACTTTCGACCCAATAGAAGCTGGCAAGGTATATCCCAGTTGTACGTTTTTGATGCGCATGTAGGCTGCATTCTGCAAATAGCGTGTAGAAGTTTGATAGTTCTTATTTACCTCATCACTCATGTAGTATCTCGGAAAGTAACCTGCTTGATTACTTGGCGACCATCTATCAGCATGCACTGTGAATGGAGAACTTTGGAATTCGCTACTTTGAATACCCCAAAAGTAATTAGAGCCAATAAAAATATCGCGTTTTGCTATACCTTGTAAAAATAAACTAAAATCGAATGATTTCCAACCCAGATCAAAAGTAGCACCGTATTGATACCTTGGGGTCGAATTACCGATCACCCTCCTATCTCCCATGTTCTCTGCAGTATTAGGCCCTATCGTTATCTTACCATCTCCATCTAAATCTTCATACTTCACATCTCCTACTTGCCATCTTCCATTCCAGAATGCTGGCGTAGGAATAGCGGTTCCAACATTGTCTGGAGTATATAAACCATTAGCGGTATAGCCATAAATACTTCCCATCACCTCTCCGGTATACCAATCGCTGATCAATCTGTTCGGGTTCGGATATTCAGTAACTTTCCCTTTGTAATCGGCCAGAGTGGCTTTTATGCCGTAAGTAAAATCTCCGATCTTATCATTCCATTTCACAGAAATCTCAAATCCCTTAGTTTCAATTGCTGCATTATTTGCCGTTGGTACTGCAGCACCGAGTACTGTTGGCAGTGGTGCGCTTGGCCCGGCAAAGTCTTTTGCCTCACGTTTGTACCACTCAAATGTGGTGTTCAGCCTGTTGCGAAGAAAAGATGCATCAACACCAACACCGTAGGTTGTTGTAGTTACCCATGTTAGATCATTATTAACCAATGGCGGAGCCGATACCGAAGCCTCTCTTGCCGTACCAAAAAACCAAGAAGTAGAGGTAGGTCTTGTTGTACCTAAGCTTGGGTAGAAAGGATACCAATTGGGCGCATTAACATCCAAAAATTGTTGATCTGCCTGGCTACCGTAATTAAGTCTTAGTTTGAAGGTATTTACGACTTTCGAAATAGGTTTCCAGAAATTCTCTCTGTCAATATTCCATCCTGCAGAAATACCCGGATAAAATTTCCACCTTACTCCTTCTAAAAATCTCGAAGTGCCGTCGTATCGTCCATTAACCTCGAGCATATATTTGTCTTTATAGGCATAACTGAACCGTCCAAAAATACCTTCAACAGCTAATTGTCTAGCAGCATCACTTGCTGAAGCGTTAGCACCATAAGTTAAACTCAAAGAAGGAATATTATCTGAATACAGATTTGTGTTTGAACCGCTAGTGGTATTATAGTTCGTTAATTCTTTAACATAACCACCTGTTAATCCAAGATTGTGATCTCCCAATGTTTTTTCATAGTTGGCAAAGGCATTAATAATGTGGTGGATGGTACGCGTGTTGGTCAGCGAATATGAATTTGGTGTTGTTCCACTAATGGTACCCAGGTTCTTACTTGGCAGCGTGGTAAAAAGGGTTTTTAAATGCGCCGATTGATTGGTAAAAACGCCATCAAAAGTATAGTTAGCTGTTATTTTTAAGCCCTTTAATGGAGAAATCCTCACCTCGCCAGTAGTTACCACATCATTCCTATCATCGTTATTTCGACCGCCACTTTCGTGCAGCAAAATATCATTGGCCTCATTATATTCACCTGTAGGATTAAACAAAGCTAAGTTTGGGAACTTACGTGCAATTTGGTGCATATAATTACCACCTGTACGACCTGAAACAGTATTTGGTGTATTAAAATTCGACCTTGCTAATGCTGTTCTCAGGCTAAAACCTAACCATTTGTTGATCTCATTATTAAAATTTGCCCTGATGTTGTAACGTTTGTAGCTGTCGTCTCCGAAATTGTACATTCCATTTTTATCATTGTATCCTAAACCAATGTAATAATCAGATGCATTGCCACCTCCTGTTACCGATAGATTATGTTGTTGTGCGCTCGAAACATCTTTAAAATATTCTTTAAACCAATCGTGGTTACCATTTGCTTCAAACCAGCTGCCCCACCAATCGGTAGTGGTTTTACTTACAATGGTTTCTGTTGAAATAAGACCAGCCTGATAATCTCGCATTCTTTTTAATACCTCATCATTGAAAGCCACACCACGGCCAGCATTTGCATAAGCTTCATTATAGATATCCGCAAAATCTAATGAGTTCATCATTTTAGGCAAATTGATCGGTGTTGCAAGTGCTAAATTGTTATTGTATGAAATAGACGGAGGGCCTTGTTTTCCTTTCTTAGTTGTAATTAACAATACGCCATAGGGTGCGCTTGAGCCATAAATAGCAGCAGAAGCAGCATCCTTCAAAATCGTTACATTTTCTATATCATTGGGATTAATAGAATTGATATCCCCACCCTGCACCCCATCAATAACTACAAGTGGCCCTCCACTTACGCCTAGTCCGGTAAAGCCCCTTACATTGATATTTTGAGTAGCATTTGGTGCACCACCTGCAGTAGTTGTAGTAATATTCAAGCCTGGCATTTGCCCTTGTAAAACCTGGCTTAAACGTGTAGCAGGTCTATCATCCAAATCCTTTGCAGTTATCTGATCAATAGATCCTGTTAAGTTTACTTTCTTTTTTGCTCCGTAGCCTACAACCACCATTTCGTCCAGAACATTACTATTCTCCTTTAAAACGATAGTTATATTTGTTTTCGTTATCTTTACTTCCTGAGCTACAGAACCTACAAAAGTAACAACAAGCACATCTCCTTCACTTGCATCGATTGCAAAATTACCAGACGCATCTGCGCTCGTTATCTTATTGGTGCCTTTTACTTTAACAGTAGCACCTGGAATTGGCTGACCTTTTTCGTCCACTACTTTCCCGAATATTTTTTCAGCTTTTAATATATTAAAAACGCTAAATTCCTTCCCTTTAATCAGTACGGTTTTATCCGCTATTTGATACTCAAGAGATTGATCTTTGAAACAGATATTTAATACATCTTCAAGAGAAGCTTCCTTTACGTTAATGGTAACCAACTTGGCCAGCTTTAATGCTTTTTTGTTATAGAAAAAATCGTAATTGCTCTGATTTCTGATTTCATCAATAATTAACGATAAAGGCGCATTAACTTTGTTAAGCGTTATCTTTTGTGCGAGCGAGTTTGCGCTAACCTGCATTATCGTTATTATCAGAAAAAATGTTATTATTTTCATCACCAGCAGAAATTTGTAAAAGGCATGGCTGCTACCTCCATACCTATTATGTAAGTTTAAATTCATAAATTTGGATTTGTTGGGTTTCGGATTGATTCTTCGTTAAATTCTATTCCGACTTGTCGGAATGGGTAAACTCAACATCCGGTCAGAGGTGCGCTAACACCTTTGGCCATTTTTGGTTTACCACAGTTGTTGCCATTATTTCGTCACAATTACCCTCCTTCCTTCTATTTTAAAATGTACGTCGCCGTTAAACGCTATGATTTTCAATAAGGAAGATATATTTTTAGCACGCGAAACTTTGCCCGCGTAAACATTGTTTGGATCGGGTTTAGATTGATAAACGACTTCAACATCATACCATTTAGCTACTTTTGCCATAATGGTTTCGAGGTTATCATCAAATTTGAAATAACCATTTTTCCATGCCACCACATCTTCCATATCTATATCATTGGTTACTGTAATTTTTCCAGCGTTCACCTGGGCCTGTTCTCCCGGAACAAGTAACTTGCTTATTTTTCCCTCCAAAATTTTCACAGAACCTTCCAAAAGCGTTGTTTTAATGAGTTTGTCTTCTGCATAAGCCATCACATTAAAGTGTGTACCTAAAACCTCGACCACCTGACTACCAGCACGCACTTTAAAGGGCATCTTCGCGTTATGTGCGACCTCGAAATAGGCTTCACCAGAAATTTTCACTTCCCTTTCGTTACCGATAAAGTGTAATGGATAAGTTATACTCGACAAGGCGTTTAGCCAAACTTTAGAATGATCGGGAAGAATGACCTGCCACTGTCCGCCTACGGGTACCTCTATCGTATTAAACTCTGGTTTTAGCCCTTTTGATGAGGTATTGGCAGTTGTCTCATAAACCAACTGACCGTTGGCTGTTTTAGAAATTCGAATTCCGCTTTGGCTGGCGATCTGGCCATTGGTTAAACCAGCTAAACTGATCCTTTTACCGTTTGCAAGTGTTAAGATTGCCTTATTACTCCCTGGAGCCACATCGTTAGCCTTGGCCACAACTTGGTTGTTTTGATCTGTTTTTTTTACCCCTGATTTAAAATAAAATGAAACACCAATCGCCAACAGTATGGCCGCAGCTATTGCAAATGTTTTTAACCATTTATTTGGATAAAGCTTTATTGGTGGAGTCGTTTCTGGTTTGATGCTGTCGCTAATCCGCAATAACATCTTCCGTTCGGTTTCCAAACGTTCATCAGCCGACATGTTATCTGTATAACCCTCATTCGAAGCCTGGTTTTCGTACCAAAGTTCAATTTCCTGGATTTCGGCTGGTGTAGCCTCTCCATTTTTGAACCTGGTCATAATTTCCAGCAAATGCTTATCGAACATGTTTTGATTCTTGCTCATATAACAGTATTCGGAGCAAAAGCAAAAAGGTTCTATAGGAAACTAAAATAAATTCAAAATAAAATACAATACACTGATTTACAGCCAAATAATTTACACGATATGAATTTATTTAGATAAAAAAAGTAAACAGGCAATCATCAGATAGGTTCTACTTCCTTTAAATTCCTCTCTAAGGAAAAGCATGGCTTTATGAAGGTGTTTTTTTACCGTGCTTACCGAAATCTCAGCACGCCGGGCAATTTCCTGGTGCGACAATTCTTCAAATCTAAACATCATAAATACTTCCCTGCATTTTTCGGGTAATTTACTGCAGGCAGAAAGTATAAGTGTTTTAAACTCTTTGGTTTCCAACTGATGATCGGGCAATACCGGTAAAAGGTTTATTTCTGCAATCAGGTTGTCGATATGTTTATAGTGTAGCTGTTGCAAACGATAGGTATCGATTACTTTAAACTTAAGCGCTGTTTTAAGATAAGCCTCCAACGTAGATTTTGGATCTATTTCATTGCGGCGAAAATAGAGATTAACAAATATTTCCTGAACTACCTCTTCCGCATCTTCTCTCGAACGTAAGCGCTGATATGCTGTATTAAGCAGAATTTCCCAATACCTGTGATAAATTTCGGTAAATGCGTTTTCATCACCTAACCTAAGTTGAGCAATTAAATCCTCGTCAGAAAATTTCTCATTAGTTTTCATCATGTTAAAAGCTAACCACTTTAAAAAGTATTTTATTCACTGTTATCTAATGAAGGGCGTTAAAGCAATCGTTTATTTGGATGTTTTGCCTGTAAAAAATTTTCTTTGGTAGAAGAGACTAAAATTAGAATTTTTTATTTGTTTAGCAAAACTAAACTTTGTTTATTACTACACAAATAAATTCATGTTAATTTTTAGTTATCAATTAAAATTTTTGTTTTCAGATAGGCTGAAATAAAACTCTGTTATAAAAATTAAGGTGATCGGCTTAACGCTTTGCTTTCTGACTAATTGCCAAAAAGCAAAAAAGTGTATTCGCTGTTGATATAAGTATAACGTAAACAGCGTTTTAATGATGAGCCTGATGGGCAGGCTGAATATAAACCGGATAAATCGTTTACTGGGCTTATAGATTATTTACTTCAAAGCCACGATAGCTAAGCATTTCGGCATTATGCGAAACAGTTAGGCGGAGTTTTAATCTTTCTATGATTGCTCTGGCTTGAGCAATATTTCTTTGCATATCGTTTATTCCCCTGATTTCGATCCCGCCCGACATTAGTTTAAATTTACTGGGCTCAAACTGATCAATAAACTGCTGTAGATCTGGACTAACTGTTACCCGATTGTTTTGCATAATCAATTATTAATTCTTTTGCCACAAAGCAAGACAAAGCGTTTTAACTTATCAGCGCTTTCATATTAACTTATTAAGAAATGTTAACAAAGTGATTTATCCGATAATTGCCTCCACAGCACTGATAATTGAGGTTATTCGAGGTAGTACGCAGATTTTGTGATAAATCCTAAATAAGGTAGCATGACATAAACATGACGTTCGCTTAACTTTCAAATGATATTCAGCTAATAGTTTTACGTTAAAGAACTGGATATGCGTACAATAAAAAGATTGGCCAAACTCAATTGTTATTTCTTTACTACAATATCAATACTCCTGTTGGCACTGATTTTTAATTTTAGCTTTTCTAAAACTGATGGATTCCTCATTTTTAATGGGTTTCATCCAGTATGGTTAGACGTTTTTTTTAAGTATATCACTAATCTCGGAGATGGTTTAATCAGCATTCTGGCTGTAGTCATTCTGCTCGCACTTCGGAAAAAGAAAAAAGCAATGACAGCGGCTCTTGCTTATATTTATTCAGGACTGCTTATTCAAATCGCAAAAAGGATATTCCACATGCCAAGGCCTAAATATTTTTTCGAGCAGACTTTATTTCATTATACTCATTTTGTTGAAGGGGTAAGCATGCATGATCAAAATTCTTTTCCTTCAGGCCATACCGCTTCTGCTTTTGCCTTAGCCACAGTATTGGTTTTGGTTTTCAAGAAAAATAAAATCTCCTTTTACTGTTTATTTTTTGCTTTCTTAGTCGGTTATTCGCGCATATACCTGGCTCAACATTTTCTTATTGATGTAATTTTTGGAGCAATAACCGGTATAACCTGTGCGATGGTGAGTTATCATCAGGTATACGATCTTAAACTTTTCAGATCGGCCAAGGTAGGCAAAAGGTATAAACAGCTTAAAATCGCCAGTCAGGCCAACCCCATTTAAGTGAAACAAATTCCAGTTAAACTTTGGCTCTTTATAATGGTAATGATTGTGATCAAACTGATCATTGCCTCAACAATAGCACTTGGAAACGATGAGGTATATTACTGGACCTATGCTTTAAATCTGGAATGGAATTATTTTGATCATCCCCCATTTGTGGCGTGGTTAATCAGAGCAACAACAGTAAATTTACATATTCACAACGAATTGGCTGTTCGGCTCGGCGCCATCATCTCATCAACAATTGGAACAATAATCGTATATAAAACAGGCAAATTACTCCATAATGCCCGAGTAGGATGGTTTGCCGTTTTACTTTATTCTTCATCTTTTTATTGCAGCATTATTGCCGGGACATTTATTTTGCCAGATAGCCCTCAAATGGTTTTCTGGCTGTGGAGCATCTTTTTGTTACTTAAGATCACCAAATCTATTCATCTTGGTTTACCAACATTAAGTCTATGGTGCTGGTTCGGTGTGGCAACAGGTCTTTGTATGATGTGTAAGATTCATGGCATCTACTTATGGGTGGCCGTTATATTGTTCGCCCTGTTTAGCAATAGAAAATTGATCGTGCAAAAAGGCATGTATGTTTCTATGTTAATTAGTTTGATTATTGTATCTCCTTTTATCATCTGGAATATCCAGCATCATTTCATTACCTATACCTATCATAGTAATCGGGTTAGCCTGTTCCACGCTGGCATAAATCCATTGGCTTTCGCCAGAGAAATCAGCGGACAAATATTTTACAACAATCCCGTTGTTTTTTTTCTGGCGTGGATTGCAGTTTTTAGTTTGATCAAAACCAAACATCATATTCTTAAAAGCGAAATACAACTGTTATTATATTGTGCGCTCCCACTTATTGCAACGCTGATTTTTCTTTCAATTTTTAAAGATACATTACCACATTGGTCTGGCCCGGCCTATAGCTGTTTAATATTCCTCTCTGCATTGAAACTGGAATCTTTTACCTTATCAAAAGTAAAAACCATTATTAGTACAAGTATGCTGTTTTTCTTGGTCGTGGTATGTGGGGGCCTCATCACAATTAATTTTTACAAGGGCACATTTTCGCCAGAAAAAACCCCCATGCATTTGGGTACCAGCGACCCCACCTTAGACTTATACGGTTGGAAAGAAACTGGAAGGATAATCGATTCTATTTATCGTTTGGATAAATCATCCAAAAAGAATAAAACAGTTCATACCATGGTGATTTCAAAGTGGTTTCCTGCTGCTCATCTAGATTTTTATGCCTGTTCCAAAACGGGTTTACATACCTATGGTATAGGGGAAATATTCGATCTTCACCAGTATTATTGGTCGAACCAAGCTAAACAGAAATTAACTGCCGGCGACGATGCATATTACATTGTTCCTTCTAATCTCTACGATGAAAACAGTTTAAACTTTATTAAATCTCAATTTAAAGATAGCAAAGCGCCAATTATTGCACCTATTTTCAGAAATGGCGTTATTTGCAAAAACATCTTATTATTTAGGCTAAATGGCTATAAAAAATAATGCATTCGCATTTATAGCTGATTAAATTAATGTTTAAAATTAAATCCTTAGCGCAGAATATCATATATTTAATTGCACATGAGCTGAAAATGCAATAAATTAGCCTAGAAGTCAAAGCCGATCCATTTGACTAATAGCGAACCTCTTCCTAAAAACAGATGATGCCCAATAACAAAGTATATCCGCTAAGCCTGCTATTCCTGACGCTTTTAATTAGCTCTTTATCTTCAATAGGGCAAATTGTACTCAAGGATAAAAAATTTCATGTAGACACTAAAATATTCTCGCAAACCGATTCAGGTGCACTAAAATTAGATATTTATTACAATGGTAAAATAACAGAAACTAAGCCAACGGTGCTTTTTGTATTTGGTGGCGGCTTTGTAATGGGCCACAGAGACAGCAAGTTATTTGATCAATACTTTAATACTTTGATAGGGCATGGTTATAAAGTAGTGTCTGTTGACTATCGATTAGGCCTTAAAGGAAAGAAATTTCCAAGTCCATTTAATACTTCAAATTTAAAAGCAGCTATTGATACGGCTACGGCTGATGTTTTCGACGCAACAGCTTATCTGCTTAAAAATGCAAAAGAACTCGGTATCGATACGGCTATGATCATTCTATCGGGATCAAGTGCAGGCGCTATTACTGCACTACACACCGACTATAACAAGCGGAATGCGACAGCCTTATCGGCTAAACTCCCACAGCATTTTCAATACAAAGGCGTAATTTCTTTTGCCGGGGCAATATTAAGTTATCATGGTGCACCAAAATATGCCATGCCACCAGCACCTACGATGCTTTTTCATGGCACAGCCGATAAACTTGTTCCTTATAACAAAGTGAGATTACTTAACAGGGGCTTTTTTGGCTCCAGGTACCTGGCACGCACCTTCAAAAAAAGTGGGTATCCATATTATTTTCAGTATGTACAAGGTATGGGGCACGAAATAGCAGGCTCTCCGATGGTTGAAAACCTGCCTGATATTTTGTGGTTTATAGACAACTACATCACTAAACATAAGCGTTACTTTATGGAGGTAGACTTTAAAGATGCCGACAAGAAACCCACTTTTAGCATACCTCCTGCTTTAAAGAAGAGGTAGTGTAAATTATAAGGTTTCACTATTTTTTCAATTCGAGCACAGCAACAATGGGCAAATGATCAGAAGCATAACGTTCAGGAATAACCTCGTGGGATGTAATTTTAAAAGGATTTCCGGTTTTAAAACCAATGTGATCAATGGTTTTCCGTGGGTTGATCACAGGAATGGTAAAACCACAATCAGTACATGTTCTGGTAAAATTCGAATCGAATATTTTAATGCTTTCTGAACCTGGAGCGGCGTTTAAATCACCTGCAACAATTAACGGTAAGGTCTCCTTTTCTGCTAAGCGATTGATCTCTTTGGCCTGAAGGATACGGTTATCTTCCGGGCGTTGCGCATCAAGATGGGTAGAAGCAAAACGGATAAAAACTCCTTTGGCAATCTCGGCAGTTGCAATGGCCAAAACCCTTTGTTCTGCTTTGGCATCGTTATTTTTAGGCAACATAAAAGTCTGTTGCGCAGATAAAGGAAAACGCGATAAAATGGCTACGCCATAGTCACCCCCATCATGGTCTATCGCTTTACCGAAATAAAAATTCATCTTCAATTTAGTTGCCAACACAACGGCCTGGTTAATAGTGCCCGATCTTTTTGTATTCACGTCTACCTCTTGTAAAGCCACAAGATCAGGTTTCTGTTGTGCTATCGCTTTGGCAATGGCATCAACATCAATGAGGCCTTCTTTCTCTTTTGATGGCGGGTTACAATGGTGAAGGTTATAAGACATGATGCGCAGTACATCACTGCGCTTTGATTCAGCTTGTTTGGTGATCTTAGGTGAACAAGCACCTAAAAGGCAAATACTTAATATTAAAAAAGAGTATAATTTCATATCGGTTAAATTAATAAATAAAAAGAGGCTGTATCATAAATTTCCCTTCGAATCTGCCTTTGTCGAACTTCCCGATAAAGTGGGTAAGCCAAAGATGACAATTCTACAATAATGATACAGCCTCTTAAAATTAGCTACCAGCCAGGATTTTGCCCCAGTACCGGGTTACGCTGTAATTGTGTAATTGGAATTGGCCAGAGATAATTTTTAGGAGCAACAAATTTCCGACCTGTATTTACCACAAAATATCCGTTGGCATCTGTTGCGATGGTTGCTACATATTGTTGGTTAAAGCTTTCAACTAAACTTTTCTTCATGCCTTTTACATCCTGAGCCAATAAATCGCCTTGTTTCCAGCGGAGTATGTCGAAATATCGCTGTCCTTCAAGTGCCAGTTCAACCCTTCTTTCGCGTCTGATTTCTGTTCTTAAATCTAAGCCAGCCGCTGCAAGTTCGGTAATTACCATTCGTTTCATCCCCACACGGTCGCGCAACTTATTAATGGTATTATCAATATCACTTTGGGTAAGTGTACCTTGCTCCAACCTTGCCTCTGCAAAAGTAAGCAGTACTTCGGCATAACGGATATGATGGATATCGTTCGAATCCTGGCTTACAGTACCCACAGCAGCAACTTCTACATACTTGCTAAAGTAAAATCCAGTTCCTGTTATACAACCCTTTTTATCGGCATTCCATTTAGGCGTGTTAAATATCGGATTTGTAGTGGCATCGGCATCACCATCATCTTGTCCGCCCCAAGCCCAACCAGGTGTTAATATGGTTTGGTTCATTCGCGGATCTCTGTTTTTGAAGATATCGGCATAAGTACTTTCGCTATACAACGGTGATTTATCTATCGGAAGTCCGTCTGTGCATAAATAGCTATCAACCAACGATTTGGTTGGTGAATAACGGCTCGTTTGATCGGGCACCTGGATTTCGCGACTGGTGTTGTGTACACTTACTCCGGCGACATTCGGTCTTGCTAAAATAGTTTCTTTGTTGGCACCCGCAGCTAATTTTCCTTTATAGGTAAAAAGGTCGTTATAACATTTAGCTGTACCACCAGCTGTATATAGTTGGTATACATTCAGATCCATCACCGATTTTGCAGCGGCCTCGGCAATGCTCCATTTTTCGAAAAAGAGTGCTACCCTGGCTTTCCAGGCAAATGCGGCACCTTTGGTAATACGACCAAGATCAGCAGCAGCATAAGCAGTTGGAAGCCCAGCAGCTGCTGCATCTAAATCGGCAAAAACAAATTCGAGCACTTCCGCCCTTTTATTACGTGGACCAAATACTTCTTCATCGCCAATATCGAGCGTTTTAGAGATTAGCGGCACATCGCCAAAAAGGAAGATCAGATAAGTATACATAAAAGCCCTTAAAAATCTTACTTCTCCTGCATACTGCGCCAAGGCAGTTGCACTGATATTGGTGGCTTTGGTGTAATTTTCTAGGAAATGGTTACAACGCCTGATGGCAGCATATAAATTTACCCATTCGGAGTTTAAGGTACCGGAGGTAAAATCGTAATTACCTGCAGAAATGGCCTGATATTCTGAATTAGGGGGATAAATGGTATTATCGCCCATGTTTTCCATGGCGATGGTATTATTGTTTCTTAAATTGCTATAACAGGCATTTGCAGCTAGTTTTAGTTGTTCTTCGGTTTTCCAGAAACTGATATCGGTTACCGAATCTAGCGGTTCACGGTCAAGAAATCCTTTTTTGCAACTGGCTAAGAAAAAGGAAGGAATCAGTGCAGCTCCGCCCAACAGACCCGTTGCTTTTAAAAATGATCTGCGGCTATTTATATATTGATTTTGATTTTTCATGGGTGGTTTATTTTAACTTAATCGAAAGACCGAAAATGAACGTTTTAACTTGAGGGTATAATCCGCCGCTGGTCGCCTGCGATTCGGGATCGTAAGCGTAAAAGAAATTGGTATCGGTGAACAAGTTATCAGCCGAGGCGTAAACCCTTAGCCTGTCTATGTGGATCTTCTGCAAGAAATTTCCGGGGATAGTATAGCCCAACTGCAGGTTTTTTACCCTTAAATAAGCGGCATCCTGTAACCAATAATCGGCCAATCTTCCAGTGTTACGGGTATCTTTATACACGAAACGCGGGTATGAACCTCCTGTATTTTGCGGGGTCCACCTATCCATGTGCACTTCTTGAGGAAATGCAGCATCAGCATTATAAGCATGTAAGCCCACTCCGGTAATGTAGCCATTTGCCATACCTACACCTTGTAAAAACACACTGAGATCAAAATTATGATAAGCCGCATCTAACCTGAAAGAATAATTATATCGAGGGTAAGCATCACCAATTACCTCACGGTCTAAATCGGCACTTATCAAACCATCACCATTCAAATCACGGTATTTAAGGTCGCCTGGTGCTACTTTACCTGCATCTGCAGCAAAGATTGGGAATTTTGGGACGTATTTGCCTGCGGCATCTTTGGTAAAATCAGCCTCTTGAGCTAACCCATCTGTGCGGTAACCATAAAAAGCATCAAGCGGTTGCCCTACCTGACGGATCCTGTCGCCAATGGTTGGGGGAACACCGCCCAAATCAGTAACTGTATTTTTGATATCAAAAAACTGCCCGGTAATGCCATATTTAAAATTTCCGATTTTATCGTTCCAACCCAGGCTCAATTCATATCCTTTATTTGATATGGCACCTGCGTTCTGATCAGGAACGGTAAGGCCTATTACATCAGGCTGTGGCACTTTAAGTTGAATATCTACTGTCTTTTTATTAAAAATATCTCCAGTAAAAGTAAGTCGGTTGTTAAAAAAGGCCAGATCCATACCTACATTGAGCATCGTGGCTTTTTCCCATCTTAATAATGGATTAGAAAGTATAGTCTGTGCAAAACCAGTAGTCAGGATATTTCCAATTGGCATGGTACCCACACTGGTTAATACTTTGATATATGGATACCACTCAGAATAAGCTGGTCCATCTGCTCCATACTGATTACCCAATGATCCATAGGAAGCGCGGATTTTACCATCGCTAAACCAGGCCCGGTTATTCTCTTTTATAAAACTTTCTTCACTAAATCTCCATCCTGCAGAAACTGAAGGGAACACACCCCATTTTTTCCCAGGAGCATATCGCGAAGATCCATCATAGCGCATATTAAACTCTAGCAGGTATTTTCCGGCATAATCATAGTTAACCCTCGAAAAAAGTGATTGTAAAGCATATTGATAAGCATCACCTGTTGCCGTTGGGTTCAGTGATCCAATATTCAGCACAGGTACATCATCGCTAACCAAATTGGTTTTAGCAGCAGTAAAAGCATCAAAACGGTAAGTTTCTTGTTGATAACCGCCTAGCAGTTTAATGTGATGTTCGTCTAAATTAAGCGTGTAATCTGCCTGCATAGAGAAATTTTGCAAGGTGGTAGTCGTGGCAACTTCCCTCAGCGAATTGTTCGGACTGGTGGTGTAAATAATGGCATTGGTGGCTGGATTGAAATAATCGATCCTCCGATTAAATGTTCTTCTTTTTTGAGAACTGGCAATTAAACCATATTGCGATTTGATATCCAAACCTTTAAGCACGTGCAATGTTCCCGTAATGTTGGAAGTAAATTCTTTAGAGAAAAAATTATTGAAACCGCCATCGGTAGCAATTGCTAAGGGATTACTAGACCCCCCACCATAACCCCAGGTACCAGTGGTAAACCGCACAGGCGTTAATGGCGAACTGGTAAATGCAGTATAAATAGCACCAGCACCGCCTTCAGTATCGGCAGCTGGCTGATTTTGGTTACGGTCTAAGTAACCCAAATTCACATCAACATCGAATAAGGAAAGTAGCTTTAAAGCCGACAGCTTTATTCTGGCGTTGTTTTTTGCGAACTTATATTGATCTCCGGCAATCAGGCCATCCTGGTTTTCTCTTCCGTAAGAAAAGTAGTAATTAAAATCGCTGCTTCCTCCCTGCACGTTAATACTATGGTTCTGTTGAGGAGCATAATCTTTAATCAATGCATCTGTCCAGTTAGTGTTGGCAAAATAATTAGGGTCGGAACCGTTCCGTGCCACCTCAATCTGTGCATCCGTATATGATTTTGGAAGGCCTGCATTTATCTGTGCCTCGCCAAGCAGTGTCATATAATCAACTGAACCTAACATTTTGGGCAAACGCGTTGGGGTCTGAAAGCCATAATAACCGTTATAAGAAATAGTGGCTTTCTGATTAAACTTACCTTTTTTAGTGGTAACCAAAATTACACCATTTGCAGCCCTTGAGCCATATATTGATGAAGATGCTGCATCTTTAAGTACCGTTACGCTTTCTATATCATCAGGATTAATCCAGTTCATATCACCTGGCACACCATCAATCAGCACAAATGGATTCGGATTATTCGTGGTTCCTGTTCCTCTTATCCTTAATGCTGAATGAGTTGCGCCTGGTTGCCCGCTACCGCCAATTGTGGTAAGCCCGGTAACAGTACCTTGTAAACCTGTAGAAACCGCCGTAATGGGTCTGTCTGCCAGAACCTTGGCATCAACCTGAGATATCGCTCCCGTCACATTTGCTTTGCGCTGCGTTCCATAACCAACTATAACCACATCATTCAGCCCAACGGTTGATGGTTTTAAGCTGATGGTATATGTTGTTTGATTTCCAATGGTGAAGCTGTAATCTTCATAACCTACCATCCGAACTTTTATTTTATCGCCAGCAAAAGCTACAATACTAAATCGCCCCATATCATCAGATGACACTGCTTTTTTAGAACTTTCGTTCACAATACTTGCTCCAGGTATTGCTGCTCCATTTTCATCCGTTATACTTCCCTTAATATCAAGCTTTTGCGGTAGTGCTTTTTTGGTAATTACAATGGTGCGCTGTTCTATAGCATAGCTAAGCGGCAGGTTTTCAAGACTTTTGTCCATTACCTGCTGTATAGTCATATCTTTTACCGTTACATCGAATGTTCCGGCCTCACCGATCATTTCGTTGTTGTATAAAAAATCATATCCGCTCTGCTTTTTGATTTCCTGAAAAATTTCTTTCAATGAAGCTCCTTTTAGCGAGAAGTTTATCTTCTGTGCATAAAGGGATGCTCTTACCTGGACGCAGAAGATTAATAATACGGCAATCGTTAGCCGCATCACTTTAAGTGGTTGAAACATGGAACTCAGCCTGGTTCTTTTTAAGTAAAAAAAATTCATTTTGTATGGTTTGTTTAGTGGGTGGTTAATCCGTTTTTGTTGTTTAGGGCAAAATTTAGTTGATAACTGTTACCCTCCTTTCAGCAATTTTGAATTTTACCGTTCCTGTAAGACTGAGCACTTTTAGTACCTCAGAAATATCTTTAAACTTCGATACCGAACCTGTATATGATAATTTGTTATTATGGGTATTGTATACAATATCTATATCATACCATCTCGAAATCTTGCGCATTACTGATGATAAATTTTCTTCATTAAACAGGAAATAGCCGTTCTTCCAAGCCATGGTCTGCTCTATATCTGCTTTATTCACCGTAAACCTATTCTCGTATAAAACCCCTTCTTCGCCAGGTTTAAGATAGGTAACAGCTGAAGCTGATGTGAGCATCACTTTTCCTTCCAACAGCGTTGTTTTAATAAAAGCTTCATCTTTATAGGCCATTATATTAAAGTGTGTACCGAGTACCTTTAACTTCATATCCTCAGCTTTTACATAAAAAGGCATTTGTTTATTCTTTGCTACCTCAAAATAGGCCTCACCATCAAGCTCTACCTCACGACTGTTGCCCGAAAACCGCGTTGGAAATCGGATGGAACTGGCAGCATTTAGCCAAACTTTAGAACCATCAGGAAGCACCAATGAATATTGTCCTCCTCTTGGAATCGATACCGTATTAAACACCACTTCTTCTGATGCTTCGGAAGTAACATCGTAAGCCAATGTTCCATCGGCGGTTTTATTGATGGCAGTACCATTCTCCGAAGCTATTTGTCCTTTGGCCGCAGTATTTAGTACAACCTGCTGTCCATTGCCAAGTGTAAGTATGGCTTTATCCGAACCAGGTTTGATCGTTTTTGCATGGTTTAATACCACCACATTCTTGTTACTTTTATGGTTAGTATTGAAGTAAAAAATTGCTGAGACAATAAAAACCAATATTGCCGCTGCTGCAGCTATCTTCGTCCATAGTGCAAATGGTTTTATACGTTTGCGTTCACCAGCAGTTTCCATGATCTGCAAGAATATGCGTTCGGCCTGTTCACCACCCGGCTTTGTACTTTCAATCAGTTCGAAATCATCTTCGTAAGCATTTAAGTTTTCTATTTCTTCTGGTGTACACTTTCCTTGAAGTGATTTTTGATAGAGAATAATATACTCTTGTTTTGTCATGTAAAGCGCTTTTCATCATAGAGCCACAACTCCTCCCACACACACATATTTTTTGAAAAAATATTTAACAAGCCTAAAATGATTGAGAATTAAGGTATCGTTCAAAATATTTATATTAGCTTAACAAATTCTTTATCTTGATCAATGAACTTTGTATAAATGAAACCTATCCATCTAGAGGCAAACGAGCGCGAATTATGGGAGGCCATTAAATTCGGGAATCAAAAAGCATTTAAAATACTATTTGATCGGTACTTCCCTACCTTAATAGCTACAGCTTCACACTATTTGCAGGATGAAAATGAGTGCGAAAACATTGTACAGGATATTTTTCTCAATATATGGCTCAAAAGAGAAGTGCTCGAAATCAGGGATTTTAAGAGTTACCTTAAAGCCGCAGCAAGGTATCATGTGTATAAGGTGATGAGAAGTAAAAAATTAGCGGGAAGTGTAATTTTTACAGATGAAAATCTGGAAAACGAAACGGCCTATGCCATTAATAACGGTGAGGAATGGCTTAATGTATCGGCGCTAAAAACACAGATTAGCGGATATTTACGGATGTTACCCAAACGCTGCAGGGAAATTTTCTTAATGAGCAGGGAAGAAAATTTAACAAATGGCGAAATTGCCGAGAAACTTAATATTTCTAAACGAAGCGTCGAGAATCAGATAACCGCAGCGCTTCATCATCTTCGGGTTAATATCAAAAACTATCTCTTTATTAGCGGATTGGTTTATTTTCATGCGGTACAAAATCCTTCAACAGATAAAAATATTCATTCCCTTGTTGAGTCGCTATTGTTGTACCCGCTGATTTAGTTTAATGGATTAGTTTTCATGCTCTCCAGCCTCACCGGTAAGTATCCTTTCCATTTCTATCATCATTTGCTCGGCCAGGCGTTGTTTAGCTTGCAATTTCGACAGGTAAGCATCTGCAAATGTCACTTCAAGTTCATCCATAATAAAGGCATATTTTGCCTTAAGTTCTATAAGATCAATCTGAAGTTTCTTGGAAAGATTTTGCATAGTACAAAGCTAAAAAAAAGCGAGGCTATAATTCCTGATAAAGGTTTTATTTTTCTTTCTAAAAAAAAATACACTAAATAGACAACCCTTTAAAACAATCTCCTAATTCTTTCGTTTATAAATTGATTCCGGCGTGGTTTCCGGAATAGTTTGTTTGGTTAGTTGATTAGGGATCACTCCCAAAGTGAATCCCTTTTCTTTTTTACAAAGCTTTCTATCGATTGAGCATAGTTTCCAGACAATATTTTCTAAATTCAGCTTTTAAATCGATTATATAATGGAAGAAATCAGATGGGGCATTATTGGCTGTGGGGATGTGACCGAAGTAAAAAGCGGACCAGCATTTAATAAAGTAACCAATTCTAAATTGGTGGCTGTAATGCGTCGCGATGGTACCAAAGCAGCAGATTATGCCAAACGGCATCAAGTACCTAAATGGTATGATAATGCCGCTCAACTGATTAACGATCCTGAGGTTAATGCCATTTATATTGCTACTCCACCTCTACAACACGAAGCTTATACTATCGAGGCTTTAGAAGCTGGCAAGCCAGTATATGTAGAAAAACCCATGACTTTAGATGCTAATGCTGCTCAACGTATGACAGATGCCGCTAATCAGCTAAATATAAAGCTTTGCGTAGCCCATTATCGCCGCGCACAACCAATGTTCTTAAAAGTTAAAGAACTGCTGGCAGCAAATACCATTGGCGATGTTCGTTTGGTCCGGTTAAAAATGCTCCAGTCACCTAATCCTATGCTAATTGCCAAAACAGCCGATAATTGGCGGATCAATCCAACTATTTCTGGTGGTGGTCTATTTCATGACCTGGCTCCACATCAATTAGATCTCATGACTTATTATTTCGGCGCCGTAAAAAATGCCATGGGCATTGCCACCAGGCAACAGGAAAACACCGGGGTGGATGATCTGGTTGCAGGAAATATCCTTTTCGAAAATGGCGTTGTTTTTAGCGGTACCTGGTGTTTCTCTGTTGCCGCACAAGATCAAGCCGATAGTTGTGTAGTTTATGGTTCAAAAGGTAACATCAGTTTCCCGATGTTTGGCAATAAAATCACCGTTACTACTAATCAAAAAGAAGAATTTATATTTGAACCTTTGCAGCATGTGCAACAACCCATGATTGAAAAAGTAGTCGATTATTTTTTAGGCAAAGGAAAAAATCCATGCAGTGGTGAAGATGCGGTGATTACCATGAAGTTAATGGATAATTTCACGGGAAATAAATCATGAAAAGAACTACAATATTTACTGCTTTAGGTCTTCAATGCAGATTGACAATCCACGGAACAGAAGGTCAGGATAACAGATCCTGACCAGCGACGATACCATCTCCCCCATCCTTCTCTACATCATCTTCTTAAAGCCCTCCCAGTGCACTTTCCATGTTCCATCTTTAGGGAAACCAGGATTTGTGGTCTTATTTCCATCCCAGCCAGCACACATTAAAGCCACAGCGGTAAGTAAACCTCCGTTTCCAGGTAAATAAATGCGCAGGCGGTCATCCTGGTAGTTATGGCCATTAATAAGGTAAGTATTGGTTTGCACAGGCATCAGCAAGGCATCAATCGCTTTCTCGGGCATACTTAAACGTGTGGCTGTCATGGCTGTCATCGGAAAATCCCATCCCCAGGTATCGTTCCAGCTCCAGTCTTTCCAAACCAGATCAAAGGTTTTACGCATGGTTGCTTTATCCAATAAATTTGTTTTAGGCAACATACCAAATGCCCCCAATACCGAAGGGTGATCGGTTTTATATTCGGGATTAGTATAAGAATCAGGCGCACTTTCTGCAGCCAGATACACGCCATTTTGTACCGGTAGAGGTGATAACTTAGCCATTACTTCATCCCATTTTGGGTTCCGTGGCAAACCTAAACGCAAACGCCATTCTTGTGCGGTTTTCAATCCCCATTCCCAGTAAGCGAGCTCGTATGTAGGGTTAAAGGTAGTTTCGGCCTTAAAACGTTCTTGGGCGGGAATTAGCCCAGGTCCAAGTAGATAACAACCTTTTGCTGCATCGAAATGCGCAAATGAAGCCATAAAATCAGCTGTTTTAAATACAAGATCTTTGTATTTTCGCAATACCTTATCATCTTGACTTGCGCGATACTCCAGTTCGGCAAAGGTAATGAGGTGTGGCTGTTGCCAGATTAACATTGCGCCAATTGACGAGGGACTTTCGTTACCTTTATTATCGGTCATTTTCTGCCAGCGTAAACCATCAAAACCTT
>Ga0163161_10000352_pt1 | contig 38794 bp, 31 predicted proteins | sample S45metaG_FD_129847 | JGI IMG/M metagenome (GOLD analysis project Ga0163161, IMG submission 129847) | Switchgrass rhizosphere microbial communities from Kellogg Biological Station, Michigan, USA - S4-5 metaG | ecosystem: Host-associated > Plants > Roots > Rhizosphere > Soil | place: USA... | reverse complement strand
TCTTGATCCGTTTACTGTAAGCATATTGGTATGCATCCAGTACTTGGCAGGATGTTTATGATAACAAGCTTCAGACTGGGCAATTTCATTGGTATGGTGCGTTGCCGCAAGGTCCATTCCACCACCATGGATATCAAATTCAGCACCGAGGTATTTGGCGCTCATGGCAGAACATTCGATATGCCAGCCCGGAAAACCCACCCCCCATGGCGAAGGCCAGCGCATCAGCGTTTCCGGCTTGGCTTTAATCCACAGCGCAAAATCCAGTCGCCCGCGTTTCTCGTCCTGCCCGGTCAGCTCCCTTGTATTGGCCATCATGTCATCAAGGTTCCGGTTGGTCAGGATCGTATAGTTATAAGTTTTATTATATTTCTCTACATCAAAATATACTGTACCGTTTACTTCATAGGCATACCCGTTTTTAATGATATCAGTAATCATCTCGATCTGCTCAATGATATGTCCTGTAGCGGTAGGCTCTATACTTGGCGGCAGGGTGTTAAACATCCGCAGTACATCATGGAAACCCAGCGTATACTTTTGTACAATCTCCATTGGCTCCAGCTGCTCCAGCTTTGCACGTTTGGCAAATTTATCATCGCCCTCGTCACGATCGCCCTCCAGGTGCCCTGCATCAGTAATGTTCCTGACATAACGCACCTTAAAGCCCAGGTATTTCAGGTATCTGAAAATCAGGTCAAAAGAGATGAAAGTACGGCAATTACCCAAATGTACATCACTGTAAACAGTTGGCCCGCAAACGTACATTCCTACGTGATCACCGTTCAGGGGTTCAAAGTTCTCTTTTTTGCGGGTAAGCGTATTGTATAGCTGTAAGCCGTGTTCCATTGGTATATTGTATGAGTTGTTATTCGGGACAAACTACTCCCGACTGGCAAAGGTAAATATTTGCCGATATATTAATTGATCCTAATGTCACTTCTTACAGGAAAATGGTCTGACAACCTGGCCTGGATAATGCGGTGGTTAATGATCTTTATCGGTTTGGTTGCAGAGATATAATCGATCTGGAAATTAGGAAATTTCCCGTTATACGTACGGCCAAGCCCTGTGCCTTCTTCTACAAAAGAATTATTCAGTGATTTGGTGAGCTGGGTAACCGCATATGAAGCCGGGGTATCGTTAAAATCACCGGCAATCAGAAATGGCGTTTTGCAGGTATCCATATGCGCTTTCATGATATCCACCTGTGCGCTGCGCTTCGAAAAAGCAGACTTCAGCATCCTCAGGATACGTTTTGCCGGCGTGATCTTAGCCTCCATTTCCTTTTTAACCTGATCCAGGTATTCATAATCCTGCTTATCAAAAGATATCGATTGCAGGTGCACATTATACACCCTTACCTTTTTGCCCTTTACCATGATATCTACATAGATACTGGCATTGCCCCCATGATTGGTATTGAAAGAGATCGTTCCTTTGTCTACTATTGGATATCTCGAAAAAATCGCCAGCCCCATTGCTTCATAATTATTCTCCGATGTGGGGATAAAATAATAGTTTGGGGTTTTTAACATACGTTTCAGGCTGTCGGTAATGTCAAAAGGGCCTTTGCGGCGCGAATAGTATTCCTGGAAACAAATGATATCAGGATCTTCATTTCTCACTACCGCCAGCATCTGCTGCTTAACAGATTCATTACTGTCTTCGCCATAGGGTTTAAAGCTATGCACATTGTAAGTCATCATCCTTACCAGATCAGGGTCAGTTTTTGGCCCCTTACCGGATTCTCCGATAAAACCTATCGTAGCGATCAGTGCATGCCAGCCCGAAGCAATAACCGCAATAGTGAGCAGTGCAAAAATGATTCTCCGCCTCATCAGCCAGAAGACCACCATCAGCACATTGAGCAGCAGCAAAAAGGGATAAGCCAAACCAAAAAATGCAATCAGGGCATGTTCACGCGGATCAAATTTACCTGCAACCATCCCCAATACCAACGCAAATGCCAGTACAACCGCAAGCAACAGGTATATCTTTGTGAAAAATGTGATTTTGCGTTTCTCCATTAATTTTTACTCGCCTTAAATAAGGTCTCCTTCTCTTCTTTACTCAGTTTATCATATCCCGATTTAGAAATCTTATCCAGGATCATATCTACTTCCTTTTGGTTTACCTTATTGCCGGCACTCTTGGACCCGCCTTTTGGCGCATCATTCTTTACTACCTTTAATTTGGATTTCTTTTGGAAGATGCTGCTCAGGTCGTTTCCGTTCTGTAACAGTTTGATATAGATAAAGCCCATAAATGCACCGCCCAGATGTGCAAAACTGCCGCCGGGATTGGAATATCCTATTCCGATCAGGTCAATCAGCAGGTATACCAGCACCACGTAGCGGAGTTTTACCGTACCGATGAACATCAGGCTGATGGTATAATCCGGCAACAGGGTAGTCACTGCCACGGCAATGGCCATCACCGAAGCCGAAGATCCGATCACCGTAGCAGCATAGGCACTGGGGATAAATGGCGGAAAGATGTTAAATGCCAGTGCAAAAAACAAAGCCCCCATGATTCCCCCGCTGAGGTATACCACATGGAACTGACGTGGTTTTAGAAAATCAATAAAGATGTTCCCCATCCAGAACAGCCATAACATATTAAACAGGATGTGAAAGATATCCTCATGCAGAAACTGATACGTCAGTACCGTATAAAAACGGATAGGGATCTTTGGCAGTGCCGCCGGAAAGGCAAAATATTCCCTTGCATAATCGAGAAAACGGATGTTCGTATTACCGGCAAGAAAATAGGTGACGCCAAAAAGGGCAACAGCTACAAAAACAATCGTATTGATCCCGATGTAAAAAAACACAGGGTTCCCCGAGCGGAAAACTTTATATTTAAGATCAGCTAAAAGATTATTCTTAGTCATAATAGTCGTAAAATGTATTTTTATCCTTCCAAAGTTTCACTAAGATAAAGCCCAGCAATGCCCCGCCAAGATGCGCATAATGCGCTACAGAATCTCCGGCGACACTGGCAACGCCCAAACTCAATTCAATGATAATATACACCGGGATGATGTATTTTGCCTTTACAGGTACCGGGATAAACATGATATACAGCTCTGCGTTAGGGTACAGCATACCAAAAGCCACCAGCAGACCGAATATCGCTCCCGATGCGCCCACCATTGGGCCAGAATAGATACCAAGTAATGTTTGCCCCTGCTCAGGCGATAGCCCCGCCAGGTTCAGCGAGGACATTCCTTTATACAGGTCTATGGTTACTGCACCCGGATTAAGGGCAGAACCGGTAATCTGGTAAAGCTCAAAAGCCTGTACGCCCCACTGCAGCGCCAATGCGCCCAGACCGGTGATCAGATAAAAATTAATAAAGCGTTTTGCTCCCCAATGCGCCTCCAGGACAGAGCCAAAAGTATAGAGGGCGAACATGTTAAAGAGAATATGCGTGAAATTACCATGCATAAACATGTAGGTGATCGGCTGCCAGATTTTAAAAAGCGGGGAATCAAAATAAAAAGCCCCCAGATAAAAGCCCAGCTCTATTCCCTTGGATTCAAAAACATATTTAGCTGCAAAGAACAGCGCATTGATAATGAGCAGGTTTTTAACAACAGGAGGTATGTGAATATTATTCATGTTTTTATTTATCAAATTTCTTGTCCAGTTCTGTCAGTGACATGGTCTGGATCACCGGTTTACCACTGATACTAAAGTTTGGTGCCTTGCAGGCAAACAACTGTTCGATCAGCATGTTCATTTCTTCCTGCCCCAGTACTACGCCGCTTTTGATAGCACTGTTCCGGGCCATACTCCGCGCCAGGGCGTCCCTTTTATCCAGCTTCAGCTCCTGCTGAGAGTTTTTAAACCCTTCGATCAGGCGTTCAAAAAGCTGGGTCTCATTGATCTGGTTACTGCCCAGGTCTACGGGAATGCCCTCAATCACCAGTGTATTCTTACCAAATTCACGTACTTCAAAGCCCAGGCTTTTGATATCCTCCAGCAAGCTTTTCGCCAGTTCATAATCATTAGGGCTCAGGGTTACCGTCTGCGGAAAAAGGCTCTGCTGCGATGCCCCTTTCCTGTCTTCCAGGTGCAGGCTGAAACGCTCATACAAGATCCTCTCGTGTGCCGCCTGCTGATCGATCAGCATCAGACCGGATTTAATCTGCGAGATGATATATTTGTTATGCAGCTGCATCAGCTGTTTCTGCACAGGGGCATACTTGTCCTCAGGCCCGTTCCCCGGCAGTTCCATTGTTACCTGCTCCGCCGGCTGATGGTTGGCAATCTCATATAGTGATCCCCAGTTTTTAGTACTCTGCTCTTTAGGCTCGCTGTTCCTGAATCCGCTGAATCCACGCTCAGAGCGTTCCGGTGCTTTCTCCTCACTGAAAGGATTAAAATCAGGGTTAAAGCTGATGCTTGGCGGTACAATCTCGTCCAGGGATTTGGGGCTGATCATGCCGCTGAAAGCTGTTTCCTGATCAAAATCAATTGTGGGGCTGATGTTAAACCTGCCGAGGGAGCGTTTCACAGCAGAGTGAATAATCGCATAGATAGACTTTTCATCCAGGTATTTGATCTCCGTTTTTGTAGGATGCACATTCACGTCGATCTTTGAAGGATCAATATCGATAAACAGCACATACAAGGGAAAGTTATCTTCTCCCAGCAGTTCATCATAGGCCTTATTTACAGCATGGTTCAGATAAGCATCTTTGATAAACCTGTTATTGACAAAAAAGAACTGCTCTCCGCGGGTTTTCTTGGCAAACTGAGGTTTACCAATAAAGCCTTTGAGGTTGATGATTGTTGTTTCTTCCTCAACAGGAATCAGCCGCTCGTTATAGTTATTTCCAAAAAGATGGACAATGCGTTGTTTTAGTGCCGATGAAGGTAACCTGAAAATCTCCAGTCCGTCATGGTGCAAACTAAAGGCAATTGCCGGGTTAGCCAACGATACACGCTGAAACTCGTCAATCACGTGGCGCATTTCTGCGGGGTTGCTCTTCAGAAAATTGCGTCTTGCGGGCGTATTAAAAAACAGGTTTTTGATACAGATGCTCGTGCCTTCGGGCGTAGCCACCGGCTCCTGGGCAGTTACCGTAGCGCCCTCAATTTCGATCAGCGTTCCCAGCTCATCCTCATGCCTGCGCGTTTTCATCTCCACCTGGGCAATGGCCGCGATCGAAGCCATAGCTTCGCCCCGAAAACCCATTGTACGGATTGCAAACAGATCTTCTGCTTTGCGCACTTTCGAAGTCGCATGGCGCTCAAAACACATACGTGCATCGGTTACGCTCATTCCGCATCCATTATCGATCACTTGAATTAACGCTTTCCCTGCATCCTTAAGGATCAGCTGTATCTTATTTGCTCCCGCATCTATTGCATTTTCCAGTAACTCTTTTACTGCCGAGGCAGGCCGCTGAACCACCTCTCCGGCAGCTATTTGATTGGCAACACTCTCGGGTAAAAGTTGTATGATATCTGACATTTATCTCCTTCGTAAAGGTTGCTAATTTAACGAAAATAAGCCTTATACATAAATCTTTTGATTATAAATACCATTTCGTGACGAAGCCGGCATAAGCTTTTTATATCTTTAACGTTTTGAATGAACTAAACTTATTTATGTTAAAAAACAACCTTTTGCAAAGCCTCAGTATCTGCATCATCGCTGTATTCAGCCTTAGTGCCTGTGCTCAGGAACATCAGAAAAATGAAGACCTGCTAAAGATCAACACCACCATTCTTCAGCGAACCGTCCTGCTCAATAACCAGTCGGCCTTCATTCCCGTAACCGGTCTTGATAGAAAAAACATCGCTTCAGTAAGCCTGGGCTTTGGCTTTCAGACGATATCAGACAGCTTGCTCAATAAATACAGTAAAATCACTTCCTTCAGCTCTGCAAGCTATGAGCCTTCGGCCGATCTGTACAAACTGGAAGACGACCTGAAATATTTCAATACCGTGATCATTTCCATCACAGACCTGGAAACCACCAATGTGAAATACATCAATTTTATCACTTCTGTGGCTAAAAGCAAATCGGTAGTTATCGCCTTATACGGTGCTCAAAATGCCCTTGCCGCATTTGACGCGATCAGCTCACCGCTGATCTGGTCGCAACAGAAAAGTGCAGAAGCAGCCGCCCTGATTCCTCAGATCATTTTCGGGGGGATTGCCGCAGAGAACAAGTTGACGTCTGCCGTCTCCGCAAGATATACCCTTGGATCAGGCTACAGCACCATTGCCAGCCGTTTAAAATACACCCTGCCGGAAGATGCCGGGGTAAATTCAGACAACCTGCACGAAATTGACAACATTACTGCCGAAGCCATCAACGCCCATGCTGCTCCCGGGATGGTGGTACTGGTAGCTAAAGATGGTAAAGTGATTTTCAACAAAGCTTATGGCAGTCATACTTATGGTGGCCCGGCAGATAAGATTTCTGATATATTCGACCTTGCTTCTGTCACTAAGATCACTGCTACTACCCCGATGGTGATGCGTCTTACGGAGCAGCATAAACTGAAATTGGATACCAATATCGGAGCATATATTGCGATGGCGAGAACTTCACCAATGAATAATATCCCTGTGCGGGACGTTATGCTGCACCAGGCAGGCTTCATTCCCTATATCCCTTTCCATGACAGTGTAAAACCTGCAGACCACAGTACAGATTCTTCGGCAGCTTACCCAACAAAGGTAGCAGACGGCTACTTTATCAGAAAAGATTATTTCAGGGATGTGATGTGGCCACGTATGCTCAATGCACCGATCAGGACACCGGGAAAATACGTATACAGTGACATCAGCATGTACGTCATGCGTGAGATTGTAGAGCATATCAGCGGGGAGAAACTGAACGATTATACCGAAGAAAATTTTTATGCTCCATTGGGGATGCAAACTGCCGGGTTTTTACCAAGAAACAGGTTCAGCAAAGAACAGATCATCCCTACTGAGCAGGATACTTATTTCAGAAAAACACTGCTGGTTGGCTTCGTACATGACCAGGGCGCGGCACTGGCGGGCGGTGTTTCCGGACATGCCGGTTTATTCGCCAGCTCAAACGACATGGCGATCATGTACCAGATGTTGCTGAACAAGGGAACATATGGCGGGCAGCAGTATTTTAAACCTGAAACGGTAACCACCTTTACTTCCAAACAATCCAATGTGAGCAGAAGAGGACTTGGTTTTGATCGCTGGGACCCAGACCTGGCAAAGAAATATCCTTCTTCAACCGCGTCACCCCAAACATTTGGGCACACCGGTTACACCGGAACAGCGGTATGGGTAGATCCTTCGCGCGGATTGGTCTATATATTTCTATCTAACCGTGTAAATCCGGGCGTTACAGATAAGCTCATCAAAATGGGCATCCGCTCCCGCATACAGGATATAATCAACAGCGCGATCGATAAAGGACTGTAATTTTTGTCGCTCTCCTACAGGAGGATATCCGCGGAGCATGCAGTAATTGTAAAAAACATTTTGTATTCAGGATCAATTCTTTTATCATTGCACCCGGTTAAGCAATTAACCGGTTTTAAAGCCTTCTTAGCTCAGCTGGTAGAGCAACTGACTTGTAATCAGTAGGTCATTGGTTCGATCCCGATAGAAGGCTCAGGTAATTCAAACAAAAATCCGCTCAGCATCTTAAGATACTGGCGGATTTTTGCTTTTCGCATAGGCTGCAAACAGCAGAATGCCCTTATTTTTTCAGGCCTATTTCTCTTAATCTTTCATCAAGATACTCGCCGGCCGTCATGTCGCTGTATAATTTCGGGTGTTCCTCATCAATACAGGAGTCCAGACTGGTCAGGTCCATATCGGCACGCGGGTGCAGGAAGAAAGGAACAGAGAAACGCGAAGTTTTCATCAGTTCTCGTGGCGGGTTGACCACCCTGTGGGTTGTGGAGCGCAGTTTATTATTTGTCAGGCGCTGCAGCATATCGCCCACGTTTACTACGATGTCAGAATGATGCGCTTTGATGGGCAGCCATTCATTACTTCTGGTCAGTACTTCCAGTCCGTCTGCACTGGCACCGATCAGCAGCGTAATCAGGTTGATATCTTCATGCGCCCCTGCACGTACAGCATCATCAGGCAGGGCATCAGGGTCCTGGATAGGGAAATAATGTATACCTCTTAAAATAGAATTCCCATTGTGAACATGCGCATCAAAATAATCGATGGGCAGTTCAAGATACGTAGCAATTGCCCTTAAGAGATGTTTACCGTTACTTTCCAGTTTCTGGTACACTTCGTTGGTGATCTCATTAAACTCAGGGATCTCTTCCAGGAACTCATTGTCCGGATAAAGAAATTTTACCGGGTCACCATCAGTTACGGTTTGTCCGATCTGCCAGAATTCTTTCAGATCGGCAGTCTTAGCACCTTTTGCTGTTTCCTTTCCGGGACTGGTATATCCCCGCTGGCCGGCAAGCTCAGGTTTCTCATACTGCGCTTTCTGATCCGCAGGCAAACTAAATACCGCCTGGATGTTTTCATATAATTTATCGATCAGGTCCTGGCTTAAGCCATGGTTGGTAATCGTTACAAAACCTGAATCATTGAAAGCTCTTCCCAGTTCATCAGAGAACTTTTTACGTTGCTGCTCAGTTCCATCAATGTATGAACCAAGATCCAGGGTTGGAATATAGGGTGTAGACATAGGTAATCACTTAAATTTATATGATCGAAATTAAAAAACAATTGTTAATAAAGTCATCAATCAGACTTAATCAACAGTCATCCTACTAATTTACAATAATTTAAGTTATTAACATCCAAAGATCTCCATTTGTGTTTATCAGTGCACTGTAATTTTAGATCAGAATAGCCACTTTGCACATCTGCTGCCGGCTTCAATGCGTTAATTAGTCACCAATCCGATAATTTTTTGATAAAATAAACTTCAACGGATAATAATAGTCTATTCCTTATATATAAATGCACAACAAATGAAATATCTAGTGATCATGATTTTAGTCCTTCTATCTGTTGGCTCTGCAGATGCGCAGCAGCAGAAATTACAAAAAGCCACCTTCGGCATGGGGTGTTTCTGGTGTTCAGAGGCCCTGTTCGACCGTTTAGTGGGTGTTAAATCTGTAAAATCAGGCTTTGAAGGAGGCCAGATCGCCAATCCGTCTTATGAAGAAGTTTGCACAGGCACTACAGGCCACGCAGAAGTGATTGAAGTTACCTATGACCCCGCTAAAATATCATATGATGAGTTACTGGAGGTGTTCTGGAAAAGCCATGACCCTACTACCTTAAACCGCCAGGGGGCAGATGTAGGTACGCAGTACCGTTCGGTTATATTCTATCATACCCCAGAACAGAAAGCAGCAGCTGAAAAATATAAAGCAGAAATCAATAAGACCAATGCATACGGAAAACCTGCTGTAACAGAAATCACAAAAGCACAGCCTTTTTATGCAGCCGAAGCCTATCACCAGGATTATTTCTCCAAAAATTCTAACCAACCATACTGCCGGTTAGTGATCCTGCCAAAGATGGAAAAGCTTGAAAAACTATTCAAGAACAAGCTTAAACACTAATAGGTATAACATTAGATACACATGCACTGAATCCCCTTAATAGGGGATTTTTGCTGTAATAATAATTATTTTTCTTTGTAGTGACAATTATTTAGCGGACTTGCGCCGCAATATGAATGTCTGATTTATCTTTAATATTATATCAAATGAGCACAAAAGAAAAATTTGAACAGCTAAAAAACTCTGTATCCCTTCTAAATCCACAAGACCTGGATACTTTTTATGACACACTTGAGCCTATTACTTTAAAGGAGATCCTGGGCGACTGGAAAGGCGGACAGCTCAAAACAGGCCACCCTATTGTGGAAGCCCTTACAGGCATCGGCTGGTATGGAAAAAACTTCATTTCCCAATTAAATGTACAGCCACTCGTGTGCATAAGCAAAGATGGCAATCTTTTTTCTGATACAGAATCAATGAACGGTGAAGCCACCATCTGGCCTATCGAGTTTAGAGGCAAAGTTTCTACCTCACTCGTTTATGACGGTGTCCCTACCGTGGCCCATTTCAGAAAAGTAGATGAGAACACCCTGATAGGTATCAGGGATGGTAAAGATGCTCTTGACGAAAAAGGAAACTTTTTCTACTTTTTCTTGGAGAGAATCTAAGCCCGGAACAAACCATTTAACGCAATGCCCCCCTATTCTGGGGGGCATTGTGCATTGATAAGCACCCTAATAGGGGATTTCCACCCTACTTAAAAACCTGTTACTTTGACCTGATAATTAATTGAAAGCAATACATCTACCGTTTATGCTTTTTAAAAAAGTCAAAATAAAAACAGATATGAAAAAACTAGCAACAGCCTTTTTGATAGGGTTGGCAATCTCCGCCGCTCATGCAGCAGAAAAAAGTAATACGCCTCACACTTTACAGGATACCGTAAACCATGACTTTAAGAAAGTCGTAGTGACCGGAAATACGATAGTTTATTTTGTCCAAAGTCGAAAAGAATTTGTGACCATAGATGAAGGTGAGCCAAGGGACATTTCTATCACACAGACAGGGAACAACCTGCGGATCAGCTCTTATAAGGTCAATCCTGTTGTGGTCACTGTTTACTTTAAGAACATTTACCGTATCCAAGCCTCAGAGCAGTCAAATATCAGATCTGCAGGAAAAGTAAATCTGGAAAACCTGCAGATCATGTTACACGATGAAGCTACCGGCAGCTTTAAAGCAAACACAAACAGCCTGTACACGGTAACCAATGGACAGTCGAAACTGGAGCTAACAGGTAAAACCCTGCATCATATTTCAGTTGGCAGCCCTAATGTAAATACGAAAAATTTCATTGCCGGCACTACCGAGCAGCAAGCTCAGACAGAAATTGTGGCCCGTTGGGAAAGGGAAAATGAATATATCAGATAGTACCTCTTAAGAAGGGAGCCGGAGCATAACCTGCAGCTCCTCTCTTTATTTGACAGAAAACACTTTATCTACTCCCGCAAGGACCGCAATAGATACATCATCAGTGATCATATTAAAATAATTTCCCAAAATACGTGTTTTCTGTTCCGAAAATTAATATTGACTAAAGCCTGACTTCACATTGGAACTCGTCCTTTGTCTCATTAAAATTACATAACTGGTTGCATAAACGAGTCAGCCAGGTAAAACTGAATCATCATGAAAGCATTAGTAACAGCAATTATTTTATCGACCATGCTAACAGTAGCAGGTACAGCGAAAGAAAGCGTTAAAGCTGAAGTGCCTGTCATCAGACAGGACATTAAAAAGATCAGGGTAACAGGAAACCTGATCGTATACCTCGTTCAGGGTCACCGTGAAGAGGTAACCATAGATGAGGGAGATCCGGAGGAAATCTCAGTCAAACAAGCTGGAAATACCCTGTCTATCACAGCAGATGAAAATACACAGGGTGTAGTAACCGTATATTTTAAAGATATCTTCCGCGTTGATGCTTCAAATGCATCTACCATCCTGTCAACCGGAACATTGCATATGGATTATCTGCAGGTGTTGTTAAAAGATAATGCAAGGGCAACGATCAAAGCCGATACCAGAAGTTTATATACAGTTACAGACGGCAATTCGAAATTACAGCTAAGGGGCTCTGCAACAGAACACATTGTACAAACGTATGGCAGTTCAGAATTAAAGTTTAAACACTTTATTGCCCAAACCACCAAACAGGTACATGATAACGAAATGCTCGCAAGAAAAGAAAGCACTGCCATCCCGGCAAAAGGAAATATGCGCTAACAACAAACAGAGCTGATAGCTATGAAATAAACAGGCTGATCCGATTGATGGATCAGCCTGTTTTGCTGTATACCTGCTAAGGGAATTTTACGCCTCTGTATTTGGTGATATCTACGATAGGGATACTCGCTGAATATTGTGTATTGATGGATTTAATAAATGCATTGGCTACAATGGCATATCCCATTGGGGTAAGGTGGATACCATCAAGTGAGAACAGGTTGCCGGTTACAAATGCCGCATTTACGTTTGCACCATTGACAACTTTTCCGGCTCCATATTCTTTTAACAGTTCATAAGCATCCATCACTGCCAGATTTTTAGCTGCCGCTACAGACTTAATGGTAGCATTGTAACTCAGCACATAATCGTTAACCACTGCAATCTCTTCAGGATCAAGCACCCACTTACTTTCAATAGGGTTCAGCGGGCTCAGGCCATAAGGTACTCCGGCGGTAGGCACACCAATTACTCCGGCAGAACTCAGGGGAAGTACAAAGCGGTCTTGTGCCGTAGCTGCACGCGTGACACCTGCTCCGGTCTTGATATACAAGGCCGTAACCGTTGGAGCGCTCACCCTTACCGTAGCCAGTAAAACTGCCAGAGTGACCGTATTGAAGTGAGGTGTGCTCAGCACATCAGGTATGGTAGCTACCACACCTTTTGCACCACTGGCCGTCAGTTTGTTGATGGCAGCATTGTACAAAGCGGTAAACGTTGCTTTTGGTGTAGGCACATCACCTGCACCGCCAGAAGTTGCATACAGCAGGATATCATTGTTACCCAGCCACATGCTAAAGAAGGTAAATGGTTTGGCCGTTATAAAATCCAGGTATGAGGTATTATTTGCCGGCGCCGGGTTAGGCAGCATCCGCTCAAAAAAACCATTCAGGTTACCATATGCACCAGTGGTGATCTGCAGAAGTTTGATTCCCGGTACTCCATAATTATTAATCTCGCCAGTGTATTTAGTGTAATAGGTCAGCGGGCCATAGGTAGGATCTGTGACCTGCGCACGTACGGCCAGGTTACTGGTTTCAGTGGTGATTACCGGATTGCCGGTTGAAGTAAAACTGGTCAGCTTTAAATAGCCTGATCCGTTTGCCTGGTTGGCATTAAAGAAAGGCGTATAAAACTCCCCTCCTCCCACAGCTTTCATTTGTCCGGCAATCATTTCCGGATAAGAGTTCTGTTGCCCTTCGAGGTAAAGGCCACCATCGGCATATCCGGCGGTCAGTGAGTTTCCCACAGCAATATAACGTGAAAAGTCTGCCGTTCCCTTTGAAGGTGTTACCTCTTTAAACTCCGGTTTGCAGGATGCCATTGCAACCACTGCAACGACAAGAATATTTTTGATGATAAATTTAGGCTTCATGATGTTTTCTTTAAGATTACCATTTATAGGTTAATGCGATACCCGGGATGTAAACAAGGGTTTTAAAAGACCCGTTCAGGTTGGTTTCGATATTATTCTCAGTCCTTGTCTTCACATTTTCATACAGGAATGAAAAATCTACACTAAACCTTTCCGTTGCCTTGTATCCTAATCCGGCACTCAGTAATACACGGTCGGCATCCGGTACTTCAGGGGTTACATAACCTTCACCAACAGGAGTAAAGGCATAACCTACACCTGCCCTCAGCACCAGCTTTGCAGTGGTCTGGTTCTGAAAACCAAGGCGCAGGGCTGCAGCATCATGGTAATTGCGGGGCGATTTGGTGTCAGGTATCCTTGAGTTATTGTCATAATCAAAAGAAAGATCTTTGTACTTGTTCCAGTGAACCCAGTTCACATCAAAGAGTATAGTTGTTTTATCAGAAGGATAGAATCCGAAACCGATGGTAGATGTTGCCGGCAAAGGCAGCGTAGCGGTAAACTTTGTTGGAAATGAGCTGATCAGTGCATCAGGCACATCAAAACTGGCATCCCCGTCTTTCACCCTTGCATTTACAGATGAACGGTGGGTAACACCGATAGAAACACCGGATATGGTCTCTACGTAGATCCCGGCATTCCAGCCAAAGTCATGCGTACTGCCTTCCAGCTTGGCCATACCCGATTGCCCATTATTTAATGTTAGCGGAACTGCCCTCCTGAGGTCTACATGGCCATTGGAATACACCAGTCCGGCACCAATACCAATATGATCAGTAATCTTGTAACTCAGCGTAGGCTGTACAAATATTGCCCTCAGATCAAGTGAGGTAACTGTATATTTTCCCGTCCAGTTTTCGTCCCAGTGCATGGCACCGCCAAATGGGGTATATATCCCGAGCCCAAAGCGCAACCTGTTGGCAGGGTTACCAAAAACCGCATAACCCATCATGGGCGTAGCAATTTTATCTTTATTGTGCTCGGTAACATTGGAGCCTGTTTCCCTGAAAGATGTTTTCAAAAAAATCGGACTTACACCCGCCTGTACGCCATTTTGTTTCAGAAAGGACACAGCCCCGGGGTTGAAGAAGACAGATGCCTCATCCAAAGCAGCACCTGTTCCCGCGCCTCCCATAGCAATTTGCTTTTGCCCCTGAAGATTGACCTGGAAAGATTGGGAATAGCCCAGAAAAGGCAAGCCCAGTAAAAAAATCAGTAATTCCTTTTTCATAATATTTGGTTAGTTAACGTTCATTGCCATCCTGTATCAACTTAATCAACCAATATCAGCTCATCATCTTTTGATCACGATAAAGCAGCCTGATGTAAATTAAATCCTATGCACGCATAACAATATACGAGTTTAACAAATAAAAAGATCATTGCCAAAAAAAGGCGTTATTTTTTTGGCACAAAATCTTTCATCCAAAAACCGGATCATCCCATCTGTAATTTTAAAGTAAAAACGGCCTGTATTTCATTATTAACGTTACAACAAGTATACATTTGTAACAAGTTCTAACAACTATTGTTTGAACAGGTTACCTAATCTTGAAAATTGAAATTATGAGTTTACTGGACGCGCTTAAATGGCGATATGCAACAAAAAAAATGAGCGGAGAAGCAGTTCCGCAGGAGAAAGTTGATCAGATTATTGAAGCGGCCCGTCTGGCGCCAACTTCATCAGGCCTGCAGCCTTTCAGGGTCATTGTAGTTACTAATCCCGAATTGAAAGAGAAAATTAAACCTATAGCTTATGGTCAGCCGCAAATCACGGATGCGTCTCACCTGTTGATTTTTGCTTCATGGGACAACTATACTGAAGAAAGGATCAGATCTGTTTTCTCTCATGCAGCGCAGGAACGCGGATTGCCTGATGATGGCCCTTCGGATTATGAAGTGCAGTTAACAGGAAGCAGGTTAGCGAAATCAACAGAAGAAAATGCAGAGCACACTGCAAGACAGGCTTATATCGCCTTTGGTACCGCCATTGCCGAGGCAGCCCTCTTAAAAGTAGACGCTACGCCGATGGAAGGTTTTAACAATGCACAGCTTGACGAATTGTTAGGCCTTCATAAAAGAGGTTTGCGCAGTGTAACGATCCTGGCGTTAGGCTACAGGGCCCAGGAAGGCGACTGGTTAGTGAACCTGAAAAAGGTACGTACTCCAGCTGCTCAGTTCCAGATCGACTTTAACTAAGAATTTACACTACATGAAAAGGGGAATCAGCGCAATCTGGCTCCCCTTTTTTATTGTCCTGTGGCTTTTTATGCCTGATTTTAAATGTCAAAAAATGTTAAAGACTTTACCAACATAGGTAAGCTCTTGCTTAAATCAATATATTAGCACATTAATTCCGCATTATCAGATATTCATGAACTACTTAAAATTATCATTTGCATTTTTTATACTTTGTTTTTCTATAAGTATAGGTGCATCAGCCCAACAGGACACAGCCATTTTAAGCAACATTCTTAATAAATCAAAGATCATTGCCGACCGCTATCCTGCAGAAAAGGTCTATCTGCATTTTGATAAGCCTTATTATAGTGTAGCTGACACCATGTATTTCAAGGCATACCTTACCTTTGAGCAAAATGTTCCCTCGCCACTGAGCAAGGTGGTATATGTAGACCTGATCAATAGCCGGGACTCTATCGTAAAATCCCTCAAATTGCCGGTCAACAATGGTGTAGCCTATGGAAGCCTGGAGCTCGACATGGTCAATATCAAACAGGATAATTACCATGTAAGGGCCTATACGGTCTGGATGTTTAATGCCGGACCGGAGTATTTCTTTACCAAGAGCATACCAATTGGTGAAGCTATTGACAAAAAACTCATCACACATATCAGCTATAATAACACACAGACTGATAAAAGCCAGGTAATCGATGCAAAGATCCAGTTTAAGAACCTGGATAAAATACCGGTAGCAGGAAAGCCCGTCAACTGGAGCGTGACCTCAAATTATGAAGTAGTCAGCAGGGGAAAAGGCGTAACCGATCAGAGCGGGATTTTAAAAATCAGCATCAGTCCGCGTAAAAATGAATTTATTACTAACGGAAACCTGGTTACCGAAGTCAATATGGGCGCACAGGACCCGCCGGTAAGCGCATCCTTTGTATTAAAACCAGTGGTAGGCAACAATGATATTCAGTTCTTTCCCGAAGGAGGAGAGCTGGTCAAAGGCGTTCCGACACAAATCGCCTTTAAGGCAATTAATCAAAAAGGACTCGGCATTGACCTTACCGGAACCCTGACAGATAACGAAGGTAACCAGATCACCACTTTTACTTCGTCACACCTGGGAATGGGTTCTTTTTACCTGAATGCAGAAGGAACTAAAACCTATAAAGCAAACATCACCTTTAAGGATGGTTCTAAAAAGAGTTTCGACCTGCCAAAGGCTGTAGAATCAGGTGTATCCGTACAGGTGAACACGGCTAACCCGGAGGTGGTCAACTTTAAAATTGTAGCCAACGAAGCCTATTTCCAGGCAAACCAGGGAAAGAGTATTTCTATCGTTGCACAAAATGGCGGAAGAGTATATTACGCCGCACAATCCAAACTGCAGACACAGGTAACCGCAGCCAAGATCCCTACCAATAAATTTCCTTCAGGGATTATACAAATGACACTTTTTGGATCAGATGGCCAGCCTATCAGCGAAAGAATGCTCTTTATACTGCATAAGGATGCGATGAACCTGACTCTGAAATCTGATCTTCCAACTTATAAACCACGACAAAAAGTGAGGATGACCGTATCGGCAAAAGACTCCACCACCCGCCTGGTTGGTGATTTCTCGATGAGTGTCACAGATTTACAGAAAGTACCTGTGGATGAAAATACCGAGATCACCATCTTAAGCTCACTGCTGCTTACCTCAGATCTGAAAGGATATGTGGAGCGCCCGAATTATTATTTTGTAAAAACCGACGAGAGAAAACGCCAGGAACTGGATATTCTGATGCTTACTCAGGGATACCGTCGTTTCTCGTACAAAGAGATCCTCGCAAACAGGTTCCCTGTAACTACTTTTATGCCTGAGCAGGGTATTACATTTACGGGTACACTGAGAGACAGGACTGGGATGCCGTTAAAAAAGGCCGGCCTTCGTTTAACAAGTCCGGGAAGAAACCTTTCATCACAGGCACTGACCACCAACATGGGTGTATTTACTTTCCCTAATCTGGTTTTTGATGACGGTGCAGAACTGGTGATCAACGCCAATTATGGTGCAGGAAACAACAACATGATTATGCTTGATGCGCCGTTTGTTCCCGATGTCACAAAAAACCCGGGCGCAGCCACCGAACCAGTAAATATTGACAGCACATTATCTTCTTACCTGGACAACAGCAAGAAACAATACAGTAACCTGCGTACGCTGAAGGAGGTTAAAATTACCGGCGCAACCGTAAAAAAACCCAGCCACACCGATTATATTGCCTTAACAGGTCTGAGCATGATGCCAGACCATATGGTTCCGGGAGAACGTTTTCAGGATTGTAATGACCTGATGATGTGCCTTAAAACTATGGCCGTAGGAATGACATTTGATGTTGACAAATTTTATGTGAGCCGCAGCTACAACCAGGGGGACAGAACACCGGTACAGATTTTCATCAATGGAAATGCCGTAGATGCGATCTCTGTAAGCAGTGTGATGCCAAAGGACGTAGAATCAGTGGAGATTTTCACCCAGGATCAGCTTGGCATCGTATTTAAGCAATACCAGTGTAATGGCGTGATCGTTATCAATACTAAAAAAGTAGAAAAATCAAATATGACCTTGGCAGACCTGAAAAAGATGATGCCACAAAACAACATATTGAAATTTACGCCTAAAGGATATACCAGGGCGAGGGATTTTTATTCTCCAAAGTACCTGACACAAACCAGTTCTTATACAGGCAATGATTTAAGGACAACCATTTACTGGAACCCGAAGATCATTACCAATGCTACCGGTGATACAGCTGTTGAGTTTTACAACTCTGATGGCAAAGGAACTTACCGCGCGGTTATTGAAGGAATAGATGTCAATGGTAATGTGGGCCGGTTTGTATACCGGTATACTGTAAAATAAAAAAAAGAGACCTTAGGGTCTCTTTTTTTTATCTATTGATCAAACTTACACTTCAAACCATCCTCAGTCATGATGCCGTAGTAAGGTTCGTTTCTGTTGTCATTATCCCCGCAGTTCCATAAAGAGTATCCCTGCAGGTAACGATCAAGATCCCTGTCAATATTCAGTTTGGCCCCAACCGGAACTTTCAGCACCAGTTCAATCTGCTGGTTGCGCCAGTTTACATTCTTCATCAGGTGCAGCTCCGGGCTAAACTTCAGTACAGAATCCCTTTGCATAAAATCATAATGTATGTTCTTCGCATGAAATAATGCCGTTTCAAAGTTTATCCCCTGAGAACTGTAACTTTCAGTGAGTGAGGACACATTGTTCTCGCTCTTTTCAATGCGTATGGTTACATTTCTGGGTACCCTGAAAGGCCCGTCCTCGTCATTCTGAATAATCCTGCCCATGTATTCTTTAGCATTCAGCTGGTAATGTAAACTGTCTTCTTTGCTGAAAAAGCGGGACCTGTCGATAGACAGTGTATATACAGGGAAGGATTTTATCTGTATATTTTGTGTAAACTCGGCATCCTCTTTAAATTCGGTACTGATCTTGGCAGTATAAAAGATGCCTACTGATAGCGCGCACAGCCAGATCAGCAGCAAGGCATAGGCGAACATCCGGTTGATGCTGCGGCTGTTAAATGCTACACGGATAGACAGCAGAATCAGTGCAAACAGCGGGATGACCACCACAATGAGGACTGCTATCATAAAAGCGGTGAAATATGCCTTATCAACAATGTTTAACGGGAAAATCTCAGTAGTAGAGGCATCCCAGAAACCAAGCAGCGCAGCAACGCTGATCAATGCAGCTACCAGTGCCATTGATCCGCTGATCATAATGATGATCGCAATAAACTTAAGAACGGTTTTGCCGGCACCCTGCACGAAAGACCCCAGGACTTCTACAAATTCTGTAATAAAAGTTCCCGACTCTTTGACGAAAGGCTTCATGTGGTCGCCGGCATTCTTAAAGCTGTCTTTCAGATTGGACAGCTCCTCCTCAAAGTTTCTTTTGAATCCCTGCAGGTTAAAAGCCTCCCCTTTCATTGACATTTTCTCAGCACGTGTCACGGCTTTAGGTATCGATACCCATAAGATCAGGTAGGCGATCAGGCCCGAGCCCCCCAGAAAAACGGTCATCACGGCGATGATCCTCAATATGCTCACATCCATTCTCAGATAGTGGCTTAAACCGGCACAAACCCCGGCTACCATCGCATCGTCCGTATCCCTGAAGATCTTCCTTTCACCAAAAGCAGAGAAATTAGGATTACTGTATGATCCGGATGGACTGTCCTCAGACTCATTCTCAAAGTCTTTAACCGATCCCATCAGTTCAATGACCACCTGCACATCTGCCAGTTCAATGACCTGCTTCTGCTGTGTATGCAGCATTTCTGTAAACATTTCGGCAATCCGGTTTTCTATATCACTTACAATCTCAAAGTCATCTGCACTTTTGCCAAAATGCTGTTTCACTTCAATCAGGTAGGTATTGAGCAGTTCGCAGGCATCCTCTTCGATGTGAATAATAGAGTTGCCTATATTTATGTTAAGTGTCCTTTTCATGGTCTTGTTGTTGAGGGGTTAAGAGCATAGCACCAGCTGATGCAGCTTCAGGTTAATTTTTCTTTGACTCTTTGGATTGTGCAATTGCAAATGACAGTTCCTGCCAGGTACCGTCCAGCTGGGAAAGTATGGAAATCCCGTCAGGTGTAAGGGTGTAGTATTTACGGGGAGGGCCTCCTGTAGATTCAACCCAATTATAACTCAGCAGCCCGTTGTTCTTTAACCTGGTGAGCAGGGGATATAAAGTACCCTCTACAACCAGCAGTTTGGCCGACTTTAATTCTGCAATAATATCAGAGGCATAGATTTCTCCCCGTGATATAATCAGGAGCACACAATATTCGAGTATGCCTTTTCGCATTTGTGTTTGTGTATTTTCTGCTATCATAAAACAAAGTTATGTGTTTAATACAGTAATATGCAATACATAGTACTGTATTAAATTAAAATTTATGATAACACATTGATTATCAGAATATATATTTTTTATTATTTTAATACGACATAGCCTACAGTGTATCTTGAAAACAATATTCTACTTTTGCAGCTCAAAAAGATTAAGATTTTATGCTCAAAAAATCTATTGAACTTATCAGGCTCGAAGCCGCAGAGAACTCCGATCAATCCCTCAAAAGAACATTAGGCCCCTTAAACCTGGTCCTGATTGGGGTGGGCCTGACCCTTGGTGCCGGGCTATTCTCCATCACCGGGCTCGCTGCTGCAAATTACGCCGGCCCTGCAGTTACGCTTTCGTTTATCATTGCAGCACTGGGCTGTGGATTTGCCGCATTATGCTATGCAGAGTTCGCTTCCATGATCCCTGTTGCAGGCAGCGCCTACACTTATTCCTATGCTACCATGGGTGAGTTTTTTGCCTGGATCATCGGCTGGGACCTCGTCCTTGAATATTCTGTCGGTTGTGCTACCGTAGCTATCAGTTGGTCGCAATACCTCACACGTTTTCTTGCATCTTTCCATATCTATCTTCCAGCACAGCTTACGCTTTCGCCGTTTGAAACAGCAAAGCTAAGTGACGGAACGATCGTCCACGGCTGGATCAATATACCCGGGGCATTGATCGTGATCCTTATGACGCTGATTGTGATCCGCGGCACTAAAGGCTCCGCTATCGTCAATGGCATAATCGTATTTCTGAAGGTTGGCGTAGTGCTGGTATTTATCGCCCTTGGCTGGAAATATATTGATCCGGCAAATTACAAACCCTATATCCCGCAGAATACGGGTGAGTTTGGACATTTCGGATGGAGTGGGGTACTGCGCGGTGCGGCACTGGTATTCTTTGTCTTCATCGGCTTTGATGCTGTAGCAGCATCGGCACAGGAAACAAAGAAACCTGCAAGGGACCTGCCGATCGGCATACTGGGATCATTGCTGGTATGTACTGTCCTCTTCGGATTATTCGGTCATGTGATGACGGGACTGGCAAACTATAAGGAATTTGCCAACAGCGGGGCACCTGTGGCTATCGCAATTGAGAAAACCCCATTCGCATGGCTTAGTCAGGCCATCATTCTGGCTATTTTAATTGGTTATACCTCGGTGATCCTGATCGACCTGATGGCACAATCTCGAATGTTCTATTCCATCAGCCGTGACGGACTGCTGCCAAAGGTATTTTCAGAAGTACACCCTAAATACAAGACACCCTATAAATCTAACATCCTGCTCTGTGGCTTCATCGCACTCTTCGCAGCTTTCGTTCCGATCACTGTAGTGGGCGAGATGACCAGCATCGGAACTTTGCTGGCATTCCTGATGGTATGTGTAGGAATCCTGATCCTGAGAAAGACTGATCCTACGGCAGAGCGCCCCTTCAAAGTACCCCTTGTTCCGCTGATCCCCATACTCGGTATCCTTACCTGTTTAGGCATGATGGTGTTCATGCCATGGGAAACCTGGCTCCGCCTGATCATCTGGCTGGCCATAGGTTTAGTGATCTATTTTTGTTATGGAAAAAAGAACAGTGTGCTCCGGAAATCGTTGCATAAATAGTACAGCAGTGTACAACAACATATGTTGTAACGCATTAAAAATCAATTCTATTGACCGTCTAAAAAAAGGATAGTCAGCATAAAGAAAGAATTCGTAACATTTTAACATCAGGGGTATTTTTGGCGCAAGGTTTGTACTGAACTTTGTACCTACTAAAACATCTATCTATGCTAGCTAAAATGAATCTTCTTTTTCCGGCTTTTGCAAGGCAAGAGCGTGTGACAAAACAACAACAACCATTAACCCACAAACAATGGGTAAGTGTAGACAGAATTGTAATGCTGGTATTATTTGCAGTAACCATCGCAGGAGCAGTTATTTTCTCCTGATCCATATAGATTAAGATCCTAAATAATAGATTAATTTTTAGCACCCGGGATAACGGGTGCTTTTTTTTGCTCCTTTATTGGCTGAAGAATTTCTAAAGCAGCAAAGTATCAATACGATGCGCCTGCACACGCTGTTGTGAAGGTGCCCAGGAATAGATGGTGAAATGCCCGTCCTGTGAAGCAACCATCGCGATAGCATCATTCTGATCATGTACAAACTGCGCTGCGGAAAGATGGCGCGTGCCTCCAACCTTTGCGGCGTGCATCGTTACTGCTCCGCCACCGGCAATAGGTTCTACAAAAGAAATATCTTCGATGAGATCTTTGCCCTTAGCCCTGCCGATTTTAGCACCAAATGCCAGCAGTTCAAATTCATCAGTGATTACAGTAGCACCATCTACAGCGGTTAAACCGGCAAGATGCTCTACTTCCCTCCTCAATGCCGTTTGCCAGAAAATCTGACTGGCTTCCTTACGCTCCTGGCGCAGCAGGTTTGACAGGCCTACAAATGCAGGCTGAATGCCATACTGGATGGGCTTAATGATAGACTGTAGCCAGTTCCCCGATCCATTGGGCACTACAAGCAGCGTTCCGCCCCTCTGGTGCGAACGCATAGACACGGCCAGCTGGATCATCACATTCACCGTATCGTTCCAGTAGGAAGGCGCTGTGAGGTCTAAAAGCGAAAGCAATATTGGCGGACAGTCCGGAAGTTTTGTACTGTCACCATCCACAATCTTGATCTGATCTCCTTTGAGGACCGCGATATTGGTGAATTTGCCAAAGCCGTAAATCCGTCTGTGTTTGATCACAAGCAAAGCAGGTTCAGAAACATCCACTACAAAACAGAAATTGGGAATACTTGTGGTTGTGCCCCAGATGTACAGCCCGTCATCTTCCAGCCAGATGCCCAGGTGAATGCCCGCGCGCTCTATACCGGGTGCAATTTTCACCAACGTAGTAGGGTTCAATGGCAGCCGCTGTCTGAACAGCAGGGGATTGCCAGCCTGTGACGGTGGTAAAAATGCAAGAGATATTTTTGGGGAATGCCCCTCTTCTTTACGGATACTTGCCCAGAAGGCAGCATCAAGAATGGCCTCAACAATTTCCGCTGAAGGTAAAGGTGCAAGATCTTCTTCTCCACTATCCCTGGCCGTATCAAGATGACCGGCAAAAATAGCTTCAACTTTTGTAGCAATTATGCGCGCCGCCTGATAGGTAGGTTTATAGATCATGGTTTAAAGTTACTAAAAAACTCCATGACACAAAACGGCTTACCTTCTGCCCCTGTGACATTTCTACCGTTTTAACAGCAAGGGCGCCAGTCCGTTCAATCGCATCATATATCATTGAGAGATGGGCGCTTTTTGACACCAGCGTGGTAAACCATTTGCACTGGGTGCCGATTTCTGCACTCTCCCGAACCATTTTTCTGATAAACTCCAGTTCTCCGCCATTACACCAGAGTTCGGCATGCTGCCCTCCGAAATTTAGGACTACCTCTTTGCCTTTTCGTTTGCCCAGGTTTCTTACTTTTCGCTGTGAGCCCATCCTCGCCTCTTCCGCAGATGCGTGAAATGGTGGGTTACACATGGTAAGATCAAATACTTCGCCGGGCTTTAAGATGCCCCTGAATATATGGGCCGGGGAATGCTGCAAACGGAAAGAAAGATCATTTTTAAGAGATGGGTTAATAGCGGCAATATTTTCAGCAGAGCTGACCGCACGTTTATCCACATCAGAGCCCACAAACTGCCAGCCATATACCTGATGGCCGATAATGGGATAAATGCAATTGGCACCTACACCAATATCCAGCACTTTGATCTTATTTCCTGTAGGGATGATTTTGTTGTTTCCTTCTGCCAGCAGATCGGCCAGGTAATGAATATAATCGGCTCTGCCGGGAATAGGCGGACAAAGATAATTTTCCGGGATATCCCAATGCGCTATCTGATAAAAATGCTTTAACAAAGCTGCATTCAGCGTTTTTACCGCTGCCGGATCAGCAAAATCTACTGAAAGGTCTCCATAAGGGTTCGTAAAAACGAAACGCTCTAATTGGGGATAACTCTGGATTAACTGGGGGAAATCATAACGCGAACGGTGCAGATTTCGGGGATGGAGTTCTTGTTTTTCAACAGACATAATTTAACGCTTACCTCAAAGGTAAGCGTTAATTGATATATTTCCGCGGGCAAACTGCAATTGTATGCCCGGTTATTGTGCAAGGAAGCCTCCGTCAGCAGCATAATAGGTGGCTGTAACGAATGAAGCTTTGTCAGACGCCAGCCAGAGAACCAGTTCTGCAATTTCCTGAGATTCTCCCAGACGGCCGATAGGGTGTTGTTTTACCAAACCATCCAACTGCTGCTCTGTTAAGCTTTTCTCCAGCAATGGGGTTTTAATATAACCCGGGCCAACGGCATTGATCCTCACTTTCTGATCTGCATAGCCCAGCGCAGCAGACTTTGTTAAACCTACCACACCATGCTTGGCAGCTACATAGGCGGGAGAAAGTGGTGTTCCTACCTGGCCGAGTACCGAAGCCATGTTGATGATGCTGCCCCCACCGTTTGCAAGGAGCGCCGGGATCTGGTAACGCAGGCCATAAAATACACCTGATAGATTGATGGCAATCACTTTATCCCAGTCTTCAATGGTATAATCTGCCGCAATTGCGCCCGGCCCGCCTATACCGGCATTGTTTACCGCAATATCCAGTTTACCAAAATGTTTCACCGTTTCTGCTACAAGCTTTTCGTTATCTTCAGGTTTAGAGGTATCTGCTTTGACAAAAACAGCTTCTCCGCCATTGCTCTTTATCTTCTCTACTACTTTGTTCCCACCTTCTTCGTTGATATCAGAAACCACTACTTGGGCCCCTTCGGCCGCAAATGTGATCGCGATTGCTTCCCCAATTCCTGAACTTGCACCTGTAACTATAGCTACTTTATGATCTAAGCTTTTCATAATAATATTTAATGTGTTAAAACATCTATATAACAGGATGAAGGATTAACATGTTTGCTTTTTCCGCAGATTTTGACATTTGATGAGAACTAAATGACATAAAAAAAGCTGCCTCAGATGAATATCCGGGCAGCTGTAAAGTGTATTTTTTTTGAGCTTAATGATTTACCCTTACCGGTTGATCAAGAGATACCTTAATCCGCTTCATACAATAAAGCCCGAAGAACAGGATATATGCATAGCAGGCAGCAGGCAGGAAAAACGAATTCTGGATGCCTATTGAATCTGCCATACCGCCCTGGATCAATGGAACCAGTGCACCGCCTAAAATAGCCATTACCAGTAGGGATGAACCCTGGCTTACATATTTGCCGAGGCCTGAAATAGCCAGGGTATAAATATTGGAGAACATAATAGAGTTGAACAAACCTATCCCAAGGATCGGATACAATGCCATGCTCCCTTTACTGAACACTGATATCAGTAACAAAGCGATATTGACACCGGCAAATAAAACCAGCGTACGTGCCGGAGCAGATTTACCGATCACAAAAGCAATGATATTGAGAATAATAAAGATGATAAAGAAACTGGTTTGTGCAAAAGTAAGGTCAACAATGCTGAATACCAATCCGTAAACCGCAGCAGCAGCAAGGATCATATAAATCAGTTTTTTACTCTGTGCCAGACTGCTTAAAGAAATGGCGCCAAGGAACCTTCCGATCATCGCACCGCCCCAGTACAGGGCAAGATAGTTTTTGCTGACTACCTCCGGCAGGTTCATGATATCTTCCTGCGCCATAAAGCTGATCAGTAAACTTCCGATACCTACTTCAGCTCCTACATAACAGAAAATACCGAAAACTCCCATTTTCAACTGCGGGAATTTCAGCGCACCAAGACCTCTCTCTGCAGATTCTTCAGAACTGAAAGACGGAAGTTTCACACGGCTGATAATCACCGCCAGGGCAATCAGGATACCGGCAAAGATCAGGTACGGGATACGGGTAGAATCTGCCGTAACTTTTCCGTCAACCAAGAATAGTGTATAAATCAAATGTCCTCCCAGCACCGGGGCAATGGTGGTCCCAAATGAATTAAAAGCCTGAGTAAGATTTAAACGGCTGGAAGCACTTTCTTCGGGCCCTAATAAAGTAACATAAGCATTTGCAGTGATCTGCAGGATGGTAAAGCCCAGCCCCAAAACAAATAAGGCAGCAAGAAATACCCCGTATACAGACATACTTGCAGCCGGATAGAACAGGCAGCAGCCTATAGCAGATAGTATAACGCCAGAAATAATTCCTTTTTTATAACCAACTTTGTTGATAGGATCGCCTTTGTAGTAAGAGATCATGAAATAGATAAGAGATCCGATAAAGTATGCCCCGAAAAAGGCAAACTGAACGAGCATAGACTGCAGGAAAGTTAAACTAAACATTTCTTTCAGATGCGGGATTAAGATATCATTCATGCAGGTGATAAAGCCCCACATGAAGAAAAGAAGTGTCATTGTAATAAGAGGGATAACTGAACTGTTTTTTTTAACGGGAGTACTGATTTCCATGTTTAATTAATGAATCTGGTTTAATATGATGTATTTGGTTTGACGAATGGGTAAGTGTAACAAGTACACAAATAAACTGTTTACTCAACGAATAATTGTGTTGGTTAGGTAAAAAAGTGATTATACAGGGCATTACTTCAAATAATAGTTATAATTTATACGTTTGAGGCAACATTAAATGATATGCGAAGATTAGTAAAAAGTTTTGGATATGCGGTATCAGGAATTACTTATACTACAAAAACACAGATGAACTTCAGGATTCACCTTGCCGCTATCCTTGCAGCAGGGCTTGTGGGATGGTATGTAGAGTTGTCGCCCGCCGAGTGGACGTGTATCGTACTGGCCATTGGCCTGGTGCTGGTCACAGAACTTTTAAATACGGCAATTGAGCTGCTGGTAGACCTGGTTTCGCCAGGATTTAATGCCCAGGCTGGTAAGATAAAAGATGTTGCCGCCGGGGCAGTGCTGGTTGCAGCAGTCATTGCTGTCATTGCCGGATCCATCATCATTATTCCAAAACTGATATTATTATTCCACAAGCTGATCTGATATGCTGCACAAAACCCGTGGTATCGTATTAAAGACCACACTGTACAGCGAAAGCAGTGTAGTGGTGCAGATCTTTACTGCAAAATTCGGCATACAATCTTACCTGATCAATGGTGTCAAAAGGCCGAAGGCCAAGATCAGAATGAACATGTTGCAGCCGCTTCATCTGGTAGATATGGTGGTTTACCATAAAGCCAACACCAGTATTCAGCGTATTTCGGAACTCCGCCCTTCGCCGGTTTTCCGAACCATTCCCTATGATATCATAAAAAGTACAATTGTTATCTTTTTAAATGAAGTCCTGTATAAAAGTATACGCCAGCAAAATGCAGATGAAAATATCTTTGATTATATTTTTAGTGCCATATCCTGGTTTGATGAGACGGAAAGTGCCGGTGCCAACTTTCACCTGGCCTTCCTGCTGAAACTCTCGCGATTCTTGGGATTTGCCCCCAGCACAGCAACAAAAAGTGATCAGAGTTATTTCGATCTGCAGGAAGGAGAATTTAAGTCTCTGCCCCCGATACACCCCTATTTTATGGAAAAAACAGCAGCATTGCTGTTTATTTCCTTATTCAGCACCCCTTTTGAAAATTTATCTGAAATAAAAATTGATAATAAAACCAGAAGACTGATCTTGGATAAGATACTGGTTTACTACACCTTACACACAGCATCTTTTGGGGAAATAAAATCGCATCAGGTACTGGAAGATGTGTTATCATAAAAATATGAGAAAAGTTTTGGAGTTTTAAATTAGACGTGTATATTTGCACTCCCAACAACGGGGAACAGCTTACTCAGCTGGCTGAAAAGCAAAAGAGTAGAACCAAGGGGAGATTAGCTCAGCTGGTTCAGAGCACCTGCCTTACAAGCAGGGGGTCACTGGTTCGAACCCAGTATCTCCCACCAAATAAGCCCTTCAGACACCTTTGAGGGGTTTTTATTTGAACAACAGCAGTCATGCTGAACTGAAAATGACAGAACCAAAGGGAGATTAGCTCAGCTGGTTCAGAGCACCTGCCTTACAAGCAGGGGGTCACTGGTTCGAACCCAGTATCTCCCACAACAAAAATCCGCTTCTCCTATCGGGAAGCGGATTTTTTTTCTCAGCACTCTCATCGCCTACTGTTAAGAATTTTTGTGTATAAGCCTTTGGACATGAATCTGCTGGAAAAACATCAGGATAATATCGAACGGCTTTGCATCAAGCACAATGTAAGTCAGTTGTATGCATTCACTTCTGTACCTACTGATCAGTTCAGAGAATCCAGCGACATCGATCTGATCGTCAATTTTGACAAGCTTAAAATTGATGATTACGCCAATAATTATTACGGTCTTAAATTTTCTTTGGAAGACGTCTTCAAACGTCCAATTGATCTTCTCGAGGGGAAGGCTTTAAAGAATCCATTCTTCAACAAATCAATAGAGAAACAGCCTCAGTTGATTGATGGATGAAAAAGTAAATGCATGGCTGTATGACATACTCAATGCCATTGCTGAAATCTAAAGTTTTTATGAAGAAGAGATCGTTCAATTTGAAATATATGGGAGGGATCTAAAACAAAGAGAGCCGTAGAGCGCAATATCTTAATTATTGGTGAAGCAATAAATCGTATACTTCAAGCTCAAACTGATGTCCCGTTGAGCAACACCAGACAGATTGTTGCTACACGTAATAGAATCATATATGGCTGTGATACAGTCTCCGATGAAATCATTTGGTCAATTGTTTTTCAGCATTTCCCTATTCTTAAGTCTGAAATTGAGCGTTTAATAGGCAAGTAAACAGATTAATTTTATATCAACCCTTAAATTACTTTGATTTGAGGACTGTCTAACTGAAAACTTTCCGGATTCGGAGAAGAATTTTAATACTATAACCTTTTAATGTTATAATTTATATTGTTCTTATTTATACTTAATATAAATAATGCTAGATTTGGCGTATTATTCACTCCAATCTTTCTAAAATGATATCATTTATACCCAAACGTGTACAGAGGAAAGTGCACCGACTTTTTTTTGTGATTTTAATGTTAGGTGCATTCAGTAACACTACCAGTGCTCAGGCACAAAACATCACACTAACCGGGACTGTAAAAACAGCGGATGACAAGCCGGCCGACAATGTTACAATTTTGATTCCCGCCCTTAACCGCAGCAGCATGACAAATGACCGCGGAGATTACAAAGTCACCAAACTACTGCCGGGCAGCTATAAGGTAATTGCCAGATCTGTAGGAATGCAAAGCCAGGAAAAAAACATAACATTGGTTGCAGGTCAAAACAATACGCTCAGCTTTACTCTTAGAGAAACCCTAGGGCAGTTGGATGCTGTGGATATTTCAGCAGCAAAAACGAACAAATTCGCTGATAAAAAGACGGATTATGTAGCCCGGATGCCCATATTAAATCTTGAAAACCCGCAGGTATACACCTCTGTAACCAAGGAGTTGATCTCAGAACAGCTGGTAGTTGATTTTAAGGAAACGCTTAGAAATGTTCCCGGTGTAGTACCAAACAATAACCCTGCCGGTGGAACCGGAGGAACAATCAGAGGCTTTACAACTAGCACTACCGTAAGAAATGGATTAGCTGTTCAATCATATCAGTCAGATCCGATAAATATTGAACGCGTAGAAGTAATCAAAGGACCGTCCGGAACACTCTTCGGAAGCAGCATAGTCAACTTTGGTGGTCTGATCAATCAGGTAACGAAAAAGCCACTGGACACATTGAAAGGTGAAATTGGGCTTACTCTTGGTGAGTATGAACTGAGCAGGCTTACTGCTGATATTAACATGCCATTGAATACTGACAAGTCGGCATTACTGAGAATTAACGCAGCAGCACATAAAGAAAATTCCTTCCAGAATTATGGATTTAAAAAGATGTACACTTTTGCACCAAGCTTCTCCTACAAAGTAGATGAAAAGCTATCCTTCCTGATAGAAGCCGAACTGAATAAAACCAACAGGTCTACCATTGCCTATTACCAAAACCTTCAGAATACTTCCTACAAAAACTTCAGGGATATTCCTATCCCATTCGAAACCGCGCTGACAGGTTCAAACCTTGATGCACAGCTTAGTTCTACAAATATCTTCGCAGAAGGGAAATATAAGATAAATGAGCACTGGACCTCTACGACAAGCGTTGCTTACGGAGAGAATCAGATTGACCATAGCAGCCAGGTATATCCACAGTGGACCGCTAACAATAAATTTAACCGCTCAATATTTAATTACGGTCCAAGGATTTTCACTTCTTTGAACGGTCAGCAAAATTTCAATGGAGATGTAAAAGTTGCTGGAATACGTAACAGACTGTTAGTTGGTGTTAACTTTTACACCTTCAAAAGCTTTTTACGTTTCACCAACGTAGGTGTTTATGATGCAATAGACCTTACTGCCTCGCCAATCATTCCGGGAATAAACAGGGAGAAAGTTGATGCAATCATCGCTACCAAACCACAAACCAATACAGAAAACAAACAGGGATCTTACAGTGCCTATGCATCAGATGTGATCAATGTGACAGATGCATTAATGGCTATGCTAAGCCTCAGAGTAGACCGCTTCGAAAATGCTGCTCCGGTTGCAGAAGGAATAAAGGCAGCTACAGGCGCATACAACCAAACAGCATTCTCTCCCAAACTTGGGCTGATCTATCAGGTTGTTAAAGATCAGGTCTCCATATTCGGAAATTACATGAACGGATTTCAGAATGTTGCACCGGTAACACAGGTTACGGGTGTAGTAGACATCTTCAAACCCCGTCAGGCTAACCAATGGGAAGGTGGGGTGAAATTTGAGATCCTCAATAAGAAACTGAATGCAACATTTAGCTATTATGACATCAAAATCAGCAATGACACCCGTTTGGATGCCAACAATATTTCGGTGCAGGATGCGACATCAAAAAGCAAAGGATTTGAGGCAGAGTTGATTGCAAATCCTGTAGAAGGGCTGAATATTATTGCCGGATATGCCAAAAACAGCTATAAAATTATTAATGCCGCGGCCAGTGTAATTGGAAAATCCCAGGCGCAGACACCAACAGAGTATGTAAATTTCTGGGCAAGCTATAAATTTAAGGGAGCGTTGAAAGATGTAGGGCTGGGTTTTGGAGGTAATTACGTATCTGATTGCTATTTTGATGCAGCAAACGTGATTGTGATTCCTTCCTATACTGTTTTAAATGCATCAGTATTTTACGATCAGCCGAAATGGCGTTTGGGCCTGAAGGTAAATAATCTGACCAACGAGAAGTATTGGACAAACTATGGTATTCCTGAAATGGTAAGACAATACCTGGCTAATATCAGTTTTAAATTCTAATGATAGGTATCATCGCTCCCGGGTTGTCCCGGGAGCGATTTTTATAGCTTTATATGCTGAAAAGAAACAAAACTTCTACAAAACCCCGGAAATCTACCTTCAGAAAAGTCTCCGAATGGCTGCACCTCTGGCTGGGACTGTTCTCGGGTATCATTGTATTTGTAGTATGCTTAACCGGTGCTATCTGGGTGTGGCGTTATGAAGTATGGTATTTTACAGAGCAATACCAACGGGTCACAGCTTTGAAAACACCGGTAATTAAACCCTCAGGGCTCATTGATGTTGCTATACATTATCTCCATCTCAAAGAAGATCAGCCCGTAGAGATCAGCAGCATTACCTATGGTTCGCCTTCGAAGGCGGTAACTGTGGGATATCGACTGGCCGACTCAAAAAACGCGCTTCTATATCTAAATCCCTATACGGGAAGTGTAATCAAAAATAAACATGAAGGATCTGCAGCAGAAAAATTCTTTATTTTCATAAGAGCCGGACACCGCTTTTTCTGGCTGCCACAGAAAATAGGAAGCCCTGTAGTAGGCGCTGCCTGCATCATTTTTCTGATCACACTGATTACAGGATTGATCTGGTGGTTCCCTGCAAAATGGACCAGGAAAACGCGGGAGAAAAGTTTCAGTATCAAATGGAATGCAAACTGGAAAAGAGTTAATATCGATTTGCACAATGTCATGGGCTTTTATGCCCTAATCTTTATGCTGCTGCTAACCATCTCTGGTATTGTATTTACATTTGATTGGTTTGAACACGGCGTATATAAAATGCTGACCTGGAAAGATCCCGTCGAGGCTAAAATCAAAGAACCATTATCAGACACAACGTTGCTGAGCAGCCATAAAATACTTCATCCTGAAGATGTACTATGGATGAGAATGAATTCGAAATATGGCGGTCAATATGGCAAACTGGTCATAAATTTACCGTTAAAAGCAAAAGATCCTTATGAGGTGATTGTACAGTTTGGAGATGGGACGATTATCTATAACAACGTAATCCAGTACTATGACCAGCAATCGCTGAAACAAATCAAAACTGACCGGGAACGGCTTAAACCATATGTTCAGTTGTCCCCGGGAGAGAAAGCATTCAGGATGAATTTCGACATCCATACTGGTCAGATCCTGGGCCTGCCATCAAAAATAATCGCATTTCTTGCCTGTATGATCGGGGCAAGCCTGCCTGTTACCGGATTTATCATATGGTATAACCGTAAATGGGGGAAAAAGAAAAAGAAGGTATCCTCTGCAGGTACTGGCAACTAATCCAGATGAAATGCCGTATGATCAATAACCCCATACCAACATTGGGGCCTGATCATTTTCAGCATGCCATTGAAACACTTTAGCTCCACCCTGTTCAGCATACTCAACGCCACAGAAAAAAGAAAGATGGGAATGCTTATTATCTCTGATCTGGTGATTGGCATCCTTGATATTGCCTTTCTGGGTATGATGCTATTGATGATCAGTTTCTACACAAAAAACAATATACCTTCCTCTTTTCCTGTTCAATTGTTTTCGGCAGGGAACTCTTTACTGTTCACAGGCAGTTTTTTCCTGCTGTTCTCTGTAAAAAACCTGCTGGCCTATTTACTTTCGGCAGCACAGTACTCGTTCTTTTACCGGGTCTCCTCGCGGTTATCCAAACAAAACATCAGGCAATATCTTAAAGACGATTATCTCAACTACATCAGCATAGATTCATCGGTACTGATCCGTAAAATCAGTCAGCAGCCTATTGAGTTCAGTAATTATATCTTAACCAATATACAACAGGTGATCTCTCAGGGTATACTGATCTGCTGCAGCGTGACCGGTATCCTTTTTTATCACCCTTCCCTATTCCTGATCCTGTTCCTGCTGCTGTTGCCTCCTGTAATGATATTAGGCTACCTGATCAGGAAGAAGTCCAGGCATATCCGCAAAAGCACCAAAACCACAGGAGAGAAATCCATACAATACCTGCAGGAATCGCTATCCGGCTTTATCGAGAGTAATATCTATGATAAAAATGAGTTTTTTGTCCAACGCTTTTACACTTATCAGCAGCAGCTGAATAATCATATTGCTACACAGCAAAGCCTGCAAAGTTTGCCTGCACGCATGATGGAGACCTTCGCCATCCTAGGTTTCTTTATCCTGATCGCTCTCAATAAATGGTCGGCACAAAGCCCCTTTATTGATGTTCTGACGATCGGGGTTTTCATGGCCGCAGCGTATAAGGTCATCCCCGGAATCGTAAAAATACTTAACAGCACAGGACAAATCAAAACTTATGAATTTGTGATGAAAGATCTAGTACCTCGTCATGAGCCTTCGAACGGCAGCATTAGCGCGCCTTCCCATTTCTCAGGCAATCATCATGATCAAAACATCACTTCCATCAGGTTTGAACATGTCAGCTTCAGCTACCAGGCACATCAGGTACTGGAAAACCTGAGTTTGGAACTGATGCCCGGCGATTTCACTGGTATCTCAGGAAAATCGGGTTTGGGCAAAACAACGATTATCAACCTTATCCTGGGTTTCATACCACAGGACAATGGACAGATCTCTATCAATCAGCAAACGCTTGATCATAAAAGCAGACAAAATTACTGGCACAGGATCTCTTATGTAAAACAACAGGCTTTCTTCATCAATGATACCATACTCAAAAACATTACCCTTTCAGATGAAGGCTACGATGAACTGCGCCTGGCAGATGTGATTACATTTACCGGTATTGACCGGATGCTGGTGCAATACCCCGAAAAGCTTAACCACCAGATCAGGGAAAACGGCAAGAATATCAGCGGCGGGCAAAGGCAGAGGATCAACCTCGCAAGGGCACTCTATCACGATTTCGACCTGCTGATCCTGGATGAGCCTTTCAGTGAGATGGATGAAGCTGCAGAAATGGAAATGCTTATCCGGTTAAAATCACTCTGTACATCCGGAAAAATGATCCTGATGATCACACATCACCATAGCAGTCTCGATTACTGCAATCAAGTTATCACACTCTGAAGCATCATTCAACAGCTATGAATAAGGTAAAAACAATTGTCATCATAACCCCCGGCTTCCCCGTAAACGAGGCAGACAGCACCTGCATACCTCCGCAGCAAATATTTGTAAAAGCCTTAAAACAGGAAAGGCCCGAGCTCAACCTCATCATTCTAACTTTACAGTATCCATTTTTTTCAGGCGAATATGGATGGCATGGCATCAAAGTGATCTCCTTTGGAGGAGAAAACAAAGGAAGAATCTTTAGTTTATTCACTAACATCAGGGTATGGGAAAAACTCAAGAGGCTAAAAAAAGAAAATCCATCATTACAGTTGTTAAGCTTCTGGTTCGGCAAATGTGCATTCCTTGCAGACCATTTTGCCAGAAGGCATCAGCTTACGCATTACAGCTGGATACTCGGTCAGGATGCCAAACCAGGAAATAAGTATTTTAAAAAGATTAATCCCGGAGCAGAATCATTGATTGCCTTATCAGATTTCATAGCAGAAGAATTTAACAGAAATTACAAGGTAAAACCAAAGCACCTGATACCTGTAGGCATAGACACCTCCTTGTTTAACACCTCAACACCGGAAAGACATATAGATATCATAGGTGCAGGAAACCTGGTCCCCCTCAAACAATACCCTGTCTTTCTGGAAATCGTTCATGCCTTAAAATCAGCAAAGCCAGATATCAAAGCCGTGATCTGCGGTGATGGGCCGGAGATGAAAGGCTTATCTGAAATGGTAAAGAACCTGGAACTGCAAGACCATGTGACGTTAAGAGGAAGAATGGCCCATGCTGATGTACTCCTCCTGATGCAGCAATCGCGCATATTCATCCATACCTCCAATTACGAAGGTTTCGGCGCCGTTTGCCTCGAAGCACTCTATGCCGGTACCAGGGTAGTCAGCTTTGTGCAGCCCATGAAAACCGGCATACCAAACTGGCATATAGCAGCCAGCACGCCACAAATGATCAATATAACAAGAGATCTTCTAAATGAAAAAGACACGATATATCAGCCCGTCCTACCATTTACCATACAGGACAACGTCAGAAAAATGATGCAGCTATTTGATGCATCTTCTTCGCAATAGCCTCAAATGAAAGATCAGAACTGAAATAATCTAAACATAACCTCCGCTTTTCCTGACAGTCTATCCTGCCCGTTGCAATCAGTGCCCGCAGTAGAGCCTGTTCGTTTCCCGCTTCATAGAGAATACCACACTTCCCTTCATCAGTGATCATCCTGAAAGAAAAGATATCCGTGACTATAGGGATACATCCGCAGGATATCGCTTCGCAAACCGCCGTTCCGCTGCCCTCGTAATAAGAGCCGGAGAGGATAAAGTCGGCCGCGTTAAACCAATAAAGCAAGTCTTCATGTGGGAGCTGACCCAGAAGGGTTACCGCATCACTGTTTACATGTCCTTCTACTACCTTTAACACATCAGGCAGCAATTCCTCCGTATGATAGATCATATACAATCTTGCAGATGATTGCAAAGTGCTGTAATCTAAAAATGCCCGTAATACATTCAGCGGGTCTTTATTGTCATTCAGCCTGCCTACCCATAAAAAAACAGGATCGCCCCGTGCCCCTGTCTTTAACCGGGCCAGCTCCTTATCGATGGGGTAAAAAACAGAAGATATTTCCATCAGCTGATGGATCTTCTTCCTGTCTGAAAGATTACCGCTAGCTATCCAGTCACGCCCTAATGCAGCAGCAGCAAACAGGTAAGCATCCACACCAGTATCTGCCATCCGCTGCACATACTTCTTTATTCCCTTAAAAGGCTTTTCGGCATGGTGCTGGACAATGATCTTCACCTTAGCCGGCAGTAAAAAGCGCAGCTGCATCACTTGCAGTGGCTGGTGCAGGCCATGAACCACCACCACATCAGGACGCAAACTTTTCACAAAGCGGTTCAGCTTCAGGGGAAAATATCGGTTCTGCCTGCCAAAATCAACAAAATGGTAGTGGGACCCTCCATGAATATACTCTCCTGTATAATCAATCTGATGAATGGCATGAACCGTATCCGTTTTAGCCAGCCAGTCATACACCCCTGAATACATCTCAATCCTCCTGAGCCAGCTTTCAGGCGAGGAGAAACCTGCGGAATAAGTATAGCTGAGAAATACGAACCTCATATGATCAATGAATTAGTACTATAAAGAACCCCTCACCGGAAAATCTGCTTCCGGATAATGGTTCCTGATTTTTTCCATTAAACCGGGCACATTCCCCTGTACATACTTGCAAACCCCTTCAACATAGATTTTACTAAAGGCTCTCAGCTCTGCGCCTGCCAGCTGAGGCAAACAGCGGGCATCAAACAGCCTGATCTGCCCCTGGTGCAGCACCAGTAAGATATCTTTAGGATCAACAGAAAAAAACGCATCCATATGATGGTGTTCCCCTTTACGATCTGCAATTACCAGATCGGCATCATAGCCCGGAACTATAAAACCGCCTTTTGTTCCCCAAACCTTTGAGGGAACAACATTGAGCGACCGGTACAACTCCATATCCGTTAGGCGACCTGTTTTACGTGCTAAACGAAGGTGCTCCCATATATTCCAGTTACCCGTCAGTGTAGAATCTGTACCGAACAGGATATCCGTTTCCTTTTTGAGTTCAACAATGTCAGCTGTTCGGTTGAGCAGGAAAAAATTAGACTCCGGGCACCACACCATTGCTCTGAACTTTTTCGCCTGACTGGCAGACATCGCCACGCCATGCACGCCCACCAGTTTCCTGCCCAGCAGGTTCCATCGGAGCAGCTCCTCAATCTCCTGAGCGGCAGCAGCGTCTGTACCCTCGCCTGTATGGATCACCACAGGCTTATTTAACCTGAAGGGATGATTCAGTTTCCGCTTCCATCCCCTTTCAAATTTCACCGAATGCAGGCACTGATAGTGCTCATGTACGTTAATCAGCCGTTCTTTGGTCAACATACTTTCACCATGGTTCACCACTGTCGTCACTCCACAGAGCAGGTTTTTAACTATCCCCCACTGTTCACGCAGGGAGGGAGGAACCATCAACACCTTAAAAATCTCGTCTTTATAATGCTCATGGATATGCTTGCCCCATACTGTATAATTGTTGTAAGTCTGATGGCCCAGCATAGGAAATAAGTTAAAATCCAGATGATCATGGGAGTTGATCAATCCCGGAAAAACAAGTGCATCGTCAAAGCTCAGGGATAGCTCACCGGGAGCAGAAATTGAGTCATCATGATGCAGGGTTACCCTTTTGATCAGGCCAGTGGCAACTTCAATATCCACCGGCCTGCTACTGCCAGTCAACAGGAGATTGCTCAGTATCATGCCCGGCCCCTCTTTAAGTGCAAGCCATAAATCATATGGGAACCCTTAAATTTGTCATATACCGGCAATGCATTCTTTGCCGAATAATAATGCTTTACAGATTCGTCCACTATCCTTTCTATCCTGCGGGCCACATAGAAATTATTTCGCTGTAATATACCTTCGATCTCTGCTAAAGGGTGTATATAGTTCTGTACCTGTACCAACATATCCTGGTGCTGAAAAGTTCTTTTGCCGCCATTGTCCAGTGCATCCGGATGAAAGTCGGTGATGATCATCTCTCCATCTGCCTTCAGAATCCTGCTCCAGGCCATCAATGCTTCCTCCAGATTTTTGATATGGGCCACCGTAAGCGTAGATACCACTACATCGTACAATGCATCACCAACATCAGAAAATCTGTTATCCATAATCTTACAGGTGCGTACCCCCGGAAACTTCTGCTGTAAACGCATCAGCATGCCCGAAGAGACATCAAATCCCGTCAGCCCCAGAGGCTCGTGTGCAAATAATTTGGGCCAGTGCCTGCCGGTTCCGCATCCGATATCAGCAATACGTTTGTCTTTCAGGTCAGTCCCTTCCAGCAGTGCGGAGAACACTTCTTCATCCATATCAAGCATCAGGTTACCGGGCTGAATGTCATAGGCTGCAGACCACAGGTCGTAAGCCTCTTCCGATCCTTTTACAGCGGGCGCATACGCAAAGAGAAGGCTTTGGCCGATGATTTTTTTTAAGGTTTTGATCACGTCACAAGATTTAAGACAACTATTAACACATACGG
>Ga0163161_10000351_pt1 | contig 39022 bp, 39 predicted proteins | sample S45metaG_FD_129847 | JGI IMG/M metagenome (GOLD analysis project Ga0163161, IMG submission 129847) | Switchgrass rhizosphere microbial communities from Kellogg Biological Station, Michigan, USA - S4-5 metaG | ecosystem: Host-associated > Plants > Roots > Rhizosphere > Soil | place: USA... | reverse complement strand
GTGTCCAAGGCCATCGCCAAGGCCAAGCAGTCGACCGACAAGCCCACGCTGATCAACTGCAAGACCGTCATCGGCAAGGGCAGCCCGAACCGCGCCGGCACCGCCAAGGCGCACGGCGAGGCGCTGGGCGCCGAGGAAATCAAGCTCACCCGCGACGCGATCGACTGGCACTACGCGCCCTTCGAAATCCCGGCCGAGGTGTACGCCGACTGGGACCACAAGGACGCCGGCGCCAAGACCGAAGCCGCCTGGAACGAGAAGTTCGCCGCCTATGCAGCCGCCTTCCCCGAGCTGGCAGGCGAGTTCACCCGCCGCATGAAGGGCGAGCTGCCCAAGAACTTCCACCAGGTCGCCTTCGACACCGTGGTCGCTGCTCACACCAAGGGCGAAACCGTCGCCAGCCGCAAGGCCAGCCAGCTCGCGCTGGAAGCCTTCACGGCCGCACTGCCCGAAATGCTCGGCGGCAGCGCCGACCTGACCGGCTCGAACCTCACCAACACCAAGAGCACCGCCGCCCTGCGCTTCGATGCGAAGACCGGTGCCGTGGTCATGAACGTGCCTGCGGTGGAAGCCAAGCAAGGCGCCGAAGACGAAGCCAAGCCCGAAGCCCCGGCTGAAGTGCCGCACGGCACCATCGGCCGCCACATCAACTACGGCGTGCGCGAATTCGGCATGGCGGCCATCATGAACGGCGTGGCGCTGCATGGCGGCTACATCCCCTACGGCGGCACCTTCCTCACCTTCAGCGACTACAGCCGCAACGCCATCCGCATGGCCGCGCTCATGAAGCGCCGCGTGATCCACGTGTTCACGCACGACTCCATCGGCCTCGGCGAAGACGGCCCGACCCACCAGTCGATCGAGCACGCCGCATCGCTGCGCCTCATTCCGAATCTGGACGTCTGGCGTCCGGGCGACACGGCCGAAACGGCAGTGGCCTGGGCCGTGGCGCTGCAGAACCAGTCGCGCCCGACCGCGCTGCTGCTGAGCCGCCAGAACATCGCCTACGCACCGAAGAAGGAACTGGGCGACATCAGCCGCGGTGCCTACGTGCTGTCCGAGCCGGAAGCCGTTGGCCTCAAGAGCAAGAAGACCGCGGCGGTCATCATCGCCACCGGCTCCGAGGTGCCGCTCGCGCTGGCCGCCCAGAAGCTGCTGGCCGACAAGAAGATCGCCGTGCGCGTGGTGTCGATGCCCTCGACCACCACCTTCGACCGCCAGGACGTCGCCTACAAGAAGGCCGTGCTGCCGAAGAAGATCCCCCGCATCGCCGTCGAGATGGGCTGCACCGGCGGCTGGTGGAAGTACGGCTGCGCGGCCGTCGTCGGCATCGACACGTACGGCGAGTCGGCACCGGCGCCGGAGCTGTTCAAGTATTTCGGATTCACGGCAGAAAACGTTGCCGCCACGGTGGAAGCGGCCCTGCGGGACTGATCGTCTCCAGGCGTTTCTTCTTCTCGTCCGATCACAAGTTTTTCAACCTTAGGAGCAAGTCAGATGGCTATCAAACTCGGTATCAACGGCTTCGGCCGCATCGGTCGCAACGTGCTGCGCGCAGCGGTGCAGAACTTCAAGAACGACATCGAGATCGTTGCCATCAACGACTTGCTCGAGCCCGACTACCTTGCCTACATGCTCCAGTACGACTCGGTGCATGGTCGCTTCAAGGGTGAGGTCACTGTCGAAGGCAACACGCTGATCGTCAACGGCAAGAAGATCCGCCTCACGCAGGAGCGCGACCCGTCGCAGCTCAAGTGGAACGAAGTCGGCGCCGACATCGTGCTCGAATCGACCGGCCTCTTCCTCACGAAGGAAACGGCGCAGAAGCACATCGACGCGGGCGCGAAGAAGGTGATTCTGTCGGCACCGTCGAAGGACGACACTCCCATGTTCGTCTACGGCGTGAACGACAAGAAGTACGCCGGCGAAGCCATCATCAGCAACGCCAGCTGCACCACCAACTGCCTGGCCCCGCTGGCCAAGGTGCTGCACGACAAGTGGGGCATCAAGCGCGGCCTGATGACCACCGTGCACGCTGCCACCGCCACGCAGAAGACCGTGGACGGCCCGAGCAACAAGGACTGGCGCGGCGGCCGCGGCATCCTGGAAAACATCATTCCGTCGTCGACGGGCGCGGCCAAGGCCGTGGGCGTGGTGATCCCCGAGCTCAACAAGAAGCTCACCGGCATGAGCTTCCGCGTGCCGACCTCCGACGTGTCGGTGGTCGACCTCGTGGTCGAGCTGGAGAAGGAGGCCTCGTACAAGGAAATCTGCGCCGAGATGAAGGCACAGAGCGAAGGCGCGCTCAAGGGCGTGCTGGGCTACACCGAAGACAAGGTGGTGGCCACCGATTTCCGCGGCGACCCGCGCACCTCGATCTTCGACGCCGAAGCCGGCATTGCCCTGGACAGCACCTTCGTGAAGCTCGTGAGCTGGTACGACAACGAATGGGGTTACTCGAACAAGTGCCTGGAGATGGTGAAGGTCGTGTCGAAGTAAGGCTTCGCGGCTTCAATGAAAAAACGCGCCCTCGGGCGCGTTTTTTCATGGGGCTCGCCGATTGGGCGACAACCCGCTCACTGCAGCTTCTCGTTCCTTCGAATCTCGCTGCTGAGCTGCGAAGTCATCTGCCTGGCCGCGCGCCGGGCAGCCAGCCCGTAGTCGCCATTGAACTCGCCGAACTCCGCCGCGCCGTTGCCGACGGCACGCACGCGCGTGACTTCAGCGCCCGCAGCGTCCGTCACCACGCACGACACCTCGGCCGTGAACGCGGTGGGCGGCCAGGTGACCCATGACGACGAGCTCGAATCCGTCTTGATCTGCGGCGTGAACACCAGCGACACGCCCGCTGCTTCGTTCGCCTTCGCATCGCTGGCGGTGCGCAGCACGATCACGTTGCGGTAGACGCCGCGCAGCGCATCGCGAATCGATTTCTCCAGGTCGCGGTACGGGTAGTAGCTCACGCGGTCGCCGCTGCCGCCGGCGGTCGTGACCTGCAGGTCGCGCTGCGCATCGGTCATCACGTAGGCCACCTTCTTCGGGATGAGGTGGGCTGTCGATCGCGGTGGTGCGGTCTCCGTGATCATCGTGATCGGATGGGAGCAGCCGGCCACCAGGGCGATCAGCGCCGAAGCCGCGGCGAGGCGAAGGAAGCAGGCGCAGGATGAAGAAAACGACATGGTGCTTCTCCGGTCTACTGTGCAGGCGCGGCAATGGCCGCAACGAATTGCGGATCGGCATACACCTGCCGAAGCAGCGCGCGCACCAGCCTCGGATAAGCGGCTTGCCCGGCGGGCACGGCCACGATGTTCGCGTAGCTCGAATCGAAGGCGATCTCGCCGCGGTAGGTCTTGCGCAGCTTCTGCGCCGCATCGCGCGTGACGGTGACTTCGACATCCATGCGGCCGGTGCCGTTGATCACGCCGAGGTCGAGTTCGTTGACGACGATGCGCGCGGCAATGCGGGTCGACGCCTTCGGGTCGTAGACCGAGATCTCGCTCAGGTCGCGCATCAGCGCGTCTTCGAGGTACTGCGCGAAGGTGCCGCTGGGCGACACCAGCTTCGCGCGGCGCAGGCTCAGCGTGTTGATCTTGTCGTTCGGGTCGGTGGGCTGCACCTTGGCGACCGCCACCTTGCCGGGGTTGTTCGCCTCGAGGCGATCGAGCGCCTCGTAGTCGGCGGCGTAAGGCGGTGCGCTGAGCTGTGCGCAGCCCGTAGCGAGCAGCACTGCGACCAGCGCACCGAGCCTGGCCGCAAAAGCGTGCAGGCGTATGCCATGCGGTCTGAAGACGATCGCCATGTCTCGAGTCCCCTCGTCCGAGATGTCTGCTGCTCCCCGGCGCGAAGGTAGCACGCCTCGCGCCGTGCGCGAAGCTCGCTAAGGGAAGAACCTCAGACCGGCTCGAGCACGTGGATCAGCTTGCTCTCGACCAGCTCCTTGGTCTTCTCGCCATGGGCTTTCATGTGCGGCGCGACGGCGTGGGCCTGCAGATGCGCGAGCGTTTCCCACTTCTCGATCACCACGAAGGTGTCGGGACCGAAGCTCGCCTTCGAGGGGGGAACGCCCTGCGCATCGATCGTGGCGCCGTACTCGATGCAGCCCTCTTCGGCCAGCACGGCGGCGCGGTTTTCGGCGAAGGCTTCGAGCAGCTTGGCGCGTTGGCCGGGCTTGGCGGTGAGGACAGCGACTACGTGAATCATTGGAATGGCTCCGATGTGGTTGTGATGGTTGTTGGATGGCGAGCGTCGAATCTAAAAGATCCGGCGCCGCGGTGCCGGTCTCGCACGAGACCCGGTGCCCCACCCTATCATCGCGCGCATGTTCTTCCCGCTCCCCCGCACGGCCACCGCGCCCTTCTGCCCGTCCGAGGTCAAGGGCAGCGTGGCGGTTCCGCAAGAGCTGCCCTTCGGCAAGAAACTGCTGCGCTACGCGGGCCCGGGCCTGCTGGTCTCCGTGGGCTACATGGACCCGGGCAACTGGGCGACCGACATCGAGGCGGGCTCGCGTTTCGGCTACGGCCTGCTCTTCGTGGTGCTGCTCGCGAGCCTCGCGGCGATGCTGCTGCAGACGCTGTGCGTGCGGCTCGGGCTGGTCGCGCAGAAAGATCTGGCGCGCGCCTGCCGCGAACACTATTCGCCGCGCGTGAACCGCTTCCTCTGGCTCGGCGCCGAGCTGGCCATCGTCGCCTGCGACCTCGCCGAGGTGTTGGGCAGCGCGCTCGCGCTGCACCTGCTGTTCGGCGTGTCAATTCCGGTCGGCATCGCCATCACGGCCTTCGACACGCTGCTCGTGCTGGGCTTGCAGGGCGCGGGCTTCCGGCGCGTGGAGGCCATCGTGCTCGGGCTGGTCGGCACCATCGCGGGCTGCTTCATCGTCGAGCTCGCGATGGCGCCGCCCAACTGGTTCGGCGTGGCGATGGGCTTTGCGCCGAGCCTCGAGCGGCTGCAGCAGCCCGGCGCGCTCTACCTCGCGATCGGCGTGGTCGGCGCGACGGTGATGCCGCACAACCTGTACCTGCACTCGTCCATCGTGCAGACGCGGCTCATCGCCGACACCGATGCGGCGCGCCGTGAGGCGGTGCGCTTCTGCACGCTCGACGCGGTGGTGTCGCTGTCGCTCGCGCTGCTGGTCAACGCGGCGATCATGATGCTGGCGGCCAGCGCCTTTCACGCGACCGGCCACCAGGAAGTGACGGAGATCGACGATGCCTACCGGCTCATCGAACCCATCGTCGGCAGCGCGTCCGCGGCCACGCTGTTCGGCATTGCGCTGCTGGCCTCGGGGCAGAGCTCGACCTTCACCGGCACCATCGCGGGCCAGATCATCATGGAAGGTTTTCTCGACCTGAAGATCCCGTGCTGGCAGCGCCGCCTGCTCACACGCGCACTCGCGCTGGGGCCGGCGTTCGTCGGTGTCTGGTGGTTCGGCGATGGCGGCGTGGGCAAGATGCTGGTGCTGAGCCAGGTGGTGCTGAGCTTCCAGTTGCCCTTTGCGATGTGGCCGTTGATCCGCTTCACGAGCAGCCGCGACATGATGGGCGGCTTTGCCAACGGCAGGGTGGTGAAGCTCTTGGCCTGGGGCCTGTTCGGCGTGATCAGCGCGGCCAATGTCTGGCTGGTCGGCTCCGTCGTCCTCGGTAAAGGCTGAGGGTCAGCGGCGCTTGCCCGCGTCCTTCCAAAGATGCACCAGCGCCGCGGGCGCCTCGGTTTCCGGCACGTCGAAGCTGACCGAGCTCGCGGTGGCCGTGTTCTCCATCACCACCTCCACGCGGTAGATGCGCTGGTCGCCGCCCGGCGATGCCGCGCTGCTTTCCTCGGCATGCGGCGCGGCGCTTTGCAGTGCGTCGTCGATCTGCTGGCGCAACTCTTCGGTGCAGTCGCCCAGTTGAAAGCTGCGCGGTCGTGCGAGGCCCGGCAAGTAGGCGATGCCGCCTTCGCGCGTCACGCGCACGATGGTGGCGTCGTTCAGGGGAGGCAGGTGGATCATGATGCGGTGACTCCCACGGTGTTCCATGCGGCGATCACCGCCTTGTGCGCGGCGCTGCCGGCACTGAAGCGCTTGGCCGCGGCGCTCACCGTCAGTTCGGCGAAGGCCGCGAAATCCGCATCCTGCTTCAACCGGCGGTCGCACACGGTGTCGTACCAGATGCGCCCGGCCGTCTCCCACGCCGGACCGTCGATGGCGGTCGCGGCCAGATAAAAGGCGCGGTTCGGAATGCCGGAATTGATGTGCACGCCGCCATTGTCCTGCCGCGTGACGACGATGTCCTTCATGTGCGCGGGCTGCGGGTCCTTGCCGAGCACCGGGTCGTCGTAGGCGGTGCCGGGCTCGGCCATCGAGCGCAGCGCGCGCGCCTTCACCGTCTCCATGAAGAGCCCCGCGCCCACCAGCCAGTCGGCCTGTTGCGCGGTGTGCTTGAGCACGTGCTGCTTGACGAGCACGCCGAACACGTCGCAGATCGATTCGTTGAGTGCGCCAGACTGCCCTTGGTAGACCAGCCCCGACTCGTGATCGATCACGCCGTGCGTGAGCTCGTGGCCGATGATGTCCACCGCGATGGTGAAGCGGTTGAACACCTCGCCATCGCCGTCGCCGAACACCATCTGCGTGCCGTTCCAGAAAGCGTTGTCGTAGTCGTTGCCGTAGTGCACGCTGCCCGTGAGCGGCATGCCCGCGCCGTCGATGGAGTTGCGTTCGTAGATGTCGTGGTACAGGCGCCAGGTGGCGCCGAGGGCGTCGTAGGCCTCGTCGACGGCGAGGTCCTTGCTCGCGGCCTGGCCTTCGGAGCGAATCAGCTTGCCGGGCAGTTGCGTGGCGTTGCCGGCGTCATGGATCTTGCGTTCGGGCGAGCTGCGTTTTGCGTACTGCGGCGCAGGCGCCGACGAAACCTTCGGCGCGAGAAATTCGCGCAGCCCGCGGTGCTCGCGGTCGATCATCAGCGTGTTGGCCGCGCGCGCACTGACCGATGCATCGGCGTGCGCCGCGAGCCGGTCCAGCAGGTACGGCGGTACGAAGCTGGGCGGCAGGATCGGTGGCGGGCGCAGCGGCATGAGCGGTTCTCCGGTGAGCGTTCAGCGATGAAAAATACGGTAGCAGAAAGCCGCTGATCCGGGTTGCGGAAGTCCCTCTGCAGGTGTCACCGGATGCTGCCGTTTTCGAGCGCGGTTGCGATGAAGTCAACGAAAGCTCTCACGCGCGCCGACAGCTGATGACGTTGGGGGTACACCGCGTAGATGTCGGCATCGGGCGTGCGGTAGTTGGCCAGCACCTGCACGAGCCGGCCGCTGCGCAGGTACCGCGCGATGTCCCACTCGGCGCGCATCAGGATGCCGTGCCCGTCGAGCGCCCAGTTGACCGCGATCTCGCCGTCGTTGGTGCTGAGCGCGCCGCGCGTCTTGATGGCCTCGGTGTGCTGCGCGGCACCGCGGCCCGAACTCAGGCGCCACACGCCATAGGCCTCGTCGCCCTGCCGGATGCCGATGCAGCGGTGGCGCGTGAGGTCGTTGGGCACCTTGGGCTGGCCGGCGCGCGCAAGGTACGCGGGCGAGGCGCACAACAGGCGCCGGTTCGACGCGATGCGCCGCGCGATCACTCGCGATTCGGGCGGCGCGCCGAAGCGGATGCAGACATCAAAGGCATCGTCCGTGAGCGGCGGCGGATTGACCGAGAGCTGCAACTGCACCTCGACTTCCGGATGCTTGCGCGCGAACTTCGAGATCAGCGGCGCGACATGGCTGCGGCCGAAGCCCAGCGTCGCGTTCACGCGCAGCAGGCCGCGCGGCTCGGCCTTCGCTTCGCCCAGCAGCTGGGCCATGTCGTCGATTGCGCCGAGGATGCCGCGCGCATGTTCCACATAGAGCTCGCCCTCGGGCGTGAGGCTCATGCGCCGCGTGGTGCGGTTCAGCAGCGTGACGCCGATGCGCGCCTCCATCTGCGCGAGCCGTTTGCTCACGGCCGGCGTGCTGATGCCGAGCTCGCGCGCCGCGGCGCTCAGGCTGCCGCAGGCCGCAAGCGTGGAGAAGAAGCCGAGTTCGGCCGGCTGGATCGGAGAAACCATGGGCGATCCGATTGTTGAACTGAGGTTAAGGATGGATTCACTTCGGGCGTGAATCGTTCGGCGCATCGAATCCTACAGTGGCGGCTTCCAGAAGCATTCCATATCGAAGGACGACGATGAGCAGCTACAGCATTGCCACCATTCCCGGCGACGGCATCGGCAAGGAAGTGATCCCGGCCGGACGTGAAGTGATGGAGGCGCTGGCCGCGGCCTCCGGCGGCACATTGCATTTCGCGTTCGAAGACTTCGGCTGGGGCGGCGACTGGTACCGCGCGCACGGCGAGATGATGCCGGCCGACGGCCTGGAGGCCCTCCGCAACAAGGACGCGATCCTCTTCGGCTCCGCGGGCGATCCGCACATCCCCGACCACATCACGCTGTGGGGCCTGCGCCTGAAGATCTGCCAGGGCTTCGACCAGTACGCCAACGTGCGGCCGACGCGCATCCTGCCGGGCATCGACGGTCCGCTCAAGCGCTGCGCGCCGGGGCAGCTCGACTGGGTGATCGTGCGCGAGAACTCCGAGGGCGAGTACGCCGGCGTCGGCGGCCGCGTGCACCAGGGCCATCCGATCGAGGCCGCGACCGACGTGAGCATGATGACCCGCGCGGGCGTCGAACGGATCATGCGGTTCGCCTTCAAGCTGGCGCGTTCGCGGCCGCGCAAGCTGCTCACCGTGGTCACCAAGAGCAATGCGCAGCGCCACGCGATGGTGATGTGGGACGAGATCGCGTTGCAGATCTCCAAGGAGTTCCCGGACGTGAGCTGGGACAAGGAACTGGTCGACGCCTGCACCGCGCGCATGGTCAACCGGCCCGCGTCGCTCGACACCATCGTCGCGACCAACCTGCATGCCGACATCCTGAGCGACCTCGCGGCCGCGCTGGCCGGCAGCCTGGGCATCGCGCCCACCGGCAACATCGATCCGGAGCGCCGCTACCCATCGATGTTCGAGCCCATCCACGGCTCGGCCTTCGACATCATGGGCAAGGGGCTGGCCAACCCGGTCGGCACCTTCTGGTCGGTCGTGATGCTGCTCGAGCATCTCGGCGAAGCGGAGGCGGCGCGGCGCGTGATGGAGGCGGTCGAGCACGTCACTGCCAACGCATCGCTGCACACGCGCGACCTCGGCGGCACTGCGACCACCGAGCAGGTGACGCGCGCCGTGTGCGAGCACATCGCCGGTGTGCGGCAGCGCCTCGCAGCCTGATTTTCTTCAGAGTCACAGCGCGCCTCGATGCGCGCGGACCCCATCACAACGAGCCGGAGACAAGACATGGCAGCTTTCACTTTCACCCAGAAGAGTCCGCGCCGTCGCACGGTGCTTCAGGCCGGCGCGATGGCTCTTGGCCTCGGCGTTGCCGGGCTGGCCTTCGCGCAACCGGCCGCATGGCCCACGCGGCCGATCAGCCTTGTCGTGCCGTTCCCGGCCGGTGGCACCACCGACGTCCTGGCGCGCGCGCTGGCCGACAAGCTCTCGCAGTCGCTCGGCCAGCCCGTGGTGGTCGAGAGCAAGCCCGGCGCGGGCGCCACGCTCGGCGCCGACTACGTCGCGAAGGCCAAGCCCGACGGCTACACGCTGCTGATGGGCGCGGTGCACCACACCATCGCCACCAGCGTCTACAAGAAGCTGCCCTACGACTTCCAGAAAGACCTGGCACCGATCACCGTCGTGGCGATGGTGCCGAACGTGCTGGTCATCAACCCGGCCAACACGCCCGCAAAGAACGTGGCCGAGCTGGTCGCCCTCGCCAAGGCCGCGCCCGAGAAGCTGGCCTACGGCTCCAACGGCAACGGCACCGCGCAGCACCTGATCGGCACGCAGTTCCAGGCCAGCACCGGCACCACGCTGCTGCACGTGCCCTACAAGGGCAGCGGCCCGCTCACCACCGACCTGCTGGGCGGGCAGGTGGCGATGTCGTTCGACACCATCACGCCGGTGCTGCAGCACATCAAGGGCGGCAAGTTGCGGGCGCTGGCCGTGACCACAGTGCGCCGCTCGTCGGTGCTGCCCGATGTGCCCACGCTCGAAGAAGCGGGCTTGAAGGGCTTCGACATCGGCACCTGGTTCGGCGTGCTCGCGCCGGCCGCGACGCCCAAGGACATCGTGGCGCGGCTCAACGCCGAGATGGTGAAGATCATCAAGTCGCCCGACTTCGCGCAACGCATGCAGGCTATCGGCGCGGAGCCCTTGGGCGGCTCGCCGGACGACATGGCGCGTCAGATCCGCGAGGAAACGGCCAGATTCGCGAAGTTGGTGAAAGAAGGTGGCGTGGCCATCGAATAGGGTGCCGGCGCGCCGTTACGCGCGCGCACACACTGGTGGTTCGGACACCCCGCCGAGGCCATAGGATGGGGGCTTCCGTATTCACCCGCCATCCCGCACATGTTCATCGTCACCCTCACCTACACCCGTCCCCTCGCAGAAGTCGATGCGCTGATGGACCCGCACATGGTGTGGCTCAAGAAGCACTACGAGAGCGGCCTGTTCGTGGCCTCGGGTCGGCAGGTGCCGCGCACGGGTGGCGTGATCTTCGCGCGGTCGGGCGACCGCGAGGCGCTGCAGGCGGTGCTGGCGCGCGACCCATTCGTGCAGGGCGGTGTGGCGCACGTGGACATCACGGAATTCGTCCCCAGCATGACCGCCCCCAGCATCGAGGCCCTGAAGACGTTCTGATCGAGAACGTCTTTTTCCTTCAAGCGCTCGGCACTTCCTCGCGCCCACCCGGATGCCGCGCAAAGCGCGCGGCCTTGGCGTCATGCACCGGTGCCGAGTCGTCCCACGGCCAGCCGCCGAACTGCGTGCGGCGGTAGTCGGCCATGGTCTGGCTGATCTCGGCCTGCGTGTTCATCACGAAGGGGCCGTACTGCGCCACCGGTTCAGCGATCGGGCGGCCCTGCAGCACGAGGAACTCGCTCTCGTCGTCGCCATTGACCAGTTCGACGGCCGCATCCGCGCGCAGCTCGACCGCCACCGGCCCTTCGATGCGCTCGCCGCCGATCTGCGCGGCCGCGCCCTTGAAGAAATAAAGCATCCGCCGCGTGCCTTCGCCCGCGGCAGCCGGCAGCGTCCATTGCGCGCCGGACGTCATCTTGATCGTCCAGATCGCCACATCGGCATCGGCCTGTGCAGCCCATGAGGCGGGCGGCGGCGCGAGCGGCTGGATCGGGTCCTGGCCGTTGACCGCATCGCCAAGCCGGCCCGCGATGACTGCGACCTCGGTACGGCCGCCCTTCGCGTCGTCCGAGGCGAAGCGCGGGATCGCGTCCGACCAGAACATCGTGAAGTGCGGCTCGGCCATCTTGTTCTTGGCCGGGAGGTTGAGCCAGATCTGGAACAGCTCCAGCGGATTGGGCGCGCCCGCGTCGAGCAGCGGAAACATCTCGGAATGCACGATGCCCTTGCCGGCCGTGAGCCACTGCACGTCGCCGCCGCCGAAGCGCGCGGTGGCGCCCAGCGAATCGGAGTGATCGACCAGGCCCTTGCGCACGATGGTCACCGTCTCGAAGCCGCGGTGCGGATGCGAGGGAAAGCCCGGCACCGTCTCGCCGTGGTACATGCTCCAGCCGTCCTTGCGGCTGAAGTCCTGGCCGATCTGGCGGCCGGCCAGCGAGGCCTCGGGGCCCATGCGGCCGTTGGCCTTGGGGTAGGCGTCGTCGTGATAGACGCAGAACAGGAACGGGTCGATCGTCTGCCAGGGGAAGCCGAGCGGCTGGACCTGGACGATGGGACTCTTGTTGTCGTCGGACATGTAGCTATTCCTTTTCATGGGGAGCTCGGCCGATGATGCCGTGCCAGTGCCAGGAATATCGGGCCGCCGCCGTCTTCCGGTAGGGGCCTTGCCTGCAACAGTGAAGAGCGCGTATGGAACGATGGGCATCGCTCTTGTCCTTGCGCCCGCGGCGTTACGCGTTCTGGTGCGTCACGACGGCGTTGGGGTCCATGTACATCAGCTCCCAGAGGTGGCCGTCGATGTCCTGGAAGCCGTGGCCGTACATGAAGCCGTAGTCCTGCGGTTCGCGCGGCGTGGTGCCGCCGGCGGCCACCGCCTTGGCGACCAGCGCGTCGACCTCGGCGCGGCTCTCGCACGAGAGGCACACCAGCACCTCGGTGCTCGTGCTCGTGTCGGTGATGCTCTTGGTCGTGAAGGTCTTGAAGAAGTCCTCGACCAGCAGCATCGCGAAGATGCTGTCCTTCTCGATCACCATGCAGGCGGCGTTGGCGTCGGTGAACTGCGCGTTGAAGGTGTAGCCCAGTGCGGCGAAGAACGCCTTGGTCTTCTCGAGGTTCTTGACGGGGAGGTTCACGAAGATCTGCTTGTTGGCCATGGTGTTTCCTGTGTCGGTGAAGGGTTGGATCTGGAGGTTTGCCGGCGTGTTGTGTACGCCGTCCACAAAAGATATCAAAGAAAATGGACGGCGTCCACATGATTTTTCGAATGTTTGTTTTTGCCCGGCCTGGCCCCCGGGGGATTGCGTCCGGGCCGAAGGATGCGGGGCATCATGGCTGTCATGGAAATCGAGTTCAAGTTTCAGATCCCAGCCGACCGGCTGAAGGCCGTCGAGACCGCGCTGCGGCGCGGCACCGTCGTGCGCACCCGCCTGCAGGCGCGTTATTTCGACACCGCCGACCAGGCGCTCGCCGCCGAGGGCATTGTGCTGCGGCTGCGCAAGGAGGGGCGGCGCTGGGTGCAGACCGTCAAGGCGACGGGCGACAACGCGCTGCACCGGCTGGAGCACAACGTCGACCTCGGCACCGCCGCGGGCAGCACGTCGCCCGCCATCGATCCGCAGCGCCACCAGGGCACGCCCGTGGGCGACCGCCTCGCCAAGGTGCTGGCCGCGAGCGGTGCGCCGCTGGTCGAGCGGCAGTCCACAGACATCGTGCGGCTCACGCGCGACGTGCGCGTCACCGGGCCCGGTGGCGCGGTCGTGGAGAAGGCGCTCGATGTCGGCAAGGTGGTGGCTTACGCGGGCACGCCCGAGCAGTGCGAATCGCCCGTGTGCGAGCTGGAGCTCGAACTCAAGCGCGGCGACGTGCAGGGGCTCGTGTCGCTTGCGCGCCGGTGGTCGCAGCAGCACGGGCTGTGGTTCAGCACCGTGTCCAAGGCCGAGCGCGGCGCGAGGCTGCTGGCGAAGGTCGACGTCGTGCCGGCCGTGAAGGCCGAGACGCCGCGCTTTCCCGAAGGCAAGGACAAGCTCGACGGCCGCGCGATCCAGCAAGCCGTGGTCGCGTCGTGCTTGGCGCAGATGCTGCCCAACGCCAGCGAGATAGCGGCGGGCAGCACCGATGAAGAGCATATCCACCAGCTGCGCATCGGCATCCGGCGCCTGCGCACCGCGCTGCGCGAACTGGCGGGGCTCGATGCGGGCACCGGTCTTTTCGACGCGGCCGGATGGGAGCCGCCGCTGGTCGAGGCCTTCCGCGCGCTCGGCGATCTGCGCGACCGCGAACAGGTGGTGAAGCTGGCGCAGCCGCAACTGCGCGAAGCGGGCGCGCCGGAGTTCGATCCGCTGGCGGGTGGCGGCGACGATGCGGCCGCCGATGTGCGGTCGTCCGGTGATGTCGTGCGTGCGCCGGCGTTCCAGTCGGTGCTGGTTTCGCTGATCGGGTTCACCGCGGCAACGCCGTCAGCGGAAATTGCGCCGAAGGCCGACGACGCCGAAACCCCTCCGACGCCGACCCCATTGAGCCTCAACGACGCCCGCCGCTTCCTGCGCAAGCGCCTCCAACATCTGCACAAACAGGCGGTGCGCGACGGCAAGCGCTTCGAGTCGCTCGACACCGAAAGCCAGCACCGCGTGCGCAAGCGGCTCAAGCGCCTGCGCTACCTCGCCGAGTTCGTGGCGCCGCTGTTCGAGGCGGAGGGAAAGTCGTCTTCGTCGTCGTCAGCCGCAGAGCGCTACCTGAAGCACCTGCGCCCCGCGCAGGACGCGCTGGGCGAATTCAACGACGAAGCCGTCGCGCTCGCGCTTTATCGCGAAGCCACGGCGCGCGATGGGCGCGCGTGGTTTGCAGTGGGATGGTTCGGTGCGAGGCATGCGGTCCATGCGAAGGCATGCCGCAAGGCGCTGGGCGGGATCGAAGAGGCGCCGAGGTTCTGGAAGAAGGCGGCGCGCGCTCGCTGACTTTCGATCTCAGTGGTGGTGCCCGTGCGCACCATGCACATGCCGATGCTCGATTTCCACCGGCAGCGCCGCACGCACATCCGTCACCTGCAGGCTGAACTTCAGCGCCTTGCCGGCCCACGGATGGTTGCCGTCGAGCAGCACGACCGGGCCCTTGATCTTGGTCACGGTGAAGACGTGCTCGGTGCCGTCGTCGAGCCGGCCCTGAAGCTGCCCGCCCACCTTCACGCCCGGCGGAAATTCGGTCTTGGGGATGGTGCGCACCAGCGCTTCGTCGCGCTGGCCGAAGGCGTCTTCGGGGGAGAGGTTCAGAACGGTCTGGTAACCCTTTTCCTTGCCGTCGAGCGCTTCCTCGATCTTGGGCAGGGTGTTCTCGTAGCCGCCATGCAGGTAGGCCATTGGCTCGGGGCTGGCCTCGATGAGCTTGCCCTGGGCGTCGGAGACTTTGTACTTGAGGGTGACGACGGTGTCTTTTTCGATTTTCATCAGAATATTGTCTCGCATTTGGTGGGGCTTTACCTTTGCGTTGGCGGAAGCCAAATAACAAATCCATCTTTATCTTTAGTGATCTTGATTGGCGCCGCCTTTTTCTCCACAACTGGTGGCGATGAAGAAAATTGAGGTGAAAGAATGCTATTTGCGGCGCCGGGATCTCTAAGTAAAAACTCAACTTTACTTAGATAAAAATCACTAGCCTTGTTGCTGGCTTTTTTCGCAAGAGTTTTTGCTCGCTCAACAAGTTTTTCTGAATCAACATCCCCCGCCAATATTGCTTCCCTAGCTGCAAAAATTGCGGCCATTGCTGCGGCATCTTTTAAATGAAGTTTTTCTGCGGCATCAATTGATCTTAAATAAATTTGCCGTCCAACCTCAGGTATTCCATATCTGTAGTGCCAGAGACCGAGATTAGCCATGGCATGGTAAGAGTCCCGATCATTTTTCTCTGTTGCAAGCACTAGAGTCGCGCGAATTTTCTCTATTTCTTTCTCGTGTTCATTCCAATTTAATGTTTGGCTGCTTAAGATCGAATAAATCCGATTCATATCAAGATTTAAATCGGATTGCCCCGACATTTTTTTTACTTGACTGGCCATGTCAATGGCAAGTCGATAATCATCTAATATGGATGCAACAAATGCTATTTCGGCCTTTGGGCGAGCCGCAAATGGCTCATCTGCACTCCAGGTTTCTGCGGAACCTATGGCTTCTAAAAAACTACCACTAAGCAGCTTAATTTGATAGTCCGCTTCATATGCGTCAGGCTTTTCTTGAACTAGTTCATTCAATCGGAGGCCATCGCTTAAATGCTTATTTTCCTTTGCCCAGAATACTTGTGCAAGCGCATTCTCTGTCGGCGCTACAAGTCCTTTTTGAACAATTTTCCTGGCTTTCTTGCGTTCGCCTGTTTCTAGCTCCATCATGGCAACCGCCATTGCTAGTTCGGAAATATGAGAAGGAGAAACCAGATCTCTTTTTAGAATATCTGTCGCTTGCCGCCAATATTTTGGCGCTTTCCCCGCGACCTGCGCGCATGCGAGTTCTGCCGCCATTAGCCAAGGATCTGTTCTCGTACGTGGGTGTTGTGCCAGCAAGCTATGAGCGAGTCCGGGGTCTCCTTGATGAATCAAAAAGCGCGACATTGTGCGCAGCATCCATCGGTGATTTGGCGCAAGCTGCAGTGCGGATTGCATGCATCTTCGCGCTCTTAATTTGTCACCTGAGCTGGCAAAATGACGAGCCATATCGGCCCACAACATAGGATTTTCTGGTTGCAGTCTTAAAAGACGCCTAGTGTCGGCAACTTGAAAATTTGATTTTCTTTCGGCCGGAAATAGTGCTTTAGGTTGAAAAACTGACTGAGCAAGTTGCACCAACGTAGACGGGGCCGCTTCAGAGTTCTCAATTACGTAATTTGCTGCATCTTCAGCTACGACGGCAGAATCGGTAAGAATGGCATTTGAAAGAATATCTGCAGCAATGCCAATGCTCGGGTTTTTCTTAAATGCATCCTGCGCCTCTTTGAGTTGCGCGGCGGTGTCTAGTTTAATTAATCTAGGTCGCTTCAGTGCTGAAAACTCGGGCGCATTCTCCGCTTTGACGGAAGTCCGCCAGCGAGGAACCATTCGACGATCATTTTTTCCGTGTAGAGCACTCATTTTCGAGTCTCGATGATCGCTCTTTTTGCTAATCTGTCAAATCGAGATACAAAAGCTTCGATTCCTAGGGATCGCGGTACTTGTTGTCTGGCTGCTGGATCTCCGCGTTTCGTATAGTCGGGGTTGCACGCATTTAATATTATCTGGGAAAGTTCGGCGGCAGCCCATGTGGGGAAATCTAAATTAATGGAGTCAACGAACGAAGTAAATGAAGATGTTAGTACTGGTAATGCTGTTTGATAGTCACACGTTCCATCACCTTTCCAGTAGGGCGGACGTATTTCTGGGCTTAATGTCTTGACATAATGAATTGTGGGCGTAATTCCGGAAAACATGAATGCTGCGAGAGCCCCTAAATGATATAGGTCGCAACTTTCTCGTCTGTCTCGCCACTCCTCCGGGGTAACACCGTAAATTTGTTCGGGCGGCGCGTAACTTATCGCTCCAGCAATTTGAAGATTGTCATGCTTGGCCGCATCGCCTTTGCGAGATGCGCGTCCTAGATCACCAAGCTTCGCTCCTTTTTTCTGAGTATCAAAAAGCAAAACGTTAGATGGCTTGAGATCTTGATGAGCAATGTTTTGGCTGTGAAGTTGCTGAAGGCCTACGGCAATATCGTGCAATACTTGAAATTTCCAAGCATCATCAATTTTGTTTGATTTGGATATTATTTTTCTTACATCCCCATCTGCCAGCTCAAACATGATAAATGGCAGGGGCACCGGAAATACATCGGTGATTGGCGCGGGAATTTCTCCTTGTTGAATAATTCGAACTACCTTGTCCATTTTTGCTTTGTCGCAAATGGCCAAAATTGCGCATTCGAACGTATGGCTGTCAGTGACGTTTTTTAACCGCTCAATCAAAGATGAAGCACCATCTTGCCGAATCGCGCCATGAATGTCGATTACTTTTAAAAAAGCTCTTGAGCTGCCCTTGCTGGCGATATAGCCGGCTGAAAAATTGGAGCCAGTTAACTCCTCGGCGCCCGCCGCTCCGGGGCGTGGTAATTGCTCGATGACCGTCCAGCCTCCCGGAATCTCGATGCCAATTAGATTGTCTGCAGGGTTTGTCATTTTTTCTTTCTAGTGGCTTTATTCTAGGGGTTCTGTTTTTTTGCAAATGCTAGAGGCTGGTTTTTGATTGAAATATATTTCAATGTGGCGAAATTAAAAACGCAGTAAACAGCGTTCTCGCGTCAAGTCAGTATGAAATGCTTGTTTCAAAACTTCTCTTGTAAGCCAATCGTCGTCACGGCGTATCGCGTAACTACCCTAAAAGAATACGTTCAAGTCGGCTGCGCAGCGGTTAAGGAGGATCGACCTATACCTTCGCTGGGCGGAGTACCTCCGGCAGCGCCTCCACCGCGCTCAGCTTCTCCATCACCATCCCAATAAACGCCGACACCGCCAACGGCAAATGCTTCCGACTCGGATACAGCACGCTCAACCCCTGCCCCGTGCGCTGGTACTGCGGCAGCACCGGCACCAGCCGCCCCGCTTCCACATCCAGCCGCCCCATCGACGGTGGCAGCAGCGCGACGCCAAGACCGGCCACCGCCGCCCTTCTCAGCGCCTGCGCCGTATTCCCGCTGAACCGCCCGGCGACCTGCACTTCTTCCTCCACCCCATCCGGCCCGGTCATCCGCCAAGTCGCGCGCCCGCTCGGATGCGCCGCCGTCACGCAGTCGTGATCCGTCAGATCCCGCAGCGTCGCGGGCGCCCCGCGCGCGGCGATGTACGCGGGGCTCGCCACCAAGCCGTCCGTGCGCGGCCCCAACAACTTGCGCCCGACATAGCCTGAATCCGGCAGCTCGCCGCCGCGGAACGCCACGTCGATCTGATCGGCGATCAGGTCGGCCTTCGCGTCGCTCAGCACGAAATCGACGCGCACCAGCGGATTTGCGGCGAGGAAGTCCGCCACCCACTCCATCGGGAAGAAGTCGAAGAAATCCGCCGTCGCCGCCACACGCACGAGCCCGCTCGGTTCCTGGCTGCCGGTGATCAGCGCCTGTCCGGCTTCGACCAGCCCGTCCACCGACCCCGCGCAGCGCTCGTGAAACGCCTGGCCGGCGCTCGTGAGCGTGAGCTTGCGGGTGGAGCGCTGCATCAGCCGCGTGCCCAGCTGCGCCTCCAGCTCCTGGATGCGCCGGCTCACCGTGTTGGGCGGCAGGCCGAGCCGGCGGCCGGCTTCGGCAAAGCTGCCGTGGCGCACCACCTGCACAAACATGGCGATGTGGTTGAGGTCGAGCATGTGGCTGATTCCTTCGATTGATGGACGAGTGCAATCCGACTCTACCGTCTAGTCGATCAATGGGGGCGACCCTAACCTTGAGGTCATGGCCTTGCAGCCGCCTTCCCACCCATTCAGGAGTACCCCATGACCCCACAGCAAAAACCTCTGATCGGCATCATCCTCGGCTCGACCCGCGAAGGCCGCTTCGGCGAGAAGCCCGCGCAGTGGATCCACGACATCGCGAAACAGCGCACCGACCTCGCCTTCGAGCTGGTCGACCTGCGCGACCACCCGCTGCCCTTCTTCAACGAAGCCGGCGCGCCCGCCTGGGGGCCGGTGAAGAACGAGGCCGCGCAGCGCTGGCAGGCCAAGCTCGCCACCTTCGATGGGCTCGTCGTCGTCACGCCCGAGTACAACCACGGCCCGAGCGCGGTGCTGAAGAACGCGATCGACTGGGCCTACAAGGAATTCATCCGCAAGCCCATCGGCTTCGTGGGCTACGGCGGCGTGGGCGCGGCGCGCGCGGTGGAGCAGCTGCGGCTGGTCGCGGTCGAGATGCAGATGGCGCCGGTGCGCAATGCAGTGCACATCGGCATGGTCGAGTTCCTCGGCATCTGGCAGCAGGGCAAGAGCTTCGACGACTTCCCGCACCTCGCGCAGTCCGCCAACGGCATGCTGGACGATCTCGCGTGGTGGACCCGGGCGCTGAAGACAGCAAGGGAGGCCGCATGACCGCCGCCGCTGTTGCCACTGAAGCCCGCGCCATCGTCTATCGCACGCGCGGCGCGCAGCACGGGCCGATCACGCGGCTCATGAGCCCGGGCGACCTGGGCGAATTCCTGAAACCCTTCGTGTTCCTGGACCTGTTCGGCTTCGATGTCGGCGGCGGCCACAAGGGCTTCGGCATGCACCCGCACTCGGGCATCGCGACGCTGACCTGGCTCATCGAAGGCGACACGCTGTACGAAGACACGACCGGGGAACAGGGCGTGCTGCGCGGTGGCGGCGTCGAGTGGATGCGCGCGGGCAACGGCGTCTGGCACACCGGCGCGCCCGCGCCGGACGTAAAGCGCGTGCGCGGCTTCCAGCTCTGGGTGGCGCTGCCGGCGTCGGAAGAAAACGCGCCGGCGCAAAGCATCTATCTCGCGCCCTCGCAGGTACCGCGGGAGGGGCCGGCGCGTGTGCTGCTCGGTCGCTACGGCGCGGCGCAGAGCGCCATTCCGGCGCCTGCGCCGATGAACTATCTGGCGGTGGAATTGAAGGACGGCGAGCACTGGCGCTACACGCCGCCGGTCGGACACACGGTGGGCTGGGTTGCGGTCAACGCGGGGCGGCTCGATGCAGGCGGGCCCGTCGACACCGGCGAGCTCGCGGTGTTCGAGGAGTCCGGCGAGGCGATCGACTTCGTGGCCAGCGGCGACACCTCGTTCGTGCTCGGCTCGGCCGTGAAGCATCCGCACGAACTCGTGATGGGCCACTACTCGGTGCACACGAGCCGCGCGACGCTCGACCAGGGCGAGGCGGAGATCCGGCGCATCGGCGCGACGCTGCGGCAGGAAGGCCGGCTGGGCTGATCCGGGCACCGCAGACCCAGAGCAAACCAGCGTGCGCCCGGCGGGCGGCTGCGCCAGAATCGTTCGCTTCGAACGACTCCCGCAGCCCCCACCCGCCATGAACATCGTCGACGCTTTCGCCAGCAACGCCGCCCGCTTCGTAGACATCCGACGCGACATCCACGCCCATCCTGAACTGGGCTTCGAAGAGCACCGCACCTCCGAGAAGGTCGCGAACCTGCTCACCGAATGGGGCATCGAGGTGCACCGCGGCATCGCGGGCACCGGCCTTGTCGGCGTGCTGCGCAAGGGCACGGGCAGCCGCACCATCGGCCTGCGCGCCGACATGGACGCGCTGCCGCTGCACGAAGCCAATGACTTCGCCCACAAGTCCACCAACCCCGGCCGCATGCACGCCTGCGGCCACGACGGACACACGACGATGCTGCTGGCCGCCGCCTGGCATTTGTCGCAGCAAGGGCCGGACGATTTCGACGGCACCGTGCATTTCATCTTCCAGCCCGCCGAGGAGATGGGCAAGGCCGGCGCCAAGAAGATGATCGACGAGGGCCTCTTCGAGCGCTTTCCGTGCGATGCGGTCTTCGGGCTGCACAACTTTCCGGTCGGCGACGTGGGCCGCTTCGCGCTCAACGAAGGCGCGCTGATGGCGTCGAGCAACACCTACAAGATCACCGTGCGCGGGCGCGGCACGCACGCCTCGATGCCGCACACGGGCATCGATCCGGTGGCCGCGGTGGTCACGCTCGCGCAGCAGCTGCAGACCATCGTGGCGCGCACCATTCCCAGCACCGAGCGCGCACTGCTCGCGGTCACGCAACTGCAGGGCTCGGATGCGCCGAACGTGATTCCCGATGTGGCGACGGTCGGCGGCACGATTCGCACCTTCTCCATCGAGGCCATCGACAAGATCGAGGCGCGGCTGCGCGAAGTGGCGGCCGGCGTGGCGGCGGCGCATGGCTGCACGGCCGAGGTGTACTTCAATCGCTCCTCGCCGCCGACCGTGAACCATCCGGCCGAAGCGCGTTTTGCCGCCGGCGTGATGCGCGAGGTGGTGGGCGACGACATGGTCACCGACAACTTCCCCGCCGTGATGGGCGCCGAAGACTTTGCGCACATGCTGCTCGCGCGGCCCGGCTGCTATGCGTTCCTCGGCAATGGCGATGGCGACCATCGGCTCGACGGCCACGGGCCCGGCCCTTGCATCATTCACAACACCTCGTTCGATTTCAACGACGAGATCATCCCGATCGGTGCCAGCTATTTCGTGAAGCTGGTGCAGCGCTGGCTGCCGTCGGGCACCTGAGTTTTTCTTTCCTGTTGACGATGATGAAAGCGGCCACCACGATGACTTCCACCCTGTTCACCCGACGCTCGCTGGCTGCCGCGGCAGCCGCCATCACCTTGGGCGGCTTCGGCCTTGGTGCCGATGCGCAGCAGCGTGTGATCCACGTCATCGTGCCCTTCGGCACCGGCGCCGTGCAGGACACGGTGGCCCGCGCCTTCAACAGCGAGCTGGGCGCGGCGCTCAACGCGAGCGCCATCGTCGAGAACCGCGCGGGCGCGGGCGGCACCGTGGGCGCGGCCGTCGCGGCCAAGGCGCCGGCCGATGGCAGCACGCTGGTGCTCGCGGCCGCGAGCCACAACATCGCGGCCTTCCTGTACAGCAAGCTGCCGTACGACCCGCTGAAGGACTTCGTCGGCGTGGCCAACGTGGGCAACGCGGGCTATGTGCTGGCGGTGGCCAGCGGCATGAACGTGTCGAGCACGGCCGACTTCATCAAGGAGGTCAAGGCCAACCCGGGCAAGTACAACTACGCCTCGGCGGGCAACGGCAGCGCCACGCACCTGGCGATGGCGTCGTTCCTCGCGAAGGCGGGCTTGCAGATGACGCACATCCCGACCAAGTCGACCGGCGAAGCCGTCAACGAAGTGCTCGCGGGGCGGGTGCAGGCGGTCATCTCCTCGAGCATCGGCGTGATGGGCTTTCAGGACGACGCGCGCATGAAGCTGCTCGCCTCCACCGGCCAGTCGCGCAGCCCCTTCCTGCCGAAGCTGCCGACCGTGGCCGAGAGCGGCCTGCCGGGCTACGCCTTCGATTCGTGGATCGGGCTGCTGGCACCGGCCGGCACGCCCAAGGCAGAGGTCGAGCGGATCAACGCAGCGGCCAACAAGGTGCTGGCCGACCCGGTGATCCAGGAGCGCTTCAAGCGGCTGGGCGTGGAGCCGCGCAGCCAGAGTGCGGAGGAGTTCCAGAAGCTGCTGCGGTCTGACTGGGATGCGATGGGCGCGGTGGTGAAGGCGTCGGGCGCGAAGATCGACTGAGAGCAGTGGATTTGATGTTTTAAAGGTCAAAGCTTGTTTTCAGGAAATACAAGGCTGGGCTTGTAATATGAAAATATAAGCTTCGACAGATAAATTGACAAAACAAGCCAGGGCCGATATCTTGACGCCGAGATGGACTATTCCCTGCACTTCGTCGATCAGTTGCGACCACACCTGCGGGCGCTGCGAAAAAAACGCGGCCTGACGCAGGGGCAGGTCGGTGCGCTCGTCGGCGTGAGCCAGGCCCGGATCGCCGAGATCGAAGCCAACCCGGGCGCGGTGAGCTTCGAACAGCTGATGAAACTGCTGTCGGTGCTGGGGGCGTCGTTCGCCCTGCGTGAAGAAGACGAAGCCCGGCAGCCGACCCGCATTCCCGATGTCGTCGATGTGCACGCACAGGCGCACGACGCAGTGCTGCTGCCAAACGAAGGTGTGATCCTCCCGGAAGGACTGGGGTCGTGGACCACCCGGCGCATGAGCGACCAATCGGTGCTGGTCAGCCTGGTGCCATCGCAACCGGAAGACTCGCCAAGCGGCGCTCCGGTGCCGGCCATGGGCGCAGGTGCGCTGTTGCGCGAACTCCAGGCGCTGAACCCGGACAAGGATGTCAAGCCGACCTCGCGGCGCAACTTCGTGGTCCGCGAGAAAAAGGGCGGCTGGTGACGCAGGCGCTGAACGTGTGGATGAATGGCGAGCGCGTCGGCACCTGGTCCGTCGATCGCGATTCCCACGCGTTTCGCTACGACTCCGGATGGCTGGTGTCGCCGCAGCGGCGTTCGCTGTCGTTGTCGATCCCGATCAACGCCGCGCTCGAAGTGCGGGGCGACGTGGTGAAGAACTACTTCGACAACCTGCTGCCCGACAACGACAGGATCCGCGCGCGCCTTGGCCGCCGTTTCAACGTGAAAGGGCTCAAGGCATTCGACCTGCTCGAGGCCATCGGCCGCGACTGCGTCGGTGCCGTGCAGTTGTTGCCCGAAGGGGCGATCCCGCAGGGTTGGGACCGCATCGACTGCGAGGTGCTGGACGAGGCGCAGATCGCGGAGTTGCTGCGCGTCGTTCCAACCGACGCGCACGTGCACAACCTGCGCGACGAAGACCTGTTTCGCATTTCCATCGCAGGCGCCCAGGAAAAGACGGCGCTCACCCTCTGGAATGGCAACTGGTGCCGCCCGCAAGGCGCGACGCCCACCACACACATCATCAAGCTGCCGCTGGGCCTGATCGGTGGATCACGGCGCGTCGACGCGTCCGACTCCGTGCAGAACGAGTGGTTGTGCGCGCAGATCGTGGAGGCGCTCGGGCTGCCTGTCGCCGCCACTTCGATGGCGACCTTCGGCGGGCAGACGGTGTTGGTGGTCGAGCGCTTCGACCGCCAGCGGATGGCGGGCGGCCAGTGGATCGCTCGCCTGCCGCAGGAAGACTTCTGCCAGGCCATGGGGCTGCCCGCGGACCAGAAGTACGAGCGGGACAGCGGCCCCGGCATGGCCCGATGCCTGCAACTGCTGCAGGGAAGCCGGAACAGGGACGACAGCATCACGTTCCTGCGCACACAGCTGGCGTTCTTTCTGCTCGCCGCCACGGACGGCCATGCCAAGAATTTCTCGATCCACCTGCGACCCGGCGACGCCTACGAGATGACGCCGCTCTACGACATTCTTTCGATGTGGCCCTACTTCGGCGATGGTGCGCACCGGCTGCAAAAGCGCGAGGCGGCGCTGGCGATGGCGGTTCGCTCGAAGAACCCGCATTACGTTCTGCAGACCATCCAGACTCGCCATTGGCACCAGTTGGCGATGAAGAACGGCGGCATCGCCGTGTGGGACGCGATGGTGGAGATGGTGGTGTCGCTCGACGAGGCATTGGGTGAAGTCGAGTCGGCTTTGCCCGCGGACTTTCCCCAGCGCACCTGGGAGGCCGTCTCGCAGGGCATGCGCAGCGAGGCGAAAAGGTTTCTCTCGGGAATCGCTGCGCTTGGGGCCGCGCCCTGACACCCTGACACTGCACGCCGCGTTGTAGGACGCCGGTCAATTGACAACCGCCCCGCCGCGGCGATGCTTCCTTCATGGGTCCGGCGCACTGTTCGGACCGAAAGGACTGCTCTCATGGACTCGACACCACTCCCTTCGCCCGCGGGCGAGCAGGCGGGCAAATCGCCCAGGGCGCTTTGGATCGCGATCGGCGTGCTCGGCGCTGCCGTGATCGCGCTGGGCGGGGTGCTTCTGCACCGGCAAGGGCAGGTTGCCGGTGCCCCGCCGCCGCCGATGGCGGTTGCGGCCACATCGCCATCACCGCAGGCGCCGGATGATTTCAAGCCCGACGCGCGTCCGGTCTTGCCCGCGGCGCCGCTGCCGCCTTCGGGCAATGCACCGACGGCGCCCGTCGAGGCGCCCCGGGTCGCGGCTGCGCCGGCTGTTGCAGGTCCGGGCCCCATCGCTGCCGAGCCGGCGCCGGCTGCCGCCCCGCCGCCCTGTGCCGTCTGCGGCCACGTCGAATCGGTCCACCCGGTGCAGCGCACCCAGCCGACGAGCGGCGTGGGCGCGGTGACTGGCGGGGTGGTGGGTGGACTGGTGGGCAACCAGTTCGGCCACGGCAATGGCCGGGTCGCCACGACCGTCCTCGGTGCGGTCGGCGGCGGTTTTGCGGGCAATGCCGTCGAAAAGCACGTGCGCAAGGTGACGGTCTACCAGGTGGCCGTGCGCATGGACAACGGCTCGCTGCGCACGGTCGAGACCAAGACCGCGCCGCCGATCGGCAAGCCGGTCACGCTCCGAAACGGCCTGCTGCGGCCGGCGGACGGCCGCAAGTAAAAGCAGCGCCGGCGGCGCGCGGCCGCTGGCGATATCACACAACCCGCTTGCTGCGAAAGAGCGCTTGCCCCACGCGCAACTTGACGATATATCCTTAATATATTTAAAGTGCGGACCTTTCCCACCGTCATCTCCAGGAGCAACCCGTGAGCAATCCCCGCTGGCAAGGCATCTTTCCCGCCATCACCACCAAGTTCCACGCCGACGAAAGCATCGATGCCGAAGGCACCGCGCGCCACATCGACTTCCAGATCCGCAACGGCATCCACGGCCTCGTCACCTGCGGCTCGCTCGGCGAAGCCAGCACGCTGACGCTCGAAGAAAAGCTGCAGGTCGCCAAGATCGCGCTCGAAGCCGCCGACGGCCGCATCCCGGTGCTGGCCAACGTGTCGGAGACCAGCACCCGCGAAGCGCTGCGCTACGTGGACGGTGCCAACAAGCTCGGCGTGGCCGGCTTCATGGTGATGCCCTCGGTGATCTACGTGGCCGATGCGCGCGAGGCCATGCTCAACGTGCGCACCATCGCCAATGCGGCGCAAAAACCCATCATGGTCTACAACAACCCGGTGGCCTACCGCGTGGACTTGAAGCCCGAACACATGGTGGAGCTGGCCGATTGCGAGTGGATCGCCGCGATCAAGGAGAGCACCGACAACATCCGCCGCATCACCGACCTGCGCAACACGGTGGGCGACCGCTACCAGCTCTTCCTCGGCGTGGACGACCTCGCCTACGAAGGCCTGGCGCTCGGCTGCGACGGCCTGCTGGCCGGCGTGGGCTGCGCGTTCCCCCGCGAGACCGTGGCGCTCTACGACCTGATGAAGGCCGGCAAGTTCGCCGAGGCGCTCAAGCTCTACCAGTGGATGACGCCGATGCTGCACCTGGATGTATCGACCAAGCTGGTGCAGAACCTGAAACTCATCGACGTGCTGGTCGGCGTGGGCACGGAGCACATGCGCCGCCCGCGCCTGCCGCTCATCGGCGAGGAGCGCGCCTTCATCGAGAACATCGTGAAGAAGGCGCTCGCGACGCGGCCTGCGCAGTACCAGTCGGTCGTGTAACAACCGCCCTTTTCATTGTCCCAACCTAGGAAGAAGCATGAAGACAAAAGCAAGCATGGTTCCATTCATCGGCGGCATCGGCCTGGTGGCGCTCGCCATCGCAGGCCAGGCCAGCGCGCAGGAGCAGGTCGTCAAGATCGGCCACAGCGGTCCCCTCTCGGGCCCCAATGCATTCGCGGGCAAGGACAATGAAAACGGCGTGCGCCTCGCGATCGAGGAGCTCAACGCCAAGAAGCTCAGCGTCGGCGGCAAGACGCTGAAGTTCGAGCTGGTCTCCGAAGACGACCAGTGCGACGCCAAGACCGGCGTGAGCGTGGCGCAGAAGTTCGTGGACGACGGCGTCAAGTTCGTCATGGGCCCGTATTGCTCGGGCGTGGCGATTCCGGCCTCGCGCATCTACGCCGACGGCGGCACCATGGTCTCCACTGTCGGCACCAACCCGAAGGTGACCCAAGGCGGCTACAAGAACCTCTACCGCATCATCGCGAGCGACAACCAGATCGGCTCCAGCATGGCCGTGTACGCGGCCAAGGAACTGAAGGTCAAGAAGGTCGGCGTGATCGACGACCGCACCGCCTTCGGCCAGGGCCTCGCAGAAGAGTTCACCAAGGAAGCGCTGAAGCAGGGCCTGACGGTCGTGGGCAAGGAATTCACCACCGACAAGGCCGTGGACTTCACCGCCATCCTCACCAACATGAAGGCCAAGGCGCCCGAGGCGATCTTCTTCGGCGGCTACGCACCGCAGGCCGCACCGATGGCACGCCAGATGAAGCAGCTGGCCGTGCCCGGCAAGCTGCTGGGCGGCGACACCGTCTGCAGCCCCGCCACCGGCAAGCTCGGCGGCGATGCGGTCAACGACCTCGTGTACTGCGCGCAGGGCGGCTCGATCCTCGAGAAGGCGCAGAGCGGCCCGGCTTTCAAGGAGAAGTTCAAGAAGCGCTTCAACGCCGATGCCGATGCGTACGCCGCTTCGTACTACGACCAGGTGCTGTTCATCGGCGAATCGATGAAGAAGGCCAACTCGATCGACCCCGACAAGGTGGGCGCGCAGCTCTACAAGGACACCTACAAGGGCGTGGCCGCGACCTACTCCTACGACGACAAGGGCAACATGAAGCAGGCGCCGATCACGGTGTTCACCTTCAAGAACGCCGCCCCGGTCCCTATCGCCAGCTACTGAACGGACAGCCCATGCAACGCATCCAGATCGTCGACTCGCACACGGGCGGCGAGCCCACGCGCCTTGTGATCGGCGGGTTCCCCGACCTGGGTGGCGGCAGCATGGCCGAACGCCGTGCGCTGCTGGCCGACCAGCACGACAAGTGGCGCGCGGCCACCGTGCTCGAGCCGCGCGGCAGCGACGTGGTAGTCGGCGCGCTCTTGTGCGAGCCGGTGTCGCCCGACGCCGCCGCGGGGGTGATCTTCTTCAACAACGCCGGCTACCTGGGCATGTGCGGCCACGGCACCATCGGGCTGGTCGCGAGCCTGGCGCACATGGGGCGCATCGGCGTGGGCGAGCACCGTATCGAGACGCCGGTCGGCACGGTCACGACCACGCTGCATGCCGACGGCTCGGTGAGCGTGCGCAACGTGCCGGCGTACCGGCATCTGCACCAGGTGGCGGTCGAGCTGCCGGGCCATGGCACCGTGCGCGGCGACGTGGCGTATGGCGGCAACTGGTTCTTCCTGGTCAGTGAACACGGCCAGCGCGTGGCGAGCGACAACCTCGCCGCGCTGACCGACTACACGGCCGCCTTGCGCAAAGCGCTCGCAGCGCAAGGCATCACCGGCGCCGAGGGCGCGGAGATCGATCACATCGAACTCTTCGCGAACGATGGCGACGGTGCGGACAGCCGCAACTTCGTGCTCTGCCCCGGCAACGCCTACGACCGCTCGCCCTGCGGCACCGGCACCAGCGCCAAGATCGCCTGCCTGGCCGCCGACGGCAAGCTCGCGCCGGGCGAGACGTGGACGCAGGCCAGCGTGATCGGCAGCCGCTTCGAAGCGAGCTACGCGATGGATGGCGATAAGGTCATTCCGACCCTGCGCGGCCGGGCGCACATCAGTGCCGAGGCCACGTTGCTGGTCGACGACGAAGACCCTTTCGGATGGGGCATCCGGCTCTGAGAAGGTGTGAACGAACCCGCCATGCCCGCTCATCCTGCCCAAGCACACCCGCTCGGCGTTGCAAATGCTCGCCATAGCCCGAGCGATGGCTGTGCTTTGCGCCTTGATCGGGCGCGCCTGGGCGGGCTGCTCGGGCACGCCGGATTCATTCACACCTTCTGACGTCGCCGACATGAACGCGGATGTGATCGTCATCGGTGCCGGCATCGTCGGCGCCGCCTGCGCCCACGCGCTGGCGCAGGCCGGCCGCAAGGTGCTGGTGCTCGATGCGCGCATCGGCGGCGCCACCGGCGCCGGCATGGGCCACCTCGTGGTGATGGACGACAACCCGGCGGAGCTCGCATTGAGCCGCGATTCGACGGCGCGATGGCGCGCCCTCGCGCCGCGCATGCCTGAAGACTGCGCGTACAGCGCCTGCGGCACGCTCTGGATCGCCGCGAACGAAGAAGAAATGGCCGAGGCCGAACGCAAGCAGCAACGCCTGCGCGCGGACGGCATCGAAAGCCGGCTGCTCGATGCCGCCGCACTGGCGCGCGCCGAACCCGCATTGCGCAAAGGCCTCGCGGGCGCGCTCGAAGTGCCGGGCGACGGCATCCTCTACGCGCCGAACGCCGCGCGCTGGCTGCTCGCACAAGGCGGTGACGCGATCCGCATCGAGCACGCGAAGGTCGATGCCATCGAAGACGACGGCATGCTGCGTCTCGCCGACGGCACCCGTCGCAGCGCGCCGCAGATCGTGCTGGCCAACGGCATCGAGGCGACGACGCTGTGCCCCGAGCTCCCGATCCGCCCGAAGAAGGGCCACCTGCTGATCACCGACCGCTATCCGGGCACGGTGCATCACCAGCTCGTCGAACTCGGCTACGTGACCAGCGCGCACCACAGCGATGGCGACTCGGTCGCGTTCAACGTGCAGCCGCGGCCGACGGGGCAGTTGCTGGTCGGCTCCTCGCGCCAGTTCGACACGACCGACCCGGCAGTCGAAGCGCCGATGCTCGCGCGCATGCTGCAGCGCACGCTCGACTATCTGCCGGGGCTCGCCAACCTCAACGCGGTCCGTTCGTGGACCGGCATGCGCGCGGCGTCGCCCGATGGCCTGCCGCTGCTGGGCAAGCATCCGTGGCGCGAGAAGCTCTGGCTCGCCGTCGGCCACGAAGGCCTGGGCGTGACCACCGCGCCGGGCAGCGCGCACCTGCTCGCGGCGCTGATGACCGGCGCCGCACCTGAATTCGATGCGGCGCCCTATGCGCCGCGCGGTCTGCTGGAGATTGCATGAGCGCGCATACCTTGCTGCACATCGATGGCAACCTTGTACGCGTGAAGGCGGGCACTTCGGTTGCTGCGGCACTGCGCATCGCGGGCGGCATGGGCGTGGCGCGAACCTCCGTCATCGGCCAGCCGCGCGCGCCGTTCTGCGGCATGGGCGTGTGCCAGGAATGCCGCGTGCTGATCGACGGCCGTCGCCGGCTCGCCTGCCAGACGGTCTGCAGCGAAGGCATGCGCGTGGAGACTTCGGAATGACCGCGCTCGAACACTGCGAGGTGCTGATCGTCGGCGCAGGCCCTGCCGGCATGGCGGCGGCTGTCGCTGCAGCGCCGAGCGGCGCATCGATCGTCGTGATCGACGACAACCCCGTGCCCGGCGGACAGATCTGGCGCGACGGCCCCGGCGCCTCGTTGCCCGCGGCCGCGCGCAAGTGGCGCGATGCGCTTGCGCGCCACGCCAACATCCGCGTCTGCAGCGGCACGCGCGTGATCGCCGCGCCTGCGCGCAACGAACTGCTGCTCGAAGACGCCGAGCGCGGCTGGCGCTTGCGGTGGAAGCAGCTGATCCTCTGCACCGGCGCGCGCGAACTGCTGCTGCCCTTCCCCGGCTGGACGCTGCCCGGCGTGACGGGCGCGGGCGGCCTGCAGGCGCTCATCAAGGCCGGCCTGCCGGTCGAAGGCGAGCGCATCGTGATCGCGGGCAGCGGGCCGTTGCTGCTCGCCGCTGCCGCCACTGCGCGTGCTGCCGGCGCGAAGGTCGTGCGCGTCGCGGAGCAGGCCACGTTCTCGGCGGTCGCGGGCTTCGCCGCGAACCTCTGGCGCTGGCCGGGCAAGGCCGCGCAGTCGGTGACGCTGGCCGATCCGCAGTACCGCACTTCGTCGCGCATCGTGTCCGCACAAGGCAGCGCGCAGGTCGAATCGGTCCGGCTGCTTCAGGGCGGGCGCGAAGTGGAAATCGCCTGCGACCGCGTGGCCTGCGGCTTTGGCCTCACGCCCAACACGCAACTCGGCCAATTGCTCGGCTGCACTCTCACTGTCGAAGGCGCGCGGGCACTGGCGGTCGATGCGCGTCAGCTCACCAGCCTGCCCGACGTCTACGCCGCCGGCGAATGCACCGGCTTCGGCGGCAGCGAACGCGCGCTCGCGCAGGGCACCATCGCCGGCTACGCGGCCGTCGGCAACGAGCGCGCCGCCAGGCAGCACGAAGCCGAACGCGCCCGCTGGGATGCCTTCGCCGCGCAACTGCACCGCAGCTTCGCGCTGGCCCCGGAGATCAAACAGATGCCGCAGCCCGACACCCTCGTGTGCCGCTGCGAAGACGTGCCCTTCTCCGCGCTCGCAGACTGCACCGGCTGGACCGATGCCAAGCTGCACCGCCGCTGCGGCATGGGCGCCTGCCAGGGCCGCGTGTGCGGCGATGCGGCGCAGTTCCTCTTCGGCTGGACGCCGCCCGCGCCGCGCCCGCCGCTGTCGCCGGTGCGCATCGCGACACTGGCGGGTTTGGCGAGTCGGGACGACGGCCGACAATGAGGCCGCATCCGAAGACAACCATGGCCCCCCCGAAGACCCCTCCCCGCCCCCCGCCCAAGCGCCGCGCCGCCGATGTGGCCTACGACGCCATCGAGACGCTGCTGTCCACCATGCAGCTGCGGCCCGGCAGCCAGATCGTCGAGGCCGACCTTGCCGAGCGGACCGGCCTTGGCCGCACGCCGGTGCGCGAGGCACTGATGCGCATGGTGTCGATCGGGCTCATCGTGCAGCAGCCGCGCCGCGGGCTTCTGGTGTCGGCCATCGACCTGGCCGACCACCTGGACGTGATCCAGACCCGGCGCGTGCTCGAACGCGTGATCGCGGGCTGCTCGGCGCGCCGCGCCACTGCGCTGCAGCGCAAGGACATCGTGCGCTGCGCCGAGGAAATGGTCGAGGCCGCGGGCCGCGGCGATCTCACCGACTACATGCGCGCCGACCACGCGCTGGACCTCGTCAACCACCAGGCGAGCCACAACGATTCGGCGGTGAAGGCGGTGATCCCGCCGATCGTGCAATGCCGTCGCTTCTGGTACGCCTACCAGCACGAAGGCGAGATCGTCGAAGGCGCGAACGCGCACCTCGAACTCGCGCAGGGCATCGCGACCGGCGACGAAGCTGCAGCGGTTGCAGGTGCCGAGCGACTCATGGATTACCTGGAGCTTTTCGCCCGCAAGATCATCGACAAATAGGTCGAAGGACTGCATTTCCACACCGGGGAACTACGCGTGATTTGCCGCGGCCCCCAGCGCATACTGGCCCGATGGCCGTCGCACCCCGCGCCCAACCCGAAGCCTTCTTCACGCCCGAAGAGTGGCAGTCGCTCACCCGCCGTTCGTCATGGAAGGGCCTCTGGCTGGTGGCGCATTGCTGGGGCGTGATCGGCGCTGCGATGCTCGCGGGCATCGTGTGGCCGTGGACCATTCCGCTCATGGTGCCTATCGTCGGCGCGCGGCAGCTGGGGCTCTTCATCCTCATGCACGACGCGGCGCATGCGGGCCTGCACCGCAGCCGCAAGGTCAACGACTGGGTCGGCCACTGGCTGTGCTCGTACACCCTGCGCGACTACCGGCCCTATCACCTGCAGCACCACCGCTTCGTGCAGCAGACCGAAGACCCGGACCTCGTGCTGTCCGCGCCCTTCCCGATCACGCGCGAATCGATGTGGCGCAAGGTCGTGCGCGACCTGAGCGGGCAGACCTTCTACAAGCAGCGCTTCGGCCACATCGCCGAGGGCATCCGCAATCGCGCGCCGGGCGAATCGGCGCTGAAGGTGTTCGGCCGCGAGATCGCGAAGGACCGGCGCTTTCTCATCGGCAACGGCCTCGGCTTGCTGGCCTTTGCGCTGGCGGGTTACTGGTGGGCCTGGGTGCTGATGTGGCTGCTGCCAATGGCGACCTGGCTGCCGCTCGTGAGCCGCGTGCGCAACATCGCGGAGCACGCGCTGGTGGCGCAGAACGAAGCCGATCCGCTGCGCCAGGCGCGCACCACGCATGCCAACCTGATCGAGCGCATCTTCATCGCGCCCTACTGGGTCAACTACCACTGCGAACACCACATGTTCACCAACCTGCCCTGCTGGGCGCTGCCGAAGGCGCACCGCCTGCTGCTGCGCCGGGGCATCACCGATCGGATGGAAGTGCAGCCGGGGTACCTGCACCTGCTGAGGCAGGCGACGGCCGCGGTGCCCGCCTGATTCGCCGGCCGTTCAGCAGCGTGCCGATGGGCGTGTAGCGCACCAGCAGCTGGTAGGTCGCGAGCGCCACGAGCGAGGTGGCCGCAATGTTGAGCCCCATCTTCGTGACCGCGCCAAAGGGCGCGTTGAACAGCAGGATGCCGAAGCCGATGGTTCCCAGCATGTGCACCAGGTACACCCAGTACGAACTTTGCGAGAGGTACGTCAGCACCGCGTTCTGGCGCGGCAGGTAGCGCACGAAGCCGCCGATCAGCGCCAGGCTCCAGAGCCACGAGGTCGCGTTGTAGGCGAAGGCGATCCAGAACTCGGGGTGCGGCAGGCGGTGCGGACCGGGCCCGTGCAGCGCGCCGAGCAGCACGACTGTCGCAACGAAGAAAGCCAGCCCGGCCAGCGCATGGCCCTTGCAGCGCGCGGCGAAAAGCGAGAGCAGGCGCTCCTGGTCGCGATGCAGGTACCAGCCGAACACGAAGAACAGGCCGCTCTGCACCCACTCGGTGAACGGCGGCAGGAACGCGCCGCTTTCCGTCACCATGCCGGACGGATGGAAGGCGCCCGTCACCGCCAGCGGCAGCGCGAGCACCACGAAGCCCCAGCGGCGCTCCGCCAGCACCGCGAAGCCGCGGGCGACCGCATCGCGAAGCCGCACCGGCATGAAGCGCTGCAGCCGCACGCCGGCCCAGGCCAGCACGCTGAACCAGAACAGCTGATAGAGGAACCACAGGTGCATCGTGTTGAAGGGCGAGCCGCCGGGCTGCCGCGCTGGCGTGAGCGCGGTGTCGATGCCGGGCACGCCGCGCACGGTCAGGTGGATGTAGACCATCGCCAGCATCGTGGTCAGCACGAAGAGCGGCGGCCAGAAGATCGCAAAGGGCAGCGCGAGCCGCAGGCCGCGGTTCTTCAGCATGCCGTCCGCACCGCGCCGTGCGACCAGCAACGCGACGAAAAAGCCTGCCAGCACGAAGAACACCGGCATCCGGAAGCTGTGGATGAAGAGCAGCAGCAGATCGGCCACCGGCGATGTCCGCGGGTCGCGCCAGGGCAGCGGCGAATCGACGGTGAGGTGGTTGATCGCCACGTGCAGCACGATGCCGAGCCACATCATCAGGGCGCGGAGGTTGTCGAGCGCGTGGAGCCTTTGAGGGGTGTTTGCGTTGTTCATGAGGCCGACTGTTGGGCCTCACGCAACGTCAGGGTCAAGGGGTGGCGGGACCCGTCGCCGGATTTTTTTGCTGCAGCACGGCGACGGCCTGCAGCAGGTAGTCGCGCACCGCGGGGCCGACCACGGCGGCGGCCTGCAGCACCGGCTCCGTGGCCATGGCCTTCATCAGCCGCGCGGCCAGTGCCGGGTCGTGGTCGGTGAAGGCATCGAAGAGCCGGACCCAGGCGAGCGCGATGGCCTGCACCGCAGCGTCTCCCGGCGATACGCCGCGCGCCTGGAGGGCCGCGAGCTCTTCGCCGAGCCGGCGCCATTCGTCTTCGGGCGGCTTGCCCAGGCGCGCGAGGTCTTCGGTGTCCAGGTGACGCAGCAGCGCGGCCATCCGCGCGCCCATGGCCACGCCGATGTAGTCGATCAGTTCGGCCGGTGGCCCGTCGTCGCGCCGCGCCACCGGCTCGCGCCGGTACATCTCGCCCCAGCGCGTGACGAGGTCGTAGTTGCCGTCCATCCACTGGCCCATGAGGTTCATCCAGCGGAAGGCGAGCGGCTGCACCTCGAGCGCATCGGCGGGCACGCCGCGCGCCATCAGCGCGGTCACCTCGGCGATGAGCGGGGGCCACTGGTCGGCCACGGTGCGCCAGTTGGCCATCACCGACTGGATCTCGGCGGGGCTGAAGTAACGGCCGTAGGTGGTCATCTGCTCCAGCGTGACGAGCCAGTCCTTCATGTCGGGCTGGGCGCCTTCGGCGAGCCGCTGCGAGAGCAGGCCGAGCCGTTCACGCAAGGCCGTGGCCTGGGCGATCTGCTGGTCGAGCGAGGCCATCTGGCGCTGGATGATCGTGGGCAGCGAGCCGCTTTCGGCACCGAGCAGCCCGCCGATTTCCGCCAGCGGCAGCCCCAGCAGCCGCAGCGCCTGGATGGCGTGCAGCCGGCCGATGTCGGCGGCGTTGTAGAGCCGGTAGCCGGCGTCCGAGCGCGCCGAGGGGGCGAGCAGCCCGATGGCGTCGTAGTGGTGCAGCGTGCGCACCGTGAGGCCGGTGTGCTTGGCGAGTTCGCCGACCTTGAGCAGCACCTTGCGCCTCCTGCGTCAGTCGTCGGAAGGCGCCGGCTCGGGGCCTTGCCAGCCCAGCAGCTCGGCCAGTCGCTGCACGATCCATTCGGCCTCGGCGGGCGACACGCCGGATTCCGGCGTCGCGAGCCCGGCGTGGATGCGCCGCAGGATCTCGCTCTCGACCGGCACCTCGGTGTGGTGCTGGATCTGCGCATGGCCCACGAGGTGGCTGGCGAGGTCCTCGCAGATCTCGTAGCGCTCGCGCACCACGCCGATCGGTTCGCTCAAACGCTGGCGCGCATCGCTGTAGACCGCGAAGAACGAGGGCGGGATGAAGATCTGGTTGTCGTCGGACATCGCGGCCCTGTTTATAGCTGGCCCAACGACAAAACGCGCCCGAGGGCGCGTTCGTCGTGGCTCCCGGGGAGCCAGAGGGGCTGGATCAGCCGCCCTTCTTGGCGCGCTTGCCGGGGTTCTTCTTGCTGCGCGTTGCGGTGCCACGTTCCAGGCTGACCTTCTGGCCGCCACCGGTCTTGGGCAGCGTGTAGCCGGGCAGCGGCGTCGGCTTCGGGGTGGCAACGCGTTCGGCTTCGGTACGGAATGTCTTGGGCATGAAAAGCTCGGGTAAAAGTAATGTTCGAACCCGCAATTAGGCCACATCGAGGATTTCATATGCCAATAACCGAAACGACGGGTGCCGTCGAGCGTCCGCGCTTCGTTTCGGGCTCGCTGCTGCGCCATGTTTGCGTGATGGCCGGCACCGGTGCCATCGGGCTGATCGCGGTGTTCGCGGTCGACCTGATCAACCTCTTCTACATCTCGCTGCTCGGGGAGAAAGAGACGGCGGCGGCGGTCGGTTTCGCGGGCGTGGTGGGGTTCTTTCACGCGTCGCTGTGCATCGGGCTGACCATCGGCATCGCGGCCGTAGTGTCGCGCACGGTGGGTGCCGGCCGCGCGATGGATGCGCGGCGCATCGCCACGTCGAGCCTCGTGCTGATGACGGCCGCGTCGGTGGTGGTGGGCAGCGGCACGGCCTTCTTCCTGCACCCTGCCCTGCACGTGCTCGGTGCCGAGGGCGAGACGGCGCGGCTCGCGCAGCGCTACCTCGCGGTGACGGTGCACACGCTGCCGCTGTTGGGCCTGGGCATGGCGTGCTCGGCGCTCTTGCGTTCGATCGGCGATGCGCGCCGCTCGATGACGGTGACGCTGGTGGCGGCTTTCGTGACGGCGGTGCTCGATCCGATCTTGATCTTCGGTTTCGGGCTGGGGCTCGATGGTGCGGCGATCAGTGCGGTGGTGTCGCGCCTAGTGCTTGCGGCCATCGGGTTGCACGGCGTGATGGTGAAGCACCGGATGCTCGGTCGCTTCGAGGCATCGCAGTTGGTCAGCGACGCGCGCGCACTGGCGAGCGTCGCAGGGCCGGCAGTGCTGACGAATCTCGCGACACCCGTGGGCGCCGCGTTCGTCACGCATGCGATCGCGCAGTTCGGCCCGTCGGCGGTGGCGGGCGCGGCCACCATCGACCGCTTGAGCCCGGTGGCCTTCGGGCTCGTCTACGCACTGAGCGGCGCGGTCGGGCCGATCCTCGCGCAGAACCTCGGCGCCGGCCAGTACCGCCGCGTGCAGGAGGGGCTACGCGACAGCCTGCTGTTCATGGTGGCCTCGGTCGCCGTCGCCTGGCTCGTGCTGGCGTTGGGACAGGGCGTGCTGATCCGCGCGTTCTCGGCCGAAGGGCAGGCCGCCGAGCTGATCGCGCTCTTCTGCAGCTGGCTCGCAGCGAGCTTCTTCTTTTCAGGCGGGTTGTTCGTGGCGAACGCGTCGTTCAACAACCTCGGGCATCCGCTGCTGTCGACTTTTTTCAACTGGGGGCGCGCCACGCTGGGCACGATTCCGTTTGCCTGGTGGGGCTCGCACCACGGCGCGGCCGGCGTGCTGATCGGGCAGGCCGTGGGCTCGTCGATCTTCGGATTGCTGGCGGTGGTGGTGGCGTGCCGGCTGGCCGCGAAACTGGCGCGGCAGGAGCCGTCGATGAAGGCGCCTGCACCGGTGCTCGATGCACCGGTGGCGCCCACTTCGGCGCATGGCGATGCTGCGGCGCTCGCCACGCCGCAGCCGGCGGCGGTTACTGGTCCTGCAGCGTCAGCAGGCGCACCTTGACCGACTTGCCCTTGACCCGGCCGCTGCCGAGCTTGTGCGCCGCTTCTGCAGCGATGGCGCGGTCCACGGCCACATACGTCGAGAACTCGTTGACGTTGATCTTGCCGACCTGGTCCTTCGTGTAGCCGCAGTCGCCGGTCAGCGCGCCCAGCACGTCGCCGGCGCGGATCTTTTCCTTGCGCCCGCCGACGATCTGCAGCGTGGCCATCGGCGGCTGCAGCGGCGCGCCCTTGCCCGGCGTGAGCTCGGCCAGTTCGTGCCATTCGGACTCGCGGCCCTGCAGCTGTTCGATCTTTCCGACGCTGCCCATCTCGTTCATGCTCGCCAGGTTCAGTGCGAGGCCTTCGGCATCGCCCGACTGGCCCACGCGGCCGGTGCGCCCGACGCGGTGGATGTGGATCTCCGAATCAGGCGTCACGTCGACGTTGATCACCGCTTCGAGGTGCGAGATGTCGAGGCCGCGCGCCGCCACGTCGGTGGCCACGAGCACCGAGCAGCTGCGGTTGGCGAACTGCACCAGCACCTGGTCGCGCTCGCGCTGTTCGAGCTCGCCGAAAAGCGCCAGCGCGCTGAAGCCCTGCGCCTGCAGCACTTCGACGAGGTCGCGGCACTGCTGCTTGGTGTTGCAGAAGGCCAGCGTGCTGACGGGGCGGAAATGGTCGAGCAAGAGGCTCACCGTGTGCAGCCGCTCGCTGTCCTTCACCTGGTACCAGCGCTGGCGGATCTTGCTGCCTTCGTGCTGCGCCTGCACCGTGATCTGCTGCGGGCTCTTCATGAACTGCTGCGCGAGCTTGGCGATGCCTTCGGGGTACGTGGCCGAGAACAGCAGCGTCTGGCGTTCCTTCGGGCACTGGCGCGCGACCTTCACGATGTCCTCGAAGAAGCCCATGTCCAGCATGCGGTCGGCTTCGTCGAGCACCAGCGTGTTGAGCGCCGAGAGGTCGAGGTTGCCGCGCTCCAGGTGGTCCATGATGCGGCCCGGCGTGCCCACGACGATGTGCGCGCCGTGCTCCAGGCTGGCGATCTGCCCGCGCAGCGCAACGCCGCCGCAGAGCGTGACGACCTTGATGTTTTCTTCCGCGCGCGCGAGGCGCCGGATCTCGGTCGTGACCTGGTCGGCCAGCTCGCGCGTCGGGCACAGCACCATCGCCTGGATGGCGAAGCGGCGTGCGTTGAGGTTGGCGAGCAGCGCAAGCGCGAAGGCAGCGGTCTTGCCGCTGCCGGTCTTGGCCTGGGCGATCAGGTCCTTGCCGAGCAGCGCAGGCGGCAGGGCGGCGGCCTGGATGGCCGTCATCTGCGTGTAGCCGAGCTGGGTGAGGTTGGCCAGCACCTGGGGCGAGAGCGCCAGGGTGGCAAAGCCGTTGTCGGTCGAAACCTGGGCTTGGGAGCCGTCGGCTGTGGGATTGGTCGTAGTCATCGTTTCAGCAGCCGGGACCCGGGAAAAACAAAGGCCTTGCCGGCACCCTTCGCGGGGTGCCGCAAGGCCTCTTGTCCGTCGCGGATCAGCGGCGGGGAGAGTTGTTGCCGCCGGAGGTCGGCGGCGGGCCGCGACGTTCCAGGTGACGGAAGGTGATGCGACCCTTGGTCAGGTCGTAGGGCGAGAGTTCGAGCGACACCTTGTCACCCGCCAGGATGCGGATGTGGTGCTTGCGCATCTTGCCGCCGCTGTAGGCGATCAGCTGATGGCCGTTGTCCAGCGTG
>Ga0163161_10000350_pt1 | contig 39043 bp, 39 predicted proteins | sample S45metaG_FD_129847 | JGI IMG/M metagenome (GOLD analysis project Ga0163161, IMG submission 129847) | Switchgrass rhizosphere microbial communities from Kellogg Biological Station, Michigan, USA - S4-5 metaG | ecosystem: Host-associated > Plants > Roots > Rhizosphere > Soil | place: USA... | reverse complement strand
GGCCCGATTTTGAAGTTATTGCGTGAGCGTTCGGTTTGTGCACCCCAGTATTTGTCGGCTGGTACCTGCACCTCGCCCATGGTATCGTGTTCTATTCTGAAACTCATTATATTTTTGATTTTTATTGTCGCAAATTTAGGTTTTTTGCCTTTTAAAGCGTTGGATTTATGTAAGATATTTGGTAGATAACAAATATAAGGGTAAAATGTCTGCATTCTTTTTGTGCTCCATTGTAAATGCACAAACTTTTATCCACACTGGCCACTTCTACCAATGGAATCATATTCATACCTTTACCGCAAATATGCAGGGATTAGTTATTAAATCTACAGGGAGCTGGTATAGTGTTTTGGCCGATAATGGCGAGCGCTACGATTGCCGGATTGTTGGGAAATTCAGGATTAAAGGACTTAAAACCACCAACCCGATTGCGGTTGGCGACCGGGTGAAATTTGATCTGGAACGGGATAGCAACCAGGGCTTGATCAACGAAATGTTGCCCCGTAAAAACTACATCATCCGCAAATCGATCAACCTGAGCAAACAGGCACAGATACTGGCCGCTAATCTGGATATGGCCATGCTGGTAGTTACACTGGCTTCACCCCGTACTTCCTTAGGTTTTATCGACCGGTTTTTGGTAACCGCCGAAGCTTACGATGTCCCTGCGGTTTTGGTGTTTAATAAACTCGATCTGTTTAGTAAAGAGGGTTTAGAAATTCTACAGGAGTTTAAAGACATCTATGAAAATATCGGCTATGCCTGTTACGAAGTTTCGGCTTTAAAGGGGATCAACATCCCGGTGATCCAGGAATTGATTACCGATAAAATTACATTGATATCGGGGCACTCGGGTGTAGGGAAATCGAGTTTGATCAATGCATTATTGCCTGATCGTGATTTAAGAACCGGCGAAGTATCCGATTGGAGCGATAAAGGGCAACATACCACTACCTTTGCCGAGATGTTCGAATTGCCTCAGGGCGGTTTTATCGTAGATTCGCCCGGTATTAGAGAGCTGGGTGTTATCGACATCGAAAAAGAAGAACTCGGCCATTTTTTTAGGGAGATCTTTAAAACTTCACACGATTGCCGTTTTAATAATTGCAGGCATGTGAACGAACCAGGTTGTGCTGTTATGGCAGCGGTAAACAATGGTGAAATTGCCGTTTCGAGATATGAAAGTTACCTGAGTATTTATCACGGAAACGATACGAGGCATTAACCCCCGGCCCCTAAAGGGGAGCTGAAAGGCGAGATGAAATTTGAATAAATTTATAACGATTACTAAATAATATGGAGATTCCCTTTTAGGGGATTTAGCAGCTATGAAGTTTAAACTTGGAGATTTTGTGCGTTTTGTTGATGAAAAACGGGAGGGTTATGTGACGAAGATTATCGATACGCAAACTTTAGGGGTTACTGATGAGGATGGTTTCGAAATTCCTGTTGCGGTAAGTAATTTAACTTCTGTGCATGGCCATGGTGTAGTAGCGGAAGAACTCGATGCGCCTAAACCCATCCAGGTAAATATCCCCGGTATAAGCAAAATTGAAAATGGCATTTACCTTGCCGTTGCTACAGACGAAAAGGCCGGTAATGTGGTGCATTTCCATTTGCAGAATCATTCGCCAAATATTTTATTGATGAGCTTAACCACTGAGCGAAAGGAAAAATATGCTGGTGCTTTTCATGGTATAATCGAAGCTTATGCTTCAACCTTGGTTTATTCGGCTTCTTTGGCTGATCTTGATCTTTGGCCAGAATTTAACTTTCAGGTTTTGGTGTTCAGTAAGGCTGATGTTAAGCCAATCGATCCTTTGATAATCCGTAAGAAATTCAGGGCAAAAGATTTTAGTACCGAACAAAAGGAGTTGCCTCAATTGAGAAACAAAGGCTGGTTGATCCGTTTGGATGATCTGGTTCCGGTAAGCATTGATCCTCAAAAATTAAAGGAAAGTTTTTTCAGATCAACTGAGGAGAAAAAAACGGTTGCGGCTCCCCAAAAGGAAATTGATTTGCATATCGAAAAGCTAAGGGACGACCATCATTTTTTAGAAGCCGATGAAATGCTGCAGATCCAGATCAATCATTTTCAAACGGCAATGGATGCTGCAGTTGTGCATCATTTCGATAAGATCGTTTTTATCCACGGTTCGGGTAACGGTACCTTAAGGGATAAAATCCATAAACTAATCAGTAAAAATCCACATGTAAAAACCTACATGGATGCCAGAAAAGAGAAGTTTGGCTACGGGGCTACAGAAGTGGTGTTTAAATAATGGAGGATGTGAGATGGAAGACGGATAAGGGTTAAAAGTCTTTCTCATTCAATCCGTCATTCTGAACCGGTTTCAGAATCTATCCGGTAATTAAAGAATCTTCACCGCGTCCAGAATTTGTTGTGGTGTAAGATGGTAACATCTTACACTGAATCACCTTTTTAATATGCATTATACCTTACTGTGGGCTTATTCTGCGATCATTTTCTAAAATCTGCGGGGAAAAATCCAAAGATATTCAAATGGTTGGAGTCATTTCCAAAACCAACACAATAGCATGATTACTCAAGGCCTCCAGTGCTACCTGCTCAACATCCCAGAGGGCCAAACCATCTCTTGCATGCATTAAACGGCCTTCAATTTCGAAAGCGCCATCGATAATAAAAGTATAAAGCTGATGGTTTGGGCTTTGCATTTTATAAACAGCTTCTTCGCGACCGGCAAAAATACCCGCACTTAACTTAAAAGGTAATTTAGGGCTCGCAATAATTTCAAGCAGCTGGTTCTGGTTTTTTTCAAAGTAGAAACCAAAAAGCATCTCACTTGCCCGCATTAAAAACACATCGGTTTTGATGCCAAGCTGGATATAATTAATGATATCATTTTGGTAAGGGTTGCTGATTTCCAGCACCTCGCCCTTGCCCATATTCAAAACCTGTATCTGGCCACTTTCTATAGCAAACTCTTTGCCATTGGCAACAATATCAATTCCGCCGGTAATGGGTATAAATAGCTGGAAGGAATCTTCTTTACAAAGAAAAAAGGTAACTTTTCCGCCAGTAACCGAATCATCATTACATAAGAATAAATTGCCAAAAGGTTCTTTATGCTCATTGTAATATTTCTCAAAATTAAAAGTGCTATACCGCCGCAACACCGACGTTTCCGTTAATCCGCGTTGATCGGCCAAAAATATTTTTCCAGGGTTGAGTTCCATCTTTTAATCAATGTTTTTTATCGCGTGGATACTTACAAAAGGCTGTATCTGAAAAAGGTTGGTAAAAATTTCCGCTTCATCCGTTTCTTTAAATTGCGAAACCAAAATAAAATTATCAATGGTATCGTGCCAAATAAGTGGTTTCGAAAAGAAATTGACCGCCACTTTGTGTTTTTCGATATCGTTGATATCTGAGTTGATCAGTTCGAACTTAAAATTTTCAAAAGCTAAAAAGCGCCTCCCCAAATTGTCCAGTATATCGGGGATAATACCATTTAACTGGCGTAAATAACCTGTAATGGCTGCGCTCACCAAAAAATGAAGTTTTTCTGCTTCCGGAGCATTCAGTAGTATTTCGGCAAAAGTAGAATACCGCTGTTCCTGATTATAAAACTGGGCCTGCATCTTAAACTCTGCAAAACTATCTTCATGTACAAACTTATCCCATTCGCTGATATTGGTGGCATCAATTATTTTCCGGTAACACAGCGTAATTACTTTTTTCGACATGGTATAAAATTAAAAAAGACGTTAAGAATTCCTAACGTCTTTATGAAAATAAAACAATTATAAGGATAAACTACGCGTTTACATTCACTTTAAAAGTAAGCTCGAAACCAGCGGTCAATGTTCCGGTTACGGTTGCAATTTCTACGCCCGCTTTATCATCACTAAAAACATTGTCGGCATTATTATAGGTGTAGCCAGTTAAACCTTTACTGTAACCGTTTACCAATGCAACCGATGTTCCGGCACCTTCAGGGAAAGCAATTTGTGTAACCATTAACGATGTTCCGGCTGCATTATAAACATGCACATGGATATGCGTTGCACGGCCGCTATACCAGCCTGGAAAAATTGTGGTAAAGGTGACCAGGCCGTTTGCATCGGTAGTTTGGCGACCACGTAAAAAGTGTACAGATTGATAATTAATGCTTTGCATGCCGCTTCCTCCATATTCAGAGTAGTTTCCTTCTGCATCACAATGCCATATATCTACAATCGCGCCTGCCAAGCCCGCACAGCTGTTGTTTAAGTTGCCAATGGTAATTTTAGCGGTCATTTTATAGCCCGAACGCCCATCGGTAATATCGCTGCGCACATATGATGCCGGTACTTTTGTAGGGAAAGGTCCTTCTGTTTCAGTTGGTGCTAACGTACAGGTGCCATTGGTGCTGGCTGTTGTTCCGGCCGTACCCGAACCCGATGTGTTTGATCCATCGGTGATGCTGCTTTTTTTGCAGGACTCAATAATTACAGGGGTTGAGATGGCCCCGATCATTAAGCTTCTGATGAAATTTTTTCTTTCCATAGTCAATGCGTTTTGTTTCGTTGGATTAAAGTTGCATGAAATAGGACTTATTGTAACAAATGTGTCGACAAACGCTCGGGTTGGAACGGTGAACGGGATAATGGTGAAGTAAGGGCAGATGGGCAAGGTGCTGTTAGCATTATTATTGAATGCAGATGCGATAAAATAGAATCGGGGGTTCAGTAAAATAGAATTGGAATACAGCAATATAAAATGCGGAACTAAAAAATTGAGGTACACTTTTTGCTAAGCTGTAATTTCTTTTTATAAAAGATTAAAACTAGCTTTGCCGCTATTAATGAAACACTTTGTTACCATATCGCTTGTATTTTTTAGCTTAACACATTTGGCAAAAGCCGAACGTGTTGAAGGGCTAAGGATATTAAACGAATATTGTAAAGAGTACAAAATCAATGTTAATGCAGCTGATCAAAGTTCTAATCAGCTTAACGAACATCGTAATCCATACCTGTTATCTTATACCAAACTGGCTTTAATTGGGATTCAGCCTCAGTTAAAAGTTGAAAAATATGTATGTGTAAATCAGGTTATCGCAGATTTAACAATCAGGAAAAAACCGAAGAATAACAGTCCCTAGTTATTTTTATTCAAAAATAAATCTTTATAAGATTGCCCCCATTTATACCAGCAACTGCCAAACTGACTTAAGAAAGACAATGGCTTGGTTGTTGTGACACACCATTTTTTAATATAAATACGATTTAAAATAATATAATGTTAGGATTTTTAGCGAAGGTTTTCGGAAGTAAATCAGAAAGAGATATAAAGGCTATCCAGCCATTGGTTGTAAAAATTAACGAGCACTACAGTAAACTGTCGGCCCTGAGCAACGATGAATTACGTGGTAAAACCATAGAATTTAAAGAAAGGATTTCTGCTTTTTTGACCGATATTGACGGGAAAATTTCAGCTCTAAAAGCTGATGCAGAGAGCGAAGATTTAGATCTTCATCAAAAAACGGCTATCTACGATCAGGTTGATGCTTTAGGCAAAGACCGCGATGCAGAATTGGAAAAAGTACTTTTGGAAATCCTTCCGGAAGCTTTTGCCGTGATTAAAGAAACTTCACGCCGTTTAAGCGAGAACGATTATTTAGAAGTTACCGCAACCCAGTTCGACAGGGACTACGCTGCAAGAAAAAGCAATGTTAAAATTGTTGGCGATAAAGCACAATGGGCCAATAAGTGGGATGCTGCAGGAACCGAAGTAGCCTGGAACATGGTACATTACGATGTACAGTTGATTGGTGGTATTGTTTTACACAGTGGTAAAATTGCAGAGATGGCTACCGGTGAGGGTAAAACCCTGGTAAGTACCTTACCCGCTTATTTAAATGCATTGGCCGGACAAGGTGTACACATCGTAACGGTGAATGATTACCTGGCCCGAAGGGATAGTGAGTGGAATGGTCCATTATTTGAATTTCATGGCTTAACTGTTGATTGTATTGATAAACATGAGCCAAATTCGGAGGAAAGAAGAAAAGCTTATGCCGCAGATATTACTTACGGAACCAATAATGAGTTCGGTTTTGATTACCTGCGTGACAACATGTCGCAAACACCTGATCAATTGGTGCAGCGTAAATTGCACTTTGCTATGGTGGATGAGGTCGATTCAGTTTTAATTGATGATGCCCGTACCCCTTTAATCATTTCTGGTCCGATTCCCCGGGGTGATGAACATGAGTTTTATGAATTAAAACCACGTATCGAACGTTTGGTTAATGCACAAAAGGCCTATGTAACACAGGCTTTAAACGAAGCCAAAAAATTAATCAATGCAGGCAACAGCGGAACTGAAGAGGGTGAAGGTGGCTTGGCCTTATTACGCGCTTACCGTGGTTTGCCAAAAAATAAAGCCTTAATTAAGTTTTTAAGTGAAAGCGGTGTTCGCGGTTTATTGTTGAAAACAGAGAACCATTACATGGCAGATCAATCCAAGAATATGCCTAAGGTAGATTCTGAATTGTATTTCTATATCGACGAGAAAAACAACCAGGTTGAATTAACCGAAAAAGGGATCGAACTGATTACCCAATCGGGTGAAGACCCTCACTTCTTCGTATTGCCAGATGTGGGTACTGAAGTAGCAGACTTAGAGAAATCTGATATGCCTCTGGAAGAAAAGGTTGTTCAGAAAGATGCTTTAATGCGCGATTATTCTGTTAAGGCAGAGCGTATCCACTCGGTCAACCAATTGTTAAAAGCCTATACTTTATTCGAAATTGATGTAGAATACATCATCGATGAAGGGAAAATTAAAATTGTTGATGAGCAGACTGGCCGTATTATGGATGGCCGCCGTTACTCTGATGGTTTGCACCAGGCCATTGAGGCTAAAGAGAATGTAAAGGTTGAAGATGCTACCCAAACTTATGCAACGGTAACCTTGCAAAATTACTTCCGTATGTACCACAAACTTTGCGGTATGACGGGTACTGCAACAACAGAAGCTGGCGAGTTTTGGTCGATCTATAAATTAGATGTGGTAGAGATTCCAACCAACAGAAATATTTCAAGGATTGATGAACAGGATTATGTTTACCGTACCGTTCGCGAAAAATATAACGCTGTTGCAGCAGAGATACAATACCTTGTTTTTCCATATTCTCATTACGAAACAGAATATGAAACAGACAAAGAAGGCAATGTGAAGCAAAAGGATGGTAAACCGGTGGTTAAATACGATCCAACAGGAAGAGCGGTACCTAAGCTAGATGCTAAAGGCGCTTTAATCCCTGCGGTTAATCCGCAAACCGGACAATTGGAGCCGCAAGCTGGCCGCCCGGTATTGGTGGGTACAACATCTGTAGAGATTTCAGAATTATTAAGCCGTATGCTTAAACTTCGTGGAATTAAACACAATGTATTGAACGCTAAAATGCACCAGAAAGAGGCCGATATCGTTGCCGAAGCTGGTCAGGCCGGAACCGTAACCATTGCCACCAACATGGCTGGTCGTGGTACCGATATTAAATTGGGTGCAGGTGTTAAAGAAGCCGGTGGTTTGGCGATCGTGGGTACCGAGCGTCACGAATCTCGTCGTGTAGACAGGCAGTTACGTGGTCGTGCAGGTCGTCAGGGTGATCCGGGTTCATCTCAGTTCTTCGTTTCCCTAGAAGATAACTTAATGCGTTTATTTGGTTCAGAGCGTATTTCTGGCATCATGGTACGTATGGGAATCGAAGATGGTGAAGTGATCCAACACTCGATGATTACCAAATCTATCGAACGCGCACAGAAGAAAGTAGAAGAAAATAACTTTGGTATCCGTAAACGTTTGTTGGAGTACGATGATGTGATGAACTCACAACGTACGGTAATTTATGCTAAGCGTAAAAACGCTTTATTTGGCGAACGTTTAGATGTGGATATGAACAATATGGTGTTCGACGTTGCCGAAGATATCGTAAGCGAATATAAACAAGAAGGAAATTACGATGGTTTTAAATTGGAAGTGATCAAAAACTTCTCGTTAGACACCGCTATTACCGATAAAGAATTTACCTCAACCAGTATTCCTCAGTTAACGGAAAGGTTATTTGAAGAAGCGGAAGCATTTTATGCACGTAAATCGGAAGCAATTATTCAACAGTCATTACCGGTTTTAACTCAGGTATATGAAGAACGCGGCGAGCATATCGAGCAGATCGTGGTTCCCTTTACCGATGGTATCCGTGGTATCCAGGTGGCGGTTGATTTAAAGAAAGCCATCGACAACAAAGGAAAAGAAGTGGTTCGTTCGTTCGAAAAAACCATTGTTTTAGCTTTAATCGATGATAGCTGGAAAGAACATTTACGCGAAATGGATGATTTGAAGCAATCCGTACAAAATGCGGTTTACGAACAAAAAGATCCATTGGTAATTTATAAAATGGAAGCTTTTAACTTATTTAAAAACATGCTTAATGCGGTAAATAAAGAAGTGGTGAGTTTCTTATATAAAGGTGGTATTCCGGTACAACAAGAGCCTGATCAGGTTAGAGAAGCACCAGCTCCGGTTAAACAGCCAAAGCTGCAAACCACTAAACAAGAGTTTGGCAGAGAAGAACCTGGTATCGAGTTTGGAGATACGCGTGAGGCCGTTCCGCAACAGCCAATCCGGAAGGAAGCAACTGTAGGTAGAAATGAACCTTGTCCATGTGGTAGTGGTAAAAAATTTAAAAACTGCCACGGCGCGAATTTATAATCAATACCTATCTTAACTTATCGAGCCCCGACATTTATTGCCGGGGCTTTTTTTATAACTAAATTTTTAATTTACAAATTAACTCCTATATTTAGTCACAGTCAGTTCGAAATTGGTAGGCAATTTCTTAATGACTATTAAACTTAAAAATGGAGTCCAGAAACCATAAAAAACGGGGCGGAACTGAAAAGCCATAAGAGTAGGAACACACACACAACACACACACAAATGAAAAGGATTTTTAACGTTGCCGCTGTTTCAGCGACACTGCTGCTATCGAGCTGCGCCACCATTTTTACCGGAACTACCCAAACTGTTCAGATCAATTCAAACCCACCTGCCGCAGCTATTGAAGTAGATGGCATCAAAACCGGTGTGACGCCAATGGCCGTTCCCTTAAAAAAGGGGTTTACCGGACAAACCATCAGTTTAAAGCTTGATGGTTACGAAACCAAAACATTCCAGCCCCAGACTACATTCAATCCTGTTGCCATATTAAACGTTATTGGTGTATTTGGTTTTGCTATTGATGCTGCTACCGGTGCGATAATGAAATATGATCCAAAAGTATATGAATTTACTTTAGAGCCTAAAAAAGCAAATTAAGCACCTGCTTAATGCTTATCATGCTAAAAGCCAGGTTTCGAAAGGAATCTGGCTTTCTTTATTGATGTCATCACATAAACTATTGTCATTTCGACTGGAGCGTACCGATTTAAGCATTTGTTGTTATTTACCTTAGTATGCTTGCTTGTTTCACAGGTTTAATCGGCAGCGGAATGGAGAAATCTTTCAAAAACTGATTTTGGCCATACTTCAGAAATCTTTCAATTAACATTAGTCGATCACCTATTTAAAAAAATCTCAACTTTGTTGGCGGCCGCTCGAAATGACGAACCAAAAAAAACTCCAAAATAATAACGATTTGCTTAACCCATAAAGAATGCCGATTTTTGCAACGATTTCGGCATTCTTGTTGTTAAGAAGAAACGAGGTGATATTTTATTCACCTCCTCACTAAATGCCAGGGTTAATACACATGAAAATAATATTCACTTTTATAGGTTGTTTGTTTCTTTTTACAACTGCTTTTGCACAAAAAGGAGAGGTAACGGTAATAAAAGATCCTTTAATTGATAGCTTAATTGCTAAACGCCTCGAAGTTTATAAAACCTCGGGAGAAGTAAAACCAGGTAAACCCATTGTTTCGGCCTACGGTTACCGGGTACAGATTTTTTATGGCTCAGACCGGCGTGAGGTTTTTAACGAACAGGCCAGGTTTAAAGGGCTTTACCCGCAATTGAATACCTATCTCACTTATAAAGAACCCAATTATTATGTTCGGGTGGGCGATTTTAGGAGCCGATTAGAGGCGCAGCGATTAATCAACGAACTCAGACCAGCTTTCCCGACACTGTTTATTTTCAGGGAAAAAATTAATGCACCAACTTTAGATACCACGACAAACAATGATCAAAAATAAAGTACAAGAATTAGCCGCCAACATTTTCGACGAAGTGGTAGGCTATCGTCAACATATCCATGCCAACCCTGAACTGTCTTTTAAAGAATTTGAAACTTCTTTATTCATCAAGGATAAATTAAAAAAATGGGGAATAGAATATACCGATTGCGCCAATACAGGTGTAGTGGGCTTAATCAAAGGAAATCTTCCTTCTGATAAAGTGATTGCTTTACGTGCCGATATGGATGCTTTACCCATTCACGAAGCCAATGATAAACCTTACCGTTCTAAAAATCATGGTGTAATGCATGCCTGCGGACATGATGTACACACTTCTTCACTTTTAGGTACGGCAAACATCTTAAATCAAATGAAAGATGATTTCGGTGGAACCATAAAACTGATCTTCCAGCCAGCCGAAGAATTATTGCCCGGTGGCGCCAGCATTATGATTAAAGAGGGTGTGCTCGAAAACCCAAAACCGCAGCACATCGTTGGACAGCATGTAATGCCTATGATTGATGCCGGTAAAGTAGGTTTCCGTTCGGGGATTTATATGGCTTCAACTGATGAATTGTATGTTACCGTAACCGGAAAAGGCGGGCATGGTGCACAGCCCCATCAGAACATCGATCCTGTTGTAATCGCATCACATATTATCATCGCCTTACAACAGATCGTTAGCCGCAATGCCGACCCACGTTTACCATCGGTTTTATCTTTTGGTAAAGTGATCGCCAACGGTGCAACCAATATTATTCCCAATGAAGTAAAAATCGAAGGTACATTCAGAACCCTGGATGAAAACTGGAGAGATGAGGCGCACAAACGCATGAAAAAAATGGCCGAAGGAATGGCCGAAAGCATGGGCGGAAGTTGCGATTTCGATATCCACAGGGGTTATCCGTTTTTAATCAACGAAGAAAAATTAACCGCCAATGCAAGGGCTTTTGCCGAAGACTTTTTGGGTAAAGAAAACGTAGTTGATTTAGATATCTGGATGGCTGCGGAAGATTTTTCTTTCTACTCGCAGGTAACCGATGCCTGTTTTTACCGTTTAGGTACCGGGAATGCGGCTAAAGACACACAATATTCGGTGCATACCCCAAGATTTGATGTGGATGAAGATGCATTAAAAATATCAACGGGACTGATGGCTTATATTGCATTAAAACAACTAGGAAACTAAAATGTAAACAAATAAAATGGATTAGAAGGGAGTTTTTTCCATTATCCATTTTCCATCTCACATCGTCCATCAAACATTATCCAATCTGCATGAAAAAAGTCTTTTTGTTTTTACTGTTAACATCGCTCCTGTATACAGGTTTTGCTCAGGAAATCAACCGTTTCAATCCGGATACGATTAAAACCATTACGCTCGATTCTACGGTAAACATTAAGGCCGAAAAGTTGAACGTAGAGACTTTCATTAAAAGAGTAATGTACGATACCTCTTTTTATCAGTCGTTCAGGAATATGAAACGTTATACCTTTATTGCCGAAAACAGGATTTACAGCTACGATAAAAAGAATAAGGTTGATGGCAAAGTATACCGTAAAATCCGTCACAACAACAGCGGGCCTTATAAAATGGAATATCTGGTAAAACAGGATACCGGCAAAATTTATAAGAAAAACGGCAAATACCAGCTGTATACTGTAGAAATGTTCGATTACATTTTTATGAATGCCTATAGCACCGATTTCGTACCCAATGCACCAAAACCCGATGGAAAGGGCGGGACAAATGAGAGCTACAAAGACAAGCTAAAAACACTGATATTCAATCCTGGAAGGCCGGTAAAGGTGCCTTTTATTGGTAGTAAAACTGAAATATTTTCAGCCAATATGCGCCAGTATTACGATTATGGTTTCACCAGTGGTACTTATCTGGATTCCATCCCGGTTTATCGCTTTAAGGTTTCTGTAAAACCTGATTTAAGCAGCTGGACAAAAGATGGCATTATGATCAAAGAACTGGTCACCATTTTTGATAAACGCAACTTCAATATCCTGGGCCGTTATGTTGATATGAAATACAGCAACATGCTCTTTGATTTTGATGTGCAGATGAATATCGAAATGGGCTATTTTGGTGAAGATAAATTGCCGACTAAAATCACTTATCAGGGCAATTGGGATTACCCCTTCAAAAAGGAAGAACGGGCAAGTTTTTTAATCGTGCATAAAGATTACAAACTCGAAAAGGGTAAATAAGGATTCGACTATCGCCTAAAAGATTTATTATCTTTAAACGATTATTTAAACCGATCAATATGCAATTCTTCTCTCCCTTTAAATTTAAAATATCATTTGCCTTATTACTGTTTTTGGGCATCCAGGTACATGCACAGGTGCTCACCTCAAAACAGATCGATAGCGTGGTTGAAAAAACATTAAGCACTTTTAACGTTCCGGGTATCGCGGTTTCTGTAATTAAAGACGGTAAAGTAATCCATTTAAAAGGTTATGGTGTAAGTTCGATCAAAACCAATAAAAAGGTTGATGAAAATACCCTTTTTGGTGTGGCATCCAATACAAAAGCATTTACGGCTGCAGCTTTGGGCATGTTGGTTGATGAAAAGAAAATCACCTGGGATACAAAAGTGACCGATGTAATCCCGGAATTTAAAATGTACGATGCCTATGTCACCAGCGAATTTACCATCCGCGATCTGCTTACACACCGCAGTGGTTTAGGTTTAGGGGCGGGCGATTTAATGATCTGGCCTGATTCATCAACCGTAGATAAAAAACAGCTCATCCACAACCTCCGCTATTTAAAACCAGTTTCATCTTTCCGTACCAAATATGATTACGATAACCTGATGTATATTGTGGCTGGCGACGTAGTAGCAAGGGTTTCGGGAGGTACTTATGAGGATTTTATAGAAAGCCGCATCATTAAACCATTAGGAATGACCAAAACTGCAGCTTCGTGGTACCGTTTAAAAGATAAATCAAATGTAATTGATGGCCATGCGCCTTACGAAGGTAAACTGCTTCCGGTAGGCTTAAGCTTTGGAGAAATTGCGAATGCAGCCGGAGGGATTTATTCGAACGTTACCGACATGAGCAAGTGGGTAATGGCGATGATCAACGGTGGTAAATACGGCGAAACATTAGATAAGAAATTATTCAGTCCTGCTGTAGCCAGAGAGCTTTGGACCCCGCAGACCATTATTGCCGGAGGTAATCCGGCTGCTTTTAGCAGCTACGGTTTAGGCTGGTTTTTGAGTAATGTGAATGGCAATTTTCAGGCCACGCACACAGGCGGTTTATCGGGAATTGTAACTCAGGTAACCATTCTTCCGGAAATGAAATTGGGGATTATTGTGTTAACCAACCAACAGTCGGGCGCTGCATTTAATGCCATTACCAACTCGATTAAAGATGGTTATCTTGGGATTAAAGGACAGGATCGGATTAAAATCTATAACGATAACCGCCTTAGAAATGAAAAACGAGCCGATGAAATGGTGAGTAAGGTTTGGAACGATATTGCAGCACAACAAAAACTTTCTATTACAAAACCTGATGTTAAAAGTTACTACGGAACTTACCACGATTTGTGGTTTGGCGATGTAACCATCAGTGAAATAAATGGTAAAATGCATTTTCAGGCTAAAAACGCACCGAAACTAAAAGGCGACATGACCTATTACAAGGGAAATACCTATATCGTAAAATGGTATGATCGGAGTTTGGATGCCGATGCATTTGTTAATTTCAGTTTGGATAACAATGCAATAGCCGATGGATTTAAAATAGAAGCGATATCGCCGTTAACTGATTTTAGTTTCGACTTTCAGGATCTGGAATTTAAAAAGACTGATAAAAAATAACCCTAACCAAGATATAGAATGAAAACAGTATTAAAAACAAGTATTTTACTAAGCTTTTGCTTAATTGCATTAACCTCGATGACATTTAAACCAAAACGGATTATCTTTTTCGGCGATTCAATTACCCAACAGGGCGTTTCTAAAAACGGATATGTAACCCTGATCAAACAATCGCTCGATTCTACAAAGTATAACGTAATCGGCGCTGGGATAGGTGGTAACAAGGTTTACGATTTATACCTGCGTTTGGAAGACGATGTATTGAACAAGAAACCGGATTTAGTAGTAATTTATGTGGGCATTAATGATGTTTGGCACAAACAGTCTTCTCATACCGGAACTGATTATGATAAGTATTTAAAATTTTATCAGGCTTTGATCAATAAGATCCAGGGTGTTGGAAGTAAAGTGGTGCTGGTTACGCCTTCTGTGGTGGGCGAGAAAAAGGATGGTACCAATGAGCTGGATGCAGATTTAAATAAATATGCTGCCGGTATCAGAGAATTGGCTGCAAAAAATAACCTTCCAGTGTGCGATTTAAGAAAGATATTTGCCGATTATGAGGCAAAAAATAATCCTGAAGATAAAGAAAAAGGCATTTTAACCGTTGATAGGGTGCACTTAAACGAAACAGGTAATAAACTGGTTGCTGATCAGTTATTGCCTTTAGTGAAATAACCCCTGGCCCCTAAAGGTGAACTAAGGCTAACTGGCATAACATAAGTACGAAATTAATAATAATATAACACTACCCTGATCGAGAGAACGGAGAGAATCCATTAAGGGATTTAGGGGTAAACGATAGAAAGGAAAAAGCCCCTTTAGGGGTTTGGGGATATGATCAACCGCGAAACGATAGATAAGATAATGGATACCGCCCGTATTGAGGAGGTAGTTGGGGATTTTGTGCACTTAAAAAAACGCGGAACCAGTTTAATAGGTAATTGCCCGTTCCACGGCGAAAAAACACCTTCCTTTCACGTATCCGTAACCAAAGGCATTTATAAATGTTTTGGTTGTGGTAAAGGAGGCGATTCGGTGCGTTTCATTATGGATCATGAAAAATATTCATATCCCGAAGCGCTTAAATTTTTAGCCAATAAATACAATATAGAAGTTGAGGAAGCCGAACTTAGTCCGCAGGATGCTGAAGCACAAAGCGCTAAGGAAAGCCTTTACGTGGTTTCGCAATATGCAGCTGCATTTTTTGTTAAACAGCTTTGGGAAACCGATGAGGGCAGGGGAATTGGCCTAAGCTATTTTAAAGAACGCGGCTTTAGAGAAGATATCCTGAAAAAATTCGAAGTGGGTTACTCTCCCGATGTTTGGGATGCGATGACACAAAGCGCAATCAATGCCGGTCATAAATTAGATTTTTTAGAAGCCACCGGATTATCGATCAAAAACGATAACGGTAAAATTTACGACCGCTTTCGTGGCCGGGTAATGTTTCCGATCCATAATTTTACGGGCAGGATCATCGGTTTTGGGGGCAGGACTTTAAAAACCGATAAAAATGTTCCTAAATATGTAAACTCACCTGAAAGTGAGATTTACCACAAATCGAATGTGCTTTATGGCTTATTCCACGCCAAAAAAGCCATCCGCGATTTAGACAACTGTTATCTGGCCGAAGGTTATGCCGATGTGCTTTCTGTTCATCAGGCTGGAATAGAAAATGTGGTAGCCTCTTCGGGTACCTCCTTAACGGTGGAGCAGATTAAACTGATCGGGCGTTTTACCCAGAACATCACCATTTTATTTGATGGCGATGCGGCAGGGATTAAAGCCTCGCTCCGGGGTTTGGATATGATTTTGGAAGAAGGACTGAACGTGAAAATCGTTTCCTTCCCTGATGGCCATGACCCTGATTCTTATATGCACCATGTGGGGGCAGGAGCATTTAAAACCTATCTTGAGCAGAATAGAAAAGACTTTATATTATATAAGGCGAATGTGCTGCTTAAAGATGCGGGCAACGATCCCATCAAGCGGGCAGGCATTATCCGCGATATTGTAGAAAGTATCGCAAAAATTCCGGATCAGATCAAAGCTTCGGTTTTTATCCGCGAGTGTAGCAGCTTGCTCGAAATCGATGAACATATTCTGTTGGGCGAACTCAATAAAATGCGTTCGGCTAAGCTTAAGAAAAACTTCGACAGCAATCAACGGGCAAATCCGTCGTCAAGTCCAAAACCCTATTCTTCAGGTGCGCCTGAGCCCCTTGGTCCACCGGATGATTTATGGGACGACAGCGCAGGCCCCATGGGCCATGAAGCACCTGTTGAGGAGAATGAATTTCAGGAAAAGGAAATTGTTCGTTTATTACTGGCCTTTGGGCACGAATTTGTAAACTGGGATAAAATTGATGATATGTATATCGGCTCGTTCATCATGCAGAATCTGAGTGATGTAGAATTTGACGACCCACTTTGTAAGCGCATTATCGATTATTATAAATCAGAAATCGACAATGGCAGACTACCTACTGCTAACCATTTTGTTAAACATCAGGATAGGGATATTGCGGATCTTGCGATTACGCTTTCAACTTCAGAGTATGCGCTAAGCGAGAACTGGCTCAATAAACACCTCATTTATGTTAAGGATGAATCGATGAATTTAAAAGCCACGATCTTAGGCGGGATTTTTCACCTTAAAAAACGAAAGGTAGAAAAGATATTGATGAACCTGTTGAAAGAAATAAAAGATGAAAAAGACGAGGATAACCAAATGATTTTGATGCAGCGCTATGGGGTGATAAAAGGGGTGGAAAGAGAAATATCTAAGTTTTTGGGTTCTGTGATTGTTAAATAATGACTGAATAATTAGTTGCCAGGAATGATCGCTTATCTTTTGGCTAATAAAATAAATTCAGCATGACGATCGGTTTAAGTGAAGAAACTAAACATCATTACAACAGCAATTGGGATCTAACTCCAGTTTTAGTTATTTATGGCCTTACACAACGATTTAGGTAAAGAAGGAGAACGCATTGCGAAGTTATATCTGGAAGATAACGGATACGAGGTTTTAGATGAAAACTGGACCTATGGAAAGGCTGAGGTTGATTTAATTGTGTATAAAGAAGGGATCATGATCTTTGTAGAAGTGAAGACCCGGAGTTCGGTTGCCTTTGGCGAGCCGGAAGATTTTGTGCACAAGGCCAAACAAATACAGATGGAATTGGCGGCTAATGCCTATATTGAATTAATGAACCATCAAAATGATGTCCGTTTTGATATTATTGCGATTACCTTTACAAAAAATAAAAATTATAATTTAAAACATATTGAAGATGCGTTTTGGCCTGAAGATTAACCCAATCAAAAATTTCATATTTATCGGAATTACAATGGCATTTGTAAGCTCTTGTAAAGACGATGCTACCACAACCTACCGAAGTTTTCTTTCACCTATGACTGGTCTTAATGTGCCGTCAGGGAATGAATTTGATGTTAAAGTACAATTTGGCACTGAACAAAAAGTAGACTCTGTAGTGTATTTGATCGATACCATCAAAGTGCTTTCGAAAACCGATACCTTGGCCATCAAGCTAAAAACTGCTGGTTTAAAACTGGGCAATCACCTCTTAACGGCAAAGATATTCGGTGCCGGAAAATCAGAAGATCTAACCTCAAACATTAATGTTTTAGCGGCTCAGGCACCAACAGAATATACCTATAAAGTGATTAAAACCTTGCCTCACGATACGGCTTCATATGTAGAAGGTTTAGAATATCATGATGGCTTTTTTTACGAAAGTGCCGGCGATTACGGCCATTCGAGTTTGCGTAAAGTAGATCCATCTACAGGGAAAATCCTTCAGAAAGCAGACTTAGATAAGCAATATTTTGGCGAAGGAATAACCGTAATCGGAAACAAAATTATTCAGTTGACTTACCGCGAGAAAGTAGGTTTTGTTTACGATAAGGCAACTTTCAAGAAATTATCAGAGTTTGCTTATACCACTGGAAGAGAAGGCTGGGGTTTGGCTTTCGATGGACAAAAAGTATACAATACCGATGGTTCCAACACTATCTTTTTCCTGAATAAAGATACCTATCAGAAAATTGGATCAATTGATGTATTCGATAACAAGGGAGCCATTCAAAATCTAAATGAATTGGAAATCATCGATGGTAAGATTTATGCTAATGTATACACAACCAATGAAATTCTGGTGATCAATCCGGAAACGGGTGCGGTAGAAAGCAGGATCGATTTATCCGGATTGTTGCCAGCCGACTACTTTAAAACAGAAGACGAAAAAGCGAATAATGTTTTAAACGGTATTGCTTATGATAAAACAACGAAAAGACTTTTTGTGGCTGGTAAAAAGTGGCCACATATATTTCAGATTGAGTTGATTAAAAAATAAAGACATAAGGTTGTCCTGATGTCGGAAACGTCACGTTGAGCCTGTCGAATGCCTTACTATTAATTTAAGTAAGTCCTTCCACAGGCTCAGGATGACAAAATTAATCCTGTTTCTTTGGCTCGTCTAAATAACCATTAAAAATGATTGGCTGTTTATTGATGCTGCTTGCTGTTAGTGAAGCATAACCACTGGTCGAAATGTTGATGGTAAAGCGATAATTTTCCCTTTTTACATCTTTTGTGTTGATCTGGATGGTATAAGCCCCTTTTTTATTCTTCGATTCGGTATACGTAAAATCTTTTGAGGTGAATTTAATCCCACCCTGACTCGGGTCTATCGGCGCAGTATACGATCTTCCGTAATAAGGAAGGTAGGCCACAACGCTATCTTTGGTAACCTTTACATCATATTGCGATCCGGTGAGGTTTATCGCAGCACCACCCATCCCGCCAGGCATCGTACTCATTATTCTATTGATGTCCATATTTGACATGGGCAGGGCAGTGTTGGCAACAAAAGTATAGTGTTTATCCGCTACAATTTTTACGGTAGTTTCCTTGTTGGTTTGGGCAAAAGATTGAGCACCCATCAAAAGAAGGGCAAAGCTCAATATTAAATTTAAACGTTTCATAATGTGTGTTTTAAATGTGTAACAATTTAAAGATGCACAGACTTGAAATATTCCATAATGGTGCCAAAAATGGAAGGGAACTTAAATTTAATGAATTTAATTCTGATATAAAGGATTTACCTTATCCGAATAACTCGATTTATACAAAGGATTACTTTTCTCTGTTGCAGAAGCGCCAAAAGCAGTGAATTTATAGGTTCCGGCAGCAAGATTGTTAAGTTCTATTTCTCCATTTTCGTTGGTGATTACCGTGATCAAACTACCACCTGGATTTTTGCCACCTTTCACAACTATACCTCCGATTGGCGAACCCGCTACCCTTGAGTTTGGGTTGGTTGAAGGTACAGTAATGATAAATTTATAATTCCCTGAACTTTCATTGTTGAATTCTATTTCCCCATTTGGATTGGTAACCAGATTGATGGAGCTGCCCCCAGGGTTTTTACCTCCCTTAACTACAATACCACCTATGGGCTGCCCGGCAACAAAACTGACCTCGCCGGTAGTTACGTCCAGTTTGCCTTTGATGGATTTCATGATGCAGGGGAAATGCGATTCGGGGTAATTTAACTTACAATAATCGCAGTAATGCCCTTCCGGAGCCTGGGTTTTTAATTGTGTTGTATTTACTTCTTTGATTGCTGTTGATGTAGCAGCTCTTTTAACCTGAGCCAGAACAGTGAATGAAATAGATAGCAGAAATACCGCTATAGCAGCCCCTTTATTCATAAAATTTGATTAGAAAGATAAAATTAATCAAAAAATATGGCTCTTGCTAGTATTTGCCTTATTAGCCTATCGTGTGGATACAACTTTGCAAGTTAGATTTTCCAGGGCGTTACGCTAAGCTAACTTTAATAACCTATAGGTTTTACCGAAGAACTCCGTCAATCCCAAGAGCCGGGGAAATTAAAAAAACAGGTGCAGTCGAGGTAAATTTGCACTAAAAAACCTGAAATGCAGTGGTTTTGTGTTCATAAGCAATGAATCAAAGATTTGAAAAGAATTGAACACAAACCCTGAAGGGCTCAATCAGGCCAAAGAAAATACAAACAATACCTGATTAAACGAAGTGCCGCTGTTTTTTTGATGTGCGAGGGATTGTGTAATGAGGCTCTTTGTTGGATTGACAAAGCGCTTTGGGTACTTTGGCGCTCCAAAATGCGCAAGCATTCTTGATCCCCAATAAAAACACTAACACCTGCGAAAAACTACCATGCCATCGCGGCATAGAGCGAAAAAAAATGTATGCAGGATTTATTGGCTTATTTCTTTTTTGATGCTTTCGCCATTGGATTGAAGGCCAAAGCAAGATTAACCCAAAAATCGAGTTCATCATTCCGCCCTAAAACATCTTCTGAAACTGAAATATAACCTTTCATTGGCCTGTCGCCCATCACCATCTGCTCCCAGCCATCTTTATCAGATAAACTTTCTAATGTACTGGGGTCGAGCCTTACCATCATACTGTTCTTGGAAACTCCAAGGCACATTTTGCCGTTCACCATAAAAACAAGGCCACTGAACATCTCTTTTTCTACCACATCCTGGATGTGCATCAGGCGTTCGGCAACACGGAGAGCTAAGGTTTCGTTGTATCTCATCGTTTACGATTAGTGTGTATGTTTGCTTGTTCCATATTTGATCCCGGCCGTATAAAAATACTTTCTGATCAGATCATACTTCTCAGTACAAAATTCTCCAGTTTTTATTTTTTCTGAACTTTCTTCTCTTCGATGGCATTCAAAACAAATCTCAATATATTCTGCGATCAATCCCTTCTCATCTAAAAATACAATTGCATTTCTTGGATTATAACAACTGTATCCTTCATCTGCTATACGTAATCCCTTATAGCTCTTAGTAGACTTATAGTCAAAATTATACAGGATGTCGGTTAGTTTATCAATCTCGAAGGCTGACAAAATCTTTTTTTCTTTGATTCTCGTTTGATCTAGTTTTTGTGTTTTTGATAATAACGCCAGATCAACTTCTTTCTTGTAGGGAGCCTTAATTAATGGCTTATGTGTATCATAAATGATAATGTCAGGACTTGCTTCTGGCAATTCGAAGGAAATCAATATGATCTTTTTGTATTCATTAAAGGGGAAAAACCTCAACCGCGCCTCAGGTGTATAAAGGTTTCTGTAAACACAAACCATTCGCTTTTCTAAAACATCACCAATTTCTTTCGATGGTGGTTCGATTACCTCATATTTCTTCTTTTGTGCAAAACCTGCAAAGCAAATCAAAGAAAAAAGGAGGGTGAGTTTAGTAGCGTGCATTGGTATTGTTTATCCTTAAAATTAATGTTTAAAAGATGTTGAACAAAATAATTTCCTTAGTATCTCTATTTCAGTAAATTTGCAAGATGTTGTTAAACTGCTATCAGGAAGAGTTATTAGAGGCTGGGTGTGATGAAGCTGGAAGAGGTTGCCTCGCCGGACCTGTTTTTGCAGCAGCGGTAATATTGCCAAAAGGGTACGTGTTAGAGGGGTTAAACGATTCAAAGCAACTATCTCATGAGCAAAGAGCCTTATTGCGGCCAATTATCGAGCAAGAAGCTTTGGCCTGGGCGGTAGCATCCTGCGATCATGAAGAAATCGACCGCATCAATATTCTAAATGCATCATTTCTGGCCATGCATAGGGCAATCGAAAAATTACATACCCAGCCACAATATCTCGTAATTGATGGCAACCGCTTCAAAACCTATCCACAGATTCCGCATAGCTGTATCATCAAGGGTGATGGCAAATATTTAAATATCGCTGCGGCATCTATACTGGCGAAAACACACCGCGATGAATTCATGACCAATCTGCATGTCGATTACCCGCATTACAATTGGCAGCAAAATAAAGGATATCCAACAATTGCGCACCGCAGGGCTGTGATCGAAATCGGATTATCGCCTTTTCACCGCAAAACGTTCAATGTTAGCGACCCCCAATTAGAACTGTTTTCAAAAAACGCCTAAAATTTCGTATTTTCACCACATCGTGAAAATTCTGTTGATTACTAAGCGGGTTCCCTTTCCGCCAAATAGTGGTTATCCCATTGTGGTTTATAACACCATAAAAGGTTTGCTGCAACTTGGTGCAGATATTACTTTGTTTAGCCTTAATCCCACAAAAGGAAGAATTGATATCGAGGATATCTACGATCCCATTTTTGAACAGATTAAATACCATACCTACGATTTAGATACTGATGTAAACGTGTGGTCGGCATTTTTTAATATTTTCACCAACGAATCTTACAATGTTTCCAGGTATTATAGTGAGGATGCCGCGCGGCAGTTGGAAAATCTCCTGCGCGAAAATGCTTTCGATATCATTCAGTTCGAAGGACTTTTTGTAGTGCCATATTTAGATGTGGTTAAGGCAAATAGCAACGCCAAGCTCATCTACAGGGCACATAATATCGAATTTACCCTTTGGGAACGCCTCTCGCATTCAGAAAAGTTTTTAATCAGGCGAAAATATCTGGCATTTTTAGCCCAGCGGCTTAAAGCTTACGAAACCGATCAGATTAACCGTTTCCACCATATTTTTGCCATTAGCGAGCCCGACAGACAAAGTATCTTAATGTTTGGCTGCGAAATCCCGATGTCGGTTTTTCCGGTTGCCATCGATCTGGAAAAATATAAAGTAGATAAAACCAAAACCAGTTTCCCTACGCTTTTTCATTTGGGTGCGATGGATTGGCGGCCAAACCAGGAAGGATTAGAATGGTTTCTGGATGATATCTGGCCTGATATCGAAAAATTGAATAAAGATCTCCGGTTTTATATCGCCGGGAAAAACATGCAGAAACATTTCTTCGAATACGATTCGGAAAACCTGATTGTAGAAGGAGAGGTGTTTGATGCCGTAGAGTTTATGAATTCGAAGGCGATTATGATTGTACCCCTAATTTCAGGTACCGGCATGCGGGTAAAGATTATTGAGGGCATGGCGATGAAAAAATGCATTATCGCCACCACCACTGCCGCCGAGGGGATTAATTGCAGGCATGGACATGATATCTTAATCGCTGATTCGGCAGATGAATTTTACCGTTCTATTTTACAATGCATCATCAACCCTAAACGCTGGATGGAGATCGGCGAGAATGCCCGTAAAACGGTAGAAAACGACCACGGTGTTCATTTGATCTCCAGCAGGATGTTAAAGATTTACGAGGAATTGCTGAGTGCGTAGGTAATCCTGAATTGAATCAGTGGATGAACGGGTGGTAAGCTGATGGAGCTGATTGGATACCAGTTCGTCACCACGTTAACCATCAGTATAATACAAGTCCAAACCAAGTCCGCATTTAGGTGTAAAAATACGGACTATACGCGGACTTGCTGCGGACTTACCCTCAATTTGGTAACCAGTTTAAAACCGCTTTGTCTTATTCGAATAGCTAAAGCGTACCAGTACTATACGCTATCTATACTTATCGAATGTTGGTATCTAAATCGGTAGGATATGATAAAATAACCTCAAAATTTTATCTTTTTCTTAGTAGTTTTGCACCCCAGGAAGATTAAGGTGAAAGTCGCCTCATTTTCAGGCTGAATCAGTTGAATAAAATAGATCAAATAGCTTCATTATCATAAAAAATAAAACTTACGGATGAAAAACACCGCATTAACAGAAAAACACATCGCTTTAGGCGCTAAAATGGTTCCATTTGCAGGTTACAATATGCCTGTTACTTACGAAGGTATTAATGCCGAACATGCAACTGTTCGTAATGGTGTGGGTGTTTTTGATGTAAGCCACATGGGCGAATTTATCCTGAAAGGCGAAAATGCATTAGACCTGATTCAGCGTGTAACCAGTAACGACGCCTCTAAATTATATGATGGAAAAGTTCAGTACTCTTGCCTGCCAAATAAAGATGGTGGTATTGTAGATGATCTTTTGGTTTATAAAATAGATGATAAAACCTACATGTTGGTTGTAAATGCTTCAAATATCGAGAAAGATTGGAACTGGATCCAACAGTTTAATTCAGAAGCGGTAGAAATGCACAATATCTCTGATCAAACTTCTCTTCTGGCTATTCAGGGACCAAAAGCGGCTGATGCTTTACAAAGTTTGACTGATGTTGATTTGGCCTCAATGGAGTATTACACTTTCGTGAAAGGTACTTTTGCGGGTATTGATAATGTAGTGATTTCAGCAACTGGTTATACTGGTGCCGGTGGTTTCGAGATTTATTTCGAAAACCAGTATGCAGATCAGATCTGGGATGCCATTTTTAAAGCTGGCGCGCCATACAACATTCAGCCAATCGGTTTGGGTGCCCGCGATACCTTACGTTTAGAAATGGGTTTCTGTTTATACGGAAATGATATTGATGATACCACTTCGCCAATTGAAGCAGGTTTAGGCTGGATTACCAAGTTTTCTAAAACGTTTACCAATTCAGAAGCCCTATTGGCGCAAAAAGAAGCGGGTATTCAAAAGAAATTGGTTGGCTTCGAAATGATCGATCGTGGCATTCCCCGTCATGATTACGAAATTGCCGATGCTGAAGGAAATATTATCGGTAAAGTAACCTCTGGTACCCAGGCACCTTCCTTGCAAAAAGCGATTGGTATGGGTTACATTGCAAAAGATTTCACCAAAGAAGGAACCGAAGTTTTTATTTTAATCCGCAATACGCCAATCAAAGCTAAAGTGGTTAAGTTTCCTTTTTATAAATAGTTAGAGAGTATCAGGTAACGAGTGTCAAGTATCGAGATAAATTTGTCTTGCTACTTGACACTCAATACTCAACACTTTAATACCCCTCGCATGTCAAAAAAAATAGAAGTTTGCTTAACACCGGCCCTGATCGATTTGTATGATATCGAACAAAGTATTGTGGTGGTTATCGATATTTTAAGGGCTACCTCGTCTATTACGTATGGGATAGATAATGGTGCAGAAGCAATTATACCTGTTGCAAACGTTGAAGATTGTTTAACTTATCGCGACAGCGGATTTTTGTTGGCGGCAGAAAGAAACGGAGAAGTAGTGGAAGGATATGACTTCGGAAATTCACCCTTCTCTTACACGAAAGAAAAAGTGGGTGGGAAAACGGTTGTTTTAACCACGACTAATGGTACCAAAGCTTTGCACCTCGCTCAAAAAAGAGCTTATCAGGTGGTAATTGGTTCCTTCCTGAATTTAGATGCGCTTTGCGATTACCTGAAAAGGCAGGATAAAAACGTGCTTTTATTGTGTGCAGGCTGGAAAGATCAGTTCAATTTAGAAGATACTTTATTTGCCGGAGCAGTGGTAAATAATCTCCGCCAAAATTTTGAACATTTCGACGATTCTAGTGTAGCGGCCGAAGATTTATATGCGTTAGCTAAAGTAGACCTGAGGAAATACCTCCATAAATCTTCACATAGCCACCGCTTGGCCCAACTGAATATTGAAGAAGACGTGGTTTTTTGCCTACAGTTAAATCTTTGCCAGGCAATTCCGGTTTTGGCAGGCGAGCGTTTGGTAGCCTTAAAAAATTAAAAACCAATATTTAATCCCAATAACAATGCATTTTTTCTAAAATTGGCGCCATTAAACTGAGTTTCCTCAGTATTACGGTTGTTATAATAAGCCCTGTCTACACCAGAATAGGTTTTAATGTTATTGATCAGATAATCCAGTTCTATACGCAAATTTTTGTTCAGCGGAACTGAAAGATTGAGGTCGCCACTTAATGCAAAGGAATTTGCCTTATGCGTAAAACTTACAGGTTTCGCAAAATCAGGGATTAAATTCCAATTGGCTTTTGAAGCGTAGGTGTAGAATCCACCCAATATTTCGGCACCCAGGCTAAAATGCTGTGTTTTAAAGATAAATGCCGTCCCAAAATCAAAACCTTTGTACGTTACCTGATAAGTAGAGTTTAAACCATTGCTAGCTGGATTATTTGCGCTTTCTAAAAGATGAAATTTCTGCCGATTATAGGAAAGCCCAATGATAGGGTTAATATTAAACTGACCAAGCTTTAAAAGCTGATAGCTAAGCTGTAGGTTGCCGTTGTACAAGTAACCTTTATTTGCATCGAGCAGATCAAAATAAAAGGCACTTTGCCGGTCATCATCTGCATAATCAGTATCTTCTGCCTCACCCTTGGTTATGCTGCTATATTGGTTAGCTGCCTTTATACTCAGCCGACTGGTAACATTGTACCTGATGTTTAAACCAAAACTCGGTCCCTTAAGTTTTTTCCAGATCAGCTCCGACAATATATTGGGACTCGTTCCGGCAGTGTTACCGGCAATAGACCAATCGAACCTCGATTGCTGAATACCCACATTAGGCTTTATTTCCCATTTGTACGGAACATCTTGTGCCGACACATCCTGATAGTAGAAAATCAGCATCAAACAGGCTAAAAACGGTTTGATAAAAGAAATCCGCAAAGCGATAGACATATTTGTTTTTCGGTTTATAGAAGCAAAATACACATAGTGGTGAATTATACCACTATGTGTATTTATTTATTTTCTAAAATGGATAAACTGTAGCGATAAACGATTTATCGGTAGGTGATAATACCGTATTCCATCCCACTTCAAAATCACCAATGGTTAATTCGTTTGGAACTGAATAATGCATGATCGAATTTTTATCATAAGCACTATAATTGGTTTGTGTAGTACTGTATTTAGCAAATAAGTTATTATCTACATCTGCCTGGCTCCAGTAATTTGGTGCAGCCGCATAGTAGGCATAAACAGCTGGTTTATCCCAAGGAATCGCCACCAATGGATGTTGGTGTTCGTGGATCAATCCCAGGGCATGACCAAATTCGTGGATGACCACGCGGCTATATTCCGAATCTGCTGTAGTTGCCGTTAGCCAGCCATAATTCATCGTTGCACCAGTGCTAGGTGTAGATTTCCCGATATAAGACCAGGATCCGTCTCCGCTTACGAAACTTACCCTGATTTTAGCGGTATTGTCGTTTGTTACAAAGTTGAATTTGATGTTAGCATAAGTTTCCCATTGTTTGGCAAACTGTATTACTTTAGTCCGGATGGCTGCTGTGCTTCCGTTTAAGCTCACTTTAATCGTGGTTCCCGGAGCCCATTTGGTCGATTTTAAAACCGCACCTCTTGGAGTAATGCCATCTAAAGATCTTTCTGTACAGATCTTAATATCGCCAAGCGGATTAACACTTGATAATTCTGGCTTTTGTAGATCTGCTGTTTCGGTTGGTTTTTCTTTTTTACAAGAATAGAATACAGTGGTAAGCGCAAGGGCTATAAGTAAGGTCTTATTTGATTTTAAAAATTTCATGGTTTAGGTTTTTTTAGGTAAAAATTGATGATCTGTTTTTGGTCTGGGAGATTCAAGTTAGAAGATCGTAAAAACAGGAATTCTTCTTTTTTGAAAAAGAATAATGAGATTGAAAAACATAAGTTAGCATTTAGGTTAATTGCCTCTGCATTTGCAAAGTATAATCCTAAAGTATAATAATATTCTAGTAACGCCAAGATAAATGTAATATTTTTATTGCATTAGTGTATGTTTTACACTTAGTTTTTTGTAATTTATAGCAATATTTGTGTAGTATAAATATTGCATGGCCAGATGAAATCAATTAAAATGATATTTTTAATTTGGAAGATAGCGGGCTGAATTATGAAAGAGAACGAGGATTAAACAGGTTAGAAATGGTTTTTGTGAAAGAAATAGCATAGCGATGATCTTATTTTCCGGTTTTAATACAAAATACACATAGTGACATGATGCCACTATGCATATTTATTTATCTTTTAAAATGGATAAACTGTGCGGATAAATGACTTATCGGTTGGTGATAATACCGTGTTCCATCCTACCTCGTAGTCTCCAATCGTCAATTCGTTTGGAACGGCATAATGCATGATCGAATTTTTATCATAAGCACTATAATTGGTTTGCGCAATATTTTCTTTTGCAAATAGATAAGCATCTACTTCTGCTTGAGTCCAATAGCCTGCATAATACGCGTAAACAGCTGGTTTATCCCAGGGAATAGCATTCAAAGGGTGTTGGTGCTCATGGATTAATCCCAAAGCATGTCCAAATTCGTGTAAAACCGTGCGGCTAAATTCTGAGTCATCTGTTTCTGAGTTGAACCATCCAAAATGCATTGTTACACTATCAGCTGGTATATATTTCACATCTGTTCCCATGTACGACCAGGATCTCCCGTCTTCAACAAAATTTACCCTAATGGAAGCGGTCCTGTCGTTGGTAACGAAGTTGAATTTGATGTTGGCATATTTTTCCCATTCTTTGGCATATTGAATCACTTTATTTCTGATGGCTAAAGTGCTTCCGTTTAAACTGACCTTAATCGTGGTTCCTCTTGCCCATTTTGATGATTTTATAACGGCTCCTCTTGGTGTGGTCCTATTTAAGGTTTTTTCTGTGCAGATCTTGATATTGCTAAGGCGGTTGGCTGCAGTTAATTCCGGTTGCTGTAAATCTGCGGTTTCTGTTGGTTTCTCCTTCTTACAAGAAAATAATACTGTTAATGCGAGAGCGGCAATCAGGGTTTTATTTAATTTTAAGAATTTCATGTTTTAGGTTTTTTAGGTAAAAAATATTGATCTGCATGCTGACAGGAAATCAAGTTAGAAGATCGTAAAAACAGGAATTCTTGTTCTTTGAAAAAGAATAAGGAGGTTAAAAAACATGGACAGACGTTTAGGTTTATTACCCTGCATTTTGCAAAGTATAATCCTAATGTAAAATATATTACATCAACACCAAGGGAAATGTAATATTTTTATTTCAATTCCGTATTTTTTATACTTGTAGATTTGTAATGTATGATCGTATTTTTGTGGTTAAAATACTACTTTTTACGTTTGGGTATTTATTAGGGGAAACGGTTTATTTTGTAATTAATTCGGAGATGGTGGGGCTATTTTTGATGGTAATCAAGGCTTCTTCATGTGCGAGCCAATAAATATCTTCTGCACGTTTCATATCAAAAGTGCTAATGGCACCCAAACCCTTTGGTTCAATTAGTACATTGCAGAATTTAGCTTTTCTTTCCATATCATGGTTGATCGACATGATACCGGCACGCCCCATCAAATTGGTAATCCCCGTAATTTTATCAACAGGTTTAAGGTGGTTACAGGAAGAGCCAATGATGAAATCGCAATCTTCCATTAATGGTTCTACAGGGAAGTTGTTTAAAATACCACCGTCCACGTACATCTGTCCATCGATCATTATGGGCTTAAAAATACCAGGTATACAGCTAGAAGCATGGACTGCCCTAATTAAAGGACCTTTGGTAAAATAAACCAAGCGTCCTTCGCTAAAATTTACCGCAGCAATGGTTAGCGGGATTTTGAGTTTCTCGATCGTGTCTTCAGGAAAATATTCTTTTAGGATTAAGGAAGTGTTCTCGATATTAATCAAACCCAAAGAGCCTACAGCTGGCCTAACAAAACGCCAGAGCTTTGTTTTGAGGAAAATATTTAATCCTTCTTCCGGATCTATACCTGCGGCAAAAAAGGCCCCGGCTATCGCTCCGGCGCTCGTTCCACTAATATGACTAAAGGTAATGCCTAAATTGCTGAAAGCTTTTAAAACGCCTAAATGTGCTATTCCCCTAATGCCTCCTCCTGATAATACAATGCCAACTTTCATAGATTTTAATTTGGGATGATTTTTTAAATGAAGACTCCCGACTTAGGACTCTGGACTTAAGACTAACGGACTATTTCTGTTGTTTCGGTTTATACTTCGATTGATTTAAAATTTTCTGTGCATCGTTATCTGCCATTAGCTGCTGTAAGGTAACATCAGGATGTGCTTTCATGTATTTTCTAACAATTTGCCAACCCATCCACACACCCAATTTTGGTGCCGAATCTCTGCCCTCGCCTAAACCCGGCGTAAAAGGTCCTTCTGATAAAAATACCTGGATCTTTTGGTAATCGGTTTCATACAAAAAGTTGTTCTCCAAAAAATATGCCCAAATATCCCCTTCAAAATTTTGTGCCCAATCTAACTGTTGCTGGGTGTATCCAATTTTGGTTGTATCGCTTATATTTTCAGGTAAAACCTGATCTAGAAAGTATAAAACCTTTCCCTGGAAAATCATTTTAGATAGGAGCGTCCTGTTTTCATCAGGCTCGGCAAAAAGCTCTTCGTGCGCATAAGTTTCAGCTACGCGTGGTACAATATATTCGGGCGTGAATCTTCTCGAAAGATATAATGGAACACTTTGTACAATGGCCCTGTAAAATTTGCTGTCTTTACCCAGGAACATATCTAAACCAATACCGAGGTAATTGTCGCCTACCGGCATCTGGTAAGCAAAACCCGAAGCAAAGGAAATAAACCTTGGAACCTTGGCTTTTGGATAGTAATATTTAATGTATCTAAAGGTTTCATTCAATCCCTCTTCCTGAATCTTCAGGCTAGGAAAAACGCTATCCACTTCTTTGGTTAAATCGGTATAAGCCTGATCGCGGTATAAATTGGCCAACGATTCGGTATTTGAATATTTGCTGTCGAGGATGCGGTGGATAAAGTCGTCGTAAAATGCGCCATACTGCGAGTTAAGCTGTTTATCTACGTCGGAAATATTCTTGTTTTTACCGGCAAATAGCGCATTGTCAAATCTGTCAATTCTGATATTTACCTGTATATGACTAACATCGGGCCTGTTGCTTTGTCTGCAGGAAATAAATGTGATGGCAAAAAGAAAAATTAGATAAATTTGCCAGTGTTTTACGTTATACATCATGTAGAACAAATATATATAATCAGCTATAGCATGAAAAGAATATCAACCATTTTAATTTTGTCTCTTTTAAGTTTTGGCGCATGCGCGCAAAATTCTCCCTTAACCAGTTACGGCTTTAGGTTGGGCTTAACCGCTACACCAACTTTTGGGTGGATTAAGCCAGAGCAGGGAAAAACGGATGGTGTTGCTTTAGGCTTCTCTTATGGATTGATCGGCGATTTTAACTTCGCTCCTAATTATAGTTTTGCTACCGCATTAACCATCACCTCAATTAATGGTAAAAGCACAGAGGCAAATGTTTTGCCTTATTTTGCTGGAAGTAGCAGTACCGCGCCGAAAGCCTACGATTTAAAATATAAGTTGCAATATGTAGACTTGCCCTTAACCGTTAAATTAAAAACCGTAAAGGCTGATGGCAAACGCTGGTATGGGCAGTTTGGCTTGTCTAACTCCATTAATATTAGTGCTAAGCAAGATGCGGTAACGGGAGGAACTGTTGTAGGTGATAATTTAAATGTATCGGATAATATCAAGCTTTATCGTGCCGGATTGATTATTGGTGGCGGTGGTGAATTTGATATTTCGGGAAACACCAGTATCGTAGCGGGCTTAACTTTTAACAATGGTTTTACTAACATTGTAAGTGATAAAGGCAGAAACGTTAAAAACCACTACCTGGCACTTAATTTTGGCGTATTCTTCTAAGAATCTGTCTTGATACTTGCTACTTAATATTCGATACCTAATACTTGATACCAGATACTCACGACTTGCTACTCACTACTAATTACTTGATACCCATTACCCGATACTAACTACTTGATAAACAAAATGAAGATAGCGCTAGCACAACTCAATTACCATATCGGAAACTTTGAGGCCAACACTAAAAAAATAACCGAACACATTCAATTGGCGAAAGATAAAGGCGCTGATCTTGTTGTTTTTGCTGAATTGGCGATTTGTGGCTATCCGCCAAGGGATTTTTTAGAGTTTGATGAGTTTATTGTACTCTGCGAAAATGCTGTTCAGGAAATTGCCAAACATTGTACAGATATTGCCTGTATTGTTGGATTGCCGATTAAAAATGAGGTATTACAAGGAAAGGACTTGTTTAATGCAGCCTATTTTATTGAGGATGGGAAAGTGAAGGCTACGGTGAAAAAAGCGCTTTTACCTACTTATGATGTATTTGACGAATACCGTTATTTCGAACCCGCCACACAGTTTGGCTGTATTGATTTTAAGGGTAAAAAAATTGCGCTGACCATCTGCGAAGATTTATGGAACATTAACGATAATCCGTTGTATGTATCTAATCCGATGGATGAACTGATTAAAGAGCAGCCGGATGTGATGATCAATATTGCGGCATCTCCCTTCTCTTATACGCATGATGATGAACGGATCAAAGTGCTGGCTGATAATGCAAAAAAATATCACCTGCCGGTATTTTATGTTAATCAGGTTGGCGCACAGACCGAAATTATTTTTGACGGTGGTTCACTGGTTTTTGATGCAGACGGCGCAATGAAAGCCGAAATGAAATATTTTGAAGAAGATCTTCAGGTTTTCGATCTGGAAGAGGTTGAAAATGTACGGAATAAATACCCTCAATCAGAAAGAATGACGGATATCGAGCAGATCCACGATGCGCTGATTTTGGGCATTAAAGATTATTTCGGAAAATCAGGCTTTAGCAAAGCAGTTTTAGGCTTGTCAGGCGGAATTGATTCGGCTCTGGTTTGTGCGCTGGCCTGCCGCGCTTTAGGACCCGAAAACGTGATGGCGGTATTAATGCCCTCAAAATTTTCTTCTGACCATTCGGTTCAGGATGCTTTGGATCTGGTGAACAACATTGGCTGTATGCACGAAATTGTACCGATTAAAGATGTCGCCGAAGCTTTTGACCATATACTGGCACCAGCTTTCAAAGGTTTGCCGTTTAACCTTGCAGAAGAAAACATCCAGGCCCGCATCCGTGGCATTATCAATATGGCGATGAGCAACAAGTTTGGTTATATTCTACTCAATACTTCTAACAAAAGTGAGTGTGCGGTGGGTTATGGTACCTTATATGGCGATATGTGCGGCGCGATCGGTGTAATAGGTGATGTGTATAAAATGCAGGTATTTGAGTTGGCCAGATACATCAATAAAGAACGGGAGATTATTCCGGTCAATACCATTGTTAAACCGCCATCGGCAGAATTAAGGCCAGATCAAAAAGATTCAGATTCATTGCCAGAATATGAAATCCTTGATAAAATATTATATCAGCACATTGAAAAGAAACAGGGTTCAAAGGCTATTATTGCCCAGGGTTTTGATGAAGCCTTGGTACAGCGTATTTTGAAAATGGTTAATATCGCCGAATTTAAACGTTATCAAACGCCACCTATTTTAAGGGTATCGCCAAAAGCATTTGGTATGGGCAGAAGAATGCCGATTGTAGGGAAATACATGGCTTAGGTTGTTGTAGGGTTTGAAAGCTTATTGTTGAACGGTGAATTGATAACTGTCAATTGATTAATTGTGGTTGAGTTGATTTAATGCAAGCTGTCTGATCTCACTTTCTTTTTCAAAAGAAATGATATGGTTCAGATTGGCCTGATCGTTCATTTTACCTACCGCCAATTTTCTGGTTGCCACATCTTGATCAAAACAGGCTACGTGGAATAAGTTGGCCTGATCGTCCATTTTAGTTACAGCCAATTTTCTTGTTGCGGCATCTTTATCAAAAGAGGCAATGTGAAATAGGTTAGCCTGATCGTTCATCTTTGCAACGGCCAGTTTTCTTACTGAAGCATTTTTATCAAATGAAGCAATGTGGAATAAGTTTGATTCATCGTTCATTTTACCTACCGCAATTTTTCTTACCGTTATATTTTGATTAAAACTGGCAATATGGAACAGGTTAGACTGATCATTCATTTTTACCACTGCTATTTTTACGAGGGCGGTATCCTGATCAAAACAAGCGATATTAAACAGATTGGATTCATCGTTTAGATTTTGAACAGCTAAAACCTTAACTTTTTTACTTTTATTCGTTCTTGCTATTGTAAATAAACTTTCTTCTGAAATGGGTTTGGTAAGAGCTATACTATCAGTATAGTTGCCTGAAGTAATTGTAAAGGTTTGTTCCTTTTTACTGCTAAAAGACACGCAACTGTTTAAGAGTACAACAGTGCCTAAAAATAAGAACGTTTTTTTCATGTTAACTTAGATGGGTGAAACTAAGTTATACAATTTTTTTATTTTTTTGCTGGAAATACGGATAAGCTGTCGTGCTAAGGTACAAAGGGATCTGTATCATTGTTCAGATGCTTTGTACCTCAGCATGACAAAGGCCTATGTTAAAGTAGCATCAACCGTAATGGTTGTGTTTAATAATTTAGAGATTGGGCAGTTTTTCTCGGCATCGGCCACCAGTTCATCAAATTTTTCTTGGCTTAAGTTAGGTACAGAAGCTGTTAAAGTTAAATGCGACTCCACAATTTCACCTTTAGATGGATCAAGGTTGATTTCGCATTTTGTTTCTAATTTATCTGCGGTAAATCCTGCTTCAGTTAAGTTAGCAGATAATTTCATCGTAAAACAGCCTGCATGTGCAGCAGCAATTAATTCTTCAGGGTTTGTACCAACACCCTCTGCAAAGCGGGAGTTAAAAGAATATTGAGTATTGTTTAAAGTAGTGCTCTGTGTTGTAATGTTACCATTACCTTCTTTAATAGAACCTTGCCATACGGCTGTTGCATTTCTTTTCATGATGGGATTTTATTTTTTGATTGTTTAATACCTAAAGATAAATATATGTTTGTTTAATGGCGGTAATTCTTTGTTAAGAAATCTGTAATTATTCAGCTTCTTCTATTATTTCTTCTTTTCGCATTTTACTTCTTAACGATTGAAAAAGCAATATGCCCACACCGATCATGATCGAAATATCTGCAAAATTAAAAACCCCTGTTTGGAAGAGGTATAAGTCCATGTGCATGAAATCCGTAACCGAACCATGTACTATCCGATCGTAAAGATTACCGATGCCACCACCAATTAAGAAGCACAGCGCAATTTGCATGCTGCCAGAGAGGTTTCGCTTAGCAAAGAGGAAATATAAGCCATAACCTAAAAATAATAACGGTAAGCCTGTTAAAATGATCAACCGAAAAATATAGGGCATGTTATCGCCTAAGCTTAAAAATGCACCACTGTTTTCAACTTTGGTTAAGGTAAAACGGTCTTTAATGATACTGATGTGCTCGTAATCGCTGATCTTGTTCCTTACAATGTTTTTAGATACCTGGTCGCAGCCAATATTAAGCGCCAGTATAATCAGGAGTATAAACCAACTAAAGTTTTTATGGTATTTCATGTGTGTAAGCTAAAATTTATTGAGGAATGATTTCCGATTTCGGAATAACCAGTTTACTGCTGATCTCGGGTATTAATTTCCGGAGTGAGGCTTCCTGGCTTTTCTCTGCATTTATAAAATACCAGTTTTTGCCGCCATCGTACGACATGCAAAGCAGGTTACTCTTTACGATAGCCTTTTTGCCATTGATTTCGGCTGTTGCCAGTTGAGGAATAACACATTGGAAATTTTGGCCCGTCTTTACCATTTCCGAAGGCTTGCCCAGCTTAACATTCTTAAATGAAAAGCCGCTTGCGGTTAGTGCCTCAATACTCTTCCGTAAATTCGCCTCTGCCGATTTTACGCCACCCATCGTTTCAGCTACTTTAGGATGGGTGCGTTTTAATAAGGTTTTATAATCGGATTTACCGTATGCGATTAACATCGCGTTAGCCTGGTTGTTCAGGCTATCAAAATACACCTGAGCATGTATATTCTTACTCCCAAAAATGATCAGCAGTAAAAGCAATATCTTTATTTTTTGACCCATTTTCTGTAAGGTATAATTAAAGATAATATAACGGCTAAAAAGCTGAATAATTTTGCAATGATATCGCCGCTCTTCACATAAAAAGTAATTTCATCGTTTAGGTTGACGTTGCCTTTAATAGCTGTTCTTGTCCACCATTTGGTGCTTTGGATTACATCACCACGTTGATTAATGAAACAGGAGATTCCGGTATTTGCAGAACGGGTAACATCACGGTGGGTTTCAATGGCCCTCAGTTTGGCGTACATCATGTGCTGGTCTTTGCCCGAGGTATTTCCCCACCAGGCATCGTTGGTAATCACCGCAATAAATTGGGCGCCCTCTTTAACCGATTGACCAACCCATTCGCCCCAAAGGCTTTCGTAACAAATTACCGGCGCAACACCGATGCCACTTTGTGCATAAAGTACGTCAGGTTTTTCTTGCCAGCCCCATCCGCCTACAGTTCCGCCTAGTTCGGCAAAAACACCATCTAAAAATGAAAATACCTTTGGGAAAGGCATTTTTTCTACACCAGGTACTAATTTAGATTTATGGTAAAACTGAACATTTGCAGAGTTTTCTACCTGCATGGCCGTGTTAAAATTATCCCAGTACTGGTTGCTCTGCGGATCATACTTTGCTGAAATTGTTTTTTTGGTCTGGTAGATCTTTATACTTTCAATTCCTGTAATCAGCGTTCCGTTTTTGTATTTGCTTAAAAAACTTTGAAGCGTATAAAAATCAGGGTTAGACCTGATCCGATCTTCGTCGGCACGGCTCGGTATAGCTGTTTCCGGCCAGATAAAATACTCGGTATTGGTTTGTCCAACTGAATCGGAAAGGTGTGTTAAAATTCTGATCTGTTCAGAAACAGGTATGCTTTCCAGTTTTTGGTAAGGATCAATATTGGGCTGAACCACTACTACGTTACTTGGCGTGCCTTTTTGTTTGGCGGTAAAGTATTTGGTTAATGAAATGCCAATGGGAATAATCACCACCAAAGCCCAGATCCCTGCAGTTCTAAACCTTAAATAACCGGTTTGTGATCTGAATTTCTTATAAGCCTCGAATGCTACAATATTGCTCAATAAAATCCATAACGAACCTCCGTAAATGCCCGTGTAATCATACCATTGTGCCAGTTGGTGCATTCCAGCCAAGCCGTTTCCTAAAGTCATCCATGGGAAAGCCAAATCCCAGGTTTGCTGCAGATATTCTAGAGCGATGTAAAAAGCGATTAATCCGAGGTATGCGATCTTTTTACTTACGTATTTGCCTAAGCGGTAATATAACCAGAAGGCAAAGGTCATTAACAATGCACCTAATCCATAAGGAATTAAAGAAACCGGTATCGCTACCAATGGGCCATTATAAGCACTTATGGCATTATATACCCAGTAAATTGATGCGGTATTCCAAACGAGAAAGGTTACACCGGCCGTTAAGAAAATTCTTTTGCCCTGTTTTTTTGTGATATTGCCCGAAATGGAATCAAGAGCAATGAATAAAGGAACCAAACCAATCAATAATAATGGCGTGGTAAAGGGCATCGGCGGCCAGGCTAGCCAAAGTAAAAATGCACTTAAGAGGGCGAGGAGGTAGGTTTGTTTCTTGTTCATTTTAAGTGCTGGCGCAATATTGTCATGATGAGCCTGTCGAAAGACTAATTAATTTATAATCTGGCGTTTCGACGGGCTCAACGTGACAATTCAAGCGGATCAGTTTTTACAAACTATCTAAAATATTTGCTTTTTTGGCTTCGTATTCTTCCTGAGTGATCAGGTGTTTATCATATAAAGTTTTAAGCTTACGCAATTTTAAAGTGGTTTCGTCTTCTGGTTCTTCTACTACTTCGGCAATCTGGATAACAGGTTGCACAGGCTCAGGAGTGGGCTCATTAGCAGGAATTTCGGCAAGTGGCTGCGTATTTAAATTAATTGGCGAAGCTGTTGCGCGGTTTTCTTCCAACTTTTGTTGACGGAGTATCTCTTTATACTCTTCTAACTGTTGATTAGCCGCCTGGTGCAATTTTCGGGCCTGCACTTTAGGGATAAATTCGGTTACGATATTTTCGCCGTGTTGTGGCACACAGATAAATTTAGAGCCAAAAAACTCTTCCTTAAACGAAACTTCTTTGATGCTTTTCCACGAAATATCTTTAAAGTTCATGGTGAGGCCTAAATTGCCGGGTTCGCAATAAAATATACGTTTGTTAGAAATCGCGATGCTATCTGGTAATAAGTTTACCGCAGGTTTTTTTTGTACTGCTAAATATAAAAGTTCTTCGCCTGTGGTTAACAGGTCGTTTAATTTTCCAATAACTTTTTCAACCGCCTTTGGGTCTTGTTCGTCACTTAGAAATCTATCTATGCTAATCATAATATTTTTAAAATTGATGTATTGTTTATGTTTCTGATGTTACTCTTCAGTATCATCATATTTGTTTTTGCTTTTAACGTAGGGTTTCCCCGCTATGCAAATTACAAATTCTCCCTTTAAAGTATTGTTTTCAAAATGTGATTTTATTTCTACCAAAGTACCGCGAACGGTTTCTTCGAACATCTTGGTCAGTTCCCTGCTTACTGATGCCTGCCTGTCGGCCCCTAAATACTGCGCAAACTCCTCTAAAGTTTTTAATAAACGGTGCGGGCTTTCATAAAGTATAATGGTACGGTCTTCTTCGGCCAACTTTTTAAATTTGGTCTGCCGGCCTTTTTTAACCGGCAGAAAGCCTTCGAAACAGAATGCATCGGCTGGTAGGCCTGAGTTAACCAAAGCTGGTACAAAAGCCGTGGCACCTGGTAAACATTCTACTGCGATATCATTTTTAATTGCCTCGCGCACCAGAAAGAAACCCGGATCGGAAATGGCTGGTGTACCGGCATCAGATATCAGGGCAATTTTTTGTCCTTCATTTAAAAACTTAATGATCTCTGAAGTGGCCTTATGTTCATTGTGCTGATGGTGCGAAAAAACCCTTTTATCGATGCCGAAGTGTTTAAGCATTGGCGCGCTGGTACGGGTATCTTCAGCCAGTATTAAATCACATTCTTTTAATATACGGATTGCCCTAAAGGTCATATCCTCCAAATTGCCTATCGGCGTTGGTACGAGAAATAGTTTGCCATCCATATTTCGGTTAGCAGTTTACAGCTATTGGTTTGCAGTTTTTTCCAAACTCCTTACCCCAAACTCCAAACTCTTGCTATCTTTGCTTAAAAAATTAAATAATGCTGCAAGTTAACTATATCCGCGAAAATAGAGAGAAAGTTTTAGAACGTTTAAGTATCCGTAATTTTAAACAGCCAGAACTGGTAGATGAAATCATC
>Ga0163161_10000349_pt1 | contig 39077 bp, 32 predicted proteins | sample S45metaG_FD_129847 | JGI IMG/M metagenome (GOLD analysis project Ga0163161, IMG submission 129847) | Switchgrass rhizosphere microbial communities from Kellogg Biological Station, Michigan, USA - S4-5 metaG | ecosystem: Host-associated > Plants > Roots > Rhizosphere > Soil | place: USA... | reverse complement strand
TAGTGCATCTTGATGCCGTTCGCCGTGACGAACCCGCTTTTATGAGGCGACTTGTCGCTGGGCGCCTCGGTGGACGAGTTGATCTTCGGAGCCGGAACGTCCAGCCCGGGCGCCTGGTGGATCATCATCCCCGTGACCTTGCCGGCCGTGTCCTTGAGAAAGGTCAGCGTGATCGCCGTGCCCGTCACCGCGTAATCCTCGCCCGACACCAACTCGATGCCTGCCTTGCCCTGGCCCGTCGCCTCGATCGCCAGCTTGCCGCCCGCCGACGTCACCGTGATCATGACCGGTGCACCCGTCACCTGATACTGCCCGACGTATTTGTCAGCCTCGCCCTGGCCAAACGCCGCGGCCGCAAATAACAAAACAAACACACTGACGGCAAATTTCATTTTCATTAGTTGATACTCCGGATAATTAATATTAACCGATTATTTGGGCGACGTAGACGGAATTGACGGATGCGTTTTCAATGCACAATGCAGAATGCAGAATTGCAGCAGAGAACCACCCCGTCTCCGAAACGGAGCCACCCCTCCTTCGTAAGGCGGGGAGCTTTGCGGATTACTGTTGATCGCCCTTCTTTAGCTGCGTGATGAACGACTGGACGGCGGTGGCTTCGGGAGCGTCGGGGAAGAGGCGGAGGAATTCCTCGTAGGTGGCGATGGCGTCGGCAGTTTTCTTTTGGCGCTCGTAGATGAGGCCGAGGAGCTGGTAGATGACGATCGCGTCGGGCGCGCCTGAGAGCTGTTTGAGCGAGAGGCGAAGATTCTTGGCCGATTCCTCATAGGCGGCCGACTCGCCGTCGTAATCGCCCGAGCTTCCGGCACTCTCGGCCTTTTCCTTATAGAGCAGGCCAAGCCCGGCATAGGCCTCGGGCTGGAAGCCGCGGCCCTCGGTGACGGCCCGTTTGAAGGCGGCGATCGCCTTTGCCTCGTCGCCGTTGTCCTTGAAGATGCGGCCCAGGACGGCGGAGGCCTCGGCGTATCCGGGCCGAAGCCGACGGGCCTGGGTTGCGGCCTTCTCGGCCTCGACAAGGTTGCCGGCGTCTGAGAGCACGCGGGCGAGGGCGAGATAGGCCTCGGGGTAATTGGGGCGAAGCTTTATGGCCAGGCGGTATGCGGCGGCGGACTTTTCGCGGTCCTGCGTCGACTGGCGTTCGCCTTCCTGAAAGGCAAGCTCGGCGTCATCGGTGGTCTTGACCAGAATGACCTTGACGTCGCCTCTTTGTGCGGCGGTCAGCGGCTGTGTCTTTTCCTTAAAGCCGTCGGAGCGCAGGCGAAGGCTATGAGTACCCGCGGCGACGGTCTTGATCGTCAACGTGCCGCTCTTATCGGTCGTTCCGTATCGCACTCCGTCGATCCAGACGGCTGCGTTGGGTTCGGTCGAGACTGTTATCGAGCGTTGTGCGTAAACGCCCGCGGCGAGCAGCAGGCAGATTATAGCGGGCAAGACCTTTTGGCAAGCAGCTCTCATGTACTTTTGGGAATGAAACCGAACTGCCGCAGCAGCGGCCGCATCGTCAGACCTTGGACAAAGACCGAAAAGGCGACAACGCCAAACGTGACGGTCAGGATCTCTTGGCGGTAAGGCAGCGTTTCGGGAATGCCGAGCGCGAGTGCCAACGCCAACGCACCGCGCAGGCCGCCCCAAAACAGGACGTGCTGCTGCTTTGCCTCGATCTTTAGAGACGAGCCGGCAAACATCGCCGATACCGGATAGACTGCGAAAGCACGTCCCGCCATGACCGCCAAAACTGCCACTACAATAGCAATGGATGCCGCGGCAAAATCCTGGGATGCCAAATTAATGCCGAGTATGACAAAGATGACCGAGTTTGCGACAAACGCCGCGAACTCCCAAAAATGCTCGATCGACTGCCCGCCCTTTTCGGTGATCGGGCCGAAAACGGTCAGGTTGCCGATCAGCAGGCCGGCCGTCGTCGTCGCCAGGATGCCTGACAGGCCAAAGTGCTCGGCCAGCCAGAACGAGCCGAATGCCGCCAGCGTCGTCATTGAAAGCTCCACAAGATGGTCGCGTGTCCGGCCGATGATCAGCAGCACTCCGCCGCCGACAATAAGTCCGCAGAGCACGCCGCCGACGCTCGACGAGACAAGCTTCCATGCCACGATGCCGCCGCCAACCTGCTGGCCTCCAACAACTGCGACAACGACAAAAAACGCGACCGCCGCCGTGGCGTCATTGAACAAGCTCTCGGCCTCGACGAGCAGCCGCAGGCGGCCCGTGACCTTGGCCTCTTTGAACGTCGCGATGATCGACACAGGATCGGTCGCCGCGATCAGCACGCCGAATATGGCCGCCGCCGGCCACACCCAGCCAGCTGCGTAATGCATCACGACCGCGGTCACGACGGCTGACAGCACGACGCCAAGCGTCGCAAACGCCGCGATAGGTACGAGATCCTTGCGCAGCTCCTTCCAGTCGATATACAGCGCGGCTTCAAAGATCAGCGGCGGCAGCAGGATGTCGAATACCAGCTCTTTGCTGAACGGAATGTTGAACGCGATCGGCAGGAACGCGATCACCACGCCCGCCACCACCAAGCCCGCCGTATAGGCGAACTTGAGACGTCGGGCGATGATAGCGACCATCGCCCCGACCAGTATTATCAGCTCGAGCTGCTCGACCCTAAGTGATTCCATTGCGTTCTGCCCTCAATGATACAATCGAGGATGTTAGGGGGCGAATCGGCTTGATTTTTGGGCCGCCGAACCTATAATCGAATATTCGTGGCTGGGTAGCTCAGCTGGTTAGAGCGCGGGATTCATAACCCCGAGGTCGGGAGTTCAAGTCTCCCCCCCGCCACCACAAAATTCGCGATAGAGGGGCAGGCATTGGGCCTGCCTTTTTCATTTGCTCTAGCCGAACGGGACCGCTACAGGCCCGAACTGTGGTTACCACGGGTGGTCTCTGTGGCGGTGTCCATTACTCTCAAACACGCAAACGAATAGCATCAACTCCAGTCGAGCTGTATCAGACGTTTTTTATTAAAGGAGTTGACTGCTATGAAGAACAGGTTATATCGCTGGCTGGTCGGGATCGTGGTCCTGGGGCTGGCTTCATTTATTTTCGTTTTGCCGGCCGGCACGTCGGCACAGGAAGAGGAACAACAGGACACGTCGGCTGAGAAAACGCTCTCGCCGTACTTTTTTGTAAAGGGCGACCCGTCGGTGGACAAGCTGCCGTTGAAGGACACGAATGTGAGCGTCGCCGTCTCGGGCGTGATCGCGGACGTGACGGTGAAGCAAACTTACACCAACGACGGTTCGCGGCCGATAAACGCGACGTATGTTTTTCCGGCGTCGGTGAGGGCGGCCGTTTATTCGATGCGGATGAAGATCGGCGACGACGTCATCTACGCAAAAATAAAGCAGCGCGAACAGGCGAGGCAGGAGTTTGAAAAAGCCAAACAGGAGGGCAAGAGCGCCTCGCTGCTAGAGGAGCACAGGCCGAATGTTTTCTCGATGAACCTCGCCAACATAATGCCGCGCGACGAGATCGAGATCGAGCTGAAATACACCGAGCTGCTCGTGCCGACCGACGGCGAATACGAGTTCGTTTATCCGACCGTCGTCGGGCCGCGTTACCCGTCGGCAGACGCCAAGGACGCGGGCTTTGTAAAGACGCCTTATTTTCACGAGGGACAGCCGCCGCCGAGCACCCTGCACATCGGCGCACGAATCGCGGCTGGCATGCCTATAACCGAGATGTCGTGCCCTTCGCACCAGATCGCACCCGAGTGGATGGGCACGAGCGCGGCCAATCTCACGCTCGACGAGCCGAACGCCTTTCAGGGCAATCGCGATTTCGTACTCCGCTACAAGCTGGCCGGCGAGCAGCTTTCGTCGGGCATGCTGCTGTTTCAGGGTAAGGACGAGAATTTTTTCCTATACATGGCCCAGCCGCCCGCGCGCGTGAAGGACGCCGACATTCCGGCGCGTGAATACATCTTTGTCGTCGACGTTTCGGGCTCGATGGAGGGCTTTCCTATCAACACGGCTAAGAAGCTGCTGGGCAAGCTGATCGAGAACCTGCGGCCGACCGACTATTTTAACGTCGTGCTTTTCTCGGGCGACTCGACGATGCTCTCGCCGACCTCGCTTGCCGCAAACAAGGAGAACCTCGATCGCGCGGCCGACCTGATGGCACGCCAACGCGGCGCGGGCGGCACCGAGTTGCTGCCGGCATTGAAACAGGCGATGAGCACTCCGCGTGCGGGCGCCGCACGCAGTGTCGTGCTCGTGACCGACGGTTACATCTCGGGCGAGGGCGATGTGTTTGATTACATTCGCGAGAACCTCGGGCAGTCGAACGTGTTCTCGTTCGGTATTGGTTCGTCGGTCAATCGATTTCTCATTGACGGCGTGGCGAAGGCCGGCGGTGGCGAGCCGTTTGTCGTGACGGACGAGAAGCAGGCCGACAAGACGGCTGAGAGGTTTCGCGAATATATACAGAGCCCGGTGCTGACCAATGTGAAGGTCAAGGCCGAGGGCTTTGACGTGTATGACGTCGATCCCGGCAATCTGCCCGACCTGCTCGCACGGCGGCCGATCATTGTTTTTGGCAAATACCGCGGAACGCCGGGCGGCGTCATGACCATTACGGGACGCAATGGCCAGGGCGAATATTCAGACAACCTGCAGGTCGGCGGCATCGTGCCCGACGAGAGCAACGGCGCGCTGCGATACCTGTGGGCACGCACGCGTATCGCCGAGCTTTCTGATTACGGTTCGGAGAATATCGCCGAGGGCAAGGTCCATGACATTACGGACCTCGGCCTCAAATACAACCTGCTGACGAAGTACACGTCGTTCATTGCCGTGCGCGAAAAGGTCGTCAATCCCGACGGCTCGGCCAACGACGTCGATCAGCCGCTGCCGCTGCCGATGGGTGTGAGCGACATGGCGGTCGGTGACGAGCCTGAGCTGTTGTGGCTGCTGTTTGCTGTCGGGCTGGGCGCTGGTGTCTGGCTGGTTGGGCGGCAAATGCTTGCCTTGGTCGAAGCGAGGTGAGCGAGATGAGGCCGCCCGTTCCACGAAGAAACGTCCTGCAGCTCGCGGCGGTCATCGCTGTCGCGGGCGGCCTCAAACTTTTTTACTCGTCGGCGTCCGTCAACGATCTTCGCTGGGTGCTGGCCCCGACGGCGGGGCTGGTCGAGCTGCTAACCGGCGAAACATTTACTTTTGAATCGCATGCCGGATATATGATCGGCGACAGGTCGTTCCTGATCGCCGCGCCATGTTCCGGCGTCAATTTTTTGACCGCGGCATTCCTGATGCTGTCGCTTAGGCGGTTGTGGCGTGGCTGGTGGCAGCCGGTGAATCTCGCACTCTTGCCCGCAAGCCTGGCGATCGCTTATCTGACGACGATCGTCGCGAACACCGTGCGCATCGTCGGTGCGATACACCTTCATCGAATGGACGCCGACCTGGTCTGGGTCAATCCCGACCAGGCCCACCGCCTCGAGGGCATCTTTGTTTATTTTGGATTCCTGCTTTTGCTTTTTGTATTCAGCGAGCGGCTTGATGAAGACGATTCGCCTGGCCGCCCACGGCATTTCTTCGATCTCCGGCGACTAGCCCTGCCTCTCGTGATCTACTGGGTGACGACATTGGGAATACCGCTCGCGAACGGCGCCTATAATCAGGGCGCGTCGTTCTGGGAGCATGCCGCATTTGTCTTCCTCACCCCGCTGGTTCTCATGCTCCCACTCGCCGTTATCAATGGTCTGCGGATCAGGTATCGAACCTAAAGCGTTAAGGTAAAACGGTTGCCGCCCTTGCGTCGTTCACGCCATTGGACGCGCGCCTTAATGAGAGAGGCGCGTGCTTTGATGTTGGCAATGCCGCGGCCCTTTGGTGTCGAGCCGTCCGGTGAGAATGGGTGACCGTTGTCGACGATCGATAGGTAGAGTTTTCCCGCGTCGTCGATGTTCGCGGTCATTTCGACCTCGGTCGCTTCGGAATGGCTTTTGATGTTGTTGAGCACCTCCTGCGCGATGCGGTAGATCTGAAGCTGGACGTTGATCGGCAGTTCTATCTTTTCCTCTAGATCTTCCGACGCGTTGAACTGGCTTTTCTCGATCGTGTGCTCGAGCAGAAACTGAAGTGCTGCGACGAGGCCGACATTTTCAAGCACCGACGGGCTGAGGTCCTCGCAGATGCGGCGAATTTCGCTCGACACGTTCTCGATCTCAGAACGAAATTCGGGATGCTCAGGCGTTAGCTTGTCGCTCATCATCATCAGGTTTCTCAGGTCCGCCAGGGTCTGGTCGTGCAGATCGCGCGCGATCCGTCGCCGCTCACGCTCGGCCTCATTTGCAAGATCAAGCCGTGCGGCCGCAAGATCGCGATTCCTCTGCCGCATCCGCCGATGCTCGACCGCAGCCCAAACGAGCCCGATGAGTGCGATAAGAAGCAGAACACCGAGGGCAGTCGCGGTCCACGGGAACGGCGCCTTTGCAACCGAGAAATGAATCAGCAGCGGCTCGGATGCTACGAGATCGCGATTGAATGCGATCGACTCGATCTGGTAATCGCCCGGCTTGAGGTTGCTGGGTGAGTATTGCGAGTCGTTTGAGAGTTGGCGGTCGAGCTCCTTGCCCTTCGCGTCCGTCAGAACAAACGCGTACTGAAACTCCTCAGGAAACGTCCGGCTGCTAAGGCCTGCGACCTCGACGAGCAGCGAGTTCTGCGGATAATCGAGTGGTATCTGCGACGCCGTCTCGCTCAGATCATGAGTGCGCTGGCTGACGATGCGTGTCGCGATGAGCTTTGGCGGAATGGCATGCGGTATATATGTCGCTACGCCCCGATTGGTCGCGATCAATAGGGCCCCGTCACCGGTCATCGCAGGAATGATCGAAAAGGCTTTATCGGACGGCATACCTTGCTCGAATCCTATCGAGGACACGATCCAGCCAAATCGCTGGTCATTTCTTGCGTGAAGCAAGCCTTGACTCGTCGTTGCGGCCCACACATCATCAGCAACAAGAAAAACGTCGCGGACATCTTCAGCGGCAATGATCTGCTGCGATTGACCATCGTTAAAGCGAAACACGCCGTGCTGTCCTGCGATCCACAAAGGGCCGTCTGCTATCTCGAACATTTTCCAAATCGTCCCGCTTTTGAGAACCTCGTGCGCGACCTCGCTCCTGACCGTTTTCCCGTCGTAACTGAACAATCCGTGCTCCGATGTCCCGATCCAGAGGCGATCCGATGATGCGAGAAGCGAGGTTACTGCACTGTCATTAAAGATGATCTTGTTGGTTCCGAGCGCGGTTACACCGAGACCGTAAACGGCGGCATAAGTCGTGCCTTGAAATGTCTGAATGGCGCGTGTGTCGCCGTCCGCGATCGATCTTCCGGCGCGATCGACCGTTCCCGACGCGGTCCCGACGGTGATGCCAATAGTTGCCGCTGCAACTGCGTAAACCACCTTGTTGTCGAAACCCGCGACCGGCCTCCACTCTTTTCCGTCGAACGAAAAGAGTCCTCTGTTCGAACCCGCGAACAACGAGCTTTCGTCAGACAATCGATACAGCGTACGAATGAAATTGCTGTTCGGAATATCGGAGACGGTTTGTTGGTTGGGCGCCTCGGTGTCGTAACGACTGACACCCCGGTTCGTGCCGATCCAAAGGACGCCTTCGCGGTCGAAGAACAAGGCGAAGATCGTGTCCGAACGCAACCCGCCGGCGGTGTTTTCGAACGTGAAGTTCTTTTCCAGTTTCTCTCCCACAATGTGAAACAGTCCGTAACGTTCTGTACCGGCCCAAAGTCCGCTGTCATTCGATTCGAGAGTGAGTACTTTCGAAGTAGGCGCGGCGATACGTTCAAAACGCTGTCCGGTAGACCGATAGATCCCGCTTGTTCCCTTTGGAGCATCCGTTCCTAACCACCCGACGCCGTCTGCACTAGCAATAGAATTGATTACTCCGGGACTCGGCGGCGTGTGCATGACATTCACACTACCGTCTTTCACAGTAAAGACTCCGCGCCCGGCTGTTGCGACCAGCAGAATTCCGTTTTGCTCGGCCAAACTGGTAACAGCGATCGGGGCTTCATCGAGTCGGGGAAGCGGCTCCGGAAATACTCTCTCCGCCGTAAACTCTCCGGTCTGGCCAGCGTTAACACGAAGCACGTCCCCGTTGTCTGTGCCGAGAAAAGAATTTGCCCCAAACAGAATAGTGGTAATCCCAAGCCCTTCCGTGTTTTGGACAAGCCCGAACCGGTTATCCGAATAGACGAACGCTCCCGACGATGTCCCGATCCAGAGTTGTCCGGCCGGAGAGATATTAAGTGCGGTCACGCGGCCCGCATCGGCGCCACCAAGGGGAAAGTTCTGTATGCGCCTCCCATCAAAACGTGCCAGGCCGTTGTCCGTTCCGAACCACATCACACCGTCGGCGGTTTGTGCGATAGAGCGAACGCTGTCTGAGGGCAGGCCGTTGAAGACGGTGATCGAGCCCCATTTGTGAAAGTTCTGCGCACCGGGAAATGGAGATGGAGTCGGGCGCGGTTGAGGTGTTCGGCTGGCCGACGGACTCGGCGACGGTGTCTGGACGGGCGATGGTTGGCTGTTCTGCGCCGGAAGGTTCGCTAAGACCAACAGGAGGAAAACAAAAACAACCAAAGTAGCTCTTGCGGCCGAGAATAGCATTGTCAGGTTGCGGTTTTGTCGACGGTTAGTCTCTGCCTGCCGCCCGTCGCTCAAGTTCCTCGGCCGACAGTGGCGACATGCTCCAGATATAAAAGAAGTGGCTGTTTATTCCGATCGCAAATGCAAGCAGGAAAACATCGATACAAAGTATTAATCGCTCGACCGTTTTTGCCATCGTTTCCTAACTACCTTCTCTTGAATACCTTGCTCGGTCCCGTTCGAGCCAGGCGGCGAGTTCCTGCTCGCCTTGTTCAAGCTCGTCGCTGTTGATAAGGCCGCGTTTGAGTGCCTCGAAAAAAGCTCGCGTGCGCATGTTGTAGGCGAGTTTGTCGTACGCCTCTTCGTCGGTTCCGCCGGGGTGGACTGGGAAGAGCTTTTCGTAAAGCGTCGCCAGGCGGCTCTCGACGCCGCGGAGGCTGAGGCTGCACTTGCGGGCAACGGCCCAATTAGACATGCCGAGGGCGAGATAACGCAATGCTTCAGATTCAAACTCCGTCAGCAGCGGCCGCTGGAACGAGTCCTTGAACGCCGGGTCGATCATATCGGCGCCGTCCTCAAGCACGGCGGCAATGAAGCGGACGAAGCGTTCCTCCGGATTGTTCTTGTGTATGAAACCGTACGTCGGCTGCGGCTCGATCGAGCGGACGGTCTTGCGGATCTCGTTGATATAGACCTCGTGCGGGAACTGCGTCCAAAAGATGATTCGGGCTTCGGGAAACTCGCGCCACACCGCACGCGAAACCTTGACGCCCGACAACTTTGGCATCTGAATATCCATTATCGACAAGATCGGCCGGCTCTCGAGCGCCATGCGAACGGCCGATTCGCCGTCGTTCGCCTCGATCAGCGGCATATGCCCTGGAAAGCGATCCGACAGCAGATCTCGCAGGTATCGGCGTTGGGCCTCGTTGTCTTCGGCGATGAGTATGGACATTTTCGGGTTCGGTCAGCCGCGATTATAGCAGGATTGGCCTCATCTTTATGCTATCTGCCGCGAGGTCAGATCATAACCGTTCTTCCTACACGCGGCTATGTGGCTAACCACGTTGTCGGCCGAGCATTGTTGCCCGAAGATGAGATGACCATTGAGGAGAAAATCTATGCGAAAGATCGGTGCTCGTGCTTTTATCTGTCTCGCCGCATTTTCTGTCGGCATATCGCTGACATTCCTGCTTACCGACCGAACACGAGCCTGGTTCATGCCATCGGCAGATCGCTCGTGCCAGGTGAAGCACATTGGGCACGATGGCAGCATCGTGTGGACGCCCTGTAGTAATTAGGCGAGGCTTACCATGAAAGTTCGAATATTGGCGTATATCTCGATCGCACTGGCGACATTTACATTCGGCGTGCTAATTGTAAGTGCGGTCGCATCACTCATCGAGCATCGGGCCGAGGCCATTGTTGTCGATGCGGAGATATCGTCTAACGAAATTCCTCAGACCGCCTCCCAAAGCGTCGATCCAGAACCTGTTCCCGTCATTGATACGTTTGACCCTACGGGGCGTTACTACATTGACGATTCGCATGGGATTACCGCCGCTTTCCGTGATATCAAATACGTGGAGATAGAGACTAGCGAATACAATGAGGATGACCAGTACGCCCCGATTGTGCCGAGGGGAAGGCTCCTGACTGGCAAATCCTACGATACGGACAAACTCCGATCATACAAAATGGCGAAACTGTTCGCGGCTGGTCGTCAAATAACCTTTCAAACGGAAACGCGAGAGGGCGTTTATTACACGTTCGTCGGACATTTCATTGACTTCCAAAGTGAGGGCGAGGAAACCGGCCCCGACCTAAAGGGTAAGTTGGTCAAAATGAAGAACGGAAAGCCCGCAGCTGAGATGAATGCGAAATTCTGGGTTGAAGGCTGCTGAATAGCTCTTGAGTCTTCGATCGAAGTTGTGATTTAGAAGTATTTTCAATTAGCAGCAGACTCTTTCAGCAGCGACTTTTTGGCAAGTTCCAGGACCTCGATCGCCTGGTCACGAGTTACGGGCGGAAATCCGGCAAGAAAATCCTCCAGAGAATCGCCACCCTCCAGGTAATCAAAGAGGTTTTGTATCGGCACGCGCGTCCCGGCAAAGACTGGCTGGCCGCTCACCTTTCGTGGGTTGATCTCAATGACGCCGTTCTTCATACCCAAATATTAGCACGGTCTAACTGGTCAGACGCCGGTAAATGTTCGGCATACGCTCGGGCAGACTGAGCACGTCGTCAATGATCGTGTAGCCGACGTCGCCGTAGAGATCTTTTAACTCGGCTTCGGATTCGCGATCGACGGTGATGCAGAATGGGGTGATGCCGTGGGTCTTGGCTTCGATGAGGGCCTCGCGGACGTCTTCGCGGGCGTAGCGGGCGTCGCCGTAATCGTGGTCGTATGGACGGCCGTCGGTGAGGATGATGAGCAGCTTCGTTCGGGCCTCCTGTTTGAGGAGGCGTGCCGCGGCGTGGCGGATGGCGGCGCCGAGACGCGTGTTGTTTTGAAAGGTGATGCCGCCGATGCGCCGTTCGATGACGTCGGAATATTTCTCGGCAAAATCCTTTACGACATAGAATTTGACATTGCGCCGGCCCTCGCTCGTAAAGCCGTTGATCGAGTAAACGTCGCCGACTGCCTCGAGGGCCTCGCTCATAAGGACTAGGCCCTCTTTTTCGATCTCGATGATGCGGCGGCCGGGATGTGTGTAGGGCTGAAGCGGATTGCGCGTGATCGTTCGGGCGGTCGATGACGATTGATCTAAAAGAAGCGACACGGCGACGTCGCGCTGTTTGCGCAGCCGTTTTGTGTAGATGTTCTCTGTTTGCTTCCCGTCAGCCTTGCGGTCGATGACAAAGTCGACAAGTGCATTGAGATCGTAGTCTTCGCCGTCGATCTCGCGGTTGATGCGCGTGAGGTTTTCGGGCTTCATCAGCTGGAATTGATGACGGATCGACGAGATCACGCCTCGATAACGGGAGCGGGCAAGCTCGACAAAGTTACGGTCGCCCTGCTTTACCTTTTTCTCGATGACGCGGCTCCAGCCGACGCGGTAATCGTTCAGTTCGCGGTCCCACTCGTCGTAGGCAAAGGCGAGGTCGTCGGCCTCGAGCTGCTGTTCGGGCATCTCGGCCTGCGACCACGATTCGGCGCCTTGCAGATCGTCAGGCTCGCCTTCGTCGTCAAGGCTGTTCCAGGCGTTGAAAAGGTCGCGGATGTCCTGCGCGTTCTGCTGGCGCGCGCGTTTGACCTGGTCCTCGGTCACCGATTCGGCGGCGTCTTTGTCATCATAAGCAAACTCGCCCTTGTCCTCGGTGTTGTCCGACTCGGCCTCTTGCTGCTGCTCGGGCGTGATGTTTTGGAAAAGCGTGTAAATGCGCGATGTCGCCATCAGCGCATCGGCGACGGATGGTAGTTCCGAGTTCGGAGTTCGGAGTTCCGAGTTAAGGTATTTCTCGATCACCGAGTCGATCTCAGAGACGACCTGGCTGTAGAACATTTTAGCGTCGTCGGTCGCACCGCCGCAGAGAGTGATCTGAAAGAGCAGCTCGAACGGCACCTGGTGGATCGGCAGGTCGAAAATGTACGGGCGGTTCGATCTGAGGATCGACTGCATGAGGTCGAGGTCCTTGCGCAGGCCGCGGTAGGTTTGCCGCAGGCAGTGATCGATGCGCGCGTTCTCCATCGTGGCAAAGATCTTGCGGGCGAGGCGGGGTTCGGGGAAAGTCTTGAGCACCTCGCGGTAATCTGAGTCGGGCGGCAGTGTTTTGTCGCCAGTCGAGAGAACCACCCCGTCAGCCGAAGCGGCTGCCACCCCTCCTTCGTAAGGAGGGGAGCCTGGCTTGTCGCGGCCGACGTCGTGGATCATTCCGTCTAGTGAGAATGCATCGCGTTCTTCCGCGGTCATTGAATAGAGATCGGTCAGTTCGGTGTAGGCGGCCTTTAGCTCGTTCGTGTCGCGGTCGAAGGTGCCGAATTCGATCTGGCCCGCGGCGTGGGCGGCGAGGACCTTGTAGAGCCGAAAGTCCTTTTCATCGTCGTCAAACTCGGCCACCGACGCCGGCAGGAAGATCGTCTTGCCGTCGCCGATGCGGCTTTCCTGCGGCATCGCGGCTAGTGGCGCGACCTCGACCTCGCGGCCGGTGAGCGCCTCAACATACATTCTTAATACGGCTTGGATGGTCTCGAGCGCCAGGCCGAGGCGTGTTTGGTGCAGGCGTTCATTCGACTCGCGTGTCTCGAGTGCGAAGTAGCTTCGCCGTGCCTTTGCCGAGGCGTCCTCGCGGATGCCGCTCTCGACCCATTCTTCAAATTGAGCAAGCGAAACTTTGCGAAGCGCGGGTGCGGCGGATTTGAATGCCGCAAGCGCGCTCTCGGCGTCGGTTTCAGCTATTTGCGCCGTCAATTCGAGCACGCGGCGGATCGCGAGGACCTGGTCTGTCTTGTTTGGCGCAAAAGAGGCAAAGAACTTTGGCGTCGCACGTAGGAACGAGATCAGCACGGCGTTGCCGTGCTGGGCGATGACACGGGCGAGCCGCGACCAATCGTCAAAGACCCGTTCCGACGACGCAAGAACGTCGCTGCCAGACATTACGAAATAAAGCGTAACGCTGCCGCCGAATTCGAGAAATTCCTCGGCTCGCTGCATGAGCAGAACGGCGTTGGCGGGCGTAAGCTTTGCGAGCGCGGCCGGGAGCTTCGCCCACAGGTCTGCGGTCATGCCGCCTGTGCGGTTGGCAAATTGCGAGGCGAGCAAGAGGACCGATGCGGCGACCCCAGCGTCTTCGAAACGCGACAAGGCTACGGCGACCGCGGGCGTATGCTCGAGAAATTCGGCGCTGTGCTTTGCCGATCGCTGTGCGATGTCGACGCCGAGGGCGAGGATGTCGGTCAAGAGTTTTTCATCGGTTATCTTTGCCGCAAGCTCGGGCACAAGGCGAAATGTTTCGAGGGCAGTCGAGCTTGAAAGCACAAGCTGCCGCTCGCACATTTGAAAGACCGCGGCACGTGCCCGTTCGGGCACCGCTTTGAGGCCCTCGACGCCTTCGTTAAAGAAATTTATTCCGCTGGCGGCACTTCCCATCGCGAGGCGCCGCCCAAGCTCGCCCCAACGGCGAAGGTCTTCGGCCGATAAAACCTCTGCCGCCGTCGGCACGGCCTCGACAAAGACGCGGCTCACGCGCACGCTGACGCCCGCGAGAGCCGCGCTTATCTCGAGCGAAGCACGCTTTTTGTCCGGCGGCAGGTCGCCAAGTTTGCGCGCCAATCCCGTCAGCGTCGGTTTTTCGCTCGCTTTTTTAGCCACAGCTCGATTTTAAGGAAAATATAGAAAGGTTGAAAGCCAGAGGTCAGTGATGGTGATCAGTCTCGCCGCCGTCCAACTTGGTCACATCAAGCAGCTTTGAAAACTCGTCAAAATGGAACATCGTCTCATTCTTGCAGTTCTCGCAGAAGAACGTGACGTCCTCGCCGAGGTACATGTCCTTGAGGTGATAGGCGATAAAGCAGCCGTAGCAGCGCTGGATGCGCTTGCCGAATTGAGTGATCGCGTCCGTGTCCATTATTTGACGACGCCTCGTTTCGACGTCTCGATGAATTTTGTGAGCAGGTCGACCTCGCCGCAGTCGGCGATCTCCTCGCGAATACGCTCCAGCGCCTGGGACGTATTGAGCTTTGAAGAAAGCAGCAGGTGAAATGCGTGGTTGAGTTTTTCGATCGTGTCGCGAGAATATCCGCGGCGTTTCATTCCAAGCCGGTTTAGGCCAAAGCAGCGGGCGTGATTGCCCTGGATGATGGCGTAGGGCATCGCGTCCTTGACGACGACCGAGTAGCCGCCGACAAAAGCCTCGAGACCGATGCGGCAATATTGATGGACACCAGAATAAGCTCCGACACTTGCACGGTCCGCGATCTCGACATGGCCGGCAAGCGTTGCGGCATTTGCCATGATGATCTCGCTGCCGAGTTGGCAATCGTGAGCGACGTGGGCTTGGGCCATCAGCAGGTTTTCATCGCCGATCCTTGTAACGCCGCCGCCACCCGCGGTGCCGCGGTGGATGGTGACGAATTCGCGTATGTGGTTGCGCTTGCCGATCTCGGTCGCGGTATGCTCGCCCTTATATTTGAGGTCCTGCGGAGCGAGGCCGATCGACACAAAAGGATAAACATGTGTCTCGTCGCCGATCGTCGTCTTGCCGTCGATGACAACATGCGAACCGAGCCGCACACCGTTGCCCAGCGTCACGTCGGCGCCGACGGAGCAAAATGGCCCGATATGACAGCCGGGGCCGATGCGGGCGCCCGGAGTGATGATCGCTGTCTCGTGGACGATCGAATCGGTTTTAGGGTCGGGAGTCACCAGTGTCCTCTCGCGGGCGGTCGGCAACTATGCTCAATATCACAGCCTCGGCGGTCGTTTGGCCGTCGACCGATGCGACGCCGCGCATTTTCTGCACCTTGCTGCCGACCCGCAGAGCAGTGACCTCGAGCATCAGAGTGTCGCCGGGCACTACGGGCCGCCGAAATTTTGCAGACTCGATAGAACTAAAGAACGGTATCTTGTTCTCTCTATCCTCGAACTCGCGCAGGACGAGTATCGCCCCGGCCTGCGCCAGGGCCTCGATCTGCAGCACGCCCGGCATTACGGGCGCGCCGGGAAAATGCCCGGCAAAGAACGGCTCGTTGATAGTCACCTGTTTGACAGCAAGAATGCGAACACGTGGCTCAAGCTCGATCACCTTGTCGACCAGCAAAAACGGATGCCGGTGCGGCAGTATCTGCTGAATGGCGACTGAGTCCATGACGGTCATAGCAAGACGCGAATATAAGCCAAAAGCCGGCAAAAGGCAATTTTGCCGGCTTCTGAGTTGTCTACAGTAACTTTAAGATTACGGCTTGACCGGCGTCGCAGTTCCCGTGGTCGCCGTCGTCGGCCGGGCGTTGTAAAACGTGATGAAGTCCTTGGTTATATCCGCCGTTTGATCGAAGGAAAGCAAGACGCCAGCCTGATAAAGCTTGCTGGGATCGAGAATGACGCTGTAGCCCTTCTGTTTGGCAAATTCATCGATCGCTTTGTAAAGGTCTTCCATGATCGGGCCGAGCACCGCTTCCTTTCGCTTGTTTACGGCGGCCTCGAGCTCCTTTTGCTTGAACTCGCCTTCACGCTGCAGCCGCTGGGCCTCGTCCTGCTTGGCAGCGACTGTTTCCGGTTTGACCGGGACCGCCGGGTTGCCGTTCATTTTCTTCAGCTCATCGTTGATCGCGGCGATCCTTGTAGATATCGTCTGAAGCTCGGTAACACGCGGCTTGAATTCAACGTCCAACGCATTCGCGGCAGCCACATACTTTTTGATGCCGTTCTTGTCATCGTCAAACGCGGCGGTATTGACCCAGCCGATCCGGCCGCTTCCCGGCTGAGCGGCTTGCGCGAAAGCATTGGCGACCATTAACGACACAAAAAACAAACTCAGCGCGAGAAAAATAGATCTTTTCATTATCGTGTAAAACTCCTTAACTTTGCAGGCCTACATTCCAGCCTGTGTCCGATTCTCCTTATTTGAAACTTATTTTGCCGAAACTGTTGCTTGGCGTTTCAAAAAAAGAATAGCAATGGTAATTAAAAGGTCGGGCAAAGTCAAAGCCTAGAACGTGCGTCCCACCGTGAATTTGAACCCCGAACGCTTACCAGGCAGGTAAATGCCCGGCAATTCAGGCGTGAAACCGAACACGCCGTTCGGATTGTAGTAGTAGTAAACGCGGAAAGGTACGTTAACGATCGGCACCTGGACGCGAAGCTCGACGCCGACGCTGGCCCGGAAATCATGCAGGTGGTTGAATTGTGCCTGATCGACCTTGAGCAATGAATTCTGCTGCACTTCGCCGCGAAGGTACAACGTCTGGACCTGTGGGGAAAGACTGGTCGGGCAGCCAAGCCGATTGCCGCGGCAGAATTCGTTTATGAAATCGGTTTTGGTCATCACCCGGCCGCGATAGTAGAGGATCGCACCGAAGCTGCTCTCCAGCACCGGTGTGTTGATAAGACCGAGGGCCGTGAGGCGGCCGGCGCCGAGGAACTGTTCGTCGGGAAGGAACTCACTGTTGATCGCCTGTGTTCCCGTACTGCGAAGGTTAAATACCGAGCCGATATCGGCATAAAACGCCATCGTCGCCGGCCCGAACAGAGGCAAACGATACTCGAAGTTCCCTAATAGCTGGGTGTCGCCGCCGATGAACCGATAGTTGCGCGTGTACAACGCCGGGTTTGTCCCGCTCGGACCGGTCAATAGCCCGATCGAAATGAGCTCGTCACGTGTCCGCGGGTCAAGGCCGGTATTTGTGTTGGCGGTACCGGACGGATTCGTCGCGACGACCACGTGGCGGCTCGTGATGTAAGTATCGAAAGGTGCTATCGGTCCGATGGCACGCGAATCATAACCGCGTATGTCGCTCTCGCTCCCGAGGAAGTACCGCGAATACGTCGGTACGCCGCCGACAAAAGCGATCGAATTAGCATTCTGTATAGTGTCGGTTATTGACCATGCCCCGATATGGCCCGCCGTCAGTCGGAAAGCGAATACATGCGGATCATGCGATCTCTTGTTCCGCACCGGTATGAACAGTGAATAAGAAATGCTCGGCTGATAGGTCCGAACATCGCCGCCGAGGCCCGCAAAGCCGAGCGAGATCGCCAACTGTCGCCCGCCGATCGTATCAATGCCGTTCCTTGAGGGTTGACGAGTGTCATAGACAAAAGAACCAGTGATCTGGCTCGTAAGGATATTGGGCTGATGATAAAGGACGGGAATGGTCGACGCCGGATCAGCCGACTGATTTACCTCAGGGTCCGTGATGTTTGTGTACGAGAGTTGGTACGTAAGGCCGATACGCGAGAACTGCGTAAATCTCCGTTTCTTGAACCACAACTCAGAGAGCGGTGCCGTGGCAAAAATGTTCGCGCCGACCGTCGATTGTGTAAAAAGATTGCTTTGGTCGGTCACGACCACGCCCTGCGGATCAAAGAGCTGGTTAAGAACGGTCGGGTTCTGCGTGAGAAACGTGCCCTCGCCAAAGAACTGGTATCGGCTCGCAAACACCGAAAATCCCACCGAAACCGGCCGGTTGCGCCAGTACGGCTGTTGAAATGAGAGCTGAAGGCTCTGCTGCCGGTTGCCGGCGCCGGCGTTGATAGACAACACCTCGCCGCGGCCGGCAAGGTTGTTCGTCGAGTACTCAAGCCCGAAGAACGTTCCGCCGATACCCGAGACACCGCCGTTGAATGAGATCTGCTGCCGGCCTTTTTCCTTTATCCTGACGTTCAGGTCCACGTCTCCTTTTTCATCATCCGTGCGGATCTCAACATCCTGGTCCTTGTCTATAGGATCAAAATACTGTGTCTGGTTAAGCCGCGCGAGCGATATCTCGAGGTAATTCTGGTTGTAGATGTCACCTTCGTTAAGAAGGAATTCGCGCCGCATGACCCTGTCGCGGGTGAAGGTGTTGCCGGTAAATTCAAGCCTGCGGAGCGTGTACTGCTTCCCTTCGTCGATCCTTAACGTAATATCGACGATGCCCTCGTTGGGATTTGCTGGGTTGTCCTTGAATTCCGGATCGAATTCGCCGACATAATTAACAAACCCCTGCGACCCATAGACTTTCTTCAGGTCCTCATAAACCGCGTCCTGCAAGCGTTTGCCGTCGGCAATGTCGCCTGTATGGAGGCCGATATACGCCAGGATCTGCTGCTCGGAGAATATCGAATTCCCCTCGACCTTCAGCTCGCCGACGCGGTAGACACGGCCCTCGGTGACGGGGACGATGATCTTGAGCGTATCGTCCTTTGAGGTCAGTATGGGCAGCGGAATGGCGCCGCCGATAATAGGCGGGCCGGTGCGTTTATAGCCGAGGCCGACGACCTGCGGCTCGCCGATGCGGGCCTGAAAGTACCCCTTCGAAAACATATACGACCGCACGTTCTTTTGCAGGTCGTATTCCAATTTCCTGAGGTCGAGAATGTCCTCGCTCTTAAAGCGCGAGATGAGGCCTGATGGATGGACGAGCGCGAGGGCGTTGCGCAGCTCTTTGTTCTTAAAATGTTGCAGCCCGGTGAATTCGATCTGGATGATACGCGACTTGGCGCCCTGGTCGATATTGAACGTCAACGCGATCGACGTCGCCGAGATCTCGTCCTTGTCCCAGGTGATCTTGGCGTTAGGATAGCCTTTGCCGGCGAGCATTTCGCTCAGCACGCGTATGGCGCTGCGTGTCTTTACGGGGTCAAAAACGGCTTCCTTCGAGATGCCGACGTGCTTCTCGCGAAATTCCTTTAAAATATCCGACTCGGTCAGGGCCTTGGCGCCCTTGAACGTCAGATCGCGGATGATCGGCAGCTCCTTGACCTCAAAAATGACGTTGACGCCGCCGCGCACGCCGTCCTCGGTCAGCACGCGGGTGGCCGTTTTGTCGAAGAAGTTAAGCGAGAGCAGCTCTTTGAGGTCGCGTTCGAGGGCGGCCGGATCATAGACGTCGCCGGGCCGCGTCTTGATGTAATAAAGCAGGTCCTCGTCGCGAAGCCGCCTGTTCCCCTGAATATCAACGCTCTCGACCACCTGCTGGGCCGACGCAAAAGCGGCGCCCACCGTCAGAAAAGCCGAGACCAATGCCAGGAGAGCAAATACGCGTGCCTTGTGCATAAAAACAAAAACTTCCCCGAGTCGCTTTACATACAAAAAGCTTCAGAGAAGCTCATGTCGCTGTCAGTGCGATTTCGAACCAATAGAATAAACCAACAAATAAGCCAATTCAACGTCTGATCTAACTTGCTCAGTTTGATTCACGCCCACATGCTCAGGTTGCACAACCTCGGCGTTCGTGGCTGTTCGTGTAATTTCGTGGTCAAGCCCTCAGATCGGAAACCCGGCCGTCGTATTGCCAAAGCCGCCTCGTCGTGTTTCCAAAACAGCTCGTCGTGTTGCAAAAAAGCCTTGTCGTGCTGCAAAACTGGCTCGTCGTGTTGCCTTTTTCAGCCGTCGTGTTACTCCCAGCTTTTCATTTCTCACCCTCATGTCTCACTTGTAAGGCCCCTCATCGCCCTCTTCGTTCCCTGTCCGTCCTGGCCAATGTCGCTGCGGTGCATTTGCATTCTCGCCGGTATCGCCGTCAACAGCTTCCCTTTTTGGGTGCCTTAAAAAAATATCGGCAAAATCCGCATTTTCCGCAAAACGCGCTTCCAATCTAAAAGTGAATATTGAATAGTGAACGATAAAGACAGTGAACAGTGCACAATGCACAGTGCACAATTACAGGCTTCTGACTACTGACTACTGGCTACCGACTACTGACTACTACATTTATGAACGACGAATGGGAAAAATTCACCGGCAGGCAGTTTGGGCGAAAGGCGCGTGAGGACGTGCGCGTGACGTTGGGCAAAAAGGGCAACATCTATCTCAACGGCAAGGCCTATGACGCGCTCGGGCGGCCGGCGGCGGTCGAGCTGCTCTTTAAAGGCAACAGCCGGATCATCGGCCTCAAGCCGACCGACATCCGCCGCTCGAACGCCTTCACGGTCCGCAACCACACCGCCGGCAACTACAAACGCATCTCCGCCGCCGCCTTTTGCCAGCACTTCCGCATCAGGCCCACCGCCACGATGCTCTTTCAAGACGTCGACATCGACAACTCCGGCGTAATGCACCTAGATCTAACCAACACCATCACCGTCACCCGCGGCGCAAGGTAACGGCTGGTCGGAACTTGGCTGAATCTGCGGGAAAATCGTGTGCTAGAATGAGCCGCGGAATCGTATGAGCCACACAATAGCAGGCATTTATGAGAATGGGGTGATTCGTCCGCTGGAGGACGTCGACCTAGCGGAGGGCGAGCGTGTCAGCGTAATAGTGAATGGCAACGTTTCGGCTGAAGCGGCCAGCCGCATCCTGGAAGGGATCGCCAAGCTCCCGCTTGAGGGGACGGAGGACATTTTCTCAGGCCGAGATCATGACACCGTTCTTTATGGGAAGACCCGCGAATGATCTTTATCAACACTGGCGCATGGTTTGCTGCCGTCGTTCCAACTGATCCCGCTTCCACTTTCAGTTTTCAGCTCTCCGCTTTTAGTTTTGACCTTCGCACCCCTCGCACCCTCGCAGCCCTGCTGCCCGTTTTCCACTTTCAGTTTTCAGCTTTCAGCTTTCAGTTTTGACCCCTCTTACACAAAACCGCATCTGACCACGCACAACTCGCTACTCGCGACCATTTCAGTGAGTGTATTTTGAGGAATTTGTAGTAATATTCCATTTACAAAAAAGTCAATTACTCCTGAAATCATGATCACTGGCGAACTAAGGTCGAAAGTTGACAGCGTTTGGAATGCGTTCTGGTCGGGCGGGATAGCGAATCCGATGGAGGTTATCGAGCAGATAACCTATCTTCTTTTCATCAAACGGCTCGACGATCTACACACGTCGCGAGAAAAAAAGGCAAGCCTCTTAAAGACCAAGATCGAGAAGCCCGTTTTTTCGCCTAAGCAGCAGAAGTTTCGCTGGTCGCGGCTTAAGAACATGGAGGCCGCCGAGATGTACAAGACTGTCTCGGACGAGGTCTTTCCCTTTATCCGTGCTTACGGTGGCAATGGGACGACGTACTCGCACTTTATGCGGGATGCGAGATTTACGATCCAGACTCCGGCATTGCTTGCGAAGGTCGTGGACCTGATCGATCAGATCCCGATGGAGGACCGCGATACAAAGGGCGATGTTTACGAATACATGCTCGGCAAGATCGCGACCGCCGGGCAGAACGGACAGTTTCGAACGCCGCGGCACATTATCAAGATGATGGTCGATATGGTCGCTCCGAAGCCGACCGATATTGTCTGCGATCCGGCGTGCGGCACGGCGGGATTTCTTGTATCGGTGTATGAGTATCTTTACGACCACCACGGCAAGGACATCTTTCCGGACAAGGGACTGACCAAGCACTTTTACGAGAAGCTTTTCAACGGATTCGATTTCGATAACACGATGCTTCGGATCGGGTCGATGAACATGATGCTACACGGCATCGACAACCCGAATATCCGTTACAAGGATTCGCTCTCCGAGGAGCACGCGGGCGATGAAGAGATGTATTCGCTCGTGCTCGCCAATCCGCCGTTTGCCGGAAGCCTTGATTACGAAAGCACGGCCAAGGACCTGCAAAAGATCGTCAAGACGAAAAAGACCGAGCTGCTCTTTCTGGCTCTTTTTCTGCGATTGCTGAAGACCGGCGGACGAGCGGCCGTGATTGTTCCTGACGGAGTTTTGTTCGGCTCGTCAAACGCTCATAAGGCTTTGCGGAAGATGCTCGTCGAAGATCAAAAGCTCGATGGGATCGTCTCTATGCCATCGGGTGTTTTCAAACCGTACGCGGGAGTCTCGACCGCTGTCCTGCTTTTTACAAAGACAAATTCGGGCGGCACAGACAGCGTTTGGTTCTACGATATGAAGGCCGACGGCTTTTCGCTCGACGATAAGCGAACGCCCCTCGACAGCTCGAAACACGAGAACGACAATATCCCCGACATTCTGGCTCGGTGGAAACATCGCGCGGCCGAGCAGGACCGTACCCGCACGGACCAGTCGTTCCTCGTTCCCAAATCCGACATCGCCGCAAACGATTACGACCTCAGCATCAACCGCTACAAGGAAGTTGTTTACGAAGAGGTCGAGCACGCTTCACCGCAGGAGATATTGCGGGAGCTCGAAGAGCTTGAGAATGAGATTCACGCCGATCTCAAGGCGTTGGGGGCGATGATCGGATGAGCGGCTGGCCCAATATTGCTCTTGGTAGTTGCGTGAGAGAAATGCGAGGTGGAGCGTCCGTCACTGACGACGACCTCAAGGAATCCGGCTTTCCGGTCCTCCACAAGGGAGCAATTCGAGAAGGCGGCAGACTGGTCTTTGACCGAGACGGCAAATCTCACGTATCAGAGGAATATGCGACTTCGAAGGCAAGATCCGTGGTGACTTCAAAATTCGTTGTCGCGACACTTCGCAATCTTGTTAAAACGGGCGAGACTCTTGGATTCATAGCACCGGTGCCATCCGGTCAAAAGTTCCTGCTTGCGCAAGGGGCCTACGGACTTCTTCTGGATGATAAGAGACTCGACCGGCGTTATCTTTCACACCTATCGAATTCTTGGGTTTTCCATAAGGAGATTCTGAAGCGAATGGTCGGGAGCACTCAAGTTCATATTCGTAACAACGACTTCCTGCAGGTTCCGATCCCTTTGCCGCCGTTGGAGGAGCAACGGCGGATTGCAGAGGTTTTGGATCGGGCGGATGCTCTGCGGCAAAAACGCCGCCTCGCCCTCCAAAAACTCGACACCCTCCTCCAATCCGTCTTCCTCGACATTTTCGGCGATCCAGTCAAGAATCCGAGAGGCTGGCCGCAAGAGAGAATGGGGGACTTAATGGTAATCCGCCGTGGTGGATCACCAAGGCCGATTGATGACTACCTGGGCGGTGAAATCAATTGGATCAAAATCGGGGATGCGACGAAAGGAGACCAAATCTATTTGGATTCGAGTAAAGAAAAGATTATCAGTGAGGGCCTGAAGAAAACCGTCTTCTTAAAATCCGGGAGTCTAATCTTCGCGAATTGCGGTGTGAGCTTAGGGTTTGCTCGAATCCTAAGAATTGACGGCTGCATACATGATGGCTGGTTGTCCTTTGAGGAAATCCCCGAGAAACGCCTTAATAAGATTTTTCTCCTTAAGGCTTTGAATAGCATCACTGATCATTTTCGACGCATCGCTCCGTCTGGTACACAGCCGAATCTAAATACGGGGATTATGAAAACGTTTCCGATGATTGTCCCGCCCATAGATGTCCAAACAAGGTTTGCAGAGATTGTCGCAAACATTGAGAAAATCAGACCCACTATAGGCGCATCGGAAACCGCGGTTGAAAACCTGTTCGGCTCCGTTCAGGATAGAGCCTTCAAGGGCGACCTCGCCTTCGAGTCCACATAAAAAATGGCCACGAACTTCGAATTCTTAAAATCCGAATGGCCAGACGTTTTTGCGGCGGCGAGGCAGGCTGAATCGCTAGCGAATACCGATCCGCGAACCGCTTGCTTTCACGCACGGCGGACGCTCGAGATCGCGGTTGACTGGATATACAAGGTCGACGAAGACCTAACGCTGCCGTATGACAACCAGTTGAGCACGAAGATCTTTGACACCGAGTTTAAAAACAACACGCCGCCCGGCGTGTTTACAAAGATCGATTACATCCGCCGCATCGGCAACAAGGCCGTCCACACACAAAAGCAGATAACCACGGTCGAGAGCCGTCAGGCGATCCGCGAGCTGTTTCATTTCCTCTACTGGATGGCCCGCACATACACGCAGGGCGAAGCGTCAGAATTTGACGGGTTGCAATTCGCAGACGCAAAAGTTCCCGCAAAACAAGTCTCGATCTCGGCGAATACTTTCAAGAAGCTAAAGACTCTTTACGAAGAGACCGAGGCCAAGAAGGCCGCGGAAGCCGAAAAACAAAAGCAGCTAGCCACACCGACAACTGACGCCGAGCTTGAGCGGCTTCGCAAAGCCGTCGCCGCTGCCAAGAAGCAGAACGAGAAATATCCCGATTCGCACAACTATTCCGAGGCCGAGACTCGAAAGCACATCATCGACCTTCTCCTAAGCGAAGCCGGCTGGACGATCGGCAAAGACGTGACCGAGGAACTTGAAGTTCCCGAGATGCCGAACAATGAAGGGGTCGGCTACGTCGACTACGTTCTATTCGGCGACGATGGAAAGCCTCTCGCCGTAGTCGAGGCAAAAAAGACCTCAGTCGAAACAACCGTCGGCAAGCATCAGGCAAAACTCTATGCCGACTGCATCGAGACGAAATACGGCCGCCGCCCGATCATCTTTTACACTAACGGCTACGAGACACACCTTTGGGACGACACCAACTATCCGCCTCGTCTTGTTCAAGGTTTTTACACAAAAGACGAGCTTGAGCTAATGATCCAGCGGCGAGAGACGCGCCGGGCCCTGAACGAAGGCGATATCGACCGCTCCATTGTCGAGCGACACTATCAAACTCGCGCCATAACTCGAATGGCCGAGCATTTCACCACCAAACAGCGTAAGGGCCTGCTCGTCATGGCCACCGGAGCGGGAAAGACTCGAACCGTGATCGCTCTTTGTGATCTGCTCATGCGTGCGGGCTGGGTAAAGCGAGTGCTGTTCCTTGCTGACCGCGTCGCTCTCGTCAAGCAGGCGTCGAATGCTTTCAAGGCGCATCTTCCCAACTCCAACCCGGTCAACCTGCTCAACGAGAAGGGCGACACCGGAAGCCGCGTCTACCTGAGCACCTATCCGACGATGATGAACCTCATCAACGACATGGATGGCGAGAAGCGGCGCTTCGGAGTTGGATATTTTGATCTCGTTATCGTCGATGAGGCTCATCGGTCGATCTATCAGAAATACAGCGCGATCTTTAACTATTTCGATTCGTTCCTTGTTGGCCTGACCGCCACTCCGAAAGGCGAGGTCGATAAGAACACGTATAGGATGTTCGATCTGCAGACGGGCGTCCCCACGGATGCATACGAACTGGACGAGGCGGTAAAAGACGGCTTTCTCGTACCATCGGTTAACATCGCCGTTCCGACAAAGTTCATTCGCGAGGGGATCACTTACGAGAACCTTTCGGAAGATGAAAAGACGCAGTGGGACGAGATCGAATGGAATGAGGAAGGCGAAATCCCCGAACATATTGATCCGGCGGCGCTCAATAACTGGCTCTTCAACATCGACACCATCGACAAGGTTCTGAAATTCCTGATGGAAGCGGGCCTGAAGGTCGAGGGCGGGGACAAGCTCGGCAAAACGATAATCTTTGCCAAGAACCGGCGACATGCGGCGCTCATCACGGAGCGGTTCGATGCAAATTATCCGCACCTGAAAGGACAGTTCGCCGCGACAATAGATTACAAAACGACATACGCTCAGAATTTGCTCGATAATTTCTCAACGCCGTCTAAACTGCCGCAGATCGCCGTATCGATCGATATGCTTGATACCGGGATCGATATTCCGGAGATCGTAAATCTAGTTTTCTTTAAGGCCGTCAAATCGAAAACGAAATTCACACAGATGATCGGTCGAGGAACCAGGCTAAGACTGAACCTGTTTGCTCCGGGCGTCGATAAGCAGTTTTTCTACATATTCGACTACTGTCAAAACTTTGAGTTCTTTAATCAACAGACTAATGAGGTTGAGACGCCGACGCAGAAAACGCTAAGCGCAAAGCTTTTTGAAAAGCGTGTCGAGATAATTGACACCATTCGTCAGAAACAGGACGCGGCGCTTTCAGGTTTGGAAGGCGACTATCTTGAACACCTTCAGAAGACCGTCGAGCTGATAAACCTGGATAACTTCGTCGTTCGCCCACACCGGCGCGAGGTCGAGAAGTTTCGCGATCAAAAGGCGTGGGAGAAGCTTGACCCCGAGTCCTACTATGAGTTGACACATATTGTCTCTGGGCTACCGAATGAACAGGAGCCTGAGGACGAAACGGCGAAGCGATTCGACCTGTTGATGTTCAAGCTGATGCTTACGGTTCTTAGCCCGCATCGCGATTTCGAGAAACTTCGGGATCAGGTAATCGAGATCGCGAACCAATTGGAAGAAAAAGATTCTATTCCGATGGTGACGAAGGAAATGGAATTGATTCAGGAGCTTCAACGCGACGAATATTGGCGCGATGTCACCGTGCCAATGCTGGAACAGGTTCGTCGAAAGATTCGCGACCTCGTGAAGTTCATCGATGCCAATAAGCGGCAGATAATCTACACCGATTTCGAGGACGAACTAGGAACACCGGAGGAAATCGCCTACGGCCCGTCGGTGACGGACCTGACCCGCTACAAGACCAAGGTGATGAACTTTCTGAAGAACGAGGAGAATCACATCGTTCTTCAGAAGCTCAGACGCAATAAACCAATAACCGCCGCGGATATCAGTGAGCTAGAGCGGATATTCTTCGAGTCCGGTGAGATTGGCACTCGCGAAGACTTTGAGAATGCTTTCGGAAAGCAGGACAAGCTCGGCCTCTTTATTCGCAGTCTGGCGGGTTTGGACAGACACGAGGCAAAATTAGAATTTGCCGATTTCCTTGACGGAAAACGATACAACTCGAATCAGATCGAGTTCGTTAACATGATAATTGACCATCTGACGCAAAACGGTGTTATGGAACCCGCCATCCTATTCGAAGCACCGTACACCAATTACGATCCGAGCGGCATCAGCGGAATATTCTCAACCGGAGAGGCGGAACAGATAATCCAGAGATTAGAGAGGATTCGTATGAATGCCGCTGCAGCTTGAACCCGCTCGACTGATCTAAATGGCCTACGTGACAGTACGAAAGGGCCGAAGGATACCTCATGAATAACATTGGAAAGCTTGAACGTGTCGCATTGCGTGAGGTTTGGACCCACGAGGCCTACGACTTCACACAGTGGCTTGAAAATAACATCAGCGTGCTCAATGAGGCGCTAGAAATCACACTTGTTAACGTGGACCGGGAGCACGCTGCTGGAAGCTTCAGTATCGACCTCGTTGCCGAAGATGAGGGCGGCGGTACGGTGATAATCGAGAACCAGCTCGAAAAGAGCAATCACGACCATCTCGGAAAGCTAATCACATATCTCACCGCAATGAGCGCAAAGGCCGCGATCTGGATCGTTTCTGACCCAAGACCCGAACACGTGGCAGCGATTACCTGGCTTAACGAGTCGGCGAGCGCCGAATTCTATATGGTCAAGGTCGAGGCTGTGAAGATCGGAGATTCACCACCTGCGCCGCTTTTCACCCTGATTGTTGGACCATCTGAAGATGCGAAGGATGTAGGCGTCACAAAACGGGAGATCGCTGAGCGCTACGGGATTCGCAAGCGTTGGTGGACGATGCTCATCGAGCGGTCGGCTGCGGTAAACAAACTGCATGCACACCTTACGCCGGGCGAGTACTCATGGCTAGGCACAAGTTCCGGCGTGCGGGGGCTAAATCTAAACTACACCGTGACCCAAGATTCTTGCGTGGCTGAATTGTATATTGACCGTGGAAAAGACTCGCAACAAGAAAATAAGCGTATCTTTGACCAACTGGTTGCTCATAAAGAGGAAATTGAAGCCTCCTTCGGTAGCTCACTACGTTGGGAGCGACTGGAGGGTAAACGCGCATCGCGCATAATCTACACCCAAACCGGTGGGGGATACCGGACGCCAGAGGAACAGTGGCCATCCTTACAGGACGGAATAATAAACGCTATGGATCGGCTTGAAAAGGCTTTACGTCCCTTCCTGAAAGAACTGGTTCTATCATGATTACCATACGACAACTTCTCGAAAAGGGCGCGATCGACATAAACGACGACATCGAGTTTAAGACGCACGCGGACGTTTTGCGGCTTTTTGGAACCGATCAAAAGCTCATCCAACGGGCGTTCATAAGGCATCCTCATGAGGAAGGAACGCGCATCTGGTTCCCGATGTTTTACGACGACGATAACAACGATTGGATAAACACTGCTTCACAAGATTACGGCCGCGTTTTCGAGAAGAAGAAGATAGGGAACGACGAGTATCTTGCCGATTTGGTCGCGACTTCCGAATGGCACCGAAGGATCCTATTCGCAAAGATACGTCCCGCAAACCGCATCTTCTACAAATTCAAAGGCGTCTATCAGCTGGATGTCGAAATGTCGCTTCAAAACAAGAAGGCAATTTACGAAAGGGTTGCCACTTCGGCGACCCTATTTCCGGCCTGATCCTAGTAGAAAAAAGGAAAGGGTGCCAGGTCTGCGAAACTGCGATATTTGGCACGTTTGCTTGGGTCAAAGAGCGCATGACGTCGTTTACGAAAAAGGAGATCATTTTAGATAGGAGCGATCTATGGCACAACACGAAGTAAGATTCGATGTTCCGTTCCGACCGCTTGGCAATGCTGATGTGCGGTTTATTGTCGACGCGGACGGCAGCAAGCTCGGAGAACTGCACGTAAGCCGCGGAGCTGTCGCCTGGCTCGGCAAGGACAAGTCATTTGGACGGCGTTTAACCTGGGAAAGACTCGCCGACCTCTTCGAACGCGAAGGCACCAAGCGCAAACCGTAACGGCAGCGGCAGAAGCAGAGAAGTGCCAAGTCCGCGATACTGCGATATTCGGCACGTCTGCTTGGATCAAAACGCGTTGTCGCCCGATGCTCCCGTCGCGGAAGACACGACGGGAGCGGACTCCGGTTGTTGATGTGGTGCCTCGGTAGGACTCGAACCTAGAGGCGCGGTTTTTGCGTCTGGATCGGCAGAATACGCTTGACAGGCAAGGTAAAATACCCGGGTAATTGGTTTTCAATAAACAAGCAGTTCAGTAATACGAGCGTAGTTACTCTTTCCCTGAGTATATGCCCGGAATCCCGGAACCGAAGCGTAAACGCTTTTATCACAAAGCCTGGTTCTCCGAAGCGCTCGCGATACCGGGCGCGCTGATTACTGCCATACCGACCATTACGCTCTTCATCCGGCGGGTATTTATTGCCGACGCTTCGGTGTCCATCTCGGACCTTTGGCTCGCGTGTATCGGAATGTTTGGCGTGCTGCTGTTGATCGTTCAAGGACTCTCCAAGGTGGCTCAAGCCAGGTGGAAAGACATTCGGGAAGAAGACGAAGAAAAGTTCGATGGACTAAATGCGGCCTTGCATATCATCCACAGCCTGGTCCGACACAAGGCTGCCTTTGGGCGTAAGGACGCGGACAGGCTTCGTGTGACGATCCATCGTATTCTCCCACCAAAGACAAAAAGCGCGTCCCCTGAACAATTCCTTCAGCTGTTGGATTACGTCGGAGGTGGCGGAGGCGGAAAGGGCAGGACGTTCTCGATCCGATCCGGCATCACAGGCAAAGCCGCACGAGAAGGCGATGTCCTGATAGGTTCTCGGAACAATGACGATCATGAAGCGTTTATTAAAGAGTTGATCTCGGTTTGGGCATACACCGAGGAGGATGCGAAGCGGCTGGCAATCGGCCGCAACTCTTGGATGGCCGTTCCCATCAAATACAAAGGGCGGGAGATAACCGGCATTGTTTATTTAGATTCTAATGAGAAGGGGTTTTTTACGGAAGAAATAGCGGAATTGGCAGTTTGGGCGTGTGGTGGACTTGCCGTCTTTATAGACGAGAGGTATAAATAATATGAATCAGGAGAAAACAATGAAAACGGCAGCAAACGGCAAGGTGCGCGCCAAGAAGCGCTCTGAAGTGATTTCGAAACCGGGGGCCGCGATCAAGGTTGAACGCCTTAACCTCACAAGGGACGAACGTGAAAGCCTGTCGGTGAATACCCGTCTTTCCGATCTCGAGGGTGCGGAAGTGCGCAAAGCCGCATAATATTTCCGGCGAGTTAGGATGCAAAGGCGGCGAGGGCCGCCTTTTTCGTTTTTCGTAGTGCCTACTGCTTGCTACCGACTGCTTCAGCTTTCTTAGTGCGGACCTCGCGGAAGGCGAGTTTTTCGCCGGCGGGGTAGACTTCGATGGTCGAGGCGTCGGCGACGTCGCCCTGGATTAGGGCCTCTGAGAGTTCGTCCTCGACGTATTTTTGCAGGGCACGCTTTAGGGGGCGCGCGCCGTATTTGCGGTCGGTGCAGGTCTTGTCGATCAGCCACTTGCGCGCCGGCTGGGTGAGCACGACCTTGAGGTCGCGGCCCTCGACGATCTTATTCAGTTTGGTCATCTGCAGGTCGACGATGAGGGCGAGGTCGTCGGTCGACAGCTCGTCAAAGATGATGATCTCGTCGAGGCGGTTGATGAACTCGGGCTGGAAGGTTTGCTTGACCTTCGCCATGACCTCGTCTTCCATTTTTTGGCGGGACGAATCGGCATTTCCCTGAAAGCCCATTGAAGCTCGTTTTTGTATAACGCGGGCGCCGAGGTTTGAGGTCATTATAAAGATCGCGTGCTTGCAGTCGACGGCCTGGCCCTGCGCATCGGTCAGAATGCCGTCCTCGAAAACCTGAAGAAGAATGTTAAAGAGATCAGGGTGCGCCTTCTCGATCTCGTCAAACAGCACAACGGCGTAGGGCGAGCGACGAAGCTTTTCGGTGAGCTGTCCGCCTTCCTCATGGCCGACGTAGCCCGGCGGCGAGCCGATGAATTTTGAGACCGAATGCTTTTCCATGAACTCGCTCATGTCGAAGCGGATGATCGCCTTTTCCGAGCCGAAGAGGAATTCGGCGATCGAGCGTGCGACCTCGGTCTTGCCGACGCCGGTCGGGCCGAGGAAGAGGAACGAGCCGACGGGGCGATGCGGATTTTTTAGGCCCGCACGCGAGCGCCTTACGGCACGCGCCAGCGCCGAGATCGCCGGACGCTGCGAGACGATGCGCTCGTGCAGGGCGTTCTCGATCGTCAGTAACTTTTCGGCTTCCTTTTGCTTGACGGACGAGACGGGAACGCCGGTCCAGCGGGCGATGACCTCGTCGACGTCGTCCTTTGTCACCTCGACGGCGAAGAACGACGCGTCGAGCGTCTGCAGCTCGAGCGAGATCAGCTGGTCCTCGTTGGCGGCGGCACGCTTCCAGTTTTCGACGGTTTCCTTCCACGACGGCTCGCCGCGGTTCTCGTGCTGGTAACGAAGCTTGGCCCGCGCGCCGGCCTCGTCAAGCACGTCAATAGCCTTGTCCGGCAAAAAGCGGTCAGCAATGTAACGCTGCGATTGCGTGACGGCGGCTGCGAGTGCGTCTTTGTGATAGCGAAGCTGGTGAAACGCCTCGTACCGCTCGACCACGCCCGTGATGATGTCGAGCGCCTCGGCCTCGGTCGGCGGCTCGATCTTGACGGCCTGGAAACGTCGCTCAAGGGCACGGTCGCGTTCGATCGTCTTGCGGAATTCCGAGGGTGTTGTCGCACCGAGGCATTGAATGTCGCCACGAGATAGCGCGGGCTTTAAGATGTTTGCCGCGTCGAGCGTGCCCTCGGCCGAGCCGGCGCCGACGAGCGTGTGCAGCTCGTCGATAAAAACGATGTTCTCATCCGTCTCTTTGAGCTCGGACATTATCTTTTTGAGACGCTCCTCGAACTGGCCGCGATATTTTGTCCCGGCGACGATCAGCGAAAGGTCGAGCGAGAGGATTCGTTTGTTCTCGAGAAAGGTCGGGACGTTTTTGTCGACGATGCGTTGCGCGAGGCCTTCGACGATCGCGGTTTTGCCGACGCCGGACTCGCCGATGAGGACGGGATTATTTTTTGTCCGGCGGCAGAGGATCTCGATGATCCGTTCCATCTCCGGTTCGCGGCCGACAAGCGGATCGAGCCGGCCTTCGGCGGCCTCGACGGTGAGGTCGCGGGTGAATTCCATCAGCACCGGTGCTTTTGAGTTCTCTTTGTTCGCTGCAAGCACGCCGGGAATGCCGCTTTGCCGCGACATCTCGTCACGGACGTCAGACAGACGCAGGCCATAGCCGAACAGTATCTCGGCCGCGATCGATTTCTCTTCGCGGACGATGCCCAGCAGCAGGTGCTCGGGGCCGATGTGGCGGTTCTTTAGCTGGCGGCTCTCGTCATTGGCGTAAAAAAGGATCTGCTTGGTCGCGGCCGACAGATGAAGCTCAGATGTCTGCGGAATGCGCTCGCGCTGGACAATCCTTTCTTCAATATCGCGGCGTATGGAATCAACTGTAAGAACGTGTCGGAAGGGAAAGAAGCGGGCCGAAAGTGTCTTGTCCTCGCGCATCAGGCCGAGCAGAATGTGCTCGGGGGCGATAACCTGTGAACCGTATTGAAGGGCCTCGTAACGGGCGAAAAAAATGACCCGACGCGACCTCTCCGTATAGCGTTCGAACATAAAAATAAGGGTTCCGGCCTTTCGTTAACGGACACATTATAACGAAAAACCCGTAAGCGGCAACAAATTTAAGTTCAAGTATTCCGAGCTTCGGTTCAATATAGTTGCAAAGGTGCCCGAAATCCACAAGAAATATCAATAATTTACGCTGGAAAAGGGAAAATGTCTGCGGTTGGCTAATTGGCCATCGCCGAGCGGGCATCGACCTCGTGTTCCAGCTCGTTGGCGACCTCGCGGACGACTGCCTCGTCGCGGTTGGTAATTCCACGAAGGATCTTGCCCGCCGGGGCCAGTTCGACACGTGAAGTAATGACGCGGGACACGCGTCGAGGCAGGAATTTAGGGGCGATATTGGCAATCGAATCGGCGAGAGCGACGATGTCGCCGCCGCCCGACCAGTGCCGGCGAACGACCGATTCGTCGGTTCGATTGACCAGCCGGAGCAGGACGAGCGCGACGACATAAAGGTCGTCGACCTGCCCGATGAACGGAAAAACGTCGGGAATGAAATCAAGCGGCGAGATGACGTAGATGATCGCTGCGGCGAACAGCGCCTTTTCGGCCGTCGGAACGGCCGCGTCCCTGAGCAGGCGGCCAAGCAGCAGCACAAGGTTTGGCAGGAACATCATGAAGTTGCGAAGCCGGCCCTTTAGCTCGGACTTTTCGCGGCGTTGGAGTTTGTTCTTCTTTTCCTTTTTGCTCATGATGCTCAGTTAAATTAAGTCTAGAAATAACCTACGCTTTGTGCAAGTTTCCGGTTCCGTCGTTGTATGTTAAATTCAAACGCGATGATCCTTCAGCGAATACGCGAACGTGCCGCCGCCGATGTGCAGCGCATAGTCCTGCCCGAGGGCGAGGACGTCCGCACCGTCGAGGCCGCATCGATCTGTGCCCGCGACGGAGTCGCCCACATCACGGTCATCGGCATTGAGGAAAAGGTCCGCGATCTCGCTTCACAGGCCGGGGCCAATCTCAACGGCGTCGAGATCCTCGATCATCGCAAGAACCATCACGAATTTGGCAAGGCGGCGACGCTTTATCATCAGATGCGCCACGCAAAAGGCGTAACTCTCGAGGAAGCCGAGCAGACGGTCAAGGACCCGCTCTATTTCGCCAACCTGATGGTCCACGAAGGCAAAGCCGACGGCTCGGTCGCCGGAGCGACCAATACGACCGCTCACACTGTCGCCGCGGCACTAAGGTGTATCGGCGTGCGTCAGGGAATGAAAACGGTCTCATCGTTCTTCCTTATGGTCGTGCCGGACAAAACATTTGGCGAAAAGGGAGCGATGATCTATGCCGATTGCGGCGTCGTGATCGACCCTGACGTAGGCGAGCTTGCCGAGATCGCCATCGCTTCGGCCGATTCGTGCCGCGCCCTGCTCGAGGCCGAGCCGCGTGTGGCAATGCTGTCGTTCTCGACCAAAGGAAGCGCAAAGCACCAACTGACCGAAAAGGTCATCGAGGCGACAAAGACCGTCCGCGTCCGCATGCCCGACCTCGCCATCGACGGCGAGCTGCAGGCCGACGCCGCACTCGTCAAGTCCGTCGGAGATTCAAAAGCTCCCGGCTCGCAGGTCGCCGGACGCGCGAACGTTCTCATCTTTCCCGACCTCAATGCCGGCAACATCGCCTACAAACTCACCGAGCGCCTCACCAGCGGCACGGCCATCGGCCCCATCCTCCAAGGCCTCGACCGCCCCTGCAACGACCTCTCACGCGGCTGCAAGGCCGAGGACATCGTCGACGCCGTTGCGATCACGGCCGTGCAGTCGCAGGCGCGAAAGGCTTGATCACATTCCGGTGGTTATCCGGCGCCAGAGCCGATCCGACAGCAAAGAAAGGAAGACAAACGGTGGAATCAGGACAATCAGCAGCAGTTTACCGCCCCACGCGTCCCAGAATGGGATCGAGTAGCTTGCCGGCAGACTCACATTCGCCCGCGAAGCCCAGTCGTCTAATTCGCCTTTTTTGAATTCGATATATTGTGTCTCGCTGCCGGTGTAGGCGACATAGTGCCCGTCATCATTAAAGATAGGAAGGAATAATAGTTTGTTCTGTTTCCAGATATAGCCGATATCCACATGGACCTTTTGGGTTTTCATGCTTGGAGGGGCGAATTGGGGCCGCGAATCAACCTCGAACTCCGGGGCCTGCGGGAGGTCAGCGACCTTAATGATGCGGTCGCCACGGCTGCACGCCGAACCAAGAACGGCGGCTGCCAGCAATAGCAGAAAAAGACCTTGCGTCCGGCTGTTTCGCATCAGTTCGGTCCTATTTCATTTGCTTGATAGCCTCAAGCAGCTCAGCGGCAAGTTTCTTGTCCATTGGGACGAGCTTTGCATAGGTCTGCTGTGCGGCGGCCTTGTTGCCCATATCGACGTAGATATGGCCAAGTAATGCGGGGTAGCGGGCGTCCTTCGGATCAAGCCGGATCGCTTCGCGGATGTGAAACAGGGCCTTGGCATTCTCGTCTAACCAGTAATGCGCCGATGCCTTGCCATAGTGTGCGAGCGGAAGTTCGTCCGGTCGGGGCTTTAGTAGCAGGCCGTGGCGAAAATATCGAAGGGCACGCGCATAGTCCTCATCATCGATCTGATCGAATCCTGCTTCGAGCATACTGGACGCATCGTCTCTGCTGGTGTCGATGAACCAATAGATGTCGCTGGCCATCTCGCCGGCTAATTTAGCATCCAGTTTTCGAAGCTGCTCGACACTAGCTTTTGCTTCAGACGTTTTCCGCTGATCGATAAGCGTCTTTGTCAGGTTTCGCAAATAAACGGGCTGCTTTGGATCCAGCCGAACGGCATTGCGTAACGCCGCCTCGGCGTTCGCGAAGTCTTCGAGTCGAAAATAAGCGGTTCCGAGTGTATTGAAGCCTTCGGCGAAGTCGGGCTTGAGACGAACCGCCTGCTTGGCAGCCGACACGGCGTCGGCATATTTCTGCATGTCGAAATAAACGGAGGCAAGAGCATTGTGATTCATGCTGTCCGCAGGCTTAAGGCGAACTGCCTTTTGGAAAGCTTCCACGGCCTCTGGATACTTCTTTAGTTGCTGAAGCGCCTGTCCCAGACGGTTATAAGCATCCGCCGACGGCTTGAGCGCGATCGCCTTCTTATAGGATTCGACGGCCGCAGCAAAATTCTGGGCTTCGAAGAGCTTGTCGCCTTGTTCGACGAGGACCTCTACGGTTGCTGTTTGCGGCCTGACGATCGCGGGCGTCAGAAGTATTAGGGCGATGATGATCCAGCCAAAAGGGGCGGACGTTGATCTTGAGCTATGGTCTGACATTGGCTTCACCTTAACTATTGGGCAGACGTGAACACCGCATTCTCTCGTGTCAATATGACGGGGTTTTGACCAGCCTTGACGGTCACTTTCTTGTTCCAAATGGTGGCGGAACTATAGCCGACCTGCCTGACTGGCGTTTCGGTAGGTGTCGGCGTGCTCCGATCGATGCGCACGACTTCACCGACCTTGACCCACTGGCTTGTGGTGCCGTAAACAAAATAATTCCCAGCCGGAACAGCCGGGAATACGGCCCGTCCGGTAGTGTTGGTCTTAACGTAGGCTACAACGTGCGACTCCAGAGCCTTCAGTCCCAGTTGGTACTGCTCGTCTACTTCCTCGGGAATCATCGACTCACCGGTCATGTCTCCGAATATCTTGAAAGTTGGGCTGTTCTTGAGTGCTACCATTCGTGATACGAACTCAAAACCGTTCAGGGTCGGAAGCGGTTGTCCAAGCAGCATCTGCTGTTTGAATCCGGCACGTTTGAGGATGGACTCCGCATCATCATCGAGTAGATAGAGGTAGGTTCCCGATACAGGTGTATTAGGACCATCGGTAGCCCGGATCGAAAGCACGCTGTTTTTTGGACCAGTGGGCCGGGGCGAAGCAGGCGGGACCTTCTCCGATGTCGGGGCAGCAGTTTTTGCCGGCCCCGCCCGCGGCTTCATCAATGAAGCTATGGTCTCGAAAACGGCAGCGTTGCTCCGGTCGAGGACGATCTTATTCGCTCCCGGCTTGAGATCGGCCTTTACCTCCCACACGAATGCCTGATCGCCGCCAAGAGGGACCGTGAGCCCGTAGACAAGCAGGTAATACGTGCCGGGGGTAACCCCGTTAAAAGTGATCTTGCCAGTGCTGTCGAAAGTGCTGTTTGCTATGGTCGGCACCTCTTCGAGTTTAGGAGCCCTGCAGACGGCCTTTTCCTGGCGGACGCACGCACTGAACCATGCGCGAAGGGCCGATGGTTCACCGGCAAACAACTTATTCTTTTGGAGGATCGCCTCGACACTCTCGCCGATCAGCGCTCCCGCGGCATTCTCTAGAGGGTTCTTGCCGTTCGGCAGATTGGCAACAGCGGCCGAAACTGTCAACACAGCTCCGTCGGCCGGTGCCATCTGGGCCTGAATTGTTGCGGCCAGTACGAACGTGAATACGATCGCTAAATAGCGTGCGGGTTTAATCATGGTCCATCTCCCGATCAAGATATACGGCGACAGGACGAGGTACGTCTCGATAGCTGACGCGCCAAGCCGGGTTCACCTCACAGTAAACTAATAAATGAGCTACTCTTAAATAGCGCAAACCGGTACTCAATTGCAAGATTTTCACTCATATTGCACGCAAAATCTCGGACCATAATAATGGATCGCAGTCCGCAATGCGTCTGCTATCCAGGCGGAATTTAACAGAATGCCCCACGAGAACGCTTTAACCCGTTTCGTCAAACGCCTCGGTCCGGGGTTGATCACGGGTGCGTCGGATGATGATCCGTCGGGGATCGGGACATATACGCAAGCGGGGGCGGCGTTGGGGTTTGCGACGTTGTGGACGGCCGTTGTGACGCTGCCGTTGATGATCGTGGTGCAGCACATCTGCGCCAAGATCGGGATGGTATCGGGGCGTGGACTGGCAAGCGTTCTATAACGGTAGTACTCGCGGTGGCTGCTTTATCCGGCGGTCGCCGCGCTCGTTATCGCCAACACCATCAACGCCGGTGCCGACATTGCGGCGATCTCGGCGGCGATCAATATGTTCGTACCCATTCCCATCGCGGCGATGGTCGTGCCTATCGGTGTGATCATCGTCGTCGTGCAGGTATGGGGTTCGTACAAGCAGATAGTCAAGGTCTTTAAGTGGCTGACGTTGTCGCTCTTTGCATATGTCATCGCGGCGTTCCTCGCAAAGCCCGATTGGAGAGCGGTCGCGTGGGCGACGTTCGTTCCTCAGATCTCATTCAGCAGCGAATACATCACGACTATCGTCGCCATTCTGGGAACGACGATCTCGCCGTATCTTTTCTTTTGGCAGGCGAGCGAGGAGGTAGAGGAAGAGGTGTGCGTCGTAGGACGCAAGCGGCTTTCGCAGCGACGCGGCGCGACCGACGCGGAAATAAGAAAGGAAAAGATCGACACGATCGTCGGCATGGTGTTTTGCAATGTTGTGTTCTATTTCGTGATCCTCGCGGCCGGAGCGACCCTGCATGTGTCCGGAAAAACAAGCATTCAATCGGCGACCGAGGCAGCTCAGGCCTTGACACCTCTGGCCGGGAATCTCGCCACCGTGTTGTTTGCAATCGGCATTATCGGCGCCGGCCTGCTCGCCGTTCCAGTACTGACCGGCTCGGCCGCGTATGCTGTCGCGGAAACATTTGGCTGGTCGGAAGGACTCGACGAAAAGCCGCGTGACGCAAAAAAATTCTACGTTGTGATCGCCGCATCGACGCTCGTGGGCGTCGCGATCGACCTCATCGGCATCAACCCGATCAGCGCGCTGTTTTGGACCGCGGTCATTAACGGCGTCGTCGCTCCGCCGCTGCTTGTTCTCGTGATGCTCATCGCGAACAACAAAAAGGTCATGGGCAAGCGCACGAATGGCTCGTTTACCAATGTCGTCGGCTGGCTCGCAGCGGCGGTCATGTTCGCCGCGGCCGTCGGCATGTTGGTGACGTGGAGGAATTAAGTTACTTCATACCGTCGATCCATGATTGCAGATTGCCTGCCGAGATCCTGTTGAGGGGCTCGAGCTTTTTCTGCGCCTGCTGTGCCTCGGCTTTCTTTCCCATGCGCATGTAACACATGCCGAGATAATACAGAGCGTCAGCGTTCGCCGGAGCTAGCAACAAGAACTGACGCAGCGGATCGAGGGCGTTTGCAAAATCGTTCGCCTCGTAAAGACCGTTTGCTATGCCCCACAACGCGGTCGTTTTTTCGGTCTGCTTGACAGCCAGCTTTAACGCCTGGCGATAAAGCGGGACGGCTTTGTCATATTTCTCAAGGCCCGAGTAACTATCCGCATAAAGGATAAGGATCGAAAAATCGCGCGTTGTGGGGCCTACATATTTTGCAAACGCCTCGACAGCATGTTGATAATCGCGGATCTCGTGATATGCGATCGACAAATACTCGTAAGCATAGGTCGACCCCGGCTTGGCAGCCAGTGCTTTCTTACTGAGCTCGATGACTTCCTTGAAATCATCGTCGTCGACGGCCGCGTCGAGAGCCT
>Ga0163161_10000348_pt1 | contig 39127 bp, 38 predicted proteins | sample S45metaG_FD_129847 | JGI IMG/M metagenome (GOLD analysis project Ga0163161, IMG submission 129847) | Switchgrass rhizosphere microbial communities from Kellogg Biological Station, Michigan, USA - S4-5 metaG | ecosystem: Host-associated > Plants > Roots > Rhizosphere > Soil | place: USA... | reverse complement strand
ATAGAGCTTTCGGAAGAGCCTTATATGACCAGGGAGGAAACCTCAAAATATACTTACCCTGTAAAAGATAAAATCAGAATGTTTAGCTTTGAGCTGGATGCCCGTTCCATTATTACCTACCCATCCTATCCTCAAAGGGTAAATAAAGGCTGGGTAGAAATACGTGGAATCGCCTGGAGCGGCAGGGGAAAGGTAGAAAAAGTAGAAGTGAGTACCGATGCCGGAAAAACATGGCAGTTGGCCAGGTTACAGGAACCTGTGCTAAGCAAAGCGCATACTTATTTCAGATACCTTTGGAATTGGACCGGTGAGGCAACAGAAATATTAAGTCGCGTTACCGACGAGACTGGCTATTTGCAGCCAACTTTGGCACAATTGGTAGAGGCTCGTGGTGTAAACCTGGGTGGATACCATATGAATCCCATTACGGCATGGCAGATTAAAAATGACGGAACCGTTTTGTTTAAACCGGAAACAATAAAATAACCAAATGAAATTAGAAAAGCGGGATTATGATGCAATAGTAGTAGGGTCGGGGCCAAATGGCTTGGCTGCGGCCATCCTTTTGCAACAGCAGGGCCTTTCCGTTTTAATTATAGAAGGTAAAGATGTAATCGGTGGCGGACTCACTTCTGCCGAACTTACCTTGCCCGGCTTCATGCACGATGTATGTTCGGCGGTTCATCCGATGGCACTGGCCTCACCATTTTTTAAAACATTGCCTTTGGCCGAATTCGGATTGGAATACCTGCAACCTACCCTGGCCGCTGCACACCCCTTTGATGATGGTACAGCTGCCATATTACATCATTCTATCCAAAAAACAGCTGATTTTTTAGGAAAAGATGCCAAAACCTATACTTCCTTAATGGAAAATATCACGGCTGCATGGCCATTGATTGATGAAGACGCTTTAGGACCTTTACATTTTCCCAAACATCCCCTGGCCATGGCAGGTTTTGGACTAAAGGCATTGAGCAGCGCCACAGGTTTTGTTAAACGCTTTGCAGGAAATCACGCCCGCGGACTTTTTGCCGGAATGGCCGCACATGCCATACAACCTTTAAGCAATCTGAGTACCACGGCCATTGGTTTAGTGCTCATGGCTGCGGGGCACCTTAAAGGTTGGCCGATACCCAAAGGCGGCTCTAAGTCTATTGCGAATGCACTGGCCGGTTATTTTAAATCGCTGGGCGGAAAAATTGAAACAGGAACTTTTGTTAGCACTTTAGATCAATTGCCTTCGTCACATGCGGTATTGTTCGATGTAACGCCAAAACAATTATTGCAGATCGCTGGCCATAAATTCTCCAGTATTTATAAATGGCAGCTCGAGCGTTACCGTTATGGGATGGGCGTATTTAAAGTAGACTGGGCGTTGGATGGTCCCATTCCATTTACCGCTGAAGAGTGCAGGGGCGCTGGTACCATACATTTGGGCAATACTTTTGAAGAAATAGCTGAAGGAGAACTCAGAACAAGTAAAGGGCAACAAGCAGAAAAACCGTTTGTATTGCTGGCACAACAAAGTCTTTTCGATCCTTCAAGGGCACCAGAAGGAAAACAGACCGCCTGGGCCTATTGCCACGTTCCGAATGGATCGACACAGGATATGACAAGCCTTATCGAAAACCAGGTAGAACGTTTTGCCCCTGGATTTAAAGACAGGATACTCGCCAAACACACCATGAATACCGAACAGATGGAAGCACATAACCGAAATTACATTGGTGGCGACATTAATGGCGGAATACTCGATCTTGGCCAATTGTTTACCCGGCCGGCTTTGAGGTGGTCGCCGTATAAAACCTCGGCCAAAGGATTATATATCTGCTCTTCATCCACTCCGCCCGGAGGTGGCGTACACGGCATGTGCGGATACCATGCAGGCAAAAAAGTATTAAAAGATATTTTCAACATAAAAATTCGATAACCACAAATAAAAAACGATGTCAACACAAAACAATGCTTCAGGAACTACGGGAGCTTTAACAGATGCCGGGATAACGCCTGACAAAAAAACATTTTTACAATCGCTTACCGAAGATTGGTGGGCGGTAATTTTGGGAACAATCATTATTGCAACGGTACTTTATTTAACCAATAACGGCACTACAATCACTTTACCTGCTTTTAAATGGGCCACTACCGATGATTTATCGGGCAAAATATTATCAGCCCAAAACCTGTTGTTGATTGTAGAAACGGGTGCTGTTTTTCTTGCGCTTGCTGCCATAGCGATAGGTTTATCAGGTGGTAATGTAGCCAGGTTCTCTGCAGGTTTTACCCTGATCTACTTTTTAGCAATCCTTTCCTTTATCATCGGCGGCAACAAAAACGTATCCTATTTCGGTTTGGAATATGTGGTGTTTGCCCTGCTGATCGGTATCCTGTTGGGTAACCTGGTAAAACTGCCAAACTGGTTAAAAGAAGCGGTAAGGTCTGAGTTTTATATCAAAACAGGTTTGGTGATTTTAGGAACCACTATTTTATCGGCCGATTTAATTAAAGCTGGATTGCCCGGAATTGTACAGGCCATTATTGTAGTTACAGCCGTTTGGTTTTTCTCCTTATGGTTAAGCCGTAAATTAAAGGTGGATGATGAATTTGGGGTAATCTTAGCCTCAGCGGTATCCATCTGCGGCGTTTCAGCAGCGATAGTTGCAGCAGGAGCAATTAACGGCGACAAGCGCAAATTATCCTATGTAACCACATTGGTATTGATAATGGCTATCCCGATGATGATTATCCAGCCCTGGGCAGTCAGGTATTTTCATATCCCCGATGTAATTGGTGGCGCATGGTTGGGCGGAACCTTGGATACCACCGCTACTGTTACCGCGGCAGGTGATTTGGTTGGGCCGATTGCTGTTAAAGCCGGCGTAATCGCGAAATTCTCACAGAACGTATTTATTGGTGTAGCTGCATTTTTTATCGCCATCTGGTGGGCCTACAAAAAACCAAAAGGCGCGGATGGTGAGGTTTTGGTTAAAGCCGAAAGCCCTGGACTTAAAATTGTATGGGAACGTTTCCCGAAATTTGTTTTAGGGTTTGTTGCCGCTTCACTCGTGTTCTCCTTCCTGTTATCGCCTGCAACGGCAAAAAGCGTGGCGCCAACACTAAATGGCTTGCGCACGGTTTGGTTCGCTATCGCTTTTATCTCTATCGGCATGGAAGCTAAGTTCTCTTCACTGGTAAAATTGCAGGGGGGCAGACCAGCATTTACATTTGTAACTGCTCAGATTTTCAATATCTTCTGGACACTACTATGGTCGTACATTTTATTCGGAGGCCATATATTCCCGATACCTGATTTCAAGTAGGATGAAGGTATCTTACTTGGTTTAATTAAACAGCGCTTCGGAATATCGGAGCGCTGTTTTTTTTAGCCCATCCGATAAAAGAACTCATCAGCAACTATCTTACCGTCTTTAACTTCGTAAACGCAGATCTCGCTCATTTTCATCCGTCCGTGTTCCTTATAGGTAGCATCGATATCCATTACTAAAGAAAAATGATGCTCTGCAACAATTGGATCTGAAAGGGATGCGCTATGGATCTCCTGCACGCTTTCTTCCCACCGTAAGGTTTTGTTTTTTACTGCGGCCTTACCTTCAGTGACTTCCATGTCAGAACCTTTTGGCTCCCTGCTCACTACGTTATCCGCATAGAGTTCCTCAATCGCCTGATCGTTCTTGCCTTCACGGCACAGCTGAACCAATTGGTCAGCAACTTCTTGTGTGGTCATATGATTATATTTTAGTTATCCCAATAAAAACGTCTAGGGTGAGTAAATTGTTTAGTTCAGATAATCATGAAATAAAACCCTGTTCTAAAAAATATTCAGTAAAAGTATCTTTCCTGTCGGAAGAGAAATGATGAACAGCCCCTTATATGATGTTCCATAACCTAAAAATAACGGGATAAAGCAAGGTGGGTGAGGATACCGGTAATCCGATCGATTGTATAATCATCCAGGTATGGAATATAAAGTCTTTAAATCAGCATCAATCATGCTTATTTTATCCATAATTGGCTTTAATTCTTCCATATGTACAAATATGATGTTCGGCCTAAAGAATTTACCCACAAAAGAGCCATGCAAATGCATGGCCTTTTTTTATCAAAGAGAGTGGAAACCACTAATATATCTGTAGCTGATTAAGCCTCCGGTATTTCTGGTTCTACCAGCTTGATCAGTTTCTCGATGGATTCCTGCCAACCCAGGTAACACATTTCAGCGGGTATTACCGCAGGTATGTTTTCCTGTAATACTTTTAATTCTGTGCCCGCAATGGTGTTTTTAAACGATACAGAGGTAATCATTGCGCCAGGTAGATTGGGGTCGTCAAATCGGTCGGTGTATTTTAGAAATTCGTTAGGTTTTATTTCCAAAAACTCTCCGGTCCAGCTGTTGCTATTTCCGGTGGTAAAATTCTGGAACGACATTTTGTAGGTAATACCTTCTTTTACCTCGCGTTCGTGAACAGTGCAAAGATAGCCATAAGGTGGCAACCATGCCGCAATTGCGGTGTTGTCGGTAAAGGCACGGTATAATTTTTCAGGTGATGCCTTTATGATTCTGTGCAATAAAACTTTGTTGTCAGACATAAAATAGATCTTTATTGTTCCTACTCTTGTGGCTTTTCGGTTCGCCCGTTTTTTAAAGTGTTTACTGCTCCACTGTTGTTTAAAACAAAGATGGAAGAAAAATGTAAAAAATTATAGGGATGAAAACGACTTTCTAACGGTGGGTTTGCGACATCTTTGCGCAGGCTAAGTGAAAGGTATGGTGAGCAGATAATTAATCTACAGAAGACTCCACTCAACCCCCTGTAGATCATATAGCAAACAATTTTATTTCACAAAGCTTACGAAATCGGATAAGGGAAGCCTCACCTTTTTAAAGCTCGCAAAAACATCTCCTTCTACATCACGGTAACCTAATGCTAAAGTAACCACTGATCGGAGTCCTTTCTCTTTTAAATTGAGCAGTGAGTCAAACTTCTCAGCATCAAATCCTTCCATCGGTGTAGTATCTATCTGTAATTCTGCTGCGGCAATCAAAGCTGTTCCCAGCGCAATATAAGCCTGTCGGGCGGCCCATCCAAAATTCTCCTCATCAGGTCTTGACAGGATGCCGCCCACCAGCGCAGACTTAAAGTCTATCAACGCTTCTTCAGGAATTCCCCTTTCGTTTGCAATGTGGGAAATATAGGTCTCAATATGTTCAAGGGTAACTTTTTCGAAAGCAGCGAAAACCAGTAAGTGCGAGGATTGTGCGATCTGGCCATTGAAAGATCCTTCACCCAGTTTTTCACGAAGTGCTGCATTCTCGACAACGATGATGCGATAAGGCTGTAGGCCTGTAGATGATGCGGAAAGATTGGTCGCTTCAAGGATTTTTTCGAGGTCTTCAGATGATAACTTGCGATCGCTGAATTTTTTGGTGGCATATCGCCATTTAAGATTTTCTATTACTTTCATGTTCTTTTTCAATTATTAATGCTGCAAAAGTTGCGAATATTAGTTTACTTTTGTCACCATAAGACAAAAAGTAACGGTGACAAAAAGGTAACCATGGCAGAAATAACAGAAACCCCTACCCACGAATGTAAGCGGGCGATTATGTCGGTATACGATGCGATGTATGTGCTTGGCGGAAAATGGAAGATCACACTTGTGGCCTGCCTGCTTTTTGGCCCAAAGCGATATTCTGATATCCTGCGGAATGTACACGGTATTTCCGGTAAGGTGCTCAGTAGAGAGCTCAAAGAAATGGAGACGAATATGCTCATTAAACGCACAGTTTCCAGTAGCCTGCCGCTAAGCGTTACTTACGAACTCACGGAATATGGAAATTCCGTTAAACCGATTATTGCGATTCTTTCCGAATGGGGCGAAACGCACAGAAAATGGATTATCGGAAAGGAATAAATAGATTTCACCTATAAAAATCTGTTTTAGGCATTCGTTTTTATCCTTTGTCATAAAAGCGAATGTTGTTTTTGTGTGACTAATGATGTAAAGGAAATGAAGAGATTTGGTTCCATCATCAATTTCAGTTAGAGGAAAAATTTATGTTTGATCATAGTATAAATCCCGGCAAGATAGAAAAACTCAATGCGGGTTTCCTGTTAACGGCCAAACCAAAAACAGATTTTATCTGTAAATACCATCGTTACACCAGGGATGATGCCGCGTTTTTCTACACCGAACAGCTTGGCGATTTTACCCTGTCGGCTGAGGTGGAAACCATTGGTATTGCCGACTATGATGCAGCCTTTCTGATGGTGCGTGAAAGTGAAGACCGTTGGATCAAACTGGCGGTCGAACTTGGGGTAGATGGGAACTATAATGTGGTATCGGTAATAACCGCGCCATGGTCGGATGATGCCAATGGCGAATTGCTCTCTACAGGTAAATGTTGGTTAAGGATCACCCGCAAAGAAGATTTCTGGGGGCTGCATTACTCCATTGACGGGCTAATATGGCGTTTTGTGCGTGCTTTTGGTTTAGGGCTGGGCAAAAACGTGATGGTCGGATTTGGTATTCAGGCGCCTGTTGGCACTGGTTGTGAGGGAAAGGTAAGTTCTGTATCACTCATTGCTCAAAGTGTAGCCAATTTTCGGGATGGCAGCTAAAACTGAGACTATATATCTCAAGATAGTTTATATTGTCCTAAACTATAGGGATAGCTGAATGATTGAGGAATTCACCCCTTTGTTCGGTGACCTGGTTTCCCCATGCCGTAATCGCCTCGAGGGTAGGGATCAGGGTTTTGCCGAAATCAGTTAAACTATAAATCACTTTAACCGGAGGTTTCTTACCATATACTTTTCTGGAGATCAGGCCATCCTGCTCCAATTTCTTGAGCTGTAAGCTTAAGGTCATCTCCGTTACCGTTTGCATTTCTTTTAAGAGTTCGCTGTACCGTTTTGGCCCTGCCTTTAAATGGTATAAGATTACAGTTTTCCATTTTCCTCCGATCAGATCCATGGCCAGACTTACCGTACATGGATAAGCTTTTCCATTCATTTTTACGTTTTCACCAATACATTCCGTTTTCATGACCCAATTGATCTGAGGCTATCAAAATTGATAGTTATTGCAAATGTAATTCACTAAAATTAGTTTTGCAACTATAATTATTATAGTTTAATTTTTTGAGAAAATGCATAATATGATAGCAAATCCGGAAATAAATGAAAAGCCGCTGATTACGGTAGTAGGGGTTTTGGGTAAACAGGGGCTTAGCGTTGCAAGGACCCTATTGGAAAGTGGGAAATTTCGCGTGCGTGGTATTACCCGCCGCATCAACTCAACAGAAGCGATCCACTTGATACAGCAAGGGGCTGAACTGGTTAATGTACCACTTGATCTTGGATACAAAGCACAATTTGTAGAAGCGTTCCGGGGATCTTACGGTGTTTTTATGGTTACGCCAAGCATTGCACCTCCACAAACCCACGAGATGGAGCTGGGGAAAGAACTTGCTGATGCAGCGGTTGAAGCAGGAATAGAGCAGATTGTTTTTAGCAGTCTGGAAAATGTAGATCAAATTACCAACGGAAAGAAGTTCGCTCCGCATTTTACCGACAAGGCCCGTGTTGAAGAATATATCCGCACGCTACCAATAATCAGTTCGTTTATATACATGGCCTTTTTTTATACCAATTTTATGGAATTTTATACGCCATATCTAAAGAACGATCAACTTGTATTTCCAATTTACCTGCCTGAGGATTTTCGTGCGCCATTTGTTGATCCGCTTACGGCAACAGGACCAGCTGTTTTGGAGATATTTTCGTACCCAACCCAATATGCTGGAAAATCCCTGCCGGTAATTGGGGATATCATCTCACCGCAGGAAATGGTCGATACTTTTACCAGGGTTACAGGAAAGCAAGCCATCTATAGTTCTGCTTTCACAAGAGAAGATTTTCTCCATCATTTCCCCGGCTTTGCTTCTAATGAGCCCCTGTTGAACGAAATTTTAGGAATGTCAGCCTATGCAGTCGAAAATGGCTATTTTGCTCGGGAACGCGATCTTTTATGGAGCCGTAAGATAAACCCAAATTCGCTCAACTGGGAACAATTCTTACGCAAAACAGGTTGGCAAGGTGAAAAAATTTCTTATTAAAGACTTTGATTTTGCACTACATGACTATTAAGGCTTCATCTTAATTAGCCATTCATGTAATAGCTCAATATCCAGTAAAACTGAAATATTATAAATGCGGACACGGTAATCAGGTGTACCCATTTACGATCTGTTCTGGCGGCATTAAAACAGGCAATGATATGAACAACCTCCCTGACCGGATATACTTTTAACATTTCGACATGATAATCAGGGCCTTTTATATAGGTGTCGACGGCATCAAACATAAAAAGAATGGCTAAAATATAATAAAACCACTTCTTTCGTGATAAAAAATAGGATTTGTAATCTTTATAGTCCCGTAAATCTTCCGGGAATAACAGGGCGGCTAAAGTATAGTAGGTGATTACATAAATCACCAGAAAGAGATACTTTAAAAAATCCCAATGTTTTATTTCGGTCAGGTGCACTTCAAACCACCAAAAATAAACCGTACTTAAAAACATATAAAAAGCCCATAAGAGGTGGATGGTATATGGTTTTAAACGGTCCGGATGTTCGATAATTTTAACTACGCCCTTTAAGGAGTGGGTAATACTCAGTCCGAGTATGATGCCTAATACAGTTTTGATGTGGGTAAAAGTTTCCATCGGGGATGATTAATGAAATAATGCTACCTTAAAAAGTATAAGTTGTTAAATCAGTACTAAAGATCAGGTCTATCGATTGCCTGATTAGTGGGCAGGATCGAATTTATAAAGAAGACAAAATTTTAAAAATGTTTCTTAATCGGATGTTAACTGATCTGATTACTAAAGATATAAATATTATGCGTCTTTTTAACTTTTAAGCCTTCCAGGAGATAAGCACTTTTGCATCTCCCGCTATAAAAGTTTCCAGTTCCCCTTTTTTGCCTTTTACGGTTTTAACTTGCAGCGCTTGAGCCATCACATCAATGCTCATTTGGCTGATGTTTTTTGTTTCATCTGCCGGAATTACCCTTAACCTGCAACTGATCCGTTCATCGCCCTGTAAACGGAAAGTGACCGATTGATTTCCGTGCCGCAAAGCGGTGATGGGATAATCGGTAAAAATGAGAAAGTTCTCTTTTGGTATACGGATAAAGTGACGCGGCAATATGCCAAATGCATTGCCTGCTCCATAAACTTCCTGGCCCACAGTACCGCTTTGAATATTTCCGTCCTGTATATCCTCGAGGGCTATCCAGAGATTCGGGTCAACTTCGCCGGTTTTTACTTCCGCTGATATCATTTCCTTTGGAAGCATGGTTGGATAGTAATAGGGGGCACGTTCTACCAGATAGCGGATAAATTCTGTACAGAGCAATCTGATGCTTGGTATGATTTCGATACCTTCTGCATGTTTCAGATAATCGTGCAGGGCGCAGAAAACTTCCTGCTCTTCATAAGCTGCTGTATAGGGTGCATCGGCCAGTGGGAAGAGCGCAAAAAAGGTGGGTACATTTTTTCCAAAACCATAATTGCAGTCCCAGAGCTGCACATTCTGAAAAATAGAGGCCAAGCAGCGATAGCTTAAGGTTAGATAAAGTTCATTTCCGGTAATTTTATAGAGTCTGAGGAGTGCACCCGCGGCAAATGCAGTATTATTGGCCTGGTACATAATCTTCATGCCGATGGCCTCAAGTTCCTTTGCCGACCGTTCTGCTTCGTTAAGATACATCTTATCTCCGGTGAGTTCAAAAGCCTGTAGCATCACATGGGCATAGAGTCCTGCAACATCCTGTTCTCCACCTTCACCTTCTGCGGTTTCCGCTTTGATGATTTCCAAAGTATCCATTTTATAAAATACCGGCCATTCATATTTAAACGCATGGGCAACCTTAATGGCATAACCAATAGATTCCAGAAAAAGTTTCTCTGCATCATGATCTCCCTTAAGTGCTAACCTGGATAGATTGAGCAGGGGATGGTGCAGGTACCAGGAATCCATTATCATTGGCATCTTTTGTTCTTCCTCTCCTTTAAGTTTGTCTTCTGCCGCCGGATGCCAGCGTACAATTGTTTTCAGCTTGCTGTTGTAAAAGGCTGGTAGCCCCTTCCTGATCTTATTGATTACGCCAAGATCTTCTCCACTCCAGTCTACATAATCGACTAATGGTAAAAGGACAGCTAATTGTACCATGATCTCGGGAGGGGTTTCATAATCGCTCACATAGGCATTCAGATAACTGTTGCCATCCAGCATAGACCAGCAGCCATGATTTTCGATCAGATCCTTTAGTCCTTTCTTTAAAACCTCCGGCCATGACAAATAATGCGTATCAGGCCTGGGCATCAGCATGTAGGCTGCTGCCAATAATTCAAGATAATCAAGACTAAGGTCGGTATGCTTCGGCTGAAGGGGTTTTAAACAGATATAGGCATCTGAAAGGCTAATCTTTTTACCTTTTTTTAATGGTTTTTGAATAGCAGGGGGAAGCGAAAGCCCAATTTCCGGCATTTGTCCGGATACGACTTCAGCCAGGCTGGTTCCGGTCTGTTGGGCGTAATCTGATAGCTCGGTAAGATTCTGAAGATAAAGTACACGCAAATGACTCTTTTCTCTTGTAAAAAAAGCCAGGCCCGAACGTGTGCCAATCTGGCTAAGGTGCAGTTCTCCCCAGGACTTCTGGCTGTCTGATGCTGATTGTGCAGTGAGTATATCTCGTGGACAAAAAGGAAGATATAATTCAGTATTTGGGCTAAGGGTACATTTGTAAGTCAAAAAAGGAAACGCATCCTCCCCACAGGCAATGCTGATTTCGACATTGCCGATCAATGCCCCAAAATGGATATGGAGCACTTCATCCTGTATCCTGGTGCTGAGCTTGGTAATCCCTCCCGTTGGAAACGTGCAGGGGCTAAAATAAATAGGTTCTGCCTCTTTATGGTTAACCGATATCCATACCGAATCAGTGGTTTGTAAGGTACGGAATACCGTATCGCCTATCACTATTTTATGTATCTCCGAAGCTTTTTTAAGTTGAGCCATCACGGAGAGTGCCCATGGGGATAATCCTTTCATAGCCTGATTGTGCTGTTTTCGAAACTACAACATGCATTTTTGGCCATTGTTTTGGCATTACCATATTGCGGGATGAAATTTTAAAAACAGGTAATTACTGTTGTTGGCTACCTACCCCTGTGTACGACTACCTGTTTTGCTTATTGTGCAAACTAGTGCTCCACTTTTGATGTGGTTAAGACAGAAACGCTATAAGGTGTTTCCTAAACAATAACAAAACAACAAGCTTATGTTCCATCATTCAAAAGACCTACAGTTTAATGCAAGGGTTTCAAGGCCAGACCCCGTTTTTGCAAATATATTACTCGAACAGTTCGGAGGCGAAAATGGCGAACTGGCAGCGGCAATGCAGTATTTTACACAAGCTTTTGGTGCCAAGCAACCCCATCCCGACAAATATGATATGCTGATGGACATAGCTACCGAAGAGTTTTCACACCTGGAGATCGTAGGTGCAACAATCCAAATGCTATTGAAAGGCGTAAACGGCGAACTGAAAGATGCTGCTGATGCTTCAGAGATTATGCAGGTACTTGATGGCAAGGCCGCAAAAGAAAATATTATCCATTCGGCACTTACCGCTAACCCACATTTTGTAATGCTCAGCAGCGGTGGTCCGAGGCTTGCAAACAGTCAGGGCATCCCATGGTGTGCGTCGTATATCCATTCAAATGGAGATCTCACCGTCGATCTGAGATCTAACCTGGCCTCAGAATCACGTGCCAAACTGGTTTATGAGCACCTGATGAAATTTACTGATGATCCATATGTGAGAGAAACTTTATCGTTTCTGATGACAAGAGAGGTTGCACATTATAAGATGTTTGAGGCAGCCTTGGATACCATTCAGCCTAACTTCCCTCCGGGTGTATTGCAGGCCGATCCAAGGTTTACCCAACAGTATTTTAACCTGTCGCCAGAAAACGCTTATACCGGTCCCTGGAACACTGGTGGAATGCCTGGAATGGACAAGGATTGGGAACTGGTTGAAGATCCGATCGGGTTTGTAAAAGAAACGGAAGGGCTAAGCAATCTCCCTGACCGTAAGGCTGAAGCACTTGAAGAGACCGAAGCCATGAACATGAAAATGAGCGAAGAAAAGAGTGCTGAAGTAAAGGCCTCAGAACCTGAAGGTATTGCTCAATGGAGTGATTACGGGAAGAATGTATAGTTTCACTAACAATATAAAAAAGCCAGACTAAGATAGCGTCTGGCTTTTGCTTTAATTATAATCCGCAGGCACCATAAAAGTTAATTTAAAACTTTATAGCACATGGAGTGTTAGTTTATTGCCTGATTAATTGCCAATATTCGACAGCCTTGCTCTGATCACGCCTAAACATAATGAAAAATATCATTTTAGCAGAAGATCACAAGGTCATTAGGAACGGACTTAAAATGCTCCTTCAATCCACAAATGAATACAAAATTGTTTTCGATGCCGGTAACGGTCAGGAAGTGCTCGATGCGTTAGAGAGTGGCTTAAGTGCCGATCTTATCGTATCAGATATCGGTATGCCTGTTATGGATGGTATTACCATGACCAAAGTACTTACAGACATGGGTTTCCAGATACCTGTGTTGATGATGTCGATGCTTGATGATGAATCGCATCTGTATCAGGCCATAAGGGCAGGCGCAAAGGGATTTCTTTCCAAATCTGTTGATTCGGATGAACTTTTCTTTGCCTTATCCAGGATTGCCATTGGAGAGCGTTATATCTGTTCAGCGATTTCGGTTAAAATCATTGACCAGGTGATGGATTCGGTACTGATCCCTGGCAGCGGATTAATTGAATCCGGTTTCTCCGCCAGGGAAATTGAAATTTTAGAACTTATTGGTCAGGGGCTTACCAATGCGGAAATGGCAGATAAGCTGTTTATCTCCCGCCGTACCGTAGAGGGGCACCGCCAGAGCCTGATTGATAAAACAGGTGCCAAAAACACCGCTGCATTGATGCGCTTTGCTTACACAAACGGCATTCTGAACTAATATTCAAAAATTAGCAATTCGGGTAATCTGCTCAAAAAAAGCGTAGTTTCCACGTGGGAAAATTTGATGCTTTTTAAGTTTTTTTATACTGGTGTATAAAAAAGAGGAATACAGATTTTAAACTGCTTTCCTCTTTTAGCTTTATGACTGGTACTGTTTGAGGTATTTTTTCAGGTGGATCCTGGCCTCATGGATATAGGTTTTAACCGTACCCAGTGGCAACTGCATTTCCTCCGCAATTTCATGGTATTTGTATCCCTCAAAATAGCGGATAAAAGGAACCGAATATTTTTCAGGTAGCATAGATAACGCACGGTTGATATCCTGCATGGCAAAACTGCCCACAGAAGCATTGGTAGTTGCGCTATAATGAAGATTGGCAGAGGTGATCTCATCCTCCTGTACGGTGCGGTCACGGTTTTTAATGGCTTTTTTGTAATTATTAATAAAGGTATTCTTCATGATCACGAAGAGCCATCCTTTGATGTTGGTACCATCTTCGAACTTGGAAACAAAACGCGTAGCCTTGAGCAGGGTTTCCTGCAACAGGTCGTTTGCATCTTCGGGATCCCGGGTAAAATTGAGCGCATGCGATCTCAGAGACGACGCGTGCAAACTGATGGTTTCACTGAATTCTTTCTGTGTCATAATTATCGTTTTAGCGTATACCCAATCAAAACAAAACCTGTACCAGCAGCATGGTCCATTTCCTTCAGAATGTTGCTCAATACGTAGATTTCGCAGTCCCCCGTATTTTTACCTATTGCATGTATTGATGGTATCCATTTTTTTGGTTTTTATGGGAGATTAAATTCAGACAGGCGATAATCACAATCTGTTTCCCCACAACAATTTAACAGCTACCGGTGTTGCTTAAATAAAAACAATGAAAAAAGAAGTAAAAGGTTATTATTCCGGTACCAGTGGACTGCTTTTGCCTGTGCCCAACAAGCTGCATTATCCCGAAGCATTTAAGGATCGCTCCAGGCTCTGTTATTACGGCTCGCTCATGAACAGTATCGAAATCAACAGTTCATTTTATAAGATTCCATTGGCCTCAACCGTAAAAAAGTGGGCCGGGGAAGTTCCTGCAGATTTTCTTTTCAGCTTTAAACTCTTTAAAGGGATTACCCATGCGCCACAGTTGGGTTTTGATCCTGCAGATATCGCCAGGTTTATAGAGGTAATTGCCCATGCAGGCGATAAGAAAGGCTGCCTTTTGGTCCAGTTTCCACCCAGCATCAGGATTGCCAATCTTCCACAGCTTTCCCGTTTAATGGCCGTCTTGCGTGAACACGATCCCGATCAGGACTGGAAGATTGCACTTGAATTTCGGCATCCATCATTATATGTAGATGAAATAATGGAGCTTTTGGAAGAATATGGCTTGGGTATGGTTACACACGACAAAGGTGCAGCCGCAAGTCCACTTGATGATCTGGATACCGGTTTCCGTTATCTGCGGTTTCATGGGCCTAATGGTAATTACAGGGGAAGTTATCCGGATGATGTACTTGCAGAATTTGCGGGTTATGTTGCCGAATGGTTGCTGGAAGGAAAGGAAGTTTTTGTTTATTTTAACAATACCATGGGCGAGGCTTATGCTAACCTGCAAACCCTCAAATGTTTTGTGGGCGATCTCATTTAAGTTTTAGCCGTTCAAGCTTTTTCTTCACAATCGTGAGTCTTTTTTGCCATTTTAAAACGGTTTCATTCTCCGCAATAGGAAGACCTTTTGTACCAAGCAATCCAAGGCTCATGGCCAGCGCTTTGGTATCCCTTGCTTTATCCGGATGTTCATCCACATAGCGCTGCTGTTGGGTTTCGGTTTCCTGCTCAAGGGCATTAACCGCATTTTTAATCAGGACAGCCTCTTTCGAATATTCGTGCAGTTTCCGGTAAACCATCATCAGCCTGCTGTTGGCCGCTACATGTGAGGGCTTCTTTTTGAGTAGCAGAACATATTGTTTAACCGCCTCCTTAAGCTGCCCGTCGCGCTCTGCCTGTTTGCCCATTTCAAAACGTTCGGCTTCCCTGATTTTTGTACTGTTCATGATTACGGATTCGATTATAGCATTAACAACAGTTATGCTAAAAAGATGTTTGGATCATGAAGGAGATGCCTAAATGTTGTGAAAATAGATAAAACAATGTGTCCTAAATAAGGATTGTATAAAATATGGAAAGCAACAAGGAAGAAGAAAAAGGCAAAACAGGAAGTATTCCTAATGAAGAAATTAAAGGCAGCGACGCCGATAAAGCCTATGATGAAAATGGGGATTTTGGAAAGCCACAACCAGAGGCAGCGGATCCGGAAAAAAGCGATAACCCTGAAGGAAGTGACGCCGATAATTAGGCTTAGCAGGTCTTTATTAGATATAAAACAACAATCAACCTGGGTTACGGCCCAAAAAAATAAGCCATATGAAAGCAGCAGTATTTCACAAGCCCGGTGATATCCGGTTCGACACCGTTCCGGATCCGGAAATCTTAGATCCCAGAGACATCATCCTTAAAGTCACTTCAACAGCCATTTGCGGCAGTGATCTGCATATCCTGAGCGGAGCAGTGCCACAAAAAGATCCGATGGTGATGGGCCATGAGTTCATGGGGGTCGTAGAAGAGGTTGGCTCGGCCATTACCAACCTTAAAGTTGGGGACCGTGTAGTGGTTCCTTTCCCGATATCCTGCGGAAAATGTTTTTTCTGTACCCATGAGGCATCGCCTGCCTGCGAAGAATCCAATTACAAAAATTATGGTCCGGCAGGTAATGTGGCCGATCAGAAAGGCGGTGCACTTTTCGGTTATACCGATTTGTACGGCGGTTACTCCGGTGGGCAGGCACAGTACGTGCGAGTGCCCTATGCAGATGTAAGCCCCAGGGTGGTGCCCGAACATTTAAGCGATGAGCAGGCTCTTTTCCTTACCGATATCTTTCCAACGGGATGGTCGGCGATTGACTGGGCACAGTTAAAGGGCGGAGAAACCGTAGCCATCTTTGGTTCGGGCCCGGTTGGCCTGATGGCGCAAAAAGCGGCATGGATTAACGGGGCAGCAAGGGTTATTGCCATCGATCCTTTAGATTACCGTTTGGAGAAAGCACGTGTTGCCAATAACGTAGAAACCCTAAACCCCCACAAGGTGGATGTAGTTGAAGCCATCAGGGAAATGACCGGTGGCCGTGGCGCTGACGTATGTGTAGATGCCGTAGGTTTTGAGCCTGAACGCAGCCTGATGGATAAACTGAAAGCGACGATACACCTTGAAAAGGGTTCGATGAAGGTACTTGAAATGTGCTTCGAATCAGTAAGAAGGATGGGAACCGTTTCCATTATGGGCGTGTATGGCTCACCATATGATAATTTTCCGCTCTACCGGATTTTCGATAAGGGAATTACGATTAAACAAGGACAGGCACCCGTACTGAATTATATCGATAAGCTGATCACCCTGGTAGATGAAGGAAAGGTAGTTCTGGATGATATTATTACCCACACACTACCATTGGCTGATGCGGCACATGCCTATAAAATCTTTGATGAAAAAGAGGAAGACTGCGTAAAGGTGGTGCTAAAACCTTAATGGTTTGCTAACCATATCAAGATAAATAATGTAAACAACACCAGGTGGTCATTTCAGTTCACCTGGTGTTGTTTACATTATTTTTCGATCTCCCCTGCGACCTGATTGATCTCAGTTAGTCATCATTCTTAACCCGCACATCCTTGAATAGAAACGGATTATCGCTGGTTCTAAGTGTTTTTTTACTGGCCGTGGTGATATTCTTTAAAATAACCTCGTTAGTTTTAACATATGGAAACTTTTCCTTATAGGTACTATCTGTCATTTCCGGATTAAAATTGGCAAAGATAGTTGGGCCGTGGTAATTATCTGGGTGTTTGGCGTCGTTGATTTGAAGATTTTCAATGGTAATCCGATCAGGCATATAACAGGTATAACCAAAGTCGTGCTGACCTGAATTGGACCCGTTGATGATAGAAGCACTAACAGGCTTGCCAGCTGCAGGAACAAATACACAGTTTCGGATGATTAATTCCCCTTGCCAGGTGCTGCCGTAATCGGGGCGCAGGTTAACAAAGCTTCTTGAACGGACGGTAGAATTTTCAATAGTCAATTTCCCAAAACCAATTGCATTGATTCCCATATGGCCGAGGGTTGAGTTTCGGATGGTGGCATTGGCAACCCCTTGGTGGGCATCAAACCTGGAGAGTGTACAGCCATCATAAAGAAGGTTTTTGCAAAAGTTTGAACCTAAAATACCCCAGTACTTGTTGTCGTCAATGTCGTTGGTTTGACTGCAATTCAGAAAAGATATATTCAGTGCACGGTTCACAGAAAGGTCGTAGGTACCCATGGTAACAGGCTTACCTGCTGCCCCAATAGTATTGTAAGCTAAGTGGCCGGTTAGTACGCTGCTTTTTACTGTTACATAGGCACAATCGCCAATGTTGATAAAGCCTCCATAAGGTGCACCATGCTCTCCTTCACCTTTGATGTCATGTTTTAAGCCTTCAACCATCACATGCGATCTTCTGATGGCGATGTTGCGGCTATAATAGTTATACTTTGATTCCTCTTGATTGGCAATAGTGGTGAAACGGCCACCAAGGATTTTTAAAACCTTTACATCAATAGGCAAAGCTGTAATATTCGTAATCCGGTCGAAGTCCCAGATAATCGGGGCATTCATATCCACCTGACCGTTTTTGTCGACGAGGAAGATATCGGTCTGAGAAGAACCGTTGTTTTGGTTTAGGCCTAACCGGATGTATTGTTTCACATTAGCATTTGTTGCGGTGATTAAACACGGACCTGGTAAAGCAACTTTGATTTTCCTTTGGTCTTTCTTTAGGGAGCTTACCGTTTTCAGTTTAAACGGTTTCAGTGCTGAGCTTACTATGAAAACAGCTGCACTGCGGTTTTTTACTTCCGTATCATCAATGATGAAGGAGGCTGTGCCAAAGTCAGTATCCGTTTGAATAACCGCTGTGCGCTCCTCCCCACCAATATAGTAAGTTGCTCCCACATCAGCTTGAACCAAAAGGCCGTGCCGGTTGGCAAATGCATGAGTTGCGGCAATGGCATCTATATCATCGGTTTTTCCATCACCTTTGGCACCGAAGTTACTGTAACGAACCGATCCGGCCGCTTTAAATTTTAGTACATCCTTTGGAGACACATTTACCTGTAATTCTTCCTTGTTGTTGGTATAAACCTCGGTTTTCTGATCATTGTACGTGATGACTATATTGTTTTTAGGAGCAGTATTGTTCTGGGCCTGAGTAATATATGCGCAGATTAAAAAAAGGAGGACTAAACTTATATGTTTCATTATTTAAACTGGTTTCGTTGTAAGACTATCAACATGGTTAAGAGAGATTAAGTTAAATAAAATTTGGCACGGTGCAATTTTTTTGACTGTATTTAACTTATGCAGCAGCAGACAAAATCCGCGGTGATCTGTTTGCTTCAATGGTGGACATTCCCTATAATTTTCAGTAGCACTTCAAGCTTCATCATGCATGTACCTGGCAGGGATCTTCCCTGTCGGGTAATTTATCACGCTTCGAAATAAATCTGGCCGACATCAACCATCACGAACTGTTCATTGATCGGCTTATTCAAAAATATTACTAGCAAATAATGAAAAACTTAAATAGAAGAGAGTTTATCGGTGGTATGCTTGCCACGGGTATTGTGCAACAAATTCCGGACACAGCGCTTGCAATGTTCCCGCCAAAAGCAAACCAATCAAGGTAAGTGTGATTACTGATCTGCACCAGGATGTGATACACAATGGGCGCGAACGTTTGGAGGTTTTTTTAGATCACTGCAAAAAGGTTAATCCCGATGCGATAATGCAAATGGGCGATTTTGCCTATCCAAATGAAAAAAATAAGGAACTAATTAATCTTTTTAATGATGCACACAAGGAAACGTTACATGTGATCGGTAACCACGATACCGATTCGGGACATACCAAAGCGGAATGCATCAGTTACTGGAAAATGCCTGCCAGGTGCTATACCAAAGAAGTAAATGGTATATGTTTTATTGTTTTAGACAGAAATGACAAAGGATCGCCAAAACACAAGGGAGGTTATCCGGCCTATATTAACAATGAACAAAAAAACTGGTTACAACAACAATTGAAAGAGATCGATAAACCCATTGTTGTAGTAAGTCACCAGCCACTTGCCGGTGCCCTTGCCGTTGATAATGCTGACGAAATACAGGAAATACTGAGCTCGGCAGCTGATAAGGTTTTATTGGCGATAAATGGTCACACCCATATCGATTGCCAGTTACAGATCAAAAACATCAATTATGTTCACATCAATTCGGCCTCGTACTTTTGGGTTGGTGGTATATATAAACATAATAGTTATCCGGAAGCAGTACACCAAAGCCATCCATGGATATCGAGTACATGCCCTTATCAGGATGCCTTATTTACTACCCTAAGCATCGATCCTGTTTTAGGCATTATACACATCGATGGTAAAAAAAGCAGTTGGGTTGGTCTGTCTCCCAAAGCATTGAATTACATAGACGAAAGCGGGTTACTGCCTGACAAAGAAATTGTACCGGTTATCCGGAAAAGAAAAATCGTCAGCGCTGCAAAGAAAAAGTGAAAGAATAGGTAGGTATGGGAGCCCAACAAGAAATATGCTGGCTTTATTCGCCAGCATATTCATATAAATGTGTAGGTCGCGATTATGCAGTTGCAGTGGCTCCGGTGATGATGGCGAAGATCTCCAATAATTGATTAATTACTGCATCTGGTTTTGCTTCTTCCAACTGTTGTTTGGTATGTGCACCAGTAGTAATACCAATGCTAAGACCACAGCCTGCATTTTGGCCTTCTTCAATGTCAATGCTCGAATCGCCAACTTTTACTACCGATTTGCTGTCTGTAATTCCATGCTGTTTCATGGCCAGCAAAATCATATCTGGTTCAGGTCTGTTTTGGTTAACATCTGATGCGGTAATCAGTGTATCAAAATCAACACCTGCTTTCCAACCTAACCGATCAAGAATAGATTGTGCTGTAGAGCGGTCGTAACCAGTATTTAGCACCGAAATGATTTGCTTTTCGTGGAGTTTTCTAAAAAGTTCAGTTGCACCAGGTTGTGGTAAAATTTCTTCCGTTTCGTAGGCCAGTTTTAATTTACCGATAAATTCATTATAAATCTCGCCAACGGTGGTTTCGTCGAAAGTACCTTCATATGTTTTTAGAACAGACCTGATGGCTTCTCTTTTTTCTTTTCCGGCTGCTACAGCCAGCACCTGATCGAGATTGTATGAGAAACCAGCAGCATTTATAGCATTCATTAACGTTTTGTATACGAGGTTGTTCTCGTTTACCGTGGTACCAGCCATGTCGAATACGACCATTTTAATTTCAGGGTACATTCTGTTGTTTTTAAGTAAGATAATTAATTTTAAACTCTTTCGTCAAAGATACTACATGTAGTATTGCTAAACAAATGTTTAGCAATAGTTAACATTTAGGTTAACATTTGTTTACATTTGCTAAACATTAAAAGCCCATTTTTGCTTTACGATCTGGATCGCACCAAAATATAAGGCATAGTAATCAAATTGACTCAACAGAAAAAGAATATATGAAAAAAGCAACTCTCATTGTTTTCAATGGAGCGGGAAAAGCCCTAGAGGAAATGGAAACTCCCATCCCTGAATTACAGCCCGGCGAAATCCTGATTGAAAATCTTTACACTACAATCTGCGGTAGCGACCTGCATACTTTTTGCGGTTTGCGCAATGAGGCTGTGCCTACGGTACTGGGGCATGAAATTGTAGGTGAAATTGTTGGTTTTCATACAGCGCATAGCAAAATGGATTATTTGGGAAATCCGCTTAAGATTGGTGACCGGGTAACCTGGAGCATATTTTCTTCGAATGCCAATTCTGCTAAGGCAAGGGCGGGCATGCCACAAAAATCGGATGGCTTATTTAAATATGGCCATGCTACCGTAACGGAAACCGATGCGTTGCATGGCGGCCTTTCTACACATTGTATATTAAAAAATGGCACTACAGTGCTGAAAATCAGTAAAGAGATTCCCTTAAAAGTTGCAGCGACCATTAATTGTGCAGTAGCTACGGTTGCCGGAGCCATACGGCTTTCAGGAAGTCTTCAGGGTAAAAAGGTACTGATCTCGGGCGTAGGCTTATTGGGCGTGGTATGCGCCGCTATGTGTAGTGCCGATGGTGCACAGGAAATACATGTTGCGGATGTAAACGAAGCACGTTTACAACTGGCCACATCCTTTGGTGCAAATGTTCAACACTTATTAACTGATCATCCCCAGCTTCCGGATGATATTGATGTAGCTTTTGATATGAGTGGATCGCCCGATGCCATGGAAAGCGGATTGGCAGCCCTTACGGTTGGCGGAACAGCAGTTTGGATAGGAGCGGTATTTAAAAACCGCGAGGTACAGGTGAATGCCGAGCGTGTAGTACGGAACCTCATTACCATTAAGGGTTTATACAACTATAACTATGAAGATTTTGTAAAAGCAGTTCAGTTTATCGAAAATAATTACACGAAATTTCCATTTGAAGAACTGGTTTCAGCAGAATTTTCATTGAGGGATGCCGAATCTGCATTTAATTATGCCGTGGCTGATAAACCGATACGGGTTGGGATAAATGTTACTAAAAAAGCCGGTGATGAACAACAATAATACCAGCAGGTTAAAGTGGAGAATGTTATTGGTCACCATGTTGTGTTACCTATTCTTTTACACTGGCAGGCACAATTTCGGTTGGGCCGTAAAAGGCATGGTTGCTTCGTTAAATATTCCTTATAGCACCATTGGATGGATCAGCTTTTGTATGTTGATTGGTTATGCGGTTGGGCAGTTAATCAATGGCAACCTTGCTGATAAACTAAGTCCTAAACTGATGATTGCAACGGGTGCTTATTTATCTATTCTGACCAATATTGCCATCAGTTTTTCAAACACGGCTACCATGATTATGATCCTGTGGGGACTTAATGGTTTCTTTCAGTCGATGGCCTGGGCACCAGGGGCAAAACTGATCAATAACTGGTGGGATGAGCATGAACGGGGCAAGGCCTTTGGTTTTTACACCATGGCTGCGGGATTATCGTCGGCAGTTACCTACCTCATTTCTATCGTGTTGCTCCAGCAGGGTATTGAATGGCGGATGCTGTTCCGCCTGCCTGTATTGTTATTGTTGGTTACGGCAACCATACTTTTAATTATTGCAAAAGATCAACCTGAAGACAGCGAAAGTACCAAAAACCTGCGACCTGTAGATGTGGGATCAGATTGGCTGGATCGTTATAGGGAAGCTTTCAGAAATAAAAAGTTTCTGCTTACCTCATTGTCATTCGGCTTCGAAAGTATGGCCCGTTATGGGCTTATATTTTGGGTTCCGGTACATTTTCTGGGTAAAAACTGGAAAGATAACCCGGGCAATATTTGGGTAACATTTCTGCTTCCGGTTGGTATGGCCATCGGGGCACTCTGTTTTGGGGTTTTATCCGATACTTTGTTTAAGGGAAACAGGTTAAAAGCCATAGTGGTGGGCATGGCGGCAAGTGCAGTGCTTTCGCTTCTTATTTTTATCGTGCCCACACAACAGATCGCGCTCAGTAGTGTCTTGATGTTGCTAACGGGATTCTTTGTTTACGGGCCGCAAGCCTGTTATTGGCCATTGAGTCCGGATATGTTGGGGAACAGGCTAACCGGTACAGGTGTAGGGATTATGAATATGTGCGGTTATCTTTTTGCGGCCATTGGCGAACCGTTTCTGGGTTATGTAATCGATATTACCGGCAATAGCAACAATATTTTTATCGTAACCGCAATAGCTTGTATATTATCGGCTTCGATTGCCTTTTTTGTAGCCAGGATGGGAAATAAGACACGGGTTAAACCTGCTTTAGCTTAAACACAAGGCTGTATAATAGGTGTTGGAAATAAGCCTGTGGCAGATTTTGCTGCAGGTATTAAAAGATTTTTGAGAAATAATATGAGTTTAAAGGGGATAAGCAAAGCAACGGTAGCAAATATGATCGGTCTGCTCAATCAGTTGGAAGAACTGGAAGGGATCATTGGTAATGATCCTAAAGGTTGCGATCAGATCAGGGACCTTAGGATAGATTTAATTGAAACCTATCAAAAATACGAATGTATGGTACGCGAAATTACGGAGCAGATTGGTGTTTATCAGGATCTTTATGGTAAAATCAGGTTTAGGTTTGTGCCCGAAAAACTGAAATCGCTCAGACGGGCCATTCCACAAGATAGTTACGAGTTTGTGCTCTTAAAAGAAAGTATCCAGAAAAGCCACCTGATCTAAATGTTTAATGTGTACCCTTCCGGTAAATGTTTTGCAGGAGGCAACTATATTTTGTTGTTGCTGAAAAGGATTCCGTAGAAATATAGTCCATTCTAGAAAGCTTAATGCTTGTTTTTCGAGTTGTGAAATTAAGTTTTTATAAACGAAAAAAGCCTGAATCTTACGGTTCCAGGCTTTCTATCGGTTTTGATCCCTTTTAGTGATTCTACCAAGAATCCTTAAGGGATTAGTCTAAACGCTGAGTTCGTCTCAATTTATGTGATAGGCAAAGTTACGATGAACCGTGTGCCTTTTTGTCCGTCAGAATCGATTTCAAGTTTACCTTTTAGCACATCAATAAGATGTTTGACCATCAAAAGACCGAAGCCATATCCCTGCTCTCCGTTGCTTCCCGAAGAAGAGTTTTTTTCACCATAAAGTATCATGTGTATGGCATCAACACTTAGGCCTGGTCCGGTATCCGAAACGGCAATAATAAGGTTTTTACTTGCCAACTCTATTTTAAGCTCGAGATCCACAGTAACTATCCCCGCTACAGGAGTGAATTTGATCGCATTAGAAATCAGGTTGCCCGCTATTTGTAATAGTTTGTTTTTTGCAAAAGGGATTTGGTGGTTTGCCGAGCTGATTTTAACGTTAAAATAAATGTCTTTGTTCCTGGCCTGTGGCCGGTAAAGTACATCAAGTTTTTCCTGTAATACCGATAGGTTAAACTCATCATTGGAGAGTGCGCTGTTCTTCTGATAATCTGTTGTCAGGATTTCATCTGCCAGGGTAAGCAGTGATTTACTGCTTTTCTGAATCATATTGATTAGATCAAGGAGATCATTCAGTTGGTTTTTGTCTCCACGTTCACTGATTACTTCTGCAATGCCAATAATTCCCGATAAGGGACCACGAATATCATGGGCAATTTTGAAATTATTTTGGTTGGAATCTGTAAGCCTGTTTTTCAGTTCCTTTACCACTTTAATTGTATTGAGCCTGTTCACAATCTCATTGGCAATCAACCTGAGCAATTCTATTTTCTCAGGACTGAGTTTCCTTACATTTCTGTCGAGCACGCAGAGCGCTCCAATATTGCTTCCTTCTACGGTAGTTAAGGGTAATCCGAAATAATATCGCAGGCTTAAGGGCGGGTTTACAAAGGCCTTATCCCGGAGGCGGTCATCAAGTGTCAGGTTTTCCACTTCAAAAAAATCATTGTTCATGATGGTATACTGACAGGTCGATTCCTCACGGGGCGTTTGTGATATATTTTCAAGTCCAAAACTGGATATAGACCAGGTGGTATAACTATCGATGAGGTTAACCACAGAGATTTCAGAATCCGAAACCCTGGCTGCCAGTTCGGTCAGATCCTTGAAGTGTTCATTTAAGTTAGAATAGTCCAGGTCGAAATCTGATAAGCTTATAAGCCTTTCAAATTCATTGCTCGGAATTGGATTAAGTTGGGAAGACATATTAATTTTAGGATTCAGATAGCTGATTTTCTGTTAGGGTAAATATTTTTAACGCATGTAAATATAGGATTTATGAGAATGCTCTTCTCATCTGTATGAAATTTTTATATCTTCGGACAAAATCCCGATATGAAAATTATAATCGCTGAGGACGATGAACTGATGCTTAAAACCATCCATCTCCGTCTCCTTAAAGATGGTCATGAGGTTATTTGCTGCAGCAACGGATTAGAAGCATTGGAGCAAATTGAACGATTGAGACCTGATCTGATCATTTCTGATATTATGATGCCTTTTGTGACCGGACTGGAGATTGTAGGAACTGTCAAGCAAAGTTATAGTCCCGAAATACCAATCATTATCCTTTCCGGAATGGGGCAAGAAGAAGTAGTTTTAGAGGCCTTCCAGTTGGGGGCCGATGATTATATAACGAAGCCTTTCAGCCCAAGCGAACTATCTGTCAGGGTAAAAAGGTTCGCCCTGCGAATGAAGTAATGAACTATTTTATTTTTATCTCTTTAGGTTTTTTCACCATTGCCCTGGTCCTTATTTTATATGTACTTTTGAGTGCAACGATAAAGAAATCAAGACGCAGAAAACGGGCGAAGTGGAAAAATATGTGTGATCTCGTGGTCAGGAATGCCATCTTTTCCGAATCCCGACAGCCGAACGAACCCATCAGGATTACGTTAAGGATGCAAAAGCTTTTGGGCAACCGAAACTTCAGAAAGCTATTAACACATCGACTTCTGGTTGCCCGGAAAAATATTCTTGGCCCTTCATCCTTACCCCTAAAGCACCTCTACCTTCAGCTGGGATTAGACCAGTACGCTTTGAAACAATTGATGGGGCCTCACTGGCATCGTAAGGCCATGGCACTGCAAGAAATAGGTTTAATGGATTTAAAGGACTTATTAGCCAAAATTTACCGGTATAGTAATCATAAAAATGAGTTGGTTCGTGGCGAAGCACAAGTAGCCATCATCAAACTATATGGTTTTGAAGGTTTGCGGTTTTTGGATGTGATATCCTATCAGCTTACTTCCTGGCAGCAGATCAAATTACTCAATGAGCTTTCATTGCTTCCTGCTGAAAATTTTAATGGAATTGAGAAATGGATGCAGTCTACCAATTGGAGTGTTGTGTTGTTTTCGCTTAAACTGGCAGGCACTTACAGGCGCTTTGAACTGTATTCATATGTTCTGCCTCATTTAGAAAGCCCCGAGGAAAATATCCGGTTAGAGGCTATCAATTGTCTGCGCAAATGGGAATCTGAGGAAAGTATGAAATATCTTCTTATGTTTTTTCCACAGGAAACCCTTACAAATCAATTGGCCATTGCAAGGGCATTTCAATTCATCGCCACCAGGGAAGATATCCCGCAATTGATCGAACTCCTGTCAACTCCTCATAATGAGCTAAGACGTAGCTTAATAAGATCAATTGCTAAAATCGATATGGATACATTCAGAAATTTAAAGCAGGCTGAGATGACTGATAGCGTTTTATTGTCGATCATTCAGCAGGTGGAGGGAGAGCAGGTATGAGCTGGCAGAGTATATTGACCGACTTTTTTAGCTATGGCTTATTGGCCTATTCCGTCTTGCTCATTTCATCTTATCTCTTTATAGCTTTATACTCTATTGGAGAGGTTAGGACCTATATGTTCAAGAATAGATTTACCGATTACCGGCTTCTGGCCAGTTCAGATCAGGCACCCGGTATCAGTATTTTGGCCCCGGCTTACAATGAGGGTGCCAATATTGTAGAAAATGTACGTTCTCTGCTTTCTATCCATTATGCAAATCTCGAACTCATTATCATTAATGATGGTAGTAAAGATGAATCATTGGCAAAACTTATTGAAGCTTATGATCTGAAAAAAATTGATTATTTTATTAATGAACAAATCCATACTAAATCTGTAAGGGGTATCTACAAAAGTAAAAAAAGCATATTTAAAAAGCTTATCGTCGTAGATAAAGAAAATGGGGGTAAAGCAGATGCGCTGAATGTGGGGATAAATGTTGCACAGAAAGATTACATTGTTTGTATTGATGTAGATTGTATTCTGGAGCAGGATGCCTTGCTCAAACTTGCCAAACCCTTTCTGGAAAACACGAAAAAGAGGGTTATAGCAACAGGTGGCGTTGTCCGCATTGCCAATAGCTGTGAAGTTAAGGGGGGGAAACTGGTTAAGGTGAACTTGCCTGAATCTTTTCTTCCGAGGGTACAGACTTTAGAGTATATCCGTTCCTTTCTGTTGGGCCGTATGGCATGGTCGCGGTTAAATGGCCTGCTCTTAATATCTGGCGCATTTGGCGCTTTCGATCGGGAAATAGCAATTAAAGCCGGGGGATACGACCATAAAACGGTAGGGGAAGATATGGAGCTTGTGGTGAGGATGAGAAGGTATATGGAAGAACTACGCATACCCTATGTGGTGAGCTTTATTCCCGATCCATTATGCTGGACAGAAGCTCCCGCTTCCTTTAAGATTTTGGGCCGACAGCGTAACCGTTGGACCAGGGGAACAATTGAAACACTTAACATCCACAGAAAAATGTTCTTCAATCCCAGATACCATATACTTGGCATGTTAAGCTATCCCTATTGGTTCTTTTTCGAGTTCCTGTCTCCCATTCTAGAGTTTTTTGGTTTTGCATTTTTTATTTTGTTTTGCATATTGGGTTTAACGCAATGGAAATTCTTTCTATCGTTATTTCTTCTGGTTTTCAGTTTTGGTTTTCTATACTCGGTATTTGCCATATTTATGGAAGTGTTGACTTATAATCAATATAAGCGGCGTAAAGATATTCTCCGGCTTATTTTCACAGCTTTTACTGAAGCATTTGTTTTTCATCCTTTTGTAGTATGGTCGGCGATAATGGGGAATATCGATTTGTTGAGAAAAAAGAACTCCTGGGGAGAAATGACCAGGGCAGGCTTTACTGTTGCAAAAAAAAAGTAATCATTCATGAATAAAAGAGATATTATTGAGCGTTTGCCTACCCGCAAAATCATGGATTCTGCCACGAAATTTTTTCCTTTGATGTTAACATGGGTGTTACTGGTCATGTTAATATGTATTTTAGAACAGGTAATAAGCGGTTTATCAAATGGTTTTTCTCATGAGCCCGGACTGGTTTTCCGGAGTATGGTGAACAGTGTTTTATTTGCGGTCTCTTCCTCAGTGATCACTTATCCTATTTTCTTTATACTTTATCTTATCTCTGAAAAAATTGCATCGGCTATAGCCATTTCGTTACTGGTTATCTGTACAATGATTTCGTTATTACTTGTATTTTACTTCAATACTGCACTAGTGCCTTTGGGGGCAGATTTATATAGCTATTCTTTAAAAGATATTTTGCAAACTACAGCCTCATCGGGGGTTGTCAGTGCAAAAAGTATTATCGGTTTTTTGCTGTTCCTGACTTTTATTTTTCTGCTATTACGGTACTTTTTACCTCGTATCAAGATAGGTAGAAAAGCCGCTGCTATCATGCTTTGCATATTGATATTACTTGTTCTTATCATTCCCAAAGGACGTACAACGGTAAATGGCTTTTCTTCTGAATATGCAAATAACCTGGCCACTAATAAACTGGAATATTTCCTGTCTTCTAGTAACAGGTATTTTTTTGATGAGGAAGAAGAAACCGATATTTATGCCGATCGCTACATTGGTGATTATGGTGAACAGTCCAATACGACTTTCCAATTCTCTTATATTGATCCTGCTCGTTATCCATTTTTGCATGCTCCTGGCGACAGGGAGGTGTTAGGGTCATTTTTCAATGTTGGTAAACCCCTCCCCAATATTGTGTTTATTATAGTTGAGGGCCTTGGAAGGGCCTTTAGTAATGATGATGCTTATTTAGGTAGTTTTACCCCCTTCATTGATTCGCTCTCTACCAAGAGCCTCTACTGGCCAAATTTTTTGAGTGCGGGAGGACGAACCTTTGCGGTATTGCCTTCGTTGATGGGATCGCTTCCTTTTGGAAAAGCAGGTTTTCTGGATATGGGCGAACGTATGCCACCTCATCTTTCTCTTTATTCGATTTTAAAACACAACGGTTACCATACTTCTTTTTATTATGGCGGGGATGCAGAATTTGATAACATGAAGCTGTTTCTTCGTTATAATGAAGTTGATGAGATAAGAGACGAAGCAACCTTTCCGGTAGGATACACCCGTTTACCACAACAGGCCAACGGTTTTTCCTGGGGATATACTGACGACCAATTATTCAAGTATTATTTGAATACGCGCAGTCCGAAACCTGACAACCACCCTGAACTGAATGTGATACTGACAGTATCTACCCATGATCCCTTTTTACTTAATAATCAGCAAAAATATCTTGATCTTTTCGAGAAACGGATGAAGACCCTTGGTTTTTCAGAAGATAAAAAAGAGGTTTACCGCCATTATAAACTTCAATATTCCAGTATTCTCTACCTTAATGAATCACTCGAACGCTTTTTTGCGGATTACCGGAAGAGGGCTGATTTTGCCAATACGATATTTGTAATAACTGGTGATCACCGTATGCCGGAGATTCCAATGTCTACTAAGATCGACCGCTATCACGTGCCGCTTTTGATTTATTCGCCACAGCTGAAGCGGACATCCCGAATGGAATCTATATCAACTCATTTTGATGTTGCGCCGAGTTTATTGAGCTATTTAAAACAACACTACCAAATTCAAACCCCTAACCCGGTTTCCTGGATGGGGTCGGGGCTCGATACTTCCGTAAGCTTCCGGAATATTCACGCCTACCCCTTAATTCAGACCAAAACGGACCAGTTGGATTTTATTATGGATGAATACCATCTGAACGGACAGCAGCTTTTTAAACTGGATAATAAAATGCAGGAAACGCCTGTAGAGGATGAGTCGCATTCTGGCCGTTTAAGAAAGGGTTTTGACGATTTTAGAAAACGAAACAGTGTTGTACAACCCGGCAAACAAGCGATTTTGCCAGATTCACTGATCAAAAAATACAGGTCGGGGAAAAAATAATAAAAGATTTTTTAGTGTTTGTATGAAGTTAAAATCTCAGTTAACATAGGCCGGTAAAAGTTCCAGAAGAAGTTTTTGCGATCCATGGTATCTGAAGTGTCGTAAAATAAAAAACTAAACCAACTGATGCCCTTAAAGTAAGACGAGGTAATCGATATCGGGTTATCGCAAAAGTCGCCGGAAAAATAAAAGAAGTGGTAATCGTTTCCCTGGTGGCTAATTACAGCGGGAAAGTTGTTGGGGATATGATACCGCTGTAACTCCCTGGCGCCTTCATTATTGGTGGAAATGTTGAATGTTGACACAACATGGTTAACTTTGGTATCCGGTACGATCACGTCAAACCAAAAAGGGTATCTGATCCGTTCGGGAACATCATACTTTTTTTGGCCTTCGATACCCGTTTCAATGTGTGGTACGGGATCTGAAAGATGGACCTGGTCTTCTAAGATCACAACTTCTCCGCCGTCATTAACAAACGCAATTCCCGACCGGGAAAATTTCCAAAATTTATGGTGTGTTGACTGATAGTTTCTGATCAGCCATTTGGGAAGTTCCTTGTTCACTAATGTATCAAGACTACTAAAATACCTGGCCGTCCAGCCTGTCCAGTGCATACTAAACAGCTTTTCAAATTTTACTCTGTTTTCTACATAAGTAGGGGAACCAATCGTATTGTACTCGGTGATGATCAGTTTATGTTTTTTTTTCATAAACTCCAGAAAGGATAAGTCCTGAGTGCTTAAGCCCCCATAAATTAAAGAATTTGGAATTATTTTTTGTGTCTTATTATGCCAGTCGTCTTGGTAAATACCATAGGTGTCGGTAAAATAAGCAGCATTGGCGTCGGTACTCAATTGCTCCAGCTGCGGAAGGGTAAAGCGTTCGAGTCCCTTGATCTGGTATTTATCCTGGTTTTTTGGGAAAAAGCCAAAATAGTCATTCGAAATTTTATATGGTAACCGGCTTGTTTTCGTGAATTTTTCATGATTGAGAATCCAGGTGAGAGAAACATGTTCCTGTCCCGCTTTATTTAGCACGGTTTTGTCAATTATGGCAACAACAAGTTTACTTTTGGGAATTAAAGCCCAAATGATAAACATTATTATAGGAATAAAAAAAACAATTGTAATACCCCAAAGGATTCTTCTTTTCTTCATTAAAATCTTCTGATATATCCAAGACCAATATCTAACTGATTCCCTTTGGTATCCCGCAGATATTCCTGGTTGTCTAATCCAACTTTAATGTTGAGAATGTTTAAACGTTTAATAGACATGCGGTAGGAAAGGGAAATATTATTTGATTTGAGCTTGTAGTTTTGCGCGCCTATCAATACATTGTTCCGCTGATCATCAGGAGAAACACCCGTACCCAATGCAATGCTCAGATAATCATCTGCCCCCCCTAAATAATACCGGGTAGTGAGTGAAAACGACTGGGAAACGGATTCATTTGATGGGGTGAGATAGGTTCTGAAATTAAACCAGAAATTTTTATAATACTTTCCAACCGAAGCGGTGTATATCCAGACATTGTCAGAAAAACGGAGAAACCTAAAGCCTGCCTCTGCTTCAAAACTTAAAGGAAGACTGGCAAAAAGGGAAACTCCGGCCCTATACCGGGCAAATACGCCATTGTTGCCACCATAACCCAAATTCACATAAGCCTGTAAGTTGGAAGATATTCTTGGATAAGCATCTATTTCAAACTGTGTTCCGTTGTTGTTAAAGCGATTAGCATAATTAAACCTTCCGGTAATTGAACCCAGTTTGGTTTGCCTGGTGTAGTCTAAATAGGATAGGTGCCATGGCTGGTCAAACTGCTTGTCAAAATAGACAAAGTCGTAACCGATTCCAATTTTGTTTAGTGCACTATGATCTTTAATTCTCATGGCCAGCGCTCTGGCCTCGGTATTAGATGGGTTTTTCTTTATGAAATTGCTCAGCAATTCATCTGCTTCAGCCCATTTTTTCTCATTATCCAGAATCTTTGCCTTTAATAACAATAGCTCTTGCGCTTCGGGATTCTGAGCTAGGCCATTATTAACTACCTGTAGTGCTTCAACATTGTTATCGTTCCAATATTCCAGGTTGCCCAGTGCTAAATAGGCATCCATAAATTTTGGTGTTTGTTTGATAACGGTTTTTAAAGTTGTTCTGGCACTATCGGTTTTTTTGCTCCAGGTGTACAAACGACCCAAAAAGACACGTATCTCTGAGTATTCAGGGTTTTTTTCAAGGGCAATCTTACTCAGCTGAATTGCTTTTGCATAGTCCTTGTTCTCAAATGCAGCGTTACGGGCTTGTGTATAAATGTCATCAGCAGATTGTGCACATAACGTGAATGGTAGAATAAGGAAGGTGAGCAATACCTGGAGTTTGCGATACATGGTATGGTGTTAAATAAAACTCAAAGTTAATCAAATAACTAAAAGATGAAAATGTCAAATATAGCCAAAAAGCTATAACAAAATGTTTTATTAAGCGTATCGACCATAGCATCTTTGGAGCTAACTATTGGTCTCAAACAGTTCTACTGCATTTTTGAGTTATTCCTTGGTGAGTCATTTCAATTTTTCGTTTTACTCGCCGAATCACCCTTCAGGACTGTGTAGATTTAGGTATGTTTTGAGGCGCCGTAAATTGAAAAGGCCTGAAATCTTCCGATTTCAGGCTTAATCTGGGTTTTGATAGCTCAGCGGGAAGAAGGGAGTTTATTAGAACACTTAAGTGGTATTTTCTTGATTTTGAAGCGTATTTACTGAAAATAATAATATTCTAAGTCTTGTAGTGCTACTTCAATAAGTATTCATGAGCAGGAATGACATGAATAACCTTTCCATTTTTTTCGAGCTGATCTTTTTGTGAAATGGTGACTAAAGTCCCTTCCTTAATATTAAATAATTCCAGGGCTTCAACCATACCGTTAACTTCTCTGTCCAGATTATCTGGATTTAATTCAAAACATACCTGGATCGCCTGATGAAAAGCCCCGTTTTTAAATGCAATAAAATCACATTCCCCTTTTTCTGAAAAATAATAAATCTCTTTATAGGTTCGGCGAAGATGTAAATAAATGAGGTTTTCGAATTTACGCCCATTGTCTTCGGTAAAAGATCCTGAATTGACATTGATGAGGCCAGTATCAATTGCATATACTTTCCTCGGGTTTGCAATCTGTTTTTTTAGAGAATAACTAAACTTAGGTACAAAATGTAATAAATATGAATATTCCATATGTGACAGATATTCCAATACGGTACTGGTAGCACCTACTTCAAAAATGTTTTTAAGCTTATTACCGGATATAGGTTTTCCAACGTTTGAAATTAAATACTGAGCCAGGCGCTGAAGTGTTCTGATGTCTTTGATATTGTAATGCACTGCGATATCACGAATCAGTATGTCTTCAAAAAGATGGTTTAGGATATCGTCGGTTCTTTCTTTGATGTACTCCGGAAAGCCACCGATTTTCAGATAGTCAATTGATGATTCAGTTGAAGGCTTTATTTTCTGATGGGAAATGAATTCGTGGTAGGAAAATGGGAATAATTCTTTGGTTATGTGTCTTCCTGTAAGTTTGGTTCCTAATTCTCTACTCAATAGAGAGGCATTTGAGCCAGTAACAACAACTTTATAACCTTCATCTAACTTCTGCCGTACGTATCTTTCCCATTCGGGAATAATTTGAATTTCATCAAACATTAGCACTGAAAGGTTCTGCTCCCGAATCAAATTATCTAACCTTAAAAAATCGTTGTTTTCAAATTCATATAATCTGGGATCTTCAAAATTGAGGTATAGTGCACCAGGGTATTTACTATTTAATAATTGAAATAGCAAAGTGCTCTTTCCACATCTCCTTATGCCTGATACAATTAGGGCATGGGCTGCTAAATTTGGCAACAATGGAAGGGTGTCCCTTTTTAGCCCTATGTCCTTGTTAGCTATGTTCAGGCTTTGCGCCCGGATGATCTGGTAAAGGATATTCTGAGGTATCATAGTAAAAGCATTTGACACAAAAATACAATAGTTTTGTTTACTAAACAAAGCTATTGTAGTTTCTCGACGAAAGCCCTACCCGTAAAGTCAGATTTTAGCTGACAATCTGCCTGGGTAATAGTAATAAAGGCTGGTAACCTTGAAAGATTCCAAACTGATTAGATAATGGCTTAGCCTTTTAACAATGCGTAGGTAAGGAAATTCAAATATTAGAATTTGCGCAAATTGATACGATTCAGAACGAAAAAAGCCTGAAATCTTATGATTCCAGGCTTTATCTAGGTTTTGATACCTCTGCGGGGAAGAAGGGAGTCCATTTGAACACTTGCGGGAACTTTTACGGATAATAAGAGATATCTATGGAAACAAGGGTCGGTTATAAATTGACGGCTGATTAAGTGTAAGTAATTTCTCCGTGTAGTCGACCAAAAACAAGGGGATATTAACTAACCCATCATCTTTCTTCAGATTCTTTAGCGAATATCTTATCCGCACTGGCGGTTCATAAAGACTATTATATATCGAAAGACTTTTACTACGTACATTCTCATCAGATTTCACCTCAACGGGGATAATTTCATTTTTCATCTGAATAATAAAGTCAACTTCAGCCTGGTTTCCAGAAGTCCAGTATCGAGGTTGCACTTCAAAATTTTTGATTAAGTGCTGTAAGATATGGTTTTCGGTCAGTGCGCCCTTAAATTCTGTAAATAAACGATTTCCTTCCCTAACAGCTATAGGGTCTAGTAATGAAAGTCTGCGTAACAAACCAACATCAATCAAGTAAAGTTTAAATGCCGAAAGATCATCATAGGCCGAAATAGGTAATCCTGGCTTGCTTATTTTAAAAACCCTATGCACCAGGCCGGCATGCGAAAGCCAAAGTAAGGCATCTTCATATTCTCTTGAACGTGCACCTGTTTTTCCACTCTGGTAAAGAAATTTTTTATTATCCCTTGCCAGTTGTGAAGGTATTGAAGCCCAAAGATGATTAATTTTGGGGATATCCTTACTTTCTGCATATTTTGAAAAATCAAGTGCGTATGCATTTACAATATTTTGCAGTACCTGCTGTGTTTTTTCTACATCATGTGGTTCCAATAGTGTAACTACCGCTTCGGGCATTCCTCCACAAATAAAAAATTTCTTTAATTTATCCACCAATGGGTTAAAAAAAATATCAGGTATAGGCTCCAGTCTATCTAAACTCTCTATATAACCAAAAAGCTGAGGATCATCAGCAGACAGAAATTCAGAAAAACTGATCGGGTTGACCTGTAAAAAATCAACTTTCCCTACCGGAAATGAATTGCCTTTTGACATCGCAACCCCAAGTAGTGAACCTGCACTAGCCACCACATATTCAGGTGCGTTCTCATAAAAATACTTTAAAGTATTCAGTGCTTCATTGCATTCCTGTATCTCGTCAAATATAATTAGTGTTTTCTGCCTGTAGTATTGGCAAACCATGGACTAGGGATAGATTTTGTACAATGCGCTGTATGTCCTTGGTGTTTTCAAAAAATTGCTTTAGATCAGGCTGTTCCTCAAAATTAAAATACGCAACATTCTCAAATTCGGCGGCACCAAAATGTTTCAATAGCCATGTTTTACCAACTTGCCTTGCACCTTGAAGTACCAGTGGTTTACGGTTCGGATCTGTTTTCCAGGATGATAATTTTTTCTGTACAGTTCTTTTGATTTGCATAATTCACAACTTAAGTGCCAATTGTGTGATTTTAATCACGCAATTCGCATTAAACAATGTAATCTATTTAAACTTTCTTGATTTTGCAACAATTTTTAATATATTTTTTGTTATACTATAATTATTTCGATTGTACGATAAGTATGTCGGGTATACGTATTGTTAATCATTGGTGCCATTTCTTTTTTAGGAAAACGTTTATAGCATGAAGGGAGATTTAGAAACCTGAAGTTCATGCAAAATCTTTATAAATAGTAAAGCCCGACAATGTTGGTCTTTAAATAGCTCTGCGCGGAGGAGGGAGTTCATTGGAACACAAGCATCCAGACTAAAGTTATGTTTTATATCTTAATTGTGACTTACAAGGTAACATTCGATATATAAAGCATAACTTTTGCAAAAATAAATTATACTTCATATCTTAGATATTACGTGGGAGGTAACATGAAAGATATAAATGCTTAAACACTGAATAAAGAATCCGCTTCGCTGCTGGCAAAGCTGAATGAAGATGATAAAAAAGCGTTTGTTTTGAGAGACGCGTACCAGCTGCTACCGGACAGTGACCGGGGAGCAGTCCGGAAAATGATTAGCCTGATGGTAAAGAGGCAGTTGCTGATGCCCCTGAGAGATGGTCTCTATCATATTATACCCTATGACCAGGATGGGGATAGTTTTATGCCTGACTGGCACATGCTTGGCGCCTTGCTTGCGGGAGATACAAAATACTATATCGGCTATTATTCAGCTATGCAGTTACACAGCCTGATAATCCAGCCTGCGCTTATCGAACAGATAGTGACCAACAAACAGATAAAGCCTGCGGTGATCAGGGTGAATGGCATATCGTTCCAGTTCATCTATCACAATGACAAACGTTTTTTCGGTAGTAAAAAAACATGGGTTGATAGCTTCAATAAGGTCATCTGTTCAGACTTGGAAAAAACCATAATTGATGCCCTGTCCAAACCTGAGTATGCCGGAGAAATTACCTAAATCACCAAAGCAATGTATAAGAGCAGGGATAGTTTGACTATCAGAAGCTGTTTGATTATGCCATACGATTTGATACGTTAGCTGTTATCAAGCGACTGGGTTATCTGCTGGAGTTACTGGAAATTAATACGCCTATAATAGAAAAACTACAGGAAAAGAAAGCCACGGCATATTATCTGTTAGACCCTTCGAGACCGGAAGAAGGAAAAAGAAAAAACAGGTGGCACATTCAGGAAAACATTGATAAAAAATCTTTTCTGTCGCCGCTTTATACATAAGAGGAGGATTTAAAGGTGATTTTGCGAAAAAACTTGCAATTAATTCTCTTCCCTGATACATTGTTATAAAAAAATCATTGATAACAAATGGTGATGCTCCCTTGCCAGACGATCCAGCTCTAATAGAGGAAGTCAATAAACATTTGCTAAAGTGAAATTTCTATTTGTTAAATGTCCAGCACCGTCGGATTTTGATATTATTATTGTCATAGATTCGATGTAAAGCATCATCTTTTCATTTACCATACAGAGCAGGCTATCTCTTAATCTAGTTTTGAAATTAGCACTGGCTTAGCCAGCCAGTCGGGTGGTAATTGAATAGCTGTATTTCATTAGTGGTTTTTTGCTTTTGGTGGCTTCTAGAAAAATCCGTTTGAAAATATGACTGTTCCCATTACGCTAACCACTGTTTAGATTTGTACTCTAAGTACTGAGTCAATCCCAAACATCTTTATTAATCCACCTTATTTAGCAATTCCGCTATCTTTGCATCGATTCCCTCGATCCCTCCTCTGTAAACTATATTCTGTTTTTGGTCTAGTATCAAAACAGTTGGATACGCAGTAATATTGAGTAATTTTTCCATATTTCGGTTTTTCGCATATAGGGCAGGAATTTTTAATCCTTGTTCCTTGAATACTTTGATTGCCTCACCGGGCTTATCACTTTTAATCGGAATATTGACAGAAAAGACCGCGATTTTTGGGTTGCTTGCATATTTAAAGCAACTAGCTTGCACTAACGGGAACTTTTCAAAGCATACGCCGCATGAGGTGTTCCAAAAGTCGAGTACGATAATCTTTCCACTAAAGAAATTCGATGGCTTTATCTGTCCATACTCATCATATAGGGATAATATTGGTCTTCCCTCTGCGACAGATGTTGTGAATGATCCGTAATTGCGATAATTTAACCAGTATCCATAGCCTTTGAAAGAGATCCATAATGAACAGACCAATACGAATACGGCAATGGAAACGGCCTGTAATCTGTTACCAGAAAACTTATAGATCAAACTTCCTATCATGATCCCTGCAATATGTGCCAAGCTGCTGGGAATAGTCGAAAGACCTGATTCAAAATTTGGAAGATAGATAGCTCCAAATAATACCACGATAGGTAGTATGGCAAGGATGGGGATGGAGATAAAAGAAATTTTATTTTTTAGATATTTGTGAAGCAGAAATGTAAGGATCGCGTATCCGATGATGGCTAGCGAAAACTTGATGTGGTGGCCGCCGAACCTTCCAAACGGGACAAGTAAAAACAGCAACATTACTGATGATAATACTGGAATTAGGTAGTATTTTAATTTCATAATATTGAGCAAAATCTACATAATGATATACATTTGTTTTCTAAATTTAATATATTCATTGTGAATTTTTTTATCCCCTGGAAGCGCTGTTGTCAGGAAACTGTATATAGTATCAGCATGCTTTAAGTTTCCTAAAGCATTATAAGAATGAGCCAATGCCCGATAAACATCATTAGCCGGGTTCAATAGTTTGGCTTTTTCCAAAAGCTCGATTGCGATCAACGGGCTTTTCTCCTGTTGGTATAGCATACCAAGGTAATAAAGATAGTAGCCATTATTCTGAAGTATAGAGCATTTCCTCTCGAGGATATCAATCTGTTCTGTTTCTTTTTTTCCAAGTGATACAGACCATGTGGAAAGCGCAAAATAGCTGCGATATGAAAATACACCCAAAAACGCTGCAATTATTATAAACATTATGAAAAACCACATTTTGAGCCTCAATAGTGCCCTGATATGATACATAGGGTTTGATTTACTTGTATTTACCAACAGGGCCAGAATAACAAAGAACAATAATCTGAAATTGGATAAAGCTAACGGATATGCAAAAAGTCCTGCTATCACTAACACAGCTAGCATAGAAGAGTAGGCCTCTATTACCCCAGCTACACCGGGCCCGCCGGGTTTTTTCGGATCTGAAAGGAACATGCGAAAGATAAATACGAGTATAGCTAGAAATAAAAGCAATCCCACAATTCTTATTTCTGCCCATATCTGCAACAGATCATTGAAGGCAAATCTCACATCGCCAGCAATATTTTCATAGGTATTCATATTGTCACGGGTGGAAAGATATCGTTT
>Ga0163161_10000347_pt1 | contig 39178 bp, 35 predicted proteins | sample S45metaG_FD_129847 | JGI IMG/M metagenome (GOLD analysis project Ga0163161, IMG submission 129847) | Switchgrass rhizosphere microbial communities from Kellogg Biological Station, Michigan, USA - S4-5 metaG | ecosystem: Host-associated > Plants > Roots > Rhizosphere > Soil | place: USA... | reverse complement strand
CTGCACATGATATTGCCGGTAAAAACCTGGCAAATCCACTGGCCTCCATCCTATCGGTGGCGCTGATGCTGGAAATCAGCTTCGGACTGAAAGAAGAAGCTGAACTGATTATCTCTGCGATTGACCAGGTGCTGAAAGAAGGTTTCAGGACGAATGACATTGCAGATCAAACGATCAGCCCGTACAAAGTACTGGGTACTGAAGAAATGGGCAAGCTCGTCTTGAAATTTATCACACAAAAAACTTACACTAACTAGAACTTAACCTTAGCATACTATGTTACACGATCCGAATAGAGTTTATGTATTTGACACCACCCTTCGTGATGGAGAGCAGGTACCAGGCTGCCAGTTATCTACACCAGAAAAGATTGAAATTGCTAAAGCACTGGAAGCACTGGGCGTAGATGTCATTGAAGCAGGATTTCCTATTTCCAGTCCGGGTGACTTTCAAAGTGTCGTAGAACTCTCAAAAGCCGTGAGCGAACCTGTGATCTGTGCGTTAACAAGAGCAAATAAAGGAGATATCGATGCCGCAGTTGCTGCGCTGAAATACGCCAAACGCCCGAGGATTCATACCGGTATCGGATCATCAGACATGCACATCAAATATAAATTTAACAGTACCCGTGAGGATATCCTTGCAAGAGCTGTTGAAGCCGTGAAATATGCGAAACAATTTGTTGAAGACATCGAGTTTTATGCAGAAGATGCCGGCCGTGCAGACAATATCTTTTTAGCTCAGATGATCGAAGCTGTCATTGCAGCGGGTGCAACAGTTGTCAATATTCCTGATACCAACGGTTATTGCCTACCTGAACAATATGGTTCTAAAATCCTTTATTTGAAGGAAAACGTAAAAAATATAGATCAGGCAATCATTTCTGTACACTGTCACAACGATTTAGGCCTGGCTACAGCAAATACACTGGCTGGGGTGATCAATGGTGCCAGACAGGTAGAATGTACCATCAACGGGATTGGTGAGCGTGCAGGTAATACAGCATTGGAAGAAGTGGTAATGGTGCTGAAAACACACCATGCACTGAACCTGAACACCAATATCAATTCAAAACACTTTACGAAGATCAGCTCGCAGGTGAGCCGCATGATGCGTATGCCTGTACAGCCTAACAAGGCGATTGTAGGCCAGAACGCTTTTGCACACAGCTCTGGTATCCACCAGGATGGTTTCCTTAAGCACAGAGAGAATTATGAGATCATTAACCCCGAAGATGTAGGACTGGACGAGGCAGGGATTATCCTTACTGCACGCAGTGGCCGTCATGCCCTCAAACATCATCTGGAAAGATTAAGTTATGTGATTGATAAAATCAATCTTGATCAGGTATATGAGAAATTTCTTTTGATGGCCGACCAGAAAAAAGAGATCTCAGACAATGATTTGCTTGCCCTGATGAGCGAAGGCGAAGAGGACACCTATAAAAACGGGTACAAATTAAACTCTTTACAAGTGGTATGTGGCGACAGTGCGCATCCGACAGCTACAATAAAACTGGAATACGAGGGTGTGGAACACGAAGCAAAAGCAGAAGGTAACGGCCCTGTAAACGCAACGATCAAAGCTATTGAAAGTGTGATCGGTAAAGATATCCAGTTGAAAGAGCTGACGATACAGGCAATCCACGGAGGCAGTGATGATGTGAGCAAAGTAAACATGAGGGTATCTTATGAAGATAAATCATATCTGGGATACGGATTCAGTACGGATATCGTTAAAGCTTCGGCAGATGCTTACCTGGATGCACTGAATAAATTCCTGTAACATGGCAAACTTAGAAAAAGAAGTGGAACTGGATTTTAACGCTGCTGCGGCACGTATTGCAGATACGGTGAAACGTACCCAGCTGGAATATAACGAAGGGCTTTCCTTAAAATATGACGCAAAGATCTACCTGAAAAGGGAAGATCTTCAGGTTGTGCGCTCGTATAAACTGCGTGGTGCATACAATATGATCAGTACCCTTGATCCTGAGCAGCGCCAACAGGGCGTAGTGTGTGCCAGTGCAGGAAATCATGCACAGGGTGTAGCCTATTCCTGTAAAAAGCTGAATATCCGGGGGGTAATCTTTATGCCCGAAATTACGCCAAGACAAAAGATCAAACAAACAGAAATGTTTGGCGGGGACAACATCAAGATTGTACTCGTAGGCGATACTTTTGATGATTGTATGAAGGAAGCATTGATTTATACCACCACCCATCAGATGGTGTTCATCCCTCCTTTCGACAATGCAAAGATCATCGAAGGACAAGGTACTGTAGGTGTAGAAATTTTTGAAGACCTGCCTTCAACTGATGTGGTGATCATGCCGATTGGCGGCGGTGGCCTGGCCTCAGGTGTGGGCAGTTATTTCAAACATGTGAACCCTGCAATCAGCCTGATCGGCGTAGAACCGGAAGGTGCCCCTTCCATGAACCAGGCGCTGAAAAACGGCAGTCCGGTTACACTGGAATATATCGACCGCTTTGTGGATGGTGCAGCCGTGAAACGTGTGGGAAACCTGACATTTGAGTATTGCAGCGAACTGCTGGACCAGATGTTACTGATCCCTGAAGGCAAGATCTGTACGACGATATTAAAACTGTATAACGAAGATGCCATTGTAGTAGAACCGGCCGGAGCACTCGCTGTTGCTGCATTGGACCAGTTAAAAGATACGATCAAAGGTAAAACCGTAGTCTGCATCGTCAGCGGTGGGAACAATGATATTGAAAGGATGCAGGAGATCAAAGAGAAATCCTTGCTCTTTGAAGGTTTGAAGCATTATTTCATTGTTCGCTTTCCACAGCGTCCGGGAGCGCTAAAAGCATTTGTCAACAATGTACTGGGGCCAAATGATGATATCACCAGGTTTGAGTTTATCAAAAAAACCAACCGCGAAAATGGGCCTGCCTTAGTAGGGATTGAGCTACAGGAAGCTTCGGATTATGCGTCCCTGAAGCAGAGAATGAGTGATTTCAAATTTGATATGATTGAATTGAACAACGATCAGACTTTGTTTGAGTATTTAGTCTGATCAAAAACTGAAAATAAAAAGGGCCGCATCATCGTGATGCGGCCCTTTTTATTTTCAGAGATACTTACTTGGCAGTTGCTAAACTGTCTTTGATCTTACATAGCGTTCCCGATGCCAGTGCATAGGCATAAGCAGCGATTGCCTTTGGCTTACTGCTTTCCTGATTTTTAAAGTACCACACATCTTCCATGAACCCAGGAAAGTTTTTGGCATTGAGCTGATCAAAAGCTACCGAGATCGTAGGTGTCAGCGAGTATGCAGAATGCCATACCCCAAACGGGATATATAAAGTTTCTCCGGGACCAACGGTAAAGCTGACCGGCGTTGCATGTTTGAACTTAGGGTGCTTGTCATAATCAGGCTCAAAGATATTCACTTCTGATCTCCATTGGTTTTTCTCCGTCGCATATAAAAACTCTTCCTGCCCTCTTGGGAATACAGTAAATCTCTTCTCTCCGTAGAGCTGGTTGATCCAGGCGCTCAGGTGATAATAATCTTTATGTACATATGGAAACTTACCGCCGGGGCCACCCACAAATAATTCCAGGATACCACCCCAGTTTCCGCGTTTGAAAGCTTTATCTTCCAGCCAGTTTGGTTTGGCATAATTCAATCCTACTGGTGTCAGGAGATCCAGCATTTCGGGGATTTCATGCGTGATATCAAAAGTCAGCGGATAAGGCGCAGGTTTTTCTACACTGCTGTTTTCAACCAGGTCCATCACCTGAGCCATCGTATAGGGTTTGCCGGTTACTTTATCACTGACGTCGCTTAATTTATCCGGATAGTTTTTGCGAAACCAGTCTGGAGTTAATAAGCCATTTGCTTTCCAGACCTTAGTCGCATCTGTAAATATCACAGGTATCCCTGGATTATGGTGTTCTTCCATAAATTCCTGATAGCTGATGTTGGTTTTTCTTTGTACTTCCATGTTGAACGTTAATGGATTTGAAGATAGAAATATTTTATCATTTTTTATAACCCGGCCGTTCCATGTTTAAACCGTTTAATAAGTATTATTGGACGAAAGCAGAGGAAAGCAGAATTACCATTTATAATATTTTGCTAATCTATCAGAAAAATGGCAGTATAATTGATGCTGTTTACAAAAATACAAAATGAGAAAATACCTACTATTATTAATTATTGCGTCTGTTGGCCTCTCATCCTGTAAGAAGGAGGTTTTAGTATCTGATGATCTGCCAAACATCACTATCCTAAAATATATTAATCCGAATCAGTGGACATTTTTCAATAATACGACACTTACAGTGGACATCCCTGTTTCAGAAATTGACAGGGATACTTTCGAAAATGACGATATCTCACTGATGATCTCCAGAGATGACAGCGATACCTACGAAAAAATGCCATTCGTGTATAACGGCCAGACTTACAGTTATGAAGTAAGGCCAGGGTTTGTAGCCATCGATATCCAGACTTCGGATCAGAACCGTGTCCCTGTTGCCCCAAGTACCAGGGCAAGGGTTAAAATTGTACTGATCAGATCATCTTTGTAAGCATTCGCAAGATGAATAAATCATCCTGAACAGCTTAAAATTCAAGAAAACGACCAATGTTCGCCTGAACGTGGTCGTTTTTTTTATGCTCTCCCCTGTTCAGCTGTATGGCCCTGATGACAACACCATTTCTTTCAAGCAGCAGCTCTTCGTAGAAACCTTTGTAGTAAACATCTTTCACTTCATAACGCTTGCTGTTCCATCCGCTCTTTAATTCTACCCATTCCGGGTAAAAAACTACAGATTCTTTGGTGGCGGCAAGTCCGAGTTTTACAGCATCTGCTGCGCTGAGTACTACCGCATTCCCCAATAACTGCGCAGTATAGATATGTGAAGGATGGTGATATACATAAGCGGGCTCCCCCTCCTGGATCAGCTGGCCGTCTTTGATCAGCAGTAACTGATTGCCCAGGAACAGGCCATCAGCAGGATCATGCGACACAATGATCACCGTAACCCCCGTTTCTGCGGCTATGCGTTTAATATCGGCACGTAGCTGGTTTTTCAGTAATGCATCTACCTGGCTGAAAGGCTCATCCAGTAACAACAAACTTGTATCAGTCACTAAAGCACGGGCAATAGCTACCCGCTGCTGTTCACCACCGCTGAGCTCCGTAATCTTTTTATTTCTGAGGTGTTCAATATGCAGGTGCTGCATCATTTTCTCCGTTTTTTCCTGCTTGGACTTTACATCTGTATTGGAAAGAACGGAGGCAATATTGTCATAAACTTTTGCATAAATATTAAGAGAGAAATCCTGCGTAACGATCTTCATCTCTTTGTGGCCGGGGATCAGTTGTTCATTAGGGCCCAGGACCTTTTTACCATTGAACAACACTTCTCCTTCATCAACCTGCAACAAGCCGAATATAGATTTTAAAAGGGTAGATTTTCCACTGCCGCTTTCGCCGATCACGGCTACGATATGCCCGCGCCTGATCTTAAAACTGATATTCCTGATACCTGATAATTGCTCAGTTTTATACTGTTTGCTTAAGTTATTTACGCTGATAATATTTTCGTCCACCTGGTAAAGATACGTTTTTGTGCGTATTAGTTCAGTCCAAAGGTCAGACCGAAGGCCATGTTTTTCAGGCCCGCCTGCGGTACACTATCAAACATATCGTTGAAGTAATACTTGGTGAATAAGCCGATGCCCCCATACCCAAGGCGCACAGTTCCTCCCAGGCGTACCGGCTGAAAATTATAATCATCCCTGAATTTCTGTTTACCGCGTTCATCGCTGATCTGTTTTACCTTTCCGTTCAGCAGGAAACTTACCTCAGGGCCGAAAACAAAATAAAACCTCTTTCCCCTATGATTTTCCTTCGAGCGCAGCTCAAAGTTAAAAGGGAGGTGTACATAACTACTGGAGAACCTGTTTTTGCTGAAATCAACCGGTTCATCAATATAGGTGAGGTCTGGCGTATTCTGCTGGATCGTAACATTATTTTTCAACCTGATAAGCGTCCAGTCAAACCCACCTGCGATGTATACTTTAAAATTGGGATTAAAGCGATACCCGAAATACAGCACGTCGAAAGAGAAGGTACTGGTTTTTGCACCTTTATAATCCAGGAATTTATTTTGCGGAGACAGTGAGAAGCTTCCATTATCAATCAGTCTTGAAAATCCAAGATCGATCCTGGTAAAAGTGATCCCCCCCATAAAACGGCCTTTATGCGCCTTTAGATTTTTAACACTGTCCTCATGATCCCCAAAAGAGATATCCATTTTATATTTCCGGTTTTTCACAGTAGTGGTGGTCACCGTAGTTGTGGTGGCAATAGTATCCTGGGCAACTGCGTTCTGTGGTACCATACTGATCATTCCGCCGATCAGTAAAATGGTGGATAAAAGCTTCTTCATGTTGGTGTATATATTATTTATGCTTCTTCGTGTTAAATCTGATAATACCTATATTCAATGCAACCAATGATGAATTATCATCATCAGTTTTAAACTGAATAATCTTTTCATTGCTCTTGTCAACCTTATCTACCACATAGTTGATCAGGTCGCCCATGTTTCTGATACTTTTATTATCTCCCTTGCTGTCATTTTCATTGATGACTTCGTCCCCTGCAGTATTACCTTCAGCAGCACTGGCTAAAACCAGGGCCTCCTTATCTGGCGCTGCCGGTTCAGGCAAATTTAATATTTCCTGTTTTACCGTAAGCTCATTTTTATAAAGATGTGTATTCAGGGCTAAAGGTTGCACCGCCGACAAATTGTTTTTCGCATATGCTGACTTTGCATCAGGCAACATCGCCATGGCCGTAGATACTGCAGGTCCTGAGGGGGCCTGCCGTCCTGTAGCTTTAACCTTCAGCATCGCAGCTTCAGGCTGCTCGGCCGCTGAGGGAACAGCACCCTTGTGTGAGCCTGCTGCCTTATGTCTTGCCACCTCTGCAACAACGGCCATATCTGTCCGGCGTTTTCCGGCATTCTTCTCAGGGTACAGTAACAAGCCTAATGATATGGCAACAACAGCAATGGCAGCAGCCATCCAGTAAACAGGAAAAACACGCTTCGGCTTTTCTGCCAGCTGTGTTTCAATCTGAGCCCATAAATTAACTGATGGCCTGACCTCCGCCTCTTCAAATTTGTCCCTCAACAACTGGTCAAATTCGTTATCCCGTATGTGTTGCATAATTACTGCCCTCCATTTTAATGATCTCCTCTTTTAAAATTGCCCTCGCCCGTGATAGCTGGGATTTACTTGCCCCTTCAGAAATACCGAGGTTTACAGCAATCTCTTTATGTGAATATCCTTCAATAATATACATATTGAAAACGATACGGTAACCATCGGCCAGGTTTTGTATCAGCCCCAGCAGGTCCTGCATACCAAGCCTGCTGAAATCAAAGCCGGCAGAGGGCTGTTCATACCCCTCTTCAATGGGCACAATAGTTAAAGTTCTTAAATTTCTACGGTAACTTTCTATTGCGCAATTTACCATTACCCTTCTCATCCATCCCTCAAAAGATCCGTCGCCACGGTACTCCCTGATTTTCTGAAAGATTTTGATATAGCCCAGCTGCAGAACATCCTCTGCTTCCATCCTGTCAGGGGCATACCGCATACAAACTGCCAGCAGTTTAGCTGAAGTCTGCCTGTACAGCTGCTCCTGCATCTTTCTGTCGCCGGCTTTGCAGCCTTCCAGTAAATCATTTATCGTATAAGATGGCGTCAACTTCATGATTCGTTAGTTATATATCAGATGACTGAACTATACCAAAGGTTGCACGCGGATAAAAATATTTATTTATTGCAGAAGATAAAAAGGGTTTATTGCTTGATTTTAAACAGTTTAAAATCCTGTTTATATGTTAAGAAGAATGATCCCTGAAACTGAAGTTGTTCCGTTCTTGAGGTTCCGAGATCAACATGAGGTTCTACGCGCACATCCAGGTAAAGATGAGGCAGCAGTTCATGCTGGTATGCATATCTCAGCAATAAGATGCTGCGGTTGCTTTCTTTATGGCCCGCATCGTACAAAGTGCCGGATACCGATTCATATAAAGGCATGCCCTTAATCGTCTGGAAGTTGTTCCCTTTCCAGTAGGACGCTACAAGGCTGCCCCATTTGGTATTGGCCCCGGCATTGAACCACAACCCATAACCACCCTGGAAAGCTTGAATTTTTGTAGGCGAAAAATCTTTGTAGCCAACAAGATAGTTGTCGGTAAAAATCTCCTGCACATTGCCGCCAATTTCCTTATGCAGCTTTAATCCGGTTGCACCATTGCCCATGGTGAGCAGCGGCACAGATTTTAAAGTATCAATCTGTCCGCCTTTATGGTAGACCAGAAATTGGAAGGGAAGGCTCAGTTTCCAGCCATTGCTTTGCCACAATGTACGCTCCGCGGTTAGACCTCCTATAATTTGTTCTTTTACCGGGGAGGGGGTGTAAATCTGCTTTTGCCAGGCAATCCAGGCATCCAGTTTCCATTTTTCCTTTTCAATGATCAGCTGTGTACCATACTGAATGGGATCAGTGATCTGACGCTCAAAATCCCAGAGCTGCTCGATATAGCCATGATGAATACCTCCTTCAATGCTACCAAAAATCAGTGAAAGGTCTTTTTTATGGTATTTTAACGCGAAGAGAGGTTTGGAATCATGCACTCCATTATCCCCAAAATCCTTACGGATATAAGCTCCTGCAACGATTGCGAGGTTGGGATGTGCGTAATAGACCAGCTCTGGCTGAAGCTGCGTTCCATATAAAGTATAGCCATCATGAAACTGGTTGGAATATTCATAATCCCGTACATAATTAAAGTTGTAGAAGTTAAAATGCACTTCACCTACAGCATTACTGTCGGGGCGGATTCTGTTTTCTATAGCGATGGGATTAAATTGCGCACGGCTAAACTGGTATCCTGCAATGATGAAAATTAAAATAAGTAAAGCTCTTTTCATTTTTATTGAATTTCTTTTTTATTCCTGTAGTTTTTGTAAAGCTTCACCGCGATCATGAGCACCATCGCAAATACCAGCAATCCTGCCAAACCATATATCCAGTTTATCGCGCTTTTGAGCACCACGGTAAACACGATCGCAAACAGCAATATCGTAGCCAGTTCATTCCACAGGCGCAATTGAGTGGAGCTGAGTTTAAAGATACCCCGCTCCATACGTTTCATGATACGCTGGCACAGGAAGTGATAAATCAGCAGAAAAATAACGAATGTCAGTTTAACGTGTAACCAGGGGGCATATAGTAATCCCGGACGGGTAGCGATCATTCCTAAACCAGCAAGCACAGTGAGCACCATCGCCGGAACGGTAATGATATACCAGAGCTTGCGCTCCATGATCACAAATTGTTTTTGAAGGATTTCCCGCTCCAGATCAGGGCGGGAATTTGCCTCAGTATGGTATATAAACAGACGGACAATATAAAATAAACCTGCCATCCAGCACACCACAAAAATGATATGCAGCGCAAGAATGTAGAGATAATATTGTTCCATATGTTAAAAAGAGAAGCCGGACAAAATTAGGTAATTCCGGCCCTTAATAACGAAACTCTTTTATCACTTCAATGGCATATTTTACGTGGTCAAAAGGAATGTCCGGCATAATGCCATGGCCCAGGTTAAAGATAAACCCGTTTTCGCCACGCATTCTTTCGAACAGCTGCAGGATAGTCTTTTTGATCACTGCTTTGTCTGCATATAAAACAAAAGGATCAAGGTTGCCCTGCACAGCGATACCAGAAGGCAATATCTGTTTAATATTCAGCAGATCCGCATTCCAGTCTACCGAGATCACATCCGGCTGTGCCGTAGCCATCATTGGTGCAAATACTGAGCTTCCTTTACAGAAAGAGATCACAGGGATATCCTTTCTGTTGAGATTAGCAATAATTTCTTTGATATAACGGTGAGAAAATTCTGCATAGTCGTTCCAGGATAAAGCCATTGCCCAGCTGTCGAAGATCTGTATCGCATTCACTCCCGCAGCGATCTGAAGGTTCAGATAGGCAGCAGTAACTTTTGCGATCTTGGCCAGCAGTGCATGTGCCACCTCAGGGTGGTTATGCATCATCAACTTTGTTTTTTTGAAATCTTTGGATGATTCGCCTTCTACCAGATAGCTCATTACGGTAAATGGTGCACCGGCAAAACCGATCAGCGGGATGCTGCCGTTTAAGCGTTGCTGAATCACTCTAATCGCATCTGCAACATATTCCAGTTTATCCAGGCAATCTACGTCCAGGTTTTCAACATCCTGCATATTACGTACAGGATTTGCAAAACGTGGCCCTACTCCCTGCGTAAAGCTCAGGTCACCGCCCATCGCTTCGGCAGTAACCAGGATATCACAAAAAAGGATTGCCGCGTCTATACCCAACAAATCTACAGGCAACATCGTTACATCAGCTGCAATTTCAGGTGTTTTGCACATCTCAAGGAAAGAATATTTGTTTTTAATCTCCCAGTATTCTGGCATAAAACGACCGGCCTGGCGCATCATCCATACTGGTGGACGTTCTGTCTGCCTTGACCACGCTGCATCTAAAAATAAATTGTTCATCTGTTGTTGTTTTGTAAATGTTATGATATAGTTCTGTCATCCTTAAACGAACAGAATTGTCTTTTATGTATAATATGAATATCCTGACTTTGAAAAATCAGCATTTTTCAGGCAATATTCCTGGCCTCTTTTATAATCTTACTGATAATCTCATTTGTCCGTTCCGTGCCCGCAAGTTCCTTAGCCTTTTCTGCATAAGCCAATGCTCTCACACTGTCTTTTTTTCTCAGGGCAAGGTTAGCTAAATGGATTAAAATAAAAGATTTATCGTTTTTTGAACCTAAAGGAAAACGACTGGATATCTGAAAATGATATTCGGCAGCCTGATAATCTTCTTTTTTCAGGGCGATATTTCCCATCATAAACTCATAATAGCCCCTTCTGTTTTTTGCCAGTCTGTCGGGATTAGGAACTTCGCTTAAAAGTTGCTGCGCCTTTTCAAAATCGCCGTTCTTAAAATATTTAGAGGCCATCAGGATGGAACTACTTTTAAAGTGGTTCCATAAGACAAATGCAAACATCAGCCCGGCAATAGCTGCCAGCTGATTTTCACCATAAAAAAGGCATACCCCAGCTGCGATGACAAAGATTGCCATCAGGGTATACCTGCCTGCTGCGTTAAACATTAGTTATGAATATCCGTGAATTTATAACCTACGCCTCTGATGGAATGAAAATATACCGGATTTTTCTGATCAGGCTCAAAGTATTTACGGAAGGTAAGAATGAAGTTATCAATCGTACGTGTAGAAGGATAAACATCATAGTTCCATACGGTCTCCAGGATCTGCTCCCTGGATACTGCTTCATTTTTTCTTTCGATCAGCAGTTTCAGCAGCATCGTTTCCTTTTTGGTCAGTGGAACGATTACGCCATCATCCTGTTTCAGTTCAAAAGAATTGAAATAGATTGTTTTTTCACCGATTTTATAAGAGTTCAGCTCTTTAAGGTCGTCAGACTTCATGCTGCGTTTTACCAGGATACCCACCCTAAGGATCAGTTCTTCAAGGTTGAACGGTTTTACAAGATAATCGTCAGCACCTTTTTTAAGACCCATTACGCGGTCTTCGCTGGTATTCTTAGCAGTAAGGAATAAGATGGGCACTTCGGTATTTTCCAGACGTATCGTTTCACATACCTGGAAACCATCCATTTCAGGAAGCATCACATCCAGGATGATGAGGTTAAAACGTTCTTCTTTAAAAATTTTGAGGGCGGTCTTACCATCTTTTACGGCATGGACTTTATATCCTTCCAGTTCAAGATTTAATTTTATGGCATCTAATAAATGGTCTTCATCTTCGACCAGTAATATTCTTAATTTCTGTTGCATAATGATCAACTAAATGTGATTTCAAAAATTGTACCCTGTGGCACATTGTCTTTAACACTGATGTCTGCATCGTGTCTTTGCAAAACTTCCTTCACAATGAACAGGCCTAATCCTGTTCCTTTCGCCTTCCTCGTATTTTCTTCACCAACTCGGTAAAACTTATCAAATATGAGCATTTTTTCCGCATCCGGAATACCCGGGCCGGTATCTGATACCCTTAAAAAAGGATGGCCATTCTGCATCTCCAATTCTACACTGACTTCGGCACATGGGCCGGAATACTTTACCGCATTCTCCACCAGGTTGGTCACTACCGAGGACAAGGTAAAAGGATCACCCGTGATCTTCACTTTTGGCTCGATCGTAGGATTGATGATCTGTTCACATCCGCAGGAATGTACCTGCAACCTGTCGGTAATCTTGCTCACCAATTCAGAAAAGTCAAATTCCTCCTGTGGAAAAGAATAAGACCGGTTCTCAATCTTTGTCGCCAGCAGCATATTTTCAACCAGATCGTCCAGCCGTTCGATATCTTTCAGTGAATTACTCAGCAGGGAAGTCTGACGTGCTTTGTCCAGATCGCGCTTTACGATGGTCTGTAAAGACAATTTAATGGCAGCAAGCGGCGACTTCAGTTCATGGGTAACAGATAAAAGGAAATTTTGTTGTTGCTCACGTAACTTATCTTCTTTTTTAATCGACTGGTGCAGGAAAAATGCCCCTACGCACAGCAGGAATAAGAAGACAGAGCCTTCACCCATGACCATAGCCATTCTTGAAGGCTGGAGCTTAACGACAAGCGTTCCCCAGGAAATCAGCTGTACCAGTGAGTACAGCAACATGAAATAGAATATGATGATCGATTTCTTCAAAGCTTTGCTTAAACTGTATAAATATAGTGTTAATTTACTTATTCCTAAAAACAATATCCAGGGCTTCAAGGATCGCCCTTTTAGCTTTCTCCAGTTCAATCTTGCTGTGCGCCGCAGATACAAAACCCACTTCATATCCGGATGGCCCCAGGTAAATTCCTCTGTTCAGCAATTCGCGGTGCATCACTTTAAATTTCTCCATGCTTGCAGGATCAATATCATCTGCACACTGGATCTTGTCCTTGTCTGTAAAGGCAAACCAGAAGATCGATCCGATGTTAAACACCTTAAATTTATAATTTCTTGCCGTGGCAAAACGCTGTATGCTCTCTACAAATTCCGCAGCTTTGCTGTTCAGTTCCTTATAAAAACCTGAGCGCAGCAGTTCCGTCAGCTGGGCAATACCGGCAGCCATCGCTACAGGATTACCTGATAATGTACCAGCCTGGTAAACCCCTCCGTCCGGAGAAACATGTCCCATGATCTCAGCAGAAGCACCATACATACCTACAGGCAAACCGCCGCCAAGGATCTTACCATAGGTAACGATATCAGGTTTAGCGCCATAATAACCCGCTGCACCTTCAAAGCCAAGCCTGAAACCGGTGATCACCTCGTCAAAGATCAGCAGTGTACCGTTCTCTTTACAGATCTGCTGCAGGAACTCAATATAATCTGCTTCCTGGATCAGTAAACCGTTGTTGGCCGGCACCCCCTCAATGATCACCGCAGCGATCTGATCTTTAAACCGGGCAAATGCCTGCGTTAAGGCTTCCCTGTCATTCAGAGGAACCACGAGGGTTTCTTCAGCAAAGGATTTGGGAACGCCCAGGGATGAGGTTTCACCAAAGGTCACCAAACCTGAACCGGCTTTCACCAGCAGTGAATCACTGTGCCCGTGGTAACAGCCTTCAAATTTCAGTATTTTATCCCGGCTGGTATAACCTCTTGCCAGGCGGATAGCAGACATCACCGCTTCTGTACCTGAACTGGTAAAGCGGATCTTTTCTACGTGTTTATTGTTTTTGATAATAATTTCGGCGAGTTCGTTTTCCAGTGCCGTAGGGGCGCCGAAACTCATGCCGTTCTGCATGGCTTCAGTAACTTTCTCTCTTACTTTCTGAGGGTTATGTCCCAGGATCAGCGGGCCCCAGCTGCCACAGAAATCTATAAACTGGTTTCCGTCGGCGTCCCATACAAAACACCCGTCGCCCTTTTGGATAAACAGTGGTGTCCCATAAACTGATTTAAATGCCCTTACCGGCGAGTTTACCCCTCCCGGGAAATATGTTTTTGCCTTTTCATAAAGCTCTGCTGACTTTTCCCTTGAAATATCAGGTTTGCTTCCCGGATTTACCGGCAGGTCTTCTTCATTACCTGAAAACATTTTTTTTAATGACTCTAACATATTATATCCAGTTGTTTTCTACCATATCCCTGATATGATAAGTTGTGATAATACTTGCTCCTGCACGTGCAAAGGCATACATGGTTTCCATAACCACCTTCTGCTCGTCTATCCATCCTCTTTCTGCTGCCGCTTTAACCATTGCATACTCGCCGGAAACATTGTAACAGGCAACCGGCAGGTTGGCTTCCTGCTTCAGGCTATGGATAATGTCAAGGTAAGCGAGTGCCGGTTTCACCATCAGCACATCTGCGCCCTGGTTTTCGTCCAGCAACGCTTCTCTCAGCGCTTCCTTAGGATTTCTGAAATCCATTTGGTAGGCTTTCCTGTCGCCCTTGCTTGGCGCGCAGTCTGCAGCCTCCCTGAAAGGGCCATAGTATGCAGAAGCAAACTTGGTGGCGTGAGACATGATCGCGGTATTTACAAATTTATGCTGATCAAGTAATGCTCTGATCGCGCCGATACGCCCGTCCATCATATCTGATGGTGCCAGCATATCTGCTCCGGCCTGCGCATGTGCAAGGCCCATTTTGGCAATCAGCTCCACAGTTTCATCGTTCTGCACATAATCATCTTTCATGATCCCGCAATGGCCATGTGTGGTATATGAGCAAACACATACATCAGTAACAACGTATAAGTCTTCACCGAATTGTTTCTTCAGTTCACGAACAGCCGATGGAACGATGGAATGGTCATGATATGCATTGTGAGCATCTTCACTTTTCTCATCACCCACACCAAACAGCATGATTTTATTTACCCCCAGCTTCAGGCCCTTCTCTACATCACTGATTAAAGTATCCTGCGAAAAATGATTTACGCCGGGCATTGCATCAATCGGATGCGTTACCCCATTTCCGGGTACAACAAAGTACGGATACATAAACATGTCTTTTGACAGCCTTGTTTCGGCCATCATCTCTCTGACTACCGGGTTCTTTCTTAATCTACGCGGACGGTGCAACATCATCTACCTCTCTTTTATTGTTATTATTTTATATCTATTCCGAAGACAGCTTCGGCCAGGCCAATTTCATCAGGAGAGTAAGGCAGCACATACTGCACACCCATTTCATCAAATTTCTTTCCTGTAGAATTCCCGATCGCAATTACTTTTTGTCCCGGCTCCAGCAGATTATCTACAAAATAAGCCTCTACATTGGAAGGACTGGTAAAGATCAGGATATCAGCATGTGTCTGGTCGATATCTTCTTCAATTACGGTTTCATAAATAGGCAGGTCCACAATTTTAGTGTCTGCGCTCAATGATTTCTGGATGGTCTGCAATGAGTCCTGCGCACGCGGGAACAGCACCGTAAGCCCTTTTACCAGTGGCGAGAATTCTTCTGCCACTTCAGGGATATCACCCGTTTCGCCCACGAAGTTGGCCAGATGTCCAAACTTACGCAGTGCATCCTCAGACCCTCTGCCTACCACACCAAATTTTACGTGCTTTGGCAAAGCCGGTTTCAGGTTAAAAAAATACTCTACCCCGTTACGGCTGCTGAAGAATATCCAGTCTATATGTTTCAGGTAAAAAGGGTCCAGCTTATTTACAATCGGAAAGGTGCGGATCAGCGATCTGCCTTCAATTTCAATATTATTTTTTTCCAGTGCCCGCCTGAAATAGCTATGCTCGCCGATTTCACGGGAGATAAAAACTTTGGCAGGCAGTTTTCTGTCCTTATCAAATTTGGCAACGATCTTTTCGGCAAGTCCTTCCAGGCTATCCACCCTTAAGAATAAGCGGTCAGGAAAATCATCCCCGGAATCTGCTTTGGAAGTCCAGATTTCAAACTGCTCATCTTCTTTTCTGCAGTAACAGCCAAGAGGCATATGACAGCCACCTTCAAAAAGGTTCAGCACCTTACGCTCTACAGCAATCGAAGCTTCTACACCGGCATCATTGATCTGCTGCAGCAGCTCAAAAAGTTCCTGGTCATTTTCCCGGATCTGAATGGCCAGTACACCCTGTGCAGGTGCGGGAACCAGTTCAGTAGGATCAATTACTTCCAGGTGAAACTCACTTAAATCGAGGTCTAAACGGGCCACTCCTGCTTTCGCAATCATGATCGCATCATAGTTCTCGTCCCTTAGTTTCTGGATACGTGTGTTGATATTGCCACGGAGGTCTTCAATATTCAGGTCTGTGCGCATCGCCAGCAACTGGGCTTTGCGCCTGTTGGATGACGTACCTACCTGGGCACCTGTTTTCAAAGAAAGTTTTTGCGTAACATCAACACAGTCTTTCAAAATCAGCAATAGTTCTGAGGGGTCTTCACGTTCAGATACTGCGGCGATAATTAATCCGGCAGGATGGGCAGTAGGTAAATCTTTATGTGAATGTACGGCGATATCAATCGTACCATTGAGCAGTCCTTCTTCCAGCTCTTTGGTAAAAAAACCCTTTCCTTCCAGCTTGTCCAGCCTGAGGTTAAGTATTTTATCACCTTGGGTTTTAATGATTTTTAGTTCAGATTCAACGCCGATTTCCGCAAGTTTATCTTTTGTGAAATTTGCCTGCCATAATGCCAGGTCGCTTCCCCTGGTGCCGATAATAAGTTTTTTCATCAAGGTATTTATTGTTTTAACGGTGATGAAGCTTGTAAAAGCCTGTTAGTTGATAAGTTTTTGATCGTAGCCAATGTAGGTATCAGTAATTAGATTTGCCCAAATTTAACCTAAAAGATTTATAGTGTTAAATAATAAACGAATAATGTATTTACAGTGACTTATCTGCCGGAAACTAGCTGTTGTTGACCAGGATCTCTTTTGCCATCACCATAGGTACGCTGATATATTTCTTTTCCATGTAATCCATTACACGTTCCAGTACCAGCCTGGAGTTTTCATCCAGTGTATTGATTTCTTCGGCAAAAACGATATCAAGCGCTTTGGATTTGATGGCTTTGATTTTCTGGGGAACCTCGCTCATGGCGATTTCTATCTTGCGCTGACGCAGGTCCAGGTCAAATTCTTTGATATTCTGATCAATGATCTGCTCTGCGCTGATCAGCTCATCATAACGTTCCTGGATATTTTTACGGGCAATTTCTTTGAGGGATTCTACCTCAATATAATGAACAGGGAAGTTTTTGATCACTGAAGGGGCCACATCATTTGGTATAGCCAGATCAACAATTACTTTTTTACCGGTGTCACCATTGAGCAGTTTGCGGTAAAGCTCTTCAGTAATGATCGGCTCTGTAGCACCTGTACAGGTGATGATCACATCAAAGCCCTGGGTAAAGTTCTCCAGTTCAGCAAGCGGGTAAGCTGTTCCGTTTAAGTCTTTAGCAAGACTCTCTGCATTTTCTACCGTTCTGTTGAAGATAGAAAAATTAGAATATTTATGTTTTTTGAGGTATTGAGCAAGATTTTTATTGGTCTCTCCTGCGCCGATGATCAGCAGCCTTGAGTTGGCAGTAATCGTAAGGTCGCGCAGTTTACGGTAAGCGAGGGAAACTACAGATACGGGATTTTTAGAAATATTGGTATGGGTGTACACTTCTTTGGCAGTTTTTACCACCCTGTTCATGATCATCCGCATATAGTCGGCAGTGAATCCTGAAACGCGGCAAGCTTCATAAGCCCTGCGCACCTGTGCAAGTATTTCCTTCTCCCCCACTACTAAACTTTCCAGAGAGCAAGAAGTACGGAGCAGATGGTTAAAAGCCTCCACCTGTTCGTACACGGAAACATTCTCAATGAACTTGTCCATATACTCTTCCGGCAGGCCCATATTGAGTACGGTAAGAAAGCGTAAAATAAACTCACGGTCAAGCTCGCGGCTTGTGGTGAATACAAATTCTACACGATTACAGGTACCAATGTAAAAGACTTCCTTAACATCCAGTTCCTTTTGAATATTCTTTAGTCTGTCATCCAGTGTCTGCTCGCATATAACCAGTTTGCCTAAAGATTTCAGGTCGATCTGTTTGTGTGTGAAAGCAAGTATCTTTAAATATTCCAAGGTGTGCTCGAGTTATTTTTTTAGTGCGAACAAAAGTAACAAGACGACCAGTATCGTCTGTCATTATGCTGTAATTAAGACTAATTTAGAAAGATTTTAAATTGAAGGAAATATAGATTAAACAAGGAGCGTTATAGATTGTTAATACAAGTATAGCATTCACAGAAGCAGATATGATAAAGAAAGAGCAATTTATTTTGTCGGGCGCCGGTGACAAGACCATCGCCGGAGATGTTACATATGACGAAAACCATACCAATCAAGCCAGCATTATATTCGTTCACGGGTTTAAAGGCTTTAAAGACTGGGGCGCGCACAACCTTGTCGCAGAGTCTTTTGCGAAAGAAGGTTTCAGATATGTGAAGTTCAACCTCAGCCATAGCGGCGTTACCCAGCAGATGCCGAACGACGTCACAGATCTGGATGTATTTGCTGAAAATACAACCAGCATGGAGCTGAAGGACCTGGACACAGCGATCAATTATGTGGCACATACCTACCCCCTTACTCCTATCTATCTGATTGGCCACAGCAAGGGCGGCGGACTGGTCATTTTGAAAGGTGCGGCCGATCAGCGGATAAAAAAAATAATTACCTGGTCTTCCATTGCAGATTTCAGCTCGCTCTGGAAAAAAGAACTGGAGGAAGAATGGTTGCTGACCGGGCGCATATATGTAGAAAATGCGAGGACAAAAGAAAAAATGCCGCTGAACAGTACCCTGTTAAAAGATTTCAATGCACATAAGGATGAGTTTAATATCCTGGATGCCGCCTCTTCGATAAAGATTCCATGGTTGATCCTCCATGGTGATGATGACGTCAATGTACCTTTCAGCGTGGCCCAGCAGCTGGCGCAGGTACAGGTTAAAGCCAAGCTGCAAAAGATCCAGGGAGCCAATCATGTGTATGGCGCTTCTCATCCCTGCACAGCAACAGCGCTTCCTCCGCATTTGCAGGAGGTGTTTGAAAAAACGCTTGCCTTTGTTAAGGAAGAATAACATTCAATGCCCGGTTTTTATCGGGCTGATCATGTCTATTTAACTTCTGTCCAGTTTCCGTCTTCTTTGATCAGCTCAATCAGTTCGTCCAGTGCAAAAGCAGCACTGAGGTTCTTTTTCACTACTTCTTTACTGCGGTAGAGTGTAATTTTATCAGGGCCGGCACCAACATACCCGTAATCGGCATCAGCCATTTCACCCGGCCCGTTTACGATACAGCCCATAATAGCGATTTTGATCCCTTTTAAATGGTCTGTTCTTGACCGGATCAGCTGGGTGGTCTCCTGCAAATCAAACAGGGTCCTGCCACAACTCGGGCAGGAGATATATTCCGCTTTGGAGATCCTTGTGCGGGTGGCCTGCAGGATAATAAAACTCAGGCTATTGATGTTAGACAAGGCCACATCTGCTGGTGCATCTATCCATACACCGTCCCCAAACCCGTCTGTCAGTAAAGCACCGAGATCTGTAGCAGCATACAGTGTCAGGTCATCAGCGCTGATAGCTGCATATGATCTTTTAATAATCACCGGCAACTGGATATTTGCTTGCATCAGGGCGATAAAGAAGGCCCTTTGTTCTGCCATTCCATGTGCGGCAGTGGTTTCCAGCACCAGCACTGATGTATGGTCTAATGCCGGCAATAAAGCAGCATCGTAAGATCCGGCATTGACACTGATCAGGTTGAGCAAAGGATCTTTCAGCTCAGTTAAGGCATAATCTTCCAGTTTCAGCAGCGGATGACAATTGGTTTTATCTTTTAGCCCCAGCCAGGTATGATAGTTATAGATCTGGCGCAGATTACCGGGAAATGAAAAAGAAGGTAAGGCATCGCCGAGGTACACCAGGTCACATGCCTGATCTGCCATATTGTATTTATCCAGTACAGCGCTGTACTGGTACCCTGCTTCCATTAAAAAGTAAGGGTCTTTTAAATTCTTTGCCGATACATCAAGCATAACTACCGGATGATGGTGCCCGCCAATATGCTGAACTTCCTGTGTAGGCCTGCGGTTATGGGCATAAGGACTGTAAGGAAGGCTTTGGATAGCTATACTCTCTTTTTCCACAGCCTGTGCAGCGCGTTTTGAATAGCGGTCTGCCAGTGCTTTGGCTACCGGGGCTTCAAACTCAGGATCTTCGGTTAAAGAAACCCTGATCGTGTCGCCCAGCCCGTCTTCCAGTAAGGTACCAATTCCTACAGCCGATTTGATCCTGCCGTCATCACCGTCACCGGCCTCTGTCACCCCAAGGTGCAGCGGATAGTTCATGCCCTCTTTCACCATTGTTTCTACCAGCAGGCGGTAAGCCTGTACCATGACCTGTGTATTACTGGCTTTCATGGAGATTACCAGGTTATAATAGTTCATATCCTCACACATCCTGATAAATTCCATGGCAGATTCTACCATTCCGCGCGGGGTATCGCCATACTGGCTCATGATCCTGTCAGACAGAGAGCCGTGGTTGGTACCAATACGCATGGCTGTACCATACTCTTTACAGATTTTTACCAGGGGTGAAAATTTCTTGTATATGCGTTCCAGCTCTGCCTGATAAGCCAGCTGGGTATATTCTATGTTTTCAAAACGTTTTTTATCGGCATAGTTGCCCGGGTTAACCCTTACTTTTTCAACAATGCGGGCAGCAGATTCAGCAGCATTGGGCGTAAAATGTATATCGGCAACAAGGGGAACGTTATACCCGCGGAAACGCAGTTCTTTCTTGATCTGCGCCAGGTTTTCTGCCTCCTTCATGCTGGGCGCGGTAATCCGCACATATTCACATCCGGATTCAACCATTCTGATGGTTTGCTCTACTGTACCAAGGGTATCCATGGTATCAGTGGTGGTCATCGACTGAATCCTGATTGGGTTTACACCGCCCATAGGAATATCCCCAATATGAACCTCACGTGTTAAAAACCTCGAATACTGGTTTAAATTTTCGCAATATCCTCCGGCTAAATCCTTTTGTACTGATACGTTTTCCATGCAATGCAAAGATAAAGATTAAATCAATCGATCTTTAATAACTAATGTGTTTGCTGCAATATCGTGCCAACATTGTTGCTTTTTATTGAGAAAACTGTAGAGATAGCCAAAAAACAGGGGCAGCACAGAGAGCAGCTTTGCTGTATTTCTGGTCAGCGCCATTGCAAAGCTGATCTTTCGTCCTTTCATATCTGTCACCTTAATGTTTAACAGGCGCTTCCCGATGGTGCCCTGGCCCGCAGAAGACTCGGCAATCACACCATATATCCACTTAAGCACAGGGATCAGCGGCAGCATCAGCATGCCGGCCATTATTCTTTCTTCTTTGCCTTCAATGAAAACAAAACCAAGGAGCAGCAAAAAGATATAGACCAGTAACAGGATAAAATAATCGATTACCGAAGCCAGCAGGCGCTGGTCAAATGAGGCAAAATATTGCGGTTCCGTATGCTCAAAGCTGAAACCAAAAAGCGCACGGAGTTCGGGGAACTCGTGCGCTTCTTTATAATCGTCCATACCGGCTTTTTTCAAAAATGTTCCCGGCAGAATGTTCATCTTTTTGATGCTGTCCAGATCATATGGGCCCTGCGGCTTTCCATCAACAACAACGGTATATTCAGTAAGTTCCAAAGGTATTAGTATCTGTTCACCTCAAAACTACTCAATCCGCCGTCAAGATTGATAAAAATCTTTTTGGTTGATGTTTTATAATTGGCAGTCTCATAATTTCCGTTGTCTATCTTAATAAAACCCGGAAAATCTTTGGCCGATAAACCAGTTTTGGTTTTGATCCTGCAGCCCGAAGCTTCAGGGATATTGATTTTCACTTCTGCTACGCCAGTTTTCACTGTTACATCAGCAATTGGCAATAAAGAACCTACTTTCAGGTCGATTGATGCCGCGCCACCATCAAATCTAAAACTTCTCAGCTTGTATTCTTCGAGATCAAGATTTACTTCTCCGGCCCCCATATTCATCGCAATGTTCCATTCCGGCTTCTTGTTCAGTCTCAGGTCTACATCATTCCCGCCATCACCAAGCGACCATTTTTTTTGTTTGTTCTTCATTTTGAACGTGAGGGTAGTCACAGAATCCGAGCTTTCCCGCTGCAGGATAAAGTTGCCGGACCTCCGTTCTACATCCGCCTGGATGAGACTGTCAGACTCGCCACTCAATTTAAATGAGGTACCGCCTCCTGAAATATTCAGCACTGTCTTTTTTGCACTATCGGCAGGTAACAGCGGCTGGGAAAAGGATAACTTATCTGCCGTACCCTCTTTCTCATCATCGATATCAATATCCAGGTCTTTGGTAAACTTATCCCCAATCCAAAACTTATTGGAAGGAGGCTGCTGTCCTTTGTAAAATACGATGCACAACATCAGCACGAGTACCCCCAGGCAGATGGAATTTCCAATCTGGGATTTATTGCGGTTAAACAGGATATTCACTCCTGAGATGATCAGGAAAACCGGCCAGAAACTCCATACGTTTCTCCAGTAAAATTCAATCACGTTGAAATTCTCTAACAACAGGACTATACCTACAAACAGCAGTATAATGCCCCACATCACTCTATTCAATTTCATGGTAATAAGTTTATAATTTTTCTACTCTGTTTGCTGCTCCTTAGAATTGATCTCTTGGCTGGTCTTTAGGGAAATCCTGGTTAAAATCCGCAGGTTTTTTTTCCGGGAAATCTGCAGGTGCCGTGTAAGCTGTACTTTCCTCCGGTTTCTTCATGGCTTCTTCCTGCTCACGTTTCCATTCCTCCCAGCTGTTTTTCCGTTTGGATTTCAGGATGAAGCTGAGTCCGATGGCTACAAATACCAGCGGCCATAATTTGCCCAGCCTGAACCAGTACGGGATAATATCAAACTCATTCATGAGGAAATACAACCCGATCACCAGCAGGAACAATCCGCCTACCGTTCTGCCTGTACCGTTATTTTTCGGCAATGTTTTAAAATCCACAGGATTTTGCCAGCCTGCACCTGCATTGGTTTTTGTTTCGGCTGCCCCCTCATTTGCAAATGGATCAGGCTGTCCGAAAGGCGGCGCATTGAATCCTGTTGCCGGCCGCTGCTGTTTAAAATAATCATTAAACTTAGAAAACTTTGCCGCAGGATCATTATTTACCGGTACGACTATCCACATGACCAGGTAAACCAGTATGCCCGTTCCTACCAAAAAGATAGTAGACAAGACAAACAGTAACCTGATGATCGTTACGTCTACCTCCATATAAGATGCTAACCCTGATGAAACGCCGGCAATTACTTTGTCGTGCTCGTTTCTTAATAATCTGTTTTCCATAACTCTCTCTCCTATATTACACGTTAAAATTTAACGGCTTTAAAATAATCTCTTCAACATTCACTCCGCTGCTTAAGTTCAGTATGGCGTGCAAAGTGTTTGCGATGTCTTCAGGCTGTACAAAACTTTCTGCCGGGATGTTCGTTCCTTCCCAGGACGGAGTGAGTGTAGAGCCGGGCAAAATCGCTGTTACTTTAACGTTGTATTTCGATAACTCTTGCCGTAATACATTATTAAGACTGAGCAATGCTGATTTAGTTACACCATAACTGCCTGCATTTTCGTTAATTTCTTTGCTGGATACCGAGCAAATGCTGAAAATGTGCCCGTATACTTGTTCAGACATCATTTTACCAAAATACTTAGACAAGTAATAGGGTGCATTCAGGTTGATAAACAACTGTTTTTCAAAGGAATTATCTTCTTCAGCCAGCACCGTGCCCGGAATAAATACTCCTGCATTGTTTACCAGTACATCTATCGTATCAAATGCCGTACCTGCTTCTGCTGCAAAACGGTACACCTGTTCCTTAATACTTAAATCAGCAGCACTGTAAAACACTTTAACACCAGTATACGCCAGATCTGCGGCCAAATTTTCCAGATCACTATAACTTCTGGCGCATACCGCCAGATGATATCCGGCTTCGGCCAGCCTGATCGCTATAGCCCTGCCTATGCCCTTCGTTGCACCTGTTACAATTGCATTCATAACCCTAAATAGCAGAATATTTTTAAGAAATAAAGAAAGCCACAACAATTTTTATTGTTTCTTTGTAGTATTATAGTAATTATACCTTAGCTAATATCTCAGCGGATGAACTTCACCAATTTTGGTAAATACCTGTTACTGTTAAAGGCAGTATTCAGAAAACCCGAAAAATTTAACATATACATGAAAGCTATCTTCCAGCAAATGGATTTTGTTGGCGTAGGTTCATTGGGTTTGATTGCCATCATCTCCACATTTATCGGTGCTGTAATGACCTTGCAGATTGCATTCCAGCTGGTCAGTGATTTCATTCCCAAAACTATTATTGGTTCGGTAAACAGGGACTCCAGTATCCTGGAGCTCAGCCCCACCATTACGGCCATTGTACTTGCAGGTAAAATCGGCTCTGCTATTTCTTCAGAAATCGGCACCATGAGGGTAAGTGAACAGATCGATGCCCTGGAGATCATGGGGATCAACTCTCCGGGTTACCTGATCCTGCCTAAACTGATTGCAGGAATCACTATGGTGCCCGTACTGGTCATCTGCTCCATGTTCCTGAGCATCGGCGGGGGATTTTTAGGCGGAACTTTATCAGGAGCAGTATCTCCTGCAGAATATATACAGGGCATTACAACAGACTTCAATCCTTATACGATTGTAGTTGCCCTGGTCAAAGCATTTGTTTTTGGCTTTATCATCACCACTGTACCTGCCTACGAAGGTTTTTATGTGAAAGGCGGTGCATTGGAAGTTGCGCAGGCAAGTACAAGGGCTGTAGTCATCAGCTGTATCAGTATTCTTGCCTGTGACTATATCGTAACCCAGTTATTACTATGATCGAGATTAAAGACGTTGAAAAATCTTTCGGCTCCAATACTGTCCTTAAAGGCATTTCCGCAAAATTCGAAGCTGGTGTTACCAATCTGATTATTGGCGGTTCAGGTTCAGGAAAAACTACCCTGCTGAAATGTATGGTGGGACTGCAAACTCCTGAAAAAGGGAGTGTGCAATATGATGGCAGGGAATTTACAGAAATGGATTTTGAACAGCGCATCGAAGTCCGCAAGGAAATCGGTATGCTTTTCCAGGGTTCTGCCCTCTTTGATTCCATGACTGTTGAAGAGAATATCATGTTTCCATTGAATATGTTTACGGAGCAGAGTTTCGAAGAAAAAATGGAAAGGGCCAATTTTTGCCTTGAACGTGTAAACCTTGAAGGTAAGAACAAACTTTTTCCGGCTGAACTTTCAGGCGGTATGAAGAAACGTGTCGGCATTGCGCGTGCCATTGCCATGAACCCAAAATACCTGTTTTGCGACGAACCTAACTCAGGGCTTGACCCTAAAACATCCATCGTAATTGATGAACTGATCAAGGAAATCACAGAGGAGTATCAGACTACTACAATTGTCGTTACCCATGATATGAACTCTGTAATGGGGATCGGGGATTATATCCTTTTCCTGCATGAGGGCAAAAAATTCTGGGAAGGCTCCAACAAAGAGATTGCCCATACAGATATCGAAGAACTGAATGATTTCGTTTTCGCCAGCCGCTTTATGAAGGCAGCGAAGAAAAACTTTTAATATATTAGTACAATAACATTTTATGATAAGCCTATTAACGCCTACCCACTGGAAAGATTATGAGTTGATTGACTGCGGGGACTTTGAAAAACTTGAACGCTTCGGCAACCTTGTTTTATCACGACCAGAACCACAGGCAGTATGGAAAAAAACGCTGACCGATCAGGAGTGGAAAAAGAGGACTCATATCAGGTTCAAAGGACGATCTGCCACTTCCGGCGAATGGGTAAAAAGCACACAGCAGTTGCCAGACCGCTGGAATGTTGAATATCAGAATGACGAAGTAAAGATCAATCTTCGTTTAGGCTTAACTTCTTTCAAACATGTAGGCGTGTTTCCTGAGCAGGCCGTAAACTGGGATTACATCTCCTCATCCGTTAAAAAATTCAAAACAGCAAGCCCTAAGGTGCTTAACCTTTTTGCGTATACCGGCGCAGCTTCCCTGATCGCAAAAGCTGCAGGCGCTGATACCACACACGTGGATTCTATCAAACAGGTAGTGAACTGGGCAAACGAAAACCAGGAGCTGTCACAGCTGAAGGATGTGAGATGGGTGGTCGAAGATGCATTGAAGTTTGTACAGCGTGAGTTGAAACGCGGTAAAAAATATAACGGGATTATTTTAGACCCACCAGCTTTTGGGCATGGCCCGAATGGTGAGAAATGGAAACTGGAAGATCATATCCAGGAGATGATGCACGACGTTGTGCAGCTGTTGGATGAAAAGGAACATTTCCTGATCCTGAATACCTACTCCCTGGGATTCTCTTCTGTGATTGTAGAGAACCTGATCAAGACTTCATTCCCTGAAGTGCAGAATCTCGAAACCGGTGAGTTGTACCTTCAGGCTACGTCAGGCATCAAATTGCCTCTGGGTGTATTTGGTAAATTCAATAAGTTCGCGGCAGAATAATTATTCTGCCGAATCTTCTGCTCCCCTTTGCACACGAATGTACCAGACTACAGGATATCCTCTTGAGCCGCCTCCTGCAAAGGAAACTTTATAAATATTATTTTCTTTATCCTTCACCAGATAAAACCGGTCTGTATTGATGGACAGTGCTCCGATGGTAGAGCGGGTAAGGTTTCTCCAATTGACACCTATCGCATCCCGGAGTGCTGAAAATGTAATACCAGTCAGTTGCGCCTCAGTGAAGTTTTCAAATGTTGTGGCAGAGGTTACCATCACCTCTGCTGCTGTAACCCCATTCATAAAATTGATCATCATAAAATCGGGTACGGGCTGTGCCACTGATGTTCCTGCGGCATTTACTGTTTTATAGGTACTCAAGCCCCAGGCAATATCCCACAAGGTTTTAGCTGGTTCATAAATAACATCCCCGTTGGTGAATGAGCGGTACCTGAAATTATAGGATGCATCTTTATTGATGGTGAAGTTACTATACAGGTTATTATTATCTGCGATATTTCCCCAGGTCACGGCATAACCATTGCCACTTCTTGTGATCTTCATTTTAATCCAACTCCTGTTCCTGAAATTTGAAGCGGTACCCCGGTTGAGGATAAGGACCACACTTGAGCCTGCTGCCTGGGGAATATCCTGTATCACGGTTCCGTTAAGATAATCAGCAGCATTTTTATCTACAGGATCAACATTAGCTAAATTTCCCACAGTATCCAGATCTAAATTCAATGCAGATACCAGCGGTATGGTATCTGCAGCTGTCACATCGTTAAGATTGGTTTTTGTCAGCCTGGATAATGTGGCTCCCACAGCGTGATTGATGATCACCCTAAACTCTGTTCCGCAATAAAAACCAAGGTCCCATGAAGTTCTCAACTTTGAGCTCTGCACCTCTTTACTGAAATCAAGAAAGACAGTATGATATGCACTATCCGCTCTTTCTCTTCCAGCAACACCCTGCAAAGTGACCGTATCACCTCTTGAAGGCTCTAAACGATTAAAAGTAGTCGTATCCTTTTTGCAGCCGAGCCAGGTAAAGAGCATTAAACAAAAGGCGATGGCTATTGCATATTTAATCATAATCCGTATTCAGTATGGTTATAACGTGCAAAGATAATGTTCCTGTACCTCAATTGCATATTAAATCAGTTGCAGGGCCTCAGATCGCATCAATAACAGAGATAATCAGCAATCGTTTCAAGAAAATGATACGAGTAGATTGAATTGTCAGTTGAATGTGTAGTTTTGCAGAATTGAATAATAATTTAAATCCATCAATATATCATACAAACCTATGAAAATACCTCAATTAGCAGGAACACTACTTATTGCATTTACTTCTATCGCCTTATTTGCAAATTGTTCTTCGAATTCTACAAAAGGTGACGAAAAAACAAAAAAAACTGTAAGTGCATCCGGTGATTCTACCGGGGTTACTGAACCTGATACTACCCGTAAGCCGATTGATACGGCAAAATACAATGCTGCCTTAAAGAAACTGGCTAACGGCGATACTACCGGAAGATGGCCGGTGAAGAACCAGCCTATCCCATTGGCGGGCGCTATCCTTCCTTTCAAAAGAATCGTTGTATATTATGGAAACCTGCATTCTAAAAAGATGGGTGCCCTGGGCGAATATGCACCAAAAGAAATGTGGAGCCGCTTAAATGCTGAGGTAAAACACTGGGAAAAAGCAGATCCATCAACTCCTGTGCAGGCTGGCGTTCATTATATCGCTGCTGTAGCCAGCGGAACTCCGGGTAAAGACGGAAAATACATCAACAGAATGGGCGATAAACAAATCGACTCTGTGATCAAAATCGCCAAAATGCATAATGGTATTGTATTCCTTGATCTTCAGGTAGCATTAAGCAATATCAAGGATGAATTGCCGAGAATAGAAAAATATCTGAAAATGCCACAGGTAAACCTCGGTATAGACCCTGAATTTTCCATGAAAAACGGTGCAAGACCGGGTACAAAAATCGGGACATATGATGCTGCTGATATCAACTACTGCTCGCAGTACCTGGTTGACCTGATTAAAAAATATAACCTGCCTCCAAAAGTATTTACCGTTCACCGTTTCACCAAGAAAATGGTAACCAATTACCAGAACATCAAATTGCACCCTGAAGTTCAGATCGTGATGCACATGGACGGATGGGGCGAGCCTGATCTTAAAATTGGTACATACCGTTACTTTATCCAGAACGAGCCGGTTCAGTTTACCGGTTTCAAGTTATTCTACAAGAACGACATCAAGAAAGCACCGCACAGACTGATGACGCCAGAAGAATTGCTGAAACTGAAGCCTGCTCCGATCTACATTCAATACCAATAGTAAATGAATCATAAAAAAGGGCTGTATTCTAATAGAATGCAGCCCTTTTGTTTGGCTGATTATTCTTGCAGGAAATCAGCTCATTGAAGGGAACGAAATCCCTTTGATCTTTCTGAATAGCTCTACGGCATAGATATCGGTCATCCCTGATACAAAATCGAGCACACTTTGAATTTTAGTGTAGGCATCGGCTTCTTTTGTCAGGAACTGTTTTGGTATCAGTTCCACCAGCTTTTTATGGTACTTTGTATCGTTCTGCAGGTAAGCAGGGATGAATTCTTCCAGCAGGCCTCCCATCACCTGGTAACCTGCAACTTCTATCTGTACCACAGAAGAATAGTTGTAAATCTTTTTGACCGAGATCCTTTCAATTTCTTTCATCGTGGCCAGAAAGGGCTCATCAATCACATCCATCAGGCTCTGGTTAAAATCTCCGCTGAGAATGGTGTCCTGATATTGATAAAATACATTGGAACATTGTCCGATCAGTGTGCTGATCGACTTTGCCCGCATCAGCGTGATCTTTGCGTCATCATCCTCCATGTCTGCCAGGCGCGCCGGTAATTTTGCATCATTACACAAGGGCAGCAGCAGTTGCTCTACTTCCTGATAAGACAGGATCTTCAAACGGTGGGCATCTTCCAGATCAATGATATTATAACAGATATCATCTGCTGCTTCAACCAGATATACAAGCGGATGGCGTTTATATACCATAGGTTCGTCCTGCACCTTGATCAGATCCATCTCCACTGCTATTTTTTCAAACCCGCTTTGTTCGGATTGAAAAAAGCCATATTTCTTGGTGTAAATATTCTTTTTGTTATTTGCCAGGGATGCACAAGGATATTTTGCAATAGAGGCCAGTGTTGCATAGGTTAAGGCAAAACCTCCCGTTCCCTTTCCTGCAAAGGGATGCGTAAGAATCCGGAGGGCATTGGCATTGCCCTCAAAGTTGATCAGGTCCTGCCATTGTGCTGCGTTTACCTGATCTTTATAGATCTTACCTTCACCTGTAGTGAAGTAATGTGAAATAGCAGATTCGCCGGAATGCCCGAATGCGGGATTGCCCAGATCATGTGCCAGACAGGCCGAAGCGATAATATTGCCTACTTCCATCAGCAGCGGGCAGCGTTCATCGGTTTCAGGATCTGCCTCTTTCATTCTGTTATAAAAGATCGTTCCCAAAGAACGGCCCACACTTGCTACCTCAAGGCTGTGCGTTAACCTGTTGTGCACAAAAACGCTTCCCGGTAATGGAAACACCTGTGTTTTATTCTGTAACCTCCTAAATGGTGAAGAGAAGATGATCCGGTCGTAATCGCGCTGAAACTCTGAACGTGCTTCTTTCTGATTGCCTGCAAATCTGTCTTCATTTCCCCAGCGTTTAGCCGACAGTAAATTTTCCCAGTTCATATCTATATTAAAAAGTAATCGTATGGATGACTGACCGGTGTTTGTGATCAGTGCTCAAAGATGGTGAAATTACTGATCTTTTGTTTGGGCATAGCAGCAAATGATATGTTTTCAAAGAACAAATTATACAGATTTCGAACAAATATGACTGGCTGTTTAAAGAATCCTATAACGTCAGATACCGAAACTATGTAGTGCGTAACTTCATTGCTAAAACAGCAAAGGAATATTTAGAAGAAATTAAAAGCAGGACTAATAAATAATATTTTTTTAGAGCAATTTGTGATATTTAATAAAAATTAAATAATTTGGGGGATGCAAGATTTTCCTCTATACTTTGAATTAGGATGGCAACATATTTTAGACTGGAAAGGATATGACCATATTCTTTTTGTAATGGTCTTGTGTGGCACCTACCTGCTCTCTGACTGGAGAAAAGTGCTCATTCTTGTTACCGCGTTTACGGTAGGCCACAGCGTGACGCTTGCTTTGAGCGTGTTTAAACTGATCCATGTCAACACAGGTATCATTGAGTTCCTGATCCCGGTGACGATACTGATCACTGCTTCATCCAATATTCTGGCAGGAAAATCAAAGCCCAAAGGAATGCAGCTCAAATATACGCTGGCGCTGTTTTTTGGCCTGATACACGGAATGGGATTTTCAAACTACCTTAACAGTTTGCTGGGCAAAAGCACCAGCATTGTTGCAGAACTGTTTGCTTTCAATATCGGCCTTGAGGTAGGACAGATTGTTATTGTGGTCAGCATTCTGCTCGTTTCCTTTATCCTGATCAACATATTTAAGATCAAAAGATGGGACTGGAATTTCTTCCTGTCCTCTGCCATCTTTGGAATCTCATTGATCATGGCAGCAGAGCGCTGGCCTAACCTCTTCGGCTAGAACAAGCCCAGCTGCCCGGTATCATCAATATCGATATCATCAGGATTCGTGATCTCCAGCTTGATATCCTTTTTAGGTTTTGCTTCTTTAGTTACCTTAGCTTTTGTGTCACCAGATTTTTTCTGTTTCGCTGCAGGTTTAATGTCCGGAGCAACCTCTGCCTCCGCCGCAGGCGATTTAGCTACAACCTCTGGCGTGACTACAGCTGGCTGAGGAACAACTTCTTCAACAGGCTCTTCTTCTGTTACAAATGCTGTTTCCGGCACCTGGGCCGGATCTTGTGTTTCTACCGATTGAATCTGCTTATCAGCATCTGCTACATCAGGCAACGCTTCCTCTTCAACTACGGGCGCTTCCTCAGCCTCCGGAACTTCAGGGGCAGATTGTGCTTCAGCAGCAATAGCATCAGATTCATCATCAGTATTTTCTGGGGCTGCAACATCGTCAGTTTCTTCCGCTTGCGTAACCTCTTCTGTAGCCGTCTCTTCCAATCCCACTTCAATTTCTTCGTGATTACTGATCCGGATCTCTTTCACATCATGCTGTGTTAAGCGGTTACCATTTGCACGGATACCCTTTACATCAATAAACTCAGAAAGCACCACGTCGATAGTTTCAGGAATCTGGGTTTTACCTTTCAGGACATCCACCGTCAGCATTGCTGCCGGGTTACTTGTCAGGTACATCAACTTCGATCCCGTTTCTTCAGAGATCAGTGTCTGTTTCCTGCCGATAGCAATGGCCTCAAACACAAAACGCTTGATGAAGTAGTTCTTAGCTTTTCCTTCAAACTGGACAACGGCGAAAGGTTTCTCAGGATCAAATTTCTGGATAAGGAGCAGGTCAGCATCAAAATGGTTGCTCAGTTCAAAAGAACTCAGTTCGTACCATCCTTCTTTGTGTACCTGCAGGATTTTATCGTCCCCGTCAAACTCACCAAGGTACTTGCCCCTGCCATCCACATTTAACCTTCTCAGCAATTCATCGTACCAAATTTTTAAACCTGATAAAGTAGAAACCCCTTTACTTTTCAGCAGGATTCTCTTCACCGGATATTTGGATACTATATTTCCCTGTGATGCCCTGCCTTTAATGGCAATGTCAGCAAAATCCACATCAAACTGCAGTTTTTTCAGTTTGGTATGGGGTTTCAGCATCACGGTAATGATCTCGGCCTCTCCGTTAGGGTTAGGCGTAAAGTATAATATTTTTGAGCCCTTGCTTCCTTTGGTCAGGTCATATTCCTTATCGCGGGTTACGCCAATTACAGCGAAGCGTTTGATGTAGGAGATACCACTGGCGCCGTCCTTATAAATCAGGTTATAGATCGTACGCTCATCCCCTTTTTTAAAGACATGCGCATAAATAATCCCCTTCCCTACAAAAGTTTTATCGGCTACTTTAGTGATGATGCATTTACCATCTTCCCTGAAAACGATGATCTCATCCAGGTCAGAACAGTCGGCCACAAACTCATCCTTTTTCAATCCCGTTCCGATAAAACCATCTTCCCGGTTAAGGTACAGCTTCACGTTTGCCAGGGCCACTTTAGAAGCCTCTACCCTGTCAAACAGCCTGATCTCGGTTTTACGTTCCCTTCCTTTGCCATACTTGTCTTTCAGGCGCTGGAACCAGGCAATCGCATAATCTGTCAGGTGTTTCAAATGGTTTTTCACCACTTTTATTTCGTCAGAAAGGGCCTTCATCTGGTCATCCGCTTTTTTCACATCAAAGCGGGTGATACTGCTCATTGGTTTATCAATCAGCTTTTTGAAATCTTCCGGCAGAATATCCCTGTACAGCTGTTCCCTGAACGGGGCAAACAATCCGTTTAAGACATTGACCACCATCTCAAAATTATTTGAGTTTTCGTAGTCGGCATTCTTATACATCCCTTCCTGGATAAAGATCTTTAGCAGAGAGCTGAAGAATATTTTTTCCTGGAGTTCATGCAGTTTTATTTCCAGTTCCTGTTTCAGCAGGTCTTTGGTATTTTGCGTATTCTGCATCAGAATATCGTTCACACTCAAAAACTGCGGTTTATCATCTTTAATGATACAGGTATTGGGAGAGATAGACACTTCGCAGGAAGTAAAGGCGTACAGTGCGTCAATAGTCACATCAGGCGATATACCTGGTGCCAGCTGAATAACGATCTCTACATTTGCGGCAGTATTATCTTCAATTTTTTTGATTTTTATTTTACCCTTATCATTTGCAGACAGGATACTGTCAATCACAGAACCTGTTGTGGTGCTGTAGGGTATTTCCGTAATGACAAGAGTTTTTTTATCTTTCTCGGTGATCTTGGCACGCACACGTACCTTTCCGCCACGCATACCTTCGTTGTAGGCAGAAAAATCGGCCATACCACCGGTAAAGAAATCTGGAAGGATATTGGGGCGTCTACCCTGAAGGGTTTCGATAGAAGCATCCAGCAGTTCAATAAAATTATGCGGCATCACCTTCGTTGCCAGGCCTACAGCGATCCCTTCAGCACCCTGTGCCAGCAGCAGCGGAAACTTTACAGGCAGTGTAAGCGGCTCATTGTTACGGCCGTCATAACTCAGCTGCCAGATGGTAGTATCTGAGTTAAAAACTACTTCATTCGCAAATTTTGACAGGCGGGCTTCGATATAACGCGGTGCAGCAGCACTGTCGCCCGTTACCGGATCTCCCCAGTTTCCCTGGCAATCGATCAGCAGGTCTTTCTGTCCGATCTGTACCATGGCATCACCAATAGAGGCATCCCCATGAGGGTGGTACTTCATCGTATTGCCGATAACATTGGCCGCTTTATTGAAACGTCCGTCATCCATCTCTTTCAGCGAATGCATAATTCTCCGCTGAACAGGCTTAAGGCCGTCGTTGATATGGGGTACTGCCCGGTCTAAAATTACATAAGATGCATAATCGAGGAACCAGTTTTCGTAAAGCCCGTTGATAGGAATTACGGTATGTTTTGTCTCTTCGTTTATGTTATCATCTAATTCGTCGCTCATCAAGAAAGGATTTGTGTGGTGTAAATATAAGTCATCCCGTTATATTTTCAGAACACAATTTCCTAACAGTTGTCAATTGGCCGCCTTCTCCTGATCAGGAGGGTATCTTCCCTGAACAGGGCATCAGGAGCTTACCATTAAACGCTCTTCTACAAATACAAATGGCAGCAGGTTTTTAACGCCTTTAACTTTCAATATTTTGCCATCGATACAGTAAAACATCACTTCAATTTCCTTGCCCTGTTTCTTTTCAAATTCTGCCATCACCTGTAAACATGATCCGCAGCAGGTCACCGGTTGTTCAATTTTAAAATTGTCAGTATGCGCAGTAACAACCATACTTTCGATCACTGCATCAGGATAGGCAGCGCCAACGGTGAATAAGGCTACGCGCTCGGCGCAAAGTCCGGATGGATAAGCTACATTTTCCTGGTTGCTGCCAGTGATGACATGGCCATCCGCCAGCTGCACTGCGGTAGCCACTTTGAAATTGGAATACGGTGAGTAAGAAGTACTGAGTGCGGCTTCTGCTTTTTTACAGAGCAGCTGATCAGCTTCGTTTAATTCACTGAACTGATCGTAAGCTTCGTATGAAACAGAAAAGTTTAATTTGTTTATCATCAGTTAGAATTGGAGATATGTATTTCCCCGCCATCACCAGATTGCTCATCAAAAGTATTACGGGGGAACAAAGGTACAATGTTAATCGGGATTATCCTATGAATGCGTAGTAATGTGTCAAATGCAGTGACCTGTCATTCTTCGTGTATTGTTCGTGTTCCGCTTTGGGTTCATATATATTTCCTTTATGGTTGGTGTATAGTTGGTATATCCAACGGATACAGCAACTATACACCAACCATAAAGGAAATATACACCAACATTATATCAACACAGAGCAATGCACGGACAGGATACGGACAGGATATAAAGAAATCAGGCCGGTTTGCCCAGCAGCCTTCTGCCTGCCCAAATATGAATGGCCCATCAAAATATCAAATACGTTAAACAAATCCTCTTATTACTTGTAATATATATGCTAAAACAGCCGGTGGCATGGTTTTGGTGATTGTCTCAAAAATGTAATCTTACAAATCAGATCAGAATTGAATAAATACGTACGCAAAAGTCTTAAGGTCATTTTATGGATAGTTGCCAGCATTATTATGCTGGTTGTTCTTCTTGCTGTGGCATTAAATATTCCGGCAGTTCAGAACTTCGTGAAAGACAAAGCAATCAGTTATCTCAAAAACAAAACACATACAGAAGTCAGCCTGGAAAGCGTAATGATTGCACTGCCCAAGGATGTCGTTTTGAACAAATTTTACATGGAGGATAAAAAGGGAGATACTTTGCTCTATGCACAGAAATTATCCGTTGACATCAGCCTGATGAAATTACTCAGCAACAAGATAGAGATCAACAACATAGAGCTGGAAAAAATCAGGGCCAATGTCACCCGTATCCATCCGGATACGACATACAACTTCTCCTTCCTGGTAGATGCATTTATGTCTGAACAGAAGAAACCTGATGCAGAGGTGGAGAAAGATACAACGTCGACCATGAAATTCTCGATCAGCAAGGTGAGCTTTAAAGATATCGGAATTGTGTACCGGGATGATGTTGCGGGCAACGATGTGAGTGTAAGACTTGGAGAGTTTGAAACAAATATTAAAGACTTCGACATGGACAAGCAGCACTACGTGATTAAAAACCTGTCCTTAAAAAACACCACTTTAAAATATTTACAGCAAAAACCGCTGACGCAGCTTACCGCGCAGATTCAAAAGAGTTTAGACACTGCTGCAGCTGTTGCAGGAAAGCTGCCCCTGGTAGAAGTACAGGATATCGCTTTCAATAATGTAAAGATCAAATATGATGATATGCTGTCGGATACGCGTGCCGACCTGAACATCAATGAACTGAGTTTAACTAAACTATTTGCCGACCTTACCAAACTTGACATCAAACTGGATGATGCTACTTTAAATAAATCAGACATCCTCTTTGCATTTAAGCCTGCAGCCCCTGTTAAAGGTGCCCAGGCAGATACTGCAACCGCAAAGCCTTCGGCAATGGCAGTTCTGGTCAGCAAACTGAACCTGGCAGACAACAATATCCAGTTTGATAACCTTGCGGAAAAACCCATTGCCAAAGGGATGGATTTCAACCACCTGAAGATCAAAAGCCTTGGCCTTGGCGCAGAAAACCTTTCCTATAGTGCTGCAGGCATTAAAGTAAATGTTAAAAACGGGACCCTGAAAGAGAAAAGCGGCTTTGAACTGAGCAAGCTGCAAGGCGATGTGATCTATAATGACAAGATGGTGAAGCTGAGCAATCTGGTTTTCAAAACACCAAATACCAATATCGAGAACAATACTGAACTGAATTATACCTCCCTGGAGGACCTTACCAAACACCCGGAAAGGGTTAAGCTGTCTTTACAGGTAAAAAACACGACCCTCGGACTTAAAGATGCCACCTATTTCAGTGATGCGGTACCTGCTAATTACAGGAATGAGAAAATCAAGGTGACGGCCAATGTTAAAGGCTATATGAACAATCTTTCTATCCCTCAGTTACAGATCAGTGGTTTAAAAAGTACAAGGATTGATGTCAGCGGTACCGTCAAAGGTCTTCCTGATGTAAATAAAGCCTATCTGGATTTAAACATCAAAAGGTTCTCCATGACCAAAGGTGATCTGCTGGTACTGATACCAAAAAAATCTTTGCCTGCAAATATTACACTGCCTAATACCATTGCCGCTAACGGTAAGTTCAAGGGATCGATGACCAACTTCAATACCGGATTTAATATCAATACGGATATGGGATCGGCAAAATTACTGGCAACTATGAAGGGGCCAAAAGGAAAAGAGAGTTATACGGCAGATATCGCATTGAACAACTTCAATGTTGGCCGTCTGATTCAGATGCAGCCACAGCTGGGCAGGATCACCGTTAAAGCAAATGTTACCGGTACAGGCTTGGATGCCAAAACAGCAGCTGCAAAAATCAACGGACAGCTACTGAGTGCCTATTACAATAAATATACGTACAGGAATTTATTGCTCAGCGGTACCTACGCTGCGCAGAAACTGAACATCAAAAGCAGCATGGCAGACAGCAATGCCAATTTCAACCTCACTGCTTTTGTAAACATGGCCGGTAAATATCCGGCGGTAAAGGCAGACCTGAACCTGAAACAGGTGGACCTGCAGAAACTCAATTTTAGTCCTGCAGAGTTCAGGATGGCAGGAACGGTAAAAGCCGATATCAAAACCGCTGATGCAGATTACCTGAACGGTGATGTCAGCATCAGGGGACTGCAACTGGTAAAAGAGGGCCAGAAAATCAATGTGGACACCATAGATATTCATGCTGAAGCTTCGGCCACCAACAACCTCCTCACTTTAAAATCAGAATTGCTGAGCGCAAGAGTGGATGGCAAGTACCAGCTGACCAACCTGGCCGCCGCAATGACCAACCAGATCAATAAATACTACAAGTTTGGTGTGGTGACTAAAGTGCCCGACCAGCGTTTCAGGTTTAGTGTAAAGGTCTATAATCCGAAATTCATTAAAGATTTTGTACCTGCGCTGACCACCTTCTCCCCTTCTTACATGAACGGGATTATCGATACACAGAAAGACAGCCTGAAGATCAATGCCTGGTTTCCTCAGGTGGTGTATGGGGATTACAAGGTAGACAGCACCAGACTAACCGTTGATAACTCTGACAACCGCCTTTTCTACAAATTGCTGGTTGGACATATCCAAAGTCCTTCGATTGCCTTATACGGCACTGAGCTGAGTGGGGTCGTATCCAATAACCTGTTGAATATTGACCTGATCCTGAGAGACAGAAAACTGAATGACAGGTATGTACTGGGAGGTACATTCAGGTCGCTTGGTGAGGACTTCCAGTTTAAATTTGACCCCAAAAGGATCTTGCTGGATTATGAAAGATGGTCGGTTGCAGAAGAAAATTACATACAGTTTGGTAAGTCGGGCATCCTCGCCAATCAGTTTAACCTGAGCCAGGGCACACAGTTGTTAAGTATAAACAGTGTCAATGCTACGCCAAACTCTCCGCTTAAGGTAGAGTTTAAAGACTTCAGAATAGAAACACTGACTAAATTTGCAGAACAGGACAGCGCACTGGTTGGCGGGCTGATCAACGGAACGGTAGATGTAAATGATCTGACGGGCAGTCCTAAGTTTACGGCCAACATGACGGTCGACAGGCTCCGTTACCAGAAAGACCAGCTGGGCACCTTACGTGTGGCAGTAAACAACAATACACCAAATGCCTACGAAACAAACATTGCCCTCACAGGCGTACATGAACTGAGGCTGAACGGATTTTATTATACCAATGATCCGGCAAATGCGCTCGATTTGACACTGAATGTGGATAAGATAGACCTGAAAGCGCTGGAAAGTGTGTCCATGGGACAGATCAAAAATGGCTCGGGAACCATCACCGGTGCACTGACGGTCAAAGGTGCGATTGCTGCGCCAAAGGTGCTGGGAGATGTGAAATTTAATCAGGCTGCATTTACTGCTACCTATGTGAATTCATACTTCAGGATGCCAAATGAAACCATCAGTTTCACTCCTGAGGGCGTTAATTTCAACAATTTCACGATCATAGATTCACTGAATAAAAAAGCGACCATCAATGGTGGTGTGCTCACTACCGATTACTCCAACTTTAAGTTCAACATGGATATCAAAACGGAGACTTTCCGTGTGATGAATTCTACTGCGCTGGAT